>Ga0208958_1000396_pt1 | contig 52834 bp, 40 predicted proteins | sample RifOxyB1_FD_184032 | JGI IMG/M metagenome (GOLD analysis project Ga0208958, IMG submission 184032) | Soil microbial communities from Rifle, Colorado - Rifle Oxygen_injection B1 (SPAdes) | ecosystem: Environmental > Terrestrial > Deep subsurface > Rock core/Sediment | place: Rifle, Colorado...
TCTTCGCTGTCGCTCGTTGAGTTCTGGTAATATCCCAGAAAGTTTAATTTTTAGTTTATCTTCACGTTTTTTATCCACGTAAATATTAAATCATAATATTCATACGAGGCCAAGATCTATCCTAAATGCGCGGCTAACTTTTTCAAAAGTATCATAATCTGAAATGATTTCGGGCCATTAAGTTATTTTTTTAGTTACACCCAAAATGCTAAATTTCACTGGTTCTGATTGCGGCCTCGCGTCATGAAATAAATAATGAAAAGGCCTCTAAAGTTTTGTACTATTATTTTGCTAAAAACAAACAGACAAAACCAAAGAGGCCCGATGAATTCAAAAGATATCGCACTTGCAGTGACAAATAAAGATCTTTCCGCCAACACTGGACTAATTTTTTTTAATAAAATTTTTGAAGATCTCAATTTATCTAAAAGACTTACTAAGATTTTGCCAGGGAAAAAGCGCAATCGGGGCCCATCTCAGGTGAATAAATTTAAATCGCTCCTTTTTGCCTTCGCTGCTGGAGCAGACTCCTTATCTGATGTTGATGAGCTGGACGGGGATAAGCTTTTTTTAAAACTAACGGATGGTGGTGTTGCATCTAGAACTATGGGGGATTTTTTAAGGTCATTAAAACCAAGGAAAATTGAGTTGCTGCAAGATCTGCTGATTGACATGGCAATTACGCTTAGGATCTCGGCCTATGCTGATCGAGATTTTATTTTATCGATGGACTCAACACCTCATGAGCATTATGGGAAGAAGATGGAAGGTATGAGCTGGAATTATAAAAATTACTGGTGCCTTGATTCTCAAAATGCCTATGACCAGTATGGATTTAGTTACCTTTTTGACCTTCGTCCTGGAAAAACTCATTCTGGAAAAGATAGTGAGCTTTGGATAAGGAAAATATTTTCTAGAATTGCTGTGCATAACTTGAATAAATATTTTCGGGCAGACTCTGCATATGGCAAGCATACAGTGTATGCTGCTCTAAAAGCGGCGGAGGTAAAATTTACGATTGTGTTGAAAGATTCTGTGGCCAAGCATGTTCGCAAGCTTAATAAGAATTTATTGGAGTGGAAAAAGAGTGATCTATATTTTTTTGATAGCAATGAGTGCGAGCTGGCAAGTTGTCAGTACCCAATAAAACAGCTGGGGAATCTCCGGGTAGTGATGATTAGGCGAGCAAAAAAAAATATTCAACTCGATATTTTCGATGAACCAGAGGCCCTCTACGACTATTATTCGATAATAACCAATATGGGTCTATCAGAGAAGTCAGACAAAGATATTATAGAGTTTTACAGGGGAAGGGGGAATGCAGAGAACTTTATCAAGGAACAAAAATATGGTTTTGATTTTTTAAATTTCCCCTGTAAAAAACTGGATGCGAATAAAGTGTACGGCCTTGTGGGAACATTTTGCCACAATATGATGAGGTATCTTTCTTTTTGTCTCCCTCAAAAAACAAAAAAAGTTCGAGGTAAAGATAAGGAGATGAAGACCGTGGTACAGATGGGATATTTCGCAAAGAAGGTAAGAAACTCTCTAATCAAGCTGCCATGTCAGGTAGTTTGTCACGCCAGGAAAATAATTTTGAAGATGAACCAACATACAAAGGAGGTGTTTGAGAAAGTTATGACAAAAATTAATTTTTTTGGCAGTCTTCCGACTGACTGAGCGTGTCTTTAACAACAAAATATTAGGAAGACCAGCTGAGCTACGCGCCGAAGGCAGACGTGTGCCTAAAATACGTCTTTGAGTAGTTATTGACCTACGCTCGAGAACAAAGTTTGGGTTAATGTGGAGAGGAATTGCTATTGAACCATAGCTGATGGACAGATTGTTGAAATTTTCTGGAACGAATAACGGTTTTGGTGACAAAATACGACGATGACAAACTAGTTTGGGAAAATTTCGATAGTTTTTTATATCAGATTCAGGAAAGTGGACGCACTTCTCTGGTCTCTATGGACCATGGCCTTTTCTAAAAGGCTTATGCGCAGATTTGGGATCCTATAAATGGATCGGGCCGGCAGCTCAGGAAGCACCATTTTGCCATCGAGAATGTCGCTATACTCTTGCAGAGAGTAGCGATATCTGCGAATGAGGGCCTTCTTTCGCTCTTCTGGGAATGTGGTGCGGCCATTTTCAAAACGCTCCATTGTTTTGGGCGAAATGCCAACACTCTGGGCCGCAACTTCTCTTGGGATTTTTCTGAAAATGCGCATTTTTCTTAGGGCAATGATGTCATCGGTAATAATTTTTTTTCGCAATCGTGATATTTTAATTTTAAAAGTTTCATTTTCCATAATGTACCTCCTGCATTTCGTCTTCCACTCAAGAGCGGAAGCTCATGTTTTTAAAGTTGATCCTAAAAAATTTGACGGTTTTTTTGGATATCAGTTTTACTTTGGATCTGGTCTCTGAACCTTATTGGATAGCAAATGTGGGCAAGCTAACGCTCATTGCGATCTCAAAATAGATTCAGACAGTTACAGCTTGTCAGGGACAGAATGGGAAATTTTGATTTTGGCGTAAACACGCAAGCCAAAAAAAAGTAACCCACAAGTCATCTGGTGAAAAACTGTGACTAAATGTGAAGAATTTTTTTGTGTCGATAATTGGCAACCTCCTAGAATCATTCGTTTCTGGTTTTAATGATTTAGAGATTGTTTTGATTTTGCTTGTTCCGAAAATTGGAGCGCGTGATGGGATTTGAACCCACGACCTTCTGCATGGCAAGCAGACGCTCTAGCCAACTGAGCTACACGCGCTTAAAGTCAGATTTTAAGAATACTAATAAATCGCTGGCACGATTGTCAACTTTTATTCATCTACTTCGTAATAGTCATATTGGTTATTTTTAAAATTACGAATGGTGACCTTGTTTCCCTCTTTTTTTACAAAGTAGTTAGGATTCATTGGAATTTTTCCACCACCACCTGGCGCATCGATAACATATTGAGGAATGGCAAGGCCAGAGGTCCAGCCACGCATTTTTTCGATTATTTCAATTCCCTTTGAGATGGGAGTTCTAAAATGGGAGATGCCTTCTGCTAGGTCGCATTGATATACGTAGTAGGGCCTAATTTTCATAAGAAGAAGTTTGTGACAAAGTTCCGTCATTATTTTTTCATCGTCGTTTATGCCTTTTAAAAGAACTGATTGATTTCCCAAATCAGCTCCGGCCAATGCTAGTCGGGTGTTGGCCAAAAGTGCTTCGCGAGTCATCTCCTTCGGATGATTATAGTGAGTGTTTATATGTATCGGTTGATGTTTTTGAATGACCTGTAACAGGCCATCATCTCGTACTCGAATGGGAAGGGTTACGGGGTTGCGAGTTCCTAGTCGAACCACTTCTACATGATCCATTTTTCGAAGTTCTCCCAAAATGTAGTCGAGCTTATCATTGGCCAGATGGAAAGGGTCGCCACCGGAAACAACAACGTCGCGTATTTGGCGGTTTTCGCGAATATATTTTAGGCCATCTTCCACATGTTGTCGGAGGGCCGCTGAAGTTGGATTTGCCACTTTGCGCTTGCGTGTGCAGTGTCGACAGAGCATGGCACAATCATGACTAACATAAAACAATACCCGATCAGGATAGCGATGAGTAAGGCCTGGTACTGGCATATCCTTATCTTCGCCCAGAGGATCTTTGAGGTCAGTAGGCAGTACGGTCAGCTCACCTTTCGCAGGAACAGATTGCATGCGAACAGGGCAGTGTGGATCATTTCTATCCATCAGTGAGGCGTAGTAAGGGGTGATGGCCATTTTAAACATAGCACTTCCAAGTTTAAAGGCCTCTTGCTCATCATTGGTTAAATTAATTATTTTTTTTAGCTGGTCAAGAGTGGTTATACGATTACTCAATTGCCAATGCCAATCGTACCAATCACTATCCGAAACGTGCTCAAAGGGGCCTTTGCCGCGGATGGGAAATTTATCCAGGATATGCTTGGGATAAATTTTGTCTAAGTCTTCAATCGTTTTGATTGTTGTAAAATCCATTGGTGCCGCCTTTTGCTCTAAGACTGAAATTTCACTATGTACATTCCAGGATATATTTTTTGCAAATATTATTCAAATAATTAGTTGAATATTATCCATTATTTCGGAGGAATGTTTCTGACTTCAGAAATTTTAGAAAGAGCAAAGGACTTATATTGGTCAGATAATAGACATTTAGCATAGAGCACATTTCCCGCAGGCATAGGTAAAATACTGACAGGTTTGATCGGCCTAAACTTGTTTCGATGACTTCCTCCGCTATATATAATTTCAATCTCTTCCTGCAAGTTAACTTTTTCTTTTAAAATTTCTAGATGTTCAGGAACACTGTAGTCCGTTTTTTTGTTAAATTCGTCCAGGCGAAAGAGAAAAGAATCTTTTAAAATAGCCGTTTTTTCGCGATTAGATCCTCGATTGAGATAGACCAATCCCTTCGCAAAAACATGGGCGGCAGCGATTGCATCATCAAGTGCACGGTGGTGGTTGTCGATATGAACATTTAGACTCTCGATTAAAAATGCTAGATTGAATTTTTTTAATTGCGGAAAGGCCTTGCGGGCAAATTTGCATGAGCAATAAACTTCGTTGTTAGGCATGGCCATTTTAAGTCGATGTAAATTGAACACAATAAATCCAAGATCAAATCTAGCATTGTGCGCTACAATGGGAAGATTTTCTACAAAGGCCATAAAATTTCCAAGAATATCATCAATCATTGGCCGGCCATGAACCATTTCGTCATTAATGCCATGTATTTTGGTGGAAGCAGGCAGGATGGAAATTTTTGGATCAATCAGCGAGTCAAATTTTTCAATTTTATCGGAGCGAACTTTGATTGCAGAAATTTCGATAATTTTATCCATCAACGGGGATAGTCCTGTAGTCTCTAGATCTAAAAAAATAATGCCTTTAGGAAAATTAACTGCAATAGCAGAGATCTCTTCGCTGGTGATTTGAGGTATGTTAATTTCTCTGATCATGCTCTTTACTTTGAAAGGACACAGTTATAGCGTAGTTTGTCCTTTTTTCCAAACTAAACCATAGGGGGAGAGATGAGAAAGTTTGATTTGATAGTTTTAGGGGCCGGGCCTGGCGGTTATGTGGCGGCCATACGCGCAAGTCAATTGGGGAAAAAAGTGGCCATTATTGAGAGAGATAAATTGGGCGGAGTTTGTCTAAACCGCGGCTGTATTCCCACCAAGGCACTGTTAAAGGCCGCGCATTCAGTTCATGAAATTAAAAGCCTAAAAACACTTGGAATTAATGTTGAGCTTAAATCGTTAGATGCGGCAGTTGCGGTGACGCGCGCTTTTCAAATTTCGGATCGAGTCGGAAAGGGTGTTGCCTTTTTGATGAAGAAAAACGGAATTGAGGTCATCGTTGGTGATGGAAAATTAAAGAGCAAAAGAGAAGTAGAAGTCACAACTGCCAGTGGCCAAGAGATAGTTGAGGCCGACAATATAATTATCGCCACCGGTGCTAGCTATAAAACTTTCCCGGGCCTGATACATGATGGAGAGCGATTGATTGGTGCTTGGGAGGCCATAAAAATGGAGATACTTCCGAAATCCATGGCGATTGTAGGGGCCGGAGCAATTGGAGTAGAATTTGCCTATTTTTGGAATGCCTTTGGAGTGGAGGTGCATATTTTCGAAGTACAAAATCATCTTCTGCCTCTGGAGGATGAGGAGAGTTCGCTAGAAATTGAAAAAAGTTATAAAAAATATGGAATAAAGTTATCGCTAGGGATAAAAAATGTAACGGCCCAAAATACCGGGGAACAAATAGTAATTAGCTGTGAGCGTGATGGTGTAGCGGAAGAATATAAGTTTGAAAAAGGTCTAATCGCCGTTGGTATGTCTGGAAATGTGGCCGGGATTGGTTTGGAAAATGTAGGGGTTGGCTATGCTAATGGATTTATCAAAGTCGACGAGTTTTGCCAGACAAATATTCCCGGGATCTATGCCATTGGAGATGTCTCGGGCCCGCCATTATTAGCACATGTGGCCTCGCACGAAGGGATTATTGCAGCTGAACATTTGGCCGGACTTCATCCACATCCCATCAATAAGAGCAATGTCGCCGGTTGTACTTACAGTCAACCGCAAGTTGCTTCCGTAGGAATGACAGAAAAACAACTTAAAGAAAAAAACATTGAATACAAAGTTGGAAAAATGCCTTTTCGCTCCAACGGTAAGGCGCTGGCCTCCAACGAAAATGAGGGGCAGATCAAAGTACTACTAGGTAAAGAGGGGCAATTACTAGGTGCTCATATAGTTGGTAATATTGCGACAGAGATGATTCATGAATTAGTGCTATTTAAGCAGATGGAAGGAGTTGAGGAGGAAATTTATAATACCATTCATCCGCATCCTACGCTTGGAGAGTGGATTGCCGAGGCGGTTATGGCCGCCAATAATCGCGCAATTCATGGGTAGTCAGACTTAAGTTTTGAATAAACAGACAAATCATGAAACCCATCATTGCGAAAAGAGACTTCTCGCTGAACTCCTTCAAAAACGTAGTGTAGCCGTTTGGGGACAGAGGCAGAGCGTAGGTTTTTCGGGTCACAGCGAATAACAATGCGATTAAACCCCATTCCAAAAAGTGTTGCCTCCAACAATCGAACTGCTGAAGAAATGTGTCCTTGTCCTTCAAATTTTCCCAAGATCCAATAACCCAATTCACAGGAACAATTTTTCCAATTGATCCCAAAAGCACTAAGGTTGCCCATGTATTCACTATCGCTATTGCGAAAGATACCAAAAGAGAAGGTGGCATACTTCTGCCATTCCTCTGAGCAATTGTTAATAAAATCAACCTCGTCATGAACAGTGGCAATAAAGTCTGGCCATGGTAAAAAACGAGCAAGTCTTTGACGATCTTCAACGACATATCGATACATTTTATCTGCTAGTTCGACCTGATGTTTTTTTAGAGTAACGGTCTCTCCGTGAATAATTTCTGGCAAAAATTGTTTATCCATAACTAAGTCTTGTACCTCCACCTTCTATTAATATCCCTTCCCGTATTATTGTTACTTTCATTTTTGATGATAGAAAAGTAACATAGTCTTACATACAACACTATACAATATATCTTGCGGGAGATTATTTGAAGACACTGATTCTTACCGAAAAACCTTCGGTGGCCCGTGATTTTGCGGCCGCCCTAAGCGTCAACACTAGAGGTAATGGCCATTTTGAAAGTGAACAGTTTATTATCACTTGGGCCATTGGACACTTGTTAGAGCTAAAGGCCCCTGAAGATTATGATAGTAAGTGGAAACGTTGGAGCTTAGATACACTTCCAATCTTGCCCGATAGATTGTCGTACTCCCCAAATGCTAAGACGAAAAAACAGCTAACGGTGGTCAAGGCCCAATTACAACGCAAAGATTTAGCGACAATTATCGTTGCCACTGATGCCGGGAGAGAAGGAGAGTTAATTGCACGCACTCTGCTTGATTTCGCGCAAATTGCGAAGCACCCAAAGATATTACTATTGCGTTTTTGGACATCACAGGCCCTTTCAAAAAAAGTAATTTTAGACAATATAAAAAATGCAGCATCGTTGGCACAATATGATCGCCTTTATTTCGCCGGCCGGGCACGCCAATCTGCAGATTGGTTGGTGGGAATGAATTTGTCGCGATTGGCCACCATAAAAATGGGTGACCTTTTTTCTGTTGGACGAGTGCAAACGGCCGTACTGGCCCTGTTGGCCGAGCGGCGTTTGGCCATCGATAACTTTAAACCTGTTCCATATTTCCAAATAATTGGTAAATTTTTGTTTGCCACGGGAGAGTTGTTGGCAACCTGGTTTGACTCAAATAAAAAAGAAGATGCTAGCAAAATAGAAAATAAAACTAAAGCGGATTTGATTTTAAAAAATTGCGCAGGCCAAGAAGGAGTGGTTACTTCAATTGTGCGCGATAAAAAAATGCAAGTTCCTCCACAACTCTTTTCACTGACAGAGTTGCAAAAACTGGCCAATCGCCTTTATGGTTTCTCTGCTCAAGAAACGTTATCGATTGCTCAGAATTTATATGAGAAAAAAAAATGTCTCTCCTATCCGCGAACAGACGCTCAAGTTTTGGGAACCAGTTCATTAGAGCAGGTACAAGAGATGCTGACAAAATTAGAGGCGGAGTATGGAGATTATTTTAAATATTTCGATGAGAAAAAATTATCCTTAAAAAACCACTTGGTTTTTGATGATAATAAACTTACCGATCATCATGCGCTAATGCCACTGGCGATTTATCATGGCAATCTTTCTTCTGACGAGGGAAAAATTTATGATCTGGTAGTTAAAAGATTTGTGGCCGTGTTTTCTGCTAATTTTGAATATGAGCAAACCACTATTGTTTGCAAAATAGGCCAAGAAACGTTCAAGGCCAGTGGGCAGCGAATTATTTGTTTGGGATGGAAGATGCTGGCGGGAGGTGACAGTGAAAAATTCTTACCGCCGCTTATCGAGGGAGAGCGAAGCAAGGCCGTCGAACTTCGTGCCGAACAAAAAGAGACACGTCCTCCCAATGAATATAGCGAGGCCTCTCTTTTGCACGACATGGCCAATCCTTCAAAACTAGTACAAGAAGCGGAACTAAAAAAAATATTCAGAGGAGAAGTGGGACTAGGGACCCAGGCCACGCGCGCTCAAATTATTGAGACACTACTTTCTCGTAAGTATGTTACTCGAAGTGAAAAAAACTTGCAGGCGCTTCCAAAGGGAATGGCGTTAGTGGAAACATTAAAAAAAATGCCTATCTCTAAAGTTTTGGCCAGTCCGGAGGAGACGGCCAAGTGGGAGCTAGACCTATCGCATATTGCGCAAGGATCTGGTGATCCCAAGGCATTTATGTTGGCAATTAGAAAATTTGTTGCTGATTGCGCAACAGAATGGAAGCAAGCTGCTATCGTTGCACAAGCAAGTTCCGCATCGCCCGTTGGGAAAAAAGCAAAAAAATATCCATCCAAAGTCATTGGGGAATGTCCGTTTTGTAAAAGTAGTGTTTTAGAATTCCCCAAAAGTTTTGGCTGTAAAAACTGGAAGGCCGGCTGCAAATTTACTGTTTGGAAGATCATCGCTGGAAAAAAAATTACGGCCGCGCAAGCGAGTAAAATAATAAAAAATGGAAGAAGTGATTTACTTCGTGGATTTAAATCGAAAGGAGGGAATGTCTTCAGCGCTTATTTGGTAATTAACAAAAATGCCGTGGTATTTGAATTTATCAAAGATAAATGAAAAACAATAAAATATTTGACCCGAGAGTTCATCCAAAGTATATAAAAGTATATAGAGGTTGTACTTTTGTTTTTTTCAGGGAGAAAAAAGGAGATTTGAATGTTAAAGACTAATGAAAAGAATATTGTAGAAATGATATTGCAGTGTCAGGCCGGATATCCAAGGAAACGAAAAAGTGCCTACTCGGTTGGCCATGATGGGCGGCCATTTAACCTACCAGGTATTGGAGGTATTACGCTTAATATCGAAGTGGGAGATTCTGCATTTGACTGGGAGGGAGATCATTTAGAACCAGGAGTTAGCTGTACCGCTAGTGCTGAAAAGCCTTTTGATTTTCCAAATACAAGTTTGCAGTACTATAGCTGTGTGGGAAATAGTGTTAAAATTATTTCCGGTAGGGCCAAAGGGGCCACCGGCATAATGATTGGACATCATGGAGGATCCGAACATCTGATTGTTGATTTTCCACGAAAAATAAAAGAAAAGATGACTTACGACGATAAAATGGTGATTTTTTCAAAAGGGCAGGGAATGAAACTTTTGGATTATCCAGATATTAAACTTTTAAGCGTCTCCCCGGAACTTCTGAAGAAGATGAAGATTAAAGAGTTAAAAAATGGAAAGTTATCAATTCCAGTGACAACTATAGTGCCCGCGGAATGCATGGGATCAGGGCTTGGCTCTACCGATATGCACACCGGTGACTACGATGTGATGACAAGCGACAAAGGGCTTGTAAAAAAATATAAACTTGATGAGATGCGTTTTGGCGATTTTGTTGCGCTAATGGATCACGACAATACCTATGGCCCTTCGCTCAAGCGAGGTGCCATTACAATTGGAATTGTTATTCATAGTGATTGCTTTTTGGCCGGACATGGCCCAGGAGTAACTCCGCTTTTTACCACGCCGAAAGATTTGATTATCCCCACATTAGATAAAATGGCCAACATTGGACATTTATTTAAACTTGGTAAATTTCGACGAAAGTAATTACACCATCTGTGATAATTGATACAAGAGATCGGAGAGAATTATATAGACGTCCAATAGTAGAAGATTTTGTGGCCTTGAAAAATTTCTAGAAAGATTTTCCGGAGATGGAACTGTTTTGTGTTTGCTAAGCTTTTATATTGAAATCAACTGCCCATCATTTTCGAAGATTTCACACGGGGTGCCACCATCAATTAACTCAATCTTCCCGGCAAGTTCTTTCACAATGGCCAAAGAAGCGTACATTTCAAAAATTTGCAGACTATTTTTAATATATAAAATGCGCCACTCGTCGGCAGAACGAGGGCCACAAGCGGCCATTGCCACGTCTACTGCTTGCTGATCATTTTCTTCTATTAACGGAATTTTTACGCGATCGTAAAAGAGACTGGTTTTGACATTAGCATACATGGCCTGAAAATTAATTTTATTAAAAAGATTGCGAGTGATAACGTCAGCAAGACCGATTCCAATAGCGTTTCCATGGGAGGCGGCAGTTATGTCGGTTACTACAATCTTGTTAATATTGGGAGTGGTCGGTTCTGGTGCTCCGCGAATCATTAGGCGTCCAATAATATTTGGATCCATTCCAGTACCGCTAATATTTTTTCCAAGCTCCTTTACAATGAGCAGGTCCAGATTTTTAACTGGAAGCGAAGGCATAAAGGAAAAGGCCGCTTGTAAAAGCTTGGGCTCTTCTTGCATCAAATCCTTGGCCGCGATGGCGCGTATGATAACTGGGTGGTCTAGTTGATTTTCGACAATGGCCAATCCCATAATGATTTTTTTTGTATTAATTATTGCTTCTGCCGTTTTGGGCATAAGAGCGGCCAGCCCTTCAATGCCAAAGCGATGCAGCTCCTCGGCACCTTTGTGTTTGCCAAGTCCTATGGCCATCATTTTGATAATTCCGCTTTCATATTGGCCATGGAAGTCGGTGTGGGGTTTGATGCGATTTACAATAATTACCCCATCAGATTCATAGGATAGCTTATCCATAAAAATTTTATTTTTTAAAGAAGAGGAAATTTCCACTACTTCCATACTTGAACGAATGGGAACTCCCATAGACTCTTCGGTAATGCCTAATTCTTTTAAAATTTCAATTTGTCCTGCGGCCGTCGCTCCTCCGTGACTTCCCATGGCCGGAACAATAAAAGGTTTTGCCCCTAACTCTAAAATAGTATCAATGGTCGCTTTTAGAATTTTGGGGATATCACAAATTCCGCGACTACCTGTGGCAATCGCAATGGTAGCACCAGGCCGAATTAATATTGCGTGGGCCAGAATTTCTTGTTTTACGTGGGCCATTATATCGGAGATATGGGCATCATTAAATTTTTGACGAATTTTTATAAGTTTTATGGCCATAGTTTAATATAGTCCGGCCTCTGCCTTGTCTGCGCTAACTAGTTGACGACCGAGAGTGGTTTATTATTTAAAAAAGCAGCAAGATTATCTACTAACATTTCGATTAGAAGCGATCTAGCATCCAAACTGGCCCAGGCAATATGCGGAGTAAGAATACAATTGGGGGCCGACAGGAGAGGATTGTTTGCGTCAGGTGGTTCTGCTTGCAAAACATCTAATCCCGCGCCGGCAATAATCCCGCTAGAAAGAGCTTTTGCCAAATCTGCTTCATGTACCAGCGGGCCGCGGCCGGTGTTTATTAAAAGAGCTGATCTTTTCATTTTGCTCAAATTTTGCGAATTTATTATTTCACGAGTTTCATCAGTAAGTGGACAATGCAATGTAAGCACATCACTTTGTCGAAACAATTCATCGATGCTAACTAATTTAATGCCTCTTTTTTTAAGATTATCGTGGCGTGGATCGTTAGCATTAACGTCATACGCCAATACTTGCATACCGAAGGCCAAGGCCACTTCGGCTACCGCTTTGCCGATATTGCCAAATCCTAATATCCCCATCTGTTTTTTATACAAATCAAGTTGAGGAGTAATCCAGTAACAAAAATCTAAACTTTTTCCCCATTCTCCCTTTCGCACTGATTGATCATGCGCACCCACATGGCGGGCCAGCTCAAAGATCAGGGCAAAAACCAACTGAGTTACTGAAGGAGTGCTATAATTGGAAACGTTAGTAACAACTATATTTTTTTCTCTAGTATATTTAAGATCAATAACGTTATATCCAGTGGCCATCACACTGATGTATTTTAATTTTGGAAGTTGATCGATAACTTTTTTATTAAAAACAACTTTGCTGGTAAAAATAATATCGGCATTTTTGGCGCGTTCCACAACATCTTGAGGGCCAGTACGATCATAAACTACTACTTCTCCAAATTTCTTTAGAGGATCCCAGGAGAGATCTCCCGGATTAATGGTATGCCCATCTAAAATTACCATTTGTAATTTATTCACAGATCAATCACCCCATTATAGGCCATTTGAAAAATAGCGGTGGCATCTTTCAAAGTGACTTCTCGGGGGTTGTTATTTAAGAGGCGAGTAACCTTCATGGCACTTTCGGCCATATGGGGAATGGCATTTTCGGGGATGCCAAGCTCTTTAAGGCCGGCAGGAATTTTACAGGCGTTAGAGAGTTCTTTTATTTTCATGATCGCCTTGCGGGCAATTTTTTCATCCGCGCAGTCACAATTAATTCCAAGAGCATTTCCAATATTTTTATATTTTTCCACACAAGAAGGAAGATTAAAACTCATAACAAATGGCAAAAGTACGGAGTTTGAAACGCCATGAGAAATTTTAAATTCACCACCCAATGGATAGGCGAGCGCATGAACTGCGGCAGTATTTACTGGCCCCAAGGCCAATCCGCCATAGAGGCTTCCAAGTGCACAGGCAGTTCGGGCGTTAAGATCATCACCATGGGTAACGGCGCGTTCTAAATTGGCCGCCAGCAAGCGCACCCCCTCAATAACAAGATTGTCAATTATGGGGTGAGAAAATTTATTTGTGTAGGTTTCTATACAGTGGGTCATCGCATCCATACCGGTCGCGGCAGTAACTGCCGGAGGTAGAGATAACGTTAGTGCCGGATCTACAATGGCCACATCAGGGACGAGGTATTTACTTACTACTCCTTTTTTTAATTTATTTGCCACATCAGTTAGAACGGCAATGGGAGTAACTTCGCTACCAGTTCCGGAAGTAGTCGACACGGTGATAAGTTTTACATTTCGTCGCTTGACCTGATCGATACCAATAACTTCTGTAATTTTTTGTTCGCGCGAAAAAAGCACTGCCACTAATTTGGCCAGATCCATGGCCGAACCACCACCGACTCCCACGACACAATCCGGAGCAAAATTAGAAACGCCACTTAAAAGTTTTTCTAATGCTTCGAAGGGAGGCTCTGGCACAACTTCATTGGAGACAAGGATTTCTTTACCATGTCCTTTTAATTCATCAATAAGAGGTTTAATGGTGGACATGATTGGAGGATCGGCCAAAAAATAGATACGTTTATTATCTTTTAGGTGCGTGGCCAGCGTTTTTACTTTGCCCACTCCAAATTCAATTACCGATGGCCAATTTAAAGTGATATTTGCAATCATAACTTACCTGCCTCTAATTATTTATATAATATTTCAAAGATTCCTTAGTAATGTAGTACTGCTACTTATGCAGATTATTTGCGCTAATAAAAGGAATTCCACTTTGGGTCAGACGTTTCGCAGTATTGTTAACAGCATCGTGTTTGTCTAAGTAGTTTTGCTCCAACGCTTCCATTAGGCCACCTTTTACAACATCTGTTTTGGCCATAAAATAATCCAAGATATCTGAGGGGTGTTGCCGATTAATTTCTGTTGTAGGCAGTCCGCCTTCATGTTTAGCACTGATGTTCCTTACTTTTTTCGCTAGAGTCATTAATTCTTCTGTTCGATCATATGGTTGACGTACAATGCTCTTGTAGGCCTCCGTGATGTGATGTTCAAAACGGACAAAATCTTCAAATCCTAGCTCTTCTCGAATGGTGGAGCAAATTTCGATATTTTGATTATTGATAGAGTTAGAGAAATTAAAACCAATGAGAGGAGTTGATCCATCGTTGCGAGAGAACATTTTCGCATTCATCAACGTGGCCATAACCGAGTATGGGTTGTCATTACCCATGAATACCGAAATTTTAAATTCCATATCTATACCCAATTTATGAGTCAGATATCCCAACAAAATAGTTCCAGGATTAACATTCAACGCTTGTTTCATTCCATAGTTGGTATAGTAGTACAAATATTCATCGACCCACTTCAGAGCGTAATCATTTGGCTGGCCAACACCGCCAAAATATCCGGTGATGGTGGCCGGGCCGCCGAGATGAACATTGGAGCCATCGGCCCCTTTGGTATCTAGTGTTTCTACCCAGGTAGCTCCGATAATATCCATGGCCGCCGAAACAGCAACCAGATCTCCTTGATCTGCCTCTTGCTCTTTCATCATGCGCACACGAATGTATCGTCCAGGCATAATTTCTTTATTGGCGATGGCCTTTTTGGCCTGTGTGATTAACCACGGGAAATACTGTAGGGCACTTACTTCCAACGTAACGGCGTACTCTTTGTCAAATTTAGTTTTAGCAAAATTTTTACCTAAAATATTTTGACGATATTCATCAATAGAAACAAAAGTATTTTTTTCTCGCTGCTCAATTAGCCAATCAAGATCTTTCAAATAAGGAGATTTGATTTTTTTTAATTTGGCAATTTTGTTTTCAAATTTTGCATTTTCTTTTGCCTTAGCATTAATCTCTTTTACGCTGCCATATTTTTCAATAATCTCGATTAAATTATCGATGGCCGGGTTATTTTTCTTAGTCAAAAATTTATTAAATTCACCCAGAAAATGCTCATTGATTTTTAGTTTTGCTTTCATGTTCGATTGCTCCCCAGTTTATTTGAAGTAAGTATCATTTACGTACTGATACGATTTGTTGATAACGGCAATATTTTGCTCAATAAGGTGCTTTTTCTTAAAATTGTGTTTTATTAGTTCTAACAAGTGGTTGAGTTCAAACGCCTTGGTTGCGGCAATAAAGGCCGTAACGGCGGCCATGTTTGCTGCGGCCATAACACCCAAAGATTCGGCAATTTCATTCATTGGAATATATATTTTCTTTACATCATTTCGCTTGGTGTATTCCTCTTTAACCACCGAAGAATTGATGATTATAAGGCCATCTTTTTTTACAGTCGGGCCAAACTCTTCTAAGCTTGGGCCGTTCATGGCAATTAGGGCCGAGGGGTGTTCCACCATGGGTGAACCAATCTCTTTATTGGATAAAACGACGTTACAGTTGGCGGTTCCTCCGCGCATTTCGGGCCCGTAGGAGGGAAGCCAAGTTACATTTAGGCCCGTTTCCATCCCTAAATAACCAATTGTTGTTCCGGCCAACAATACACCTTGTCCACCGAAACCAGCAATTTTGATGTTTTGATCTTTAAAATTATCTAAAAACTTTTGATCCTTTTTAAAAAGGCGTACATCTTTGTTCACTCCCAAAACTTCGATAATTTTTTTGTTATCAGGAGTTGTCACTCGAGGGGGATATGGTTGATGCTCAGCAATTTTGTCTTTAAAGTTTTGAATAGGGAAATATTTGGCCATCTCATCATTAACGCGTTTTACCGCATCAGTTGGTTTCATCTTCCAACCAATTGGACAGGCCGACAAAATTTCCACAAAGGAAAATCCATGGCCATCTTTTTGTGATTGCAGTGCTTTGCGAATGGCCTTGCGTGCCTTCATGATGTTTTTGGAATCACTAACTGCCACTCGCTCCACGAAAACAGGGGCCTCTAGTGTAGCAATAATTTCGGCCATGCGCATTGGGTGGCCCGCATCACGAATATCTCTCCCGTAAGGGGAAGTAGAGGTAACTTGTCCTTCTAGCGTAGTGGGTGCCATTTGTCCGCCCGTCATTCCGTAAATTCCGTTGTTAACAAAAATTACTGTCATATCTTCCCCGCGATTGGCCGCGTGAATGATCTCGGCAGTACCAATTGCTCCGAGGTCGCCATCGCCCTGATAGCTTATAGTAATGGAACCAGGGTTGCTGCGGCCAACGCCGGTGGCCACCGCAGGAGCGCGGCCATGCGCCGCCTGTAAATTTCCGCAATCAAAGTAGTAGTAGGCAAAAACTGTACAACCAACTGGAGAGATTAGAATAGTTTTGTCGCCAATTTCTAAATCTGCCATTGCTTCTGCAATTAATTTATGAACGCGGCCATGGCCACAACCTGGGCAGTAGTGAGTAACTTTGGGAAATTTGCCTGGCTTTCGGACAAAGTCTTCAACAAAGCCAGCAGGTTTTGAGATGGTGTCGCTTTTGGTTTTAGTTTCTTCTGTTGTGCTCATATAGATTCCTTATTCATTCATGATTCATTCAAGATTAAATTTTTATCCAATATATTTTTTATAAAACCCTGAGATCTGCTCGATCAATTCATCATGAGTGGGAACGGCCCCGCCCATTCGTCCATAATACTCTACCGGCCGTTTGCCATTTACTGCCAGACGAACATCATCAACCATCTGGCCGTTAGAAAGTTCTAAGGCCACAAATAATTTAGCGTGATCGGCATGTTTTAAGATCTGTTTTTTGGGGAAAGGAAAAAGAGTGATAGGCCTAAAGAGCCCGATTTTTATTCCCTTGCTGCGCAAATCATTTACTACGCTGCGGGCCAGACGGGAGGAGATTCCATAGGCGACAATAATCATCTCTGCATCGTCAGTCATATATTCGGAAAAGCGGACTTCTTTTTCTTCAATCTCCTTATATTTTTTTTGTAAAACAACATTTACCTTTTCCATTTCAATAGTATTCATCTGAATTGAGGTAACGAGATTGTGCTTACTCTCTTTGTCTCCATAGATGGCCCACTCTTTTTTGGCCACCGGCAGTACTTCACTTGGAAACTCGACTGGCTCCATTACTTGGCCTATGTAGGCATCTGCCAAAACATAAACGGGAGTGCGGTATTTATCGGCCAATTCAAAGGCCAAAATGGTGTGGTCACACATTTCCTGTGGACAATTAGGGGCCAGCACAGGACATTTATAACTGCCATGTCCCCCACCTTTCACCACTTGATTATAATCACTTTGTTCGGGCCAAATATTTCCTAGTCCTGGCCCTGCACGCATGATGTCGATGATGACTACCGGAAGTTCGGCACTGGCCATATAGGAGACGCCCTCTTGTTTCAAACTTATCCCTGGACTAGAAGATGCGGTCATAACTCTTCTGCCAGCAGCGGCAGCGCCATAGCACATATTGATGGATGCTACTTCACTTTCTGCTTGCAAAAATCCTGCTCCTACCAAAGGAAAAAGTTGGGCACAGGCGTGTACAATTTCGCTAGAAGGGGTGATGGGGTAGCCAAAGTAAAAACTGCAACCGGCCAGCAGTGCAGCTTTCGAAATGGCCTCGTTCCCTTTAATAAACTCTCGTTTCATAAGGCGCTCCTACGTTAAAACTTGCAATGAATTTAAACTTTATTTTTTATTTTTTTATAAACGGTTATAGTTCCTGGCTCTGGGCAGGCATAAAAACAGATGCCACATCCTGTGCAATCTTTGCCAGAATATTCGGCCACCAGATAACCAAATTGATTAATTTTTTTAGACATGAAAAGACATTTTTTGGGACACTCGATAACGCATAGTTCACAGCCTTTGCATTGATCAAAAGAGATCTCTACGCGCGGAGTTGTTGCTTCTTCCATTGATCCTCCAGAGAAAGAAATTGAAAAGTATCAAAACATTTAGCGAGTTGGACTTGAAACGATATAAAAACTGAATCTATTTGGCAATAGAGGAGTTAAAAATCAGAAATATTGCGAACTAGGCCGGGAAAATCGATGAAGGGATTGCGGTTTCCTTGGGCCATCATAACTTCATCATTACGCTCTACTTCATCCGCATCGACCGGATCTTCTTCATGCCACTTTTTCAGAAAATATTCTTGGGTTTGATCGATATTCATGTTGTAGCGAACGGAAAAATAAAAGAGTGCGCGCGCCACATTTCCCTTATGCTCATTTGGGGGTTCAAAATAGTGTTCCGATCGACTTCCTCCATTAATGGGGGCACCTAGATGTGAAGCGCTACAGTCGGCCTTTACTCCTGGCCCGTTAACTTCCGCAAAAGGGAAATTGCCACGGATGCTATTGGCCTGGTTATCTGTAGGGAAGAGGTGGTGAAGGTCAGAAACTTGTGCAATTTTTGATTCGCGAACATTGAATTTGCTCTGAGGCCAGGTATGTTCGCAATTTATTACGTTGCTTTCTGGAATTCGCATATCTCCGAGGCTGGAATGAGGACGAAAATCATCGTTAGTATAGATCTTACGGCAATACACGTCTTGTATGTAGTACCCTGCTTGCGGATCACGACGCAGGTGAAGCTTTCCAAAGAGAAACTGCCGGGCGCGATCATATCCCAGTGGGGTATGTTGATAGCATCCGCTGCTACTTGGGCAACCATCTGCCAAAATGTCAGTAGAATTTTCTTGGACGATATGTTTTTTTAGGAGGACATCTTTGATTGCTTGGCGGAGGTCGTTGTTGGACAGGGAGCTGTTTTCAAAAGCGGCCTGGTATTCTGCCGGATAGTAAGAGTTGTTTGCGAATGCTGTGCTTAGCAGTGATGCGACTAATAACAATCCGTGCATTAGTAGTTTCAAGAAAGGCCTCCAAGGAAAAGGGTTAAGAAGGTTCAAACTCGTAAAAAACTATAACGCCGCCGCATCAGTTTGGCTAATATTTTTTATTACCGGAGCTAATTTATTTTCGACGTTTTTTAATTTAGTCATAGACGAAATATGTCGCATTCTGTAAGGTACGGCCACTTTGATTACATGGTTGCATGGTTACGTTCGTAAAAGTAAATCTTAAAAAAGAGGTAAATATGAAAGCACTCATTTTTGTTTTTTTGGTATTAGTCTCCAGTACCTTTATTAATTCTGCTTTTGCTACCCCGGTTAGCTGCATAGGAAATTTAACCTATAATTTTTCCGTCGATAGTGTTGCGTATTCCATAAATCTCGATCAGACAGAGGTCAGAAGCTTTGGTAGTGATCACCTCGCCAACAGTATTCAGATAATCAAAGCGCTGTTGCAGATGAAAGAGTGTGAAAAAACGGATGTCAACTTTATGAAGACTCCTCTTGGCCGTAACTCCTATTCACGTTGTCGTCAAATTTTAGATAATAATGATAATTCTCGCGCCTGCTTCGTAGAAAGCAGTATTGGCTACTTTTTTGTTACCTGGGATTTTCTCTCTCGCGCCCACGTTATCTATAATCGCTGGGACTAGTTATTAGGGATTATTGATTATTGTCTATAGGAGAGAAAAATGAAATTTTCATTTATAATAGCTTCGGTGATCTTTCTTTGCTCTTGTTCGCACTATGATCTAGGTCGCGAGGAGTGTCAAAGTATTAGCTGGGAGACGCGTGGATTAGAAGATGGAGAGTCCGGACTTGTTTTAGAAAACTTTGAAAAATATAGAATTAGTTGTCAACAACACCAAGTTACCCCTAATAAAGTTTTATATGAAAATGGATACAACGCTGGTATCAAATTATACTGTTCTGATACCAACATCGAAGAATTGGCCCGAAAAGGGGGATTTAATCCAATTTGTAAAAAAATTGATAACTTGTTTTTAGAAAAATTCTCCAATCGGCGAATAAAAATTCTGGAAGAACAAATTTCCGCATTGACAGGCGAAGTTAGCAATCTTCGGGGACAATTAAGCAGTGCCGAGGCCCGAGCGAATGCATGTACTTGTCCGTGATGAGCATCTCACCTTTTTAAAATTTAGAGGGCCGGAACCCCAAAGGAGTTATTATGCGTTATGACATAAGTCAGTTCGCTCGTCATTTTAATCTCTACACCGAATTACGCTTTCAAGAAAATAGAGTTACTTCCATTTCTTGTAATGATGGAACTATTACCACAAATACAAAATCTGCTAATAGCGGTGTTTCTGCTCGAGTGGGATACAAAGGGCGATCTGGATTTTCTTCTTCATCTGTTTGGGCCGATGATACTGTTGCCGTGATTATTAAAGAGGCGGAGTCCCATGCTCTCTTTTTGGGGAGCAAGGCAAACGTTCCAGAATATAACTATTTTCCAAAAGAATTTAAAATTGAGAAGAGTTTTGCCACTACCAAACGCCGCTACTCTCAGCAAGAAATTGTTGAACTGGTGCGTGACCTAGATAATTATATTGTAAGGAATTTTCCCAATCTAAAGGGACGCTCGGTAATGCTTGTTACCCTCGATATGGAGAAGGTCTTACTCACCTCAACAAAGTCTTATGCTCACACACTCACTCCTCGTACTGTTGTTTCTATTGTTTTGCGCGCGGAAGGCAAAGATGGAATGATAAGCGTTGGTGATCGCATGGGCGGCCTTGGTCAAGTTGAAGATGTTTTGGATAATCCCCAAACATTCTACTCCAAAATCGACAAGCTTCATCAACAGCTTCTTGATAAAAAAGAGGCCGTATATGCTAAAGCAGGATTTGCTGATGTAATTTTAAATGCCGATCTGGCAGGAATTTTGGCGCATGAGGCAATTGGACATACCACCGAGGCCGATTTGGTGATGGCCGGATCGGTGGCCGGTGACTATTTGAATAAAAAAGTTGCAAGCGAGTTGGTTACATTGGTTGATTTTGCCCACGAAGCATTTGGAGAAATTTTACCAATTCCCGTTTACGTCGATGATGAAGGTGTCATTGCTAGCGACACCACTATAATTGAAAAGGGTGTTTTGAAAAACTTCATGCACAACAAAGAGAGCGCCAACCACTTTGGAGTTGCTCCAACCGGAAACGCTCGCGCTTTTAGTTTTTCTGATGAACCGTTAATTCGCATGCGCAATACAGTCATTCTTCCTGGTAACGATAAATTATCAGAAATGATTGCTTCCATCGAAAACGGATACTACCTAATGAAGCGCAGTAATGGGCAAGCTGATGCAACTTCTGAGTTTATGTTTGGAGTTCCTGTTGGATATGAAATCAAAAATGGCAAAATTGGGCGCGCTATAAAAGATACTACTATATCAGGAGTGGCCTTTGATGTTCTTAAAACCGTTACCATGGTCTCTGACGACTTTAGCTGCGCAGGTGTTTCCTTTTGTGGAAAAAAACAGATGATGCCAACAGGCATGGGTGGCCCGGCCATCAAATGCAAATTAAACATTGGAGGCAAGTAATGCAGAATAAAAATATTGCAACTTTTTGTCTTGCAACCTTGAAACAATTAGGTGCCCAAAAAGCACAAGTAAATTACGAGCAATCCATCACTAGAGAAATGTCATACGCTAATGGCCAAGTTTATCTTTTGCGAACATTGCATAAAGACGATATTTATTTGCGGGCCATTATTGACAACAAAGAGGCGAAATTTGCCAGCAATAAAATTGACCCGGAAAGTCTATATGCTGCATGTCAAGAAACAATAAATCTTGCAAGTTCTTCCCCCCCGGATGCGGCCAAAGATATTGCGCCCCAACAGGAAATTAAAGTTTTTCATCACGGTGAGAAAAATCCTAACTTCGATCTGATGCATGAACGTTTGCTTGGTTTTTCTAAAGAGGTTAACAGGCGGTATCCAAAAATTAGAATTCGCGAAGTGCTTGTTGCTCACAACTTTTGCACAGCATATTTTTTAAATTCTAATGGAGTAGATGTTGAAACAAATAATGGGAGTTATGTAATTAACGTCCTCTTCTTGGCCAAAGATGGTATCAAAACCAGTTCATTTAATTATGAAATTTGCAATAGTAAAAATTTAGATCTTGAATTTATCGACTGGGGAATGTTAGACGATATTTTATCACAAACTGAAAAACAGACGGAACTTAGACCTGTCCCAGAGAAATCTTTTATTGGAGATATAATTTTAACTCCATCTTGCTTATTAGAAATGAATCAAATGCTGGCGGAACATTTGCGTGATGGAAAACACATTACTAATTCGTCACTATTTTTAAATAAATTAGGAGAGAAAGTGGTAAGTGAAAAATTTACGCTTCACTCGAATCCTATCGCGGCTGATTTTGCTGAACACAACTTCATTACTACTGATGGGTATATTACCCAAAATTTAGTTGTTTTTGAAAAGGGGGTATTAAAAAGCAACCTCCTATCTCAATATGCTGCCAACAAAACGAATCAGGCCCGCGGCCTCAACTATGGTGTAAACTATAAAATCGATTGTGGCGATCAATCGCTTGAGGATATTATTCGGTCTGTAAAAAAAGGAATTTTGCTTTATCGTTTATCAGGTGGATATCCCGCCAGTAATGGTGACTTCTCTGGTGTTGCTAAAAATAGCTTCTATATTGAAAATGGTGAAATTAAGTATCCCATAAATGAGACAATGATTACCACTAATGTTTTAGATCTGTTTAACAATATTCATGCCATTTCGAAAGAAAGTGTTAATTATGGCCACTCTATTATGCCTTGGATGAGAGTCGGTGGGGTTACTGTCTCTGGGAAATAGGGCCTGCGGCCAACGAATCTAATTTTAGTAACTTTAAAAATATTTTTTCACACGATAGCATCTGAAGAATGTATGATACGCAGTAATTTTTTTCTACAAAAACATCTCTTATTCCAATGAAGGCAGCAGATGCTATTAGGATTTGACAAGAAGTTGGCCAAAGGTCATACTCCGCAGATCGTTTTATTCACAATAAAATTTAAGAGGCAAAAATTATCTATGAAACCACATTCGCAAGATCCAACATTTATAAAAATAAAGGATACTGTCATAAACTTGGCTAAACATAATCAGGTTTTTTATGGATGGAGAATTTCTCAAATCGATTCTCGTTCAATTCAAGACCTCTTCTTGTGCAATAATAAACTTCAACTGCACAGCTACCAAAACAGGGATGTGCAAGAAAAAATATATAACATTGATGTCTATACTCGAAGTCAGAACCCTGTTGTTATGGGAAATTCTTCTTACATTTTAGATCCAAATATTTCTTTTGAAGATCAAATTAATCGCGCTATAAGCAATGCTTTGCAGGCAACCAACAAGCCTTGGGATTTGCCACAACCTGAAACTGAGAAATCTAAGCAGGTAATCACCTTTGATCCTCAAATCAAGGAAAACATCAATGCTGCTCACCAAAAACTTATTGGCCAAGCTTCCACCAAAGTTGCCACCATTAAAGAAGTGAAAGTAAATAGTGCGGAACTCTACACTAAAATGCAAACTACATTTTTTGAAACGTCCACTGGTATTATTGGAGAAGAAGAACAATCAGATATTTATTTTGAAATCGCACTTGAAAAACTTCCGCTTCCTAATACTCAAGAAGTACTACAAAGTAAAACAGCGATTGGAATAGAGGACGCTGATCTTCCAGGTTTCATCGATGAAGTGGTATCGGAAACACTCTACTTAGATAAGGCCGCGCTGCCTAAAACTAATAACAACGCAACCGTTATGATTAATGCTAAATATATCGCAAAAATAGTAAATACGCTTATATCTCAAATACACGCCAGCAACGAATATAACAAAACCCCGTTTTTACCAGTTGGGAGCAAAATTTACAATGGTGATAAAAATAGCAGCTCCGATCACCTTAAAGTTACTTTGGACCCTACACTGCCGGTGATGACGGCAAGTTGCGCATTTACGCCCGAAGGGTTAATACCAAAAAGAGCAGTTGTTATCGACAACGATGTCGTTTGTGAACAGATAGTAACCAATCGTATGGCACAATATTTAAATAAAAAACGCAACCCTATCGCTGGTAATATGGTCGTTGCTCTTGGCAGTAAATCCAAAGAGGAACTTTTGGAGTCCATGCCAGAATGTATTGATGTAATCTCTTTTTCGTCTTTGCGGGCAGACACATTCACACTTACCTGGAGTAGTGAGATAAAGTTGGCAAAGTTGTATCGATATGGAAAATTAATGGGAATGATTAAAGGCGGAGTCGTTTCCGGAAGTATAAAAGATAATTTTACCAATTTTTGCTTTAGCAATAAAGAGAAGCGTTTTAATGACATATCGCGCTACTCCTATAACTCAAAAGGATATGTTGGCCCAGACGCTATGTTGATCAAAAATGGTATAAAGGTCGCAGGAGAATAAAATGAAAAACAGTCAAAATAAAACAAGGGCGACTTTTTCAGATAATTTAAAAAATTTACGTAAGCTTTTGCCAAATCTTGTTTCAATACTAGAAGATGGTAAACAAGATAATTGGTACGCTTCAGCATGGCTCGAATCTAATCGTTGGATGATGTATACTGCCGCCATTTTAGAAAATTCCCAGGAAAGTACTGATCGCGGAGTTGTTCTACGTGTATTCGTTGATGGTGTCTGTTATGAGAGGGCCTCTAACAAATTAGATCCAGAGTCATTAACAACACTTGCTAAGGACTTTAGAGGTGATCTTGATAAAAAACATCCTCCATCTTACAACTATACAAAAAAAGCATACCGCCCTCTTACTTGGCAAGAGGAGATTAAACGTGGCCTATCGGCAGAAATCTCTACTCAAATTCCGTCAAATGTGAATGCTTCTTCGGAAGTACATTTTGGAGTTTTATGCGGTGAAGATCCTCATAAAACCAAAATGGATACACTAAAAGAAAGGGCATCTTTTGCGCGAAAAAATCTTTTTGATAGAGCTAATAATTTTATTGTCGAGGAGAACAAGACGAGATCTTCTGACAATCAGTATGAGAATTTAAGCGACATTCGCACCATAATGCGTCAGATTTTAGAAATAAGTGTATTTGTTGATCGTGAGAAAAATATCTCTCAAATTCTTCCATCATCTTCTATCGTTGCAGTAGGTATTTCCAAGTGTGGTAAGACTTCACTCGGAGTATGTGGTGGCCTGGGTGGCCTAGAAATTGCCACTCTGGACGAGGAGTCTTCAGATGTGGCAACCATTAACTGTCTACGGCTGACAAAGGCCGATCGACTGATTCCTGGCCGTTACCAAGTGATAACTGGCCCTGACGTTACTGGCGTTATTGCTCACGAAGCTTTTGGCCACACCCAAGAGGGCGATACCTGGATGAAAGGCAGAAGTATTGCGGAAAATCTTCATAACAACAAAACAAAAGTTGGCAATGATCAAGCTACGATAGTGAATCACCCGGACATGTTTTCCAAAGATGAACACCATTATGGAAGTAATGGCTCCCATTTTTTTGATCATGAAGGTGAACTTGGACGAAAACAGCAAATCCTTGATAAGGGAATGCTCTCCACTCCAATGACAGATTTTATCTCGGCCTACACTCTCAATGTTTCACGCACCTCAAACGGAAAACGTGAAAGTTGGAGACGGCCACTTATGGCCCGTCAAACAAACACCTACTTCACACCTGGTGACAAAACCCTTTCCGAATTGATCTCTATGGTCAAACATGGCCATCTTGCTCGTTGGGGAAATGGTGGAATGGAAGATCCTAAAGGTGGGAGCTTAACTGCTGGAGCTGCTTACTTTGAAGAGATAATAGATGGTAAACTTACAGGAAAAGTTTTATTAGGTCCAAGTGGTGGCCACATCGAATTATCTGATCCAGTTTTTAGTTTACTAGATAAAATTGTGGCAAAATCAAAAACTGTCAACGCAGATAACATTCCTGATGTAAAACTTGGCGGCTGTGGAAAATACCACAAAGAGGGCGTTAACGCCGGATGTGGCGGCCCTTACATTTTGTGGCAAGATATAAATTGTGGTTAAATTCTGCGTGGGCCACTTAAAAGAAATTATTTTTGTATTTTGTTTCATTTTCTAGTAAATTTTTTTAACCCTTGCATATCTAACTGGTAGTAAAATATCATGCAGATAGATATGTGTTTTATATAGGAAATATTTATTGCTAATGTTGCTATGATTTTTCTAAAAATAAGCAACTGGTTTATTTGCAGTAAAAATGGTGATTCCAGCGCAATCCCTGGTCGAACATGCTAGCACTTTTGTCGTCATTGGTTCCATCGATATCTTGAGATGAATCAACAAGACTTAAGAAAAATTGTCCATCCTCTTCTCCGCCATCATAAGTGGACTGTTCAACAGAAATAATTCCTTCGCCAGTGTAATATCCGAAGGCCGATCCACCAACGATGACTTCTCCCGATCCGCAATACTCCAGCCCTAAGGTATAAATTTTATCATCAACGGTGCTGCTTGTTTTTGGTTCTCCAGTAAGAGGAATGAAATCTTCATCCTTGAGCGGATTATCAAGGGCCGTTCCTGAACCTTCGGAGCTTACAAAGCGATTGAAATAAAGATGTAAATCGGCGTTGGGTGGCAATTTACAAAGAGTTTTTCCACTATCATCATCTTTGAAGCTGTAGTTACTGCAGCAGTTGGCCGCCGTGGTAGTTTCTTCGTTAAGCTGCAAACAACAGATAAACTCATTTGATGAAAAAACCGGAGGGATTATTACTTGGTTTTGGAAAGTGATGCGCTCATTCGTTCCGACCGCAGTGTTAGGAAAAATATCGCTATCGTCAGTAGATTTAGCGGAGTCATATATCTGTGCGAGAGATTGCGCTCTGGCGGCCGCCGAGGCGCTAAATTGAAAAGTATCAGCGCTTCCTTCAAAGTCGGATCTGTTTTCTAGCGTAGTCTTAAAAATGCCAGGAACAAGTCGATCTTTGTTGGAGACACAATAAAGAGGTTCGTAAAAAATTTGCGGGATTCCTAAAAGTTCCAGGCGCCCCAATTTGGTCAAGTAGTACATCGTGTTGCCAGGATTGAGAGCGTATGGAATTACCGTGGTGTTGGGAACATACTCGAAAGCGGAGGCAAAGCTTTGAGGGATATTAAAATCTATGGTGATGTTTGCATATGACCAAGGATTGCCTGAACAGGGAGCATTTTGTAGTGCCCGGATATTAAAAATATCGTATCCACCAGCATCTTGTGAGACACACCATTGGTTAGCGGCAAGGGCCGGAAAGGGAGGAGTTATGGCACCACAAACAATTTGAGCGGCCGGGGCAGTTGAGCATGCAGCGCCAGCGCTGTCGTAATAAGTAATATTAACACTAGTTATGTTGTCTCGATTAGCTCGAGTAGCATGCATATAAATGGGAACATAAAAACTAACTTGATCATAATCATAACTAGCAAAGAAATTTTGCTCTTCGGTAATTCCAGTAGGTATCAGATTAGAATCGGGATATGGGATCGGTTGATAATATGCCCAATGGTTTACCGTCGGGGGCGAACCATTTCCGGCACTGGGGCCAGTTACTAAAGATCCCTCTAGTTGTGCCATCAACGTAGGATAGGTAATTTCATAATTACTGGCCGGATTAAATTCAATTTGAATGCAGCCTTTATTACCTGGATGGACACAAAGTTTATCCTTGTCTTTGTCGTAATTTTTTTCATTGGTGTTATAAATAGAAACCGAGCTGACATAATCATTCGGGATAAAAATCATTTCAGAATCATAGTTTAAGCATTGGAAATTATTTTTATCAATCTGCAGGCGGCGATTATTCGTCCAGTCATGAGAACCATCGACGAATTTGCGAACCCAGCCGCCTCCGCAGCAGCTTTTCTTCGCAGTATCCCCGATAGTTTTCCATTGATAAGGAAGAGGCGTTGTGTTGGTTTTAACTTGGGGGATTTCCGCATAGGGAGTACCTACCGCGGCCGGAATTCCTAGCGGTGCTACAATTTGATAACGAGAGTATCGGCCGCTGGCCGTAGGGCCATCCTTGGGAAGTAGCCACGTTTTTAGAGAAGTATTTGTACTTCCCAAATCAGGAATCAAAGTGGTCGTTCCACTAGTAAATAGCGTTATATCTTTACCAACTTCGCGACAGCATCTATTTTGGCCAACGTCATAATTGTAATAAGTACTGGCATCAGCAATCGTTATAAGTGGTGCCTTCTGTGCTTGGCCGCAAATTAAAGATTCGCTCCAAAATAATTTTTCCGCATCACTGTTTCCAAAATAGGCCCTGCTGTATTGATCTGCATAATCAGCATGTAACTTATTAGGGCCGCAATCCAAATCTGTCTGACAAATGGCCCCTGCCCGGCGTAAACAACCATCTTTGGCCATAGTAGCTTCTTCTAAATATGCCACTGCCCCTAAGGTGGCCGCCTCAATCGAAGAAAAAGGAGATATTCCGGTGCTGCTTTTGCTCTCTCCACCGCACATGTTTTGTTGGTGGTGCTGATTGTAATTGGCAAAGGTAATTAGATAATTTCCAGAATCATCAATAACAGGACAGGCCCAGACGCGAGCATCCCCCGTTGCTCCCGAATTACAGGAACCAATTTGTGAAATGTAATCAGTCCGCCAGGAAGCATCTTTGGAAGAGTGCTGGGTAAGATGAGAACCACTTGCTAGTGATTTTCCTGGGCGACACATCCCAAAATCGGCCGTGCTGGTGGAATAGATCGTGGCATTATCGCGAAGATTGGTTTGAATGTTGGCCGGAAGAGCAGAAGCTGCCGCGATATAATTTTTTGGCCGGCCTAATACGTTGGCATCGCGTCCGATTTTGTAGGTGCCGGAGATGGCCGGTTCTCTGGCCACGTCATAGTTAAAATCACTACTGCTCGCAGAGCTGCAATAAAAATTAGGAGCACAGGTTAGTAATTTTTTTTGAGAAGTGTTGAGTAGGTTGGTATTATAATTTACTTTGCAAAAGGCCCCGCCCCCACGATAAACACAACGCTTATTATTTTCTCCATAGGCAAAATTGCGCAAAATTTGTTCAATGGCCGTAAAACTGGCCTCATTGATCTGCTCATCAACTATTTCATTGGCATTAGTGTCAAATTTGGGCCAGCGACTTTTAATTTTTGTTACATCTTCACAGACATATTCCCAACCCAATCTGGAAATACAATCACGATCACTGCTACAAATATGGTAGCGCTGACAAGAGGCCCCGCGGTTTTGATTGGGATCAGTTGGTTCCAAGTAGGGGTCATAATCGTAATCAGATACTCCTTGTTCATTGCCTAGGTCGAGAACGACCCCGACTGTTGTATTCCCTGGATCGGCAAGATCACCAAAAGGAGCATTGATGGCCAAAAAAAGTTTCGAGCTAGTAGCGCGCACTCTTCGGCCATTGGCCACCGCAAACCAACTGACACCATCAAAGGAGCCAATAAGTGCACCCTTATTGAAACCATACCAATCGCGTTGATAACCATTTACAAAATATGCTGACTGCGTGGCCAGACGATTGCGTCGTTGCGTATTTAGATTGGAGCTTTTGAAATGAGAAAAAGGAATCATGGTAGGTGGAATCCAACAGGCCCGTCCAAAAATAGTATCTTCATAATTTCCCAGCGAGCTGTTGGAATAATCTCCTTGGCGATCAGTAATGTAACTGGTTGCCTCTAGGCCAATTCCTTTTTGAGAAGGAGGATGAGAGAGGTAGTTATAGGCCCAACCGTCTTTATCACAGATTGGACATGGGGTGTAAAAACCACTGCTAACAGTTATTATATAGACTTGATCGAAATCAACATTAATTACCTTGGCCGGAGCGGCCTGATTTAAAGAGAGGGAAATTTGGCCTAAAATAGAATTAATATTAAATTGGCCATTATCAGGATCAGTCTTGGCAGAATTATCCATATAAGCAAAGGGAGTACCTTCTTGCTCCGGGATGGCCCCGACAACCGCAGCAAGATCATCAATGGCCGATCCAGAAGAAGAGGTAAAATAGCGATGAGGCACTGCTTTGCTGCTAACTTGAATGGAGGTGTTTACAAAGGGAGTTGGTTCGGTAGTTGGTTGTGGTTCTTTACATAAAATGGCCTCAATAGTTTGAGTCCCGCTAGTATATTGGGGTTGTAGTCCAAAACCAGCACAAACGGTATCGCCATCATTGGGGGCGGGGGTTTGATTGTTGGCGGCACAACCACAACGTGCCCAAACACTTTCTAATACCGCATTATAGCGAGATTCTTGAGTAGAGGTATTACCGAGTACCGTGTTATAATAGGCCGCACCACAAGAGCTGCCTACGCAGCAGGCCGAATAATCGGGGGTAGATTGTAAAGCTTCGCGTAAGCATTCATAAGTCTCTTCAGAACAGTAAGTGGTTCCTGATAAGCAGCAAGCGCGGTAGTCGGCAGTGTCGGCGGCGGCCCCTTCTAAACAGTTATAGTCCATAATCTCTTGATTTAATCTGGCCTGCGCCTCTTCTGCTGGATTTGGGCCAGGAGTTGGCGTAGGAGTTGGCACCTGAATATTTGAACATATGTTGAAAATATTTGGCCAAAAAAGGTAGTTCATTGGATTGTGCTCAATATCGGCCATGGCCTGAGCGTATTCTTCTGGATAACTGGCCTGAGCATTAGATTTAACAGTGTTGTCATCAACGCATTGTCCATTCAAACAACAATCATACTGTTGAGCGATACACGAGGAATTGGTACAACCGGTGGTCTCTTCAGTTGTTTGGTTTTTAGTATCGATGCGTAGGCCCACTCCTCCTAAATTTAACTCCGCCACATCAACAGTAGAGGCATCATTTATTTGTCCGCTTTCTGAGCGATACAGAGAAATGTTTTGTAAAGTTAGGATGGAGGTGCATGAACTACAAAGAGCGGTAGGAGTAAAGGCCGAAAGTGCCGAAGTGGTGTAGTGATAACTATTTTGCCAGGAGATATTGAGGGAGGGAGTGCGATTTTTATAGTTAGTACAATCTACCTCTGTTTTGTAGCTGGCATTATAGCATTTGTTATTGGCCCAGGAAAATCCACCAACTGCCGCAAGGCAGGCAGCTTCGGTGCTATAGTTGGCAATCAAACATTTTCCTATCTCCCAAGTTCCAGATGATTTTTCACAGTCCGCTTTGTTGCGGAGGCCATCATGGGTGGCGGCGGGCAGACAAGTACCAAGAGCGGAAATAGTGCCGAGGCAGGCACTTTGATTTTCTGCGGTGGAAGGGATGTCGAGACGAAACAGTCTTTCGGTTCCTCCCGAAGAGAGATTGTTTAAGCTATACGGCATCGCGCGTATTCGCAGTTGTTGCTTTGCTCCCGAAATAGCAGAAGATAAATCGGCCACTAAGCAGAATTGGTTAACAGAAGAGTCGGCATCAATAGTTGAAGAGGTGTAGTAGTTATTTTTTAAAAATTCATGAACAAGATCACCTCGCATATAGACGACTGTGTTTATATTGGCGTTGAGAGTTATTACTCCCTCAATTTTTTTGCCACTAAACCAATAGACGGCATCTTCATCTGGAGTATCTTTCAAATGGTTGGCGGTGGGGGTGGCCGTTATGATTTCGTTGGGCCCGCGACTTCCTAGCGATTGATTGGATAGACATCCTGCGATTGTAGCTAGCATCACTAATATTGCAGATAAGATAAAAAATGTTCGAACTAATTTTTTTATTTTCATCACTCTTAGCTGTTCGGCTAATCTTTTTTTTACATTCGCCAATCGATCTTCTGGGGAAAAACTAGGCAAGTTTTGCTATATGTTTAATAGATAAGTTTAGTCGGAATAGGATTATTGGCCTGAGAAATTAAAATATCCGCTTTGCGAGGAGGTGGCCGAATTTCCCCAGTTGAATTGGCCACTCCATAGTGGATTGTAACCGTAAGGATAGCTGGCAAAAGGCATGGAATCCCAAAATTCCATGGCCAAACGTTGCTGTTCTTCCTGAGTGTGAAATTGTTGTTTTAAAAACATGGCCTGGGGGATTAGCGCGCCAGTGGTATAATTGTTGGCGGTAAGTTGGCCAAAGGCGGTGGCCACTGCTGGCATTCCACCGGCCAGTGCGGCGGCAAACATTTCTCCACCTGTTGGACGTCGCTCATAGCTTTGCTTGCATTTTCCTTTGCGATTGCAGTCGATATAATAACCCTTACTAATTTCGGCCAGACGCTCTGCTTGTTCGGTGGGCCGTTGCACGCGCATCAATTTTCCTGTTTCGTTGTAAGTGGCAATCGTCATTGCCTCTATATGATCACAGGAGTTAAGTTTTTTTAGATTTTCTTCTTTGCACAACTCCTGCATGTCTCCGGTATCTTTTTGATTTTCTAGAGAGGCCAAGATATTATTAGCGTCATCAACTAACGCAATAGCGCTAGATTGTTGCAGAGAGCGAATTCCATCTGCGCCAACGCACTCAACAATAACGCTAACTTTTTTTTCTTTGACACCGTCAGTGCAATTCTTTTTCAAAAAATTATAAATTGAATTTTTGGCCCGATTTAGTTTTTTATATTCGGAAGAAGTTCTAATGGAAACTATTTTGTCTTGAATTTTTTTGAGATCATTTTTTAATTTATCAGCAGTATTGGCCAGTTCGTTTTTTTGCTGAGGTGTAATCTCTTGAAGACAGGATAAAAGGAGTTCTTTATTTTGACAGTTAAGCCGCTTATTATCTAAGATATTTTTCAATATATCGTCTATGTTTTTAATCTGGCCAAGCTGGGTTGCATCCATTAGACGATTGTTAAAGCTGGCCACAAAAAAACCATCCATAATTTTTTTCTCAAAAGGAGCGAGGGCAGGAGTTGAAGTTTTATCTTGCTTGCTTTGTTCAAGATAGTTGATAACATTTTCACTATTGCCGTAAGTGGCATCGAATAGATTTTTTTTGAGCGTAAAGTTGTCATTTGATTGTGGTTTTTTCCGCAAAATATCGGCAATTTTATCAAGCGTTTGTTGATCGAGTTTTTTGTCACCAATGCTGTTATATATTGCCACTATTTCTGCAATGTTTTTTGAATCGTAGTTTTTAGTAATAGATTCTAGTGGGCCCATCTCCTTATCCGCTAAGTGGCCATCATGCCATGCCTGATAAAAACCTTTAGCCGTAGATTGTATATCGTCGTTGGTGGCATCAGTAAAAATTGGACAAAATAGTTCGCTATTTTCTAATTGCGTCTTTTTGGCGGAATCTTGGCATAATTCATTAACCTGTTTATAAAATTCATTGGCCGAGGCCCAATACGATTGGCCTTTTCGATCCAATAAAAGCTTGGCCAAAGTATTAATTACCAAAACTTTTTTTACCGAAGTTGCCGTCTCTGCTACAAGGTGATTACTCTTTAAATAATCCGCAGGGCCCAAAAGCAGCGAAGCAGTAAGGCCATCAAATTTTTCACGTACTTTTAAAACCCCATCGGCCACAATGAATTTATTCATAAGACGATCATGTTTTTCTTCTAATTCGGACAGGGTTGATCCTAAAATTCTGGAACTTTTCACTGTTTTTTGCTGCGCCTGAATTGCTACAATATCGTCCACATATGACTGACAGGCCTTGCTTTTGTCATCACTGCGTGCCATTAGAAGACTAGGCCTCAAGGCGATAAGTATAACAAAACTCAAAGAAAAAAAATTTTTCATATACATACAAACCCCATTGCATTTCTTTTCGGCAAGTAAATGGCAAAACTTGAGTCGACGTGTCAGTTACGGCGTACGCTTTAGTTACATGTTAGTTACGGAGTTGAACTTTGATGCCAGGTTGTCGGCCCATGCCCTTGACTCTTACTTCTTTTGCCGGCAAGACAGTTTTGTATGTTACCGTTCGCTTGGGTTTTCCTGCGGCAGTAAAGTTAACGGTTTGCACAGTTAGTGTGCAGAAATTTGTCCACATTTCCTCTCGACTTTCATATCTATATCCGGCCGCGGGGGGGGCAGAATTGGTTAGCTCACTTACTTCCGATTCCGTACAGCATCTATATGCAGGGTAGGAAGAGTTTACGATTTGCAAAACACCGAATTCATCACGGTAATCTTCGGCCTCCTCTTCATCTAATTTGATCATACGACAACTACCGTTATCTTTAAACGACTCTACTTTTACAGTACGATTGCGAAGAAAGGCATTTCTCAATTGGGGATGGATTGCGATCAGTCCTTCATTAAAGGAGCTGCCGTATAAATATCGGCCAGAAGAGGTGACAGCACTTGGATCAGAAAATAGTATGTGCCAATTGGGATCGAAGGTTGTTGTCGAAGAAGTATCGTCGATGTAGTAAGGCGAAATAGTCTCTTTACCATCGGCCGTGGAGCTAAAGCCATTTTCATAAACAGTAAGCCTTCGATCGGCCGAAGTAGCTCGATAGCTATCTTTTAGTAAGCCATTTTCTCCGCCCGCGGTATTTACCCTGTTTAATCCGGTACCCCGTTTTTGTTTTGCCAAAAAGGGACAGCTTCTGATTGTCAATCGGCAGCTATCTTCAGCAGGATCTTTTAAGTACGCCATTGAACAATACGTTTTTTTTCCTTTAGCACCAATGCGATAAATCTTTTTATTTCTAGGATGTTGAACACACGATCCTTGTTTTCCTGCATCCCTCGCACAACTTAGTATTTTACCGTCCGCGCCAGCACAAAAAATAATTTCATCTGGTTGAACGCTGCATTTTTTGATATCTCCTCCTTGTGCACAATCTGTGGCATGGCCCAAAAAAGAGATTAGGGAAAGAAAAGCAATGAGAAGTAAAATGTTAGCGTAACTTGATTTCATATACATTTCCTTTTACGGACAGACTCCATTGCAGACTACAATAAATTCATCCGTATCTTTAGGTTGTAAATTGGTGGGTAAGCATCCCCACTCGTAAGATGGTGGAGAGGTTGGATTGCCATCATCATCGGTTAGTTGTATAACACCAACTGTTTCGCCAACCTGACAGGCCGTTTCTGGTTCACAAAGAGACTCCCCGGTGGTTTCATCTATTCCCATCATTATTTTCCCAATTGGGCAATTAGCAGTGGTTCCACCACTGCGAGCAGCACAGTCGACAAAGGGGACATCTTCCCCAGAAGACTCCGGGGCCCACAACATCATTTTTATTTGACGAGGAGGGAGATCTACTTTGTCGGATCTCTTGGCGGCAATTGTCAGGGTTGCGCGATATAGTGTTGGGTCTGAGGCATCTCTAACTATTTTATCGAATCTTAGCTTAGTAATTCGTATACCAGAAGGATCTTTAGAATTTTCGGACATAAGATTATTTCCGTCAGTCCACTTTATGGCCAGTCCTAAATTTAGCGCTGATGCCTCGTCTGGTAAAACTTGTTCTCCAGCGTTTGCCTTGTTAACAATAGTGCCGGGGGCCGTTAGTGGGCCATTTGTTGTGTCCAAAATTCCGCTTGTTTTGCATAACTCTTTAGTGCCCATGGCCATCTTGGCATTATCGATCAATGATTGATATGCCGCTTTTTGTTGGATAATGGAGAGATTGTGATTCATTGAAGAGACTAATTGAATGATTCCTGAAGCGGCGGCCGCAAAAAGGCCTAATCCAATTAGTGCCTCAACCAACGACACTCCAGAACAATTTAAAATTAATTTTTTGTATCTGCTCATTTATTTCCCCGATATTTGCAAGCAGTAATAATTATAGTTCAAGTTAAAATAAATGAGAACATATTTACGAGAAGTTATTTAAATTGCTCTAATACTTCTCAGTAAATATTCAAGTATAACTTCCATATTGGTGCCTCAAAAAGTGGGCATTTTCTGATAAAACTCCTTAAGAAACAGACCATTTACTGTCTATTAATTTGACAGCAGTATGTAATAAATCTCCCCGGACAGTTTAATTATAATTGTCAACAATCCTCGTAGTACCATTGGAGTGTGAAAAAAATATTTATATGGCCACGATTTATTTTATTCCCTTCATTTTTGCTATTGCATTTGCTTGGTCTGTTCGAAGGCCATACTGGCCGCGCTTTTGGCAGTCCATTTACGGGAGAATTTGATTTCGGCCATCGCGCTTATGCCACACTTGAATCATCCCAGAATTTAATTTTAAACTTGGGGGCAGAATCAAAAACGGAAGTTTGGCAACGCCCGCGCTATGAGGCGTTGGTTTACTCGGATATTGAATTTGCCACTCAAAACAGGTTGGGAAAAAATTTTGATTTGGGAACTACTGCGTATCGGCAGGGATTAGGGGATTATCTTCTTTTTTCTTTTGGCCGCTTTTATCCATTAGAGGAGTTTAGTGAGTACTACGAAAAAAGTAGTATTGATGCGGTAGGTATCAACTGGTCGGTAAATGAAAAAAACCCTTCACTTGTTCGGCCAGTTGGCTGGTTAGGCATCGGATCGAGAGTGCGATTATACAAAAATTTAACACTGGGATTTCAATACTCGCCACTTTTCATTCCCACGCTTGGCCCTACTATTGTCTATTCTAAAGATGATGCACCAAGCAGTGAATCTCCCTTTGCCCGACTTCCGCCGGCATCGGTTAAATTAGATGCGGAAACCCAACTTCCGTTGAGGATAGCGTTGGACGAGATTGATATGCGCAAATTATTATTGCAAGATCAGTTTTTTGCGGCCTTAAATTATACCTATCCGGAGCTTTTTTCGCTCTCACTTTTTGCGTGGGATTCTCCTTCTCCAACACCTACTACTACCACGACTGAGATGTTGAGGGTTTCGGGAGATGATGTCTATATTTTGGTTAACGCTACTGCTGCATTTCCTCGAAGGCAACGAACGGGTGTCGCACTCTCTTCAACATTTATAGACATGCAGGCCGTCTACGAGCAAGCGGGGGGGTTGCTAACTCTATCTTCTGCACTCAAACTTTATTCATATTTGCAGATTGGTTTTTTGCATACTATTCGCGGGGCCCAAAATAATGATGCTGGAGATAGTGGGGAAGAAAGCGGAGAGATTGTCTCGCCTTTATTGGATGAGAAGATGGCATGGATTTCAGCATCACTACCGTTGTTTTATTCACTTAAACTAAGCGGCCGCCTTTTGAAGAATATGAATGTGGTTAATGATGGTGCCAGTCTGAACTTAACAGCGCAATATGATTTTACCTCCTATGCCTCCATCTATTCAACACTACAACTTTTTGCAGGCGGGGATAATAGTTATTTTGGTACTTGGAGAAACCTTGATTTCATCACTACCGGAGTAAGTGCCAGATGGTAAAAATAATTTTTCTGACATTTCTTCTAATTACCTTCGCCAGTTGTGGATTAGAACGTTGGTGGGGAGAGCCAGCAGCTCCGGTTCCCATAATTGATTTATCGGCCACTTCTGCCGCCAAAGGAGCACCACCTATTACAGATATTTGGGAAGGATCAGAAGAGAGATCTAAGCAGGCCTTTGAGCATTATAAAAAAACGATCAATGAATTATGGAGCAAGGTTGAAGGTGACAAAAAAGGTGTTTTTACGGAACGGGAGTTGCGGGCGTTGATTAATGAGCGTGTAATTAAATTATCCAATGATGCCGCTGACGATATCCAAAAAGTTATGGCCGTGAAATCGCTTTTGGGGATTAAAGGTGCATTGAAAAAAGAGCGTCTAGATGAGATTTTTAATTGGATTGATAGTAGTCGGAATGATTTACGTAGAGCATATCAAAAGTTTAAGAATGATTCTGCAAACGTTTTGTTTGGGGATATAAAACACGCCATTAATGTTGGAGTGGGCCTTCTAAATCTACTCAATTGGAAAAAAAGCAATTCTTTATTTTTGCAAGAGATAAATATTCTTTTAGGAGCAGAAAATAGTGAACGAGATGAGAAAGTTATGCATTTTGCGGAAGAGGTAATGGGCCTTGTTTGTCCACGATATCCAATGGGCAAAATCGATTTACCTAAACTTAGTGCGTGTTTGACTAGTGCTGTTTCTGAATTTGGAGTGGGCGAAGCATGGTTTAACTATCAATTAAAAATGAGCGATAACAATCACGATGGAGTTGCGATAACAGAGTCGTTAGTGGCATTAAAAAGTGTAGCTCAGAAGTGGTTCAAAAATCCACAGCTTAGACCTATCACAACGGATTCCATAATTGAGTTTTTAGAAATTATGGAATTAGACCCACCAGATAATTTAAAGTCGGCGTTTGCCATTGTTGAGGAATTAAACGGAAGATCTTCACGGAAAATATTTTTTCCAGAAATAGTGTTGGATATTTTAGAGGTTTTTTTCAAAGAGCATCGGGAAATTTTTAAGGTCATACCGATTTTTCAAGAGGCATTTAAAAATGGTAAGTGTGAAGTAACGGAAAGATTTCCCTCCGCCGTGCCGCCTATTAAATCGTGGGCAGATTGTGCTCTTTCTCTGGATGAGATAAAAAAACTATACATCAAATCAACGCAGCAAACTGCCAATCCACAGAATGTATTGCACGCTTTTGGTACAGTTAAATCCACAGTATCTCCTAGTTACGCTCGTTCAGTCAGACCAATAACTCCTAATTTTATTGCTAACTTACTTATGTTAAAAAGTATCTCTGCACACATTATCTTTATTTTTGATAATGATCGAGATGGCAGTATTCGTAGCGCCAGCGAACATGAGAAAAACGAAGTACTGGAAGTAATTCAACAGTGCGTGGTATCAGTTGATACGCTGACAACCTACATTGACCGATTAAAGCGAGGCATAAAACCAAAGCAGAGTTTAGTGGCAGAAGCGGCACCACCGCCTTTAGATGGCCTGAACCTTGAGGGAATTTCACAGGTGGCCGTGTTGGCGGGAAGCGATATTTTAGTAATTCGTGATAAAGAGGAACGGATGATTTTTGAAAAAATTTTTTCGAATTTCACAAATCTTTTTCCTCGCGGGGCAGTTAATTTAGATCTGGCCGGAGTAACGGCCGTTATGAGCTTGATTGATTCTTTTGGTGATTATCGTCAAAAACTTCTGGATTCGCCAGAATTTACCTTAAAAACTTGGAAGCAACCAGTTACAGAGGAAATATTTATTGATCGTGAATCACTTCTGAAAAATATTCCGGCAATTTTGGAAAAATTTTTTCCTGATACCTACCGCAACTGTTTAAGTGTGGGTATGAAGAAAAGCTGCGTTCCTAGTTTCGATGGGGTTTTGCCCGACAGTGGGCCAGAAAAAGAAGGATATGTGGAGGCCTCGTCTTTTGATTTAATTGTGCTAGTTGCTTCGGCCATAGAGGGAATTAGAAATAGCTGTGATTTTAATAACTCGGGAGATCTTTCTTGGGCATTATTTGATGGAAGGGATGAGTTGGACTGTGCGTTTACGAGAATCTCTCATGCCTCCAAGCGTCTGATTGATTCTAAAGTAATTGAGGGGGCCGGAACGGAAACGACCAAGGCAATTTTATCTCTTTTTGATTCAACTTTTGTAACCAGAACAGTTGGAAAGGCGGCCTTAGTAACAGGAAGTCTCAAACGGCCACTTCGTGGGACGTGGAATTTTATTACTCACAAAGAGGCCACAATTGGAACAATGTATCTTTTGATGAATGAATTAGTTTCTTCTGAGTAGAAGCTTTTTAATAATCCATGTTAAGCAAAAATAATATCTTTTAAAAACTTTTCAAACGAATGGCCATATTCTTCCATCATCTTTGGAAACATTGAAATAGGAGTCATTCCAGGAAAGGTGTTAATCTCATTTAAAAATATTTCTCCATTATTGCTTAGAAAAAAATCTATTCTTGATAGATGACGAAGCTTTAATCCCACAAAAGCATCAAGGGCGTAATTGCGAATTTTTTCACTGATATCACTTGAAATATTTTCGGCGCGAGTTGCTGTTTTTGTGTGGCCGTCAGCACCATACTTTTCGTTGTAAGAATAAAAGGAACCGGGTTGACAGATAATCTCGCCTGGGTAGGTGGCGACAATTTTCCCCTCATACTCATAAGTAGAAACCTCCAACTCACGTCCGCTAATGGCCTTTTCAATTAGGACGTAGGGGGAATATTTAAAGGCCTTCCTTAATGCTAGCGTCAATTCTTCTTCGCCTTTGACACTATAGCAGCCCACAGAAGAGCCCTGGGAGGCGGCCTTAACAAAAACATGTTTCCACTCGGCCATGGCCTTCTTGGCCCTTGGAAGATCTTCCAAAGAGTTTAAAAAAATATATGGCGTGTTGGGAACACCAAGGGCATTTAACCAAAGCTTGGTAGAGATTTTATTAAAGCAAAGGACTGAGGCCTCCGGGCCGTTTCCAAGGTAGGGAAGCCTCATCATTTCAAAGAGCGCCGGTAATTCACCTGTTTCCCCAGGGATGCCATGAATACATGGAATAGCAAAATCAAGTTTGATTTTTTTCTCTCCTATGCAAAGTTCCCCATCTTTGCGTAGTTCACAAAGAGAACCATCCTTGGTTCTTCGATTGCCATCCTTGCAAATTTCAACGAAATAAGATTCAACGCCTTCCATTTTGTGGAGGTTTTCTTCTATGTATTTGGCCGATACTAAAGAAACTTCGTGTTCGGTTCCGCCACCGCCGCAAATAAGCAGAACATTTTTTTTTGCGCTAGTTGCGTTACTCATTACAGGCCTCGCATTTCAATTGGTGATTTTTCTTTATCTAGTTCAGTGAACATGGCAATAAGGTTATCTACGGAAATAGTTTCAGAAGTTTTTTCTCCATACTTGCGTACACTGACAGCACTTGCCTCTATCTCGCGATCGCCAATTGCCAACATAAAGGGAATTTTATTCTGTTGAATTTGACGGGTTTTCAGTCCCATCGATTCATTGCGCTCATCGATTTTTATGCGAAAATTTAGTCGAGATAGCTTTCCTTCAACCTCTTTAGCAAACGCCAAATGCTTATCGCCAGCAATAGGCACAATTACTGCTTGAATTGGTGCAATCCAAAAAGGGAATGCTCCGCCGGTGTGCTCCAAATAGACTCCAAAAAAGCGCTCCAGAGAACCTAGCAATGCTCGGTGAATGACTACCGGCCTTTCAATCTCACCATTTTTGTTGGTGAACTTTAGGTCAAAACGCTCTGGTAGTTGGAAATCAAGCTGGGCAGTGCCCAGCTGATGGTAGCGATTTAGCGCATCAGCGATTTCCACATCAATCTTGGGACCATAAAAGGCCCCATCACCCTCGTTGATAACATACTCAAAGCCGCTTTTTTCTAAAACGGCCTTCAGCGCCGTCTCAGCTTTATCCCAAGTCGCATCATCGCCTGCTCGTTTGGGGGGGCGAGTTGATAGATTTATTTTGATATTTTTGAAATTAAAATGGCGATAGCAGATGAAAAATTCATTTAAAACTTTCTTTACTTCGCTTTCAATATCATCGATGGCCACAAAAATATGGGCATCGTCCTGGCAGAAAGTGCGAACACGAGTAAGTCCACTAAGTGTTCCCGATTTTTCATTACGATGAATACGTCCAAAGTCTGCATAACGAAGAGGAAGATCGCGGTAGCTGTATTTAAAATGTTTGAACATCAGCATATGGCAAGGGCAATTCATTGGCTTCATGGCAAATTCGCGATTTTCCACATAGGTGAAAAACATGTTTTCCTTATAGTGTTCGTAGTGTCCGCTTGTGTGCCATAATTCAGTATCTAAAACTTGCGGAGTAATGACCTCATCATAGTTGGCCTTAACATATATTCGGCGCATGAAATCGATCAGAGCATTGTAAATCATAGCTCCTTTGGGCATAAAAAAGGGTGCACCCGGAGCAACTTTATCAAAAATAAAAAGTTCTAAATCCTTTCCCAATTTTCGATGGTCGCGTTTTTTTGCTTCTTCTAAAAAAAACAAATGCTCTTTTAGTTTTTCCTTACTGTCAAAACAAACAGCATATACTCGTTGTAGCATCTGATTGTCGGAGTTACCGCGCCAATAAGCTCCGGCCGTGTTGAGAAGTTTGAAAAATGGTCGAAGTTTTCCAGTACTTTCTACGTGTGGCCCTCGACATAAATCAACAAACTCCCCTTGTTCGTAACAAGAGATCTCTTCTCTTTCGGGAAGTTCTTTAATTAATTCGACTTTGAATTTTTGTTGTTTTTTTGAAAATAGATCTAGTGCCTGTTGGCGAGATAACACTTTTCGCTCAACTTTTATATTTTGTGTTATAATTTCTTTCATTAATTCTTCGATCTTGGCCAAATCCTCATCGGTGAGGCGATGTTCCATATCAATATCGTAGTAAAAACCATTTTCAATGGTCGGCCCAATTCCAAATTGTACATTTTGATCTGGAAACAATCTGGCGATCGCTTGTGCCATCAAATGCGCGGTCGAATGTCGTATTATAGATATATCGTGTCCATTTTTGATTTCATTGCTCATCACTCCCCCCATTCACAATTTAGGGAAGAAGAGTAACAATCCTCTCTCGATAAATCAATTAGTTAAATTAGAGGCCAGCGAGAGATGTAAGATTTTTACATACTAGATGTAAGATTCTTTGACGGCGACAAGTAGTTTTGGTAATGAAACTAGAAGAAAGCTTGCTGGCAACCGTAGATTTATCAAAAGAGGAAAAACATGAACGACACACATAATTCCCTTGGCCAATTTGAAAGCGAAAAATCCCCTGTTTTAGCGCTACGCAACGGCGCCCTTGAAGCAACGATTGCAGAGATAAAAAGGGAAGAGGAAATAGAGGATAGAAGGGCGGTTGGAAAATCTTTTTATCACCTAGCAAAAATATATTATGATAAGGCCGATTTTGAGCGGGCCGAAGAGTTTTTTTTGAAGGCCCTAGATTTTGCCGAGCGGCCGCGAGATGATTACGCTATTTTCAAAACTCTAGGATTTTTAATCCGGATTGCTTCTGAGAAATTGAATAATGAAATTGCAGAAGTTCACATAAGACAGTCAGAGGCCATTTTAAAAGAACTTGATTCTGCTTTGGGCACTTTGAATGCGGAGTACTTTTATAATGCAGGAACGATTGGAACTTATCGAGGAGATTTTGAGGGTGCTAAAGAGAATTATTTAATGGCACTACGTAAATCAAAAGAGGAAAATGAATCAGATCTTTTGGCCAAATGTCTGTTGGCCTTAGCTACCAATTGCTACAATTTAAAAAATTATGATAAATCCACAGAATACATTCATCAATTAACCCAGCTGTTAAAGATCATAAAAAAAGATTACTTAAATGGCGCGCTATCTATGTTGACTGCCAAGGTTTTATTGGAGAAGGAAGAGTATGATGCGGCGTTGACTTTTTTTCGTAGCGCAAACATAAATTTGCAAACCAAAAAATGCTGGAATCTTCATGGCTACAATCTCTACTGGATGGGAATGGTTTATAAGTCCAAAGGAGAGTTTGATCGGGCCTTGTCTCTTTTTCAGCTGGCCCAAGACACCATTGATAAAAATATCTTTCGACGATTGGCCCAGCTAATTGCTGCTGAAATTAGTGACGTCAATGATACTAACGTAGATGTATATTTGGATAGAACTAATTGCATAATAAGGGAGCGCCATCTCGGAGTAATTGATTTTAAACATCGCTTTGTATTGTTGGAAATTCTTTTCTTGTTGGCGCGAAATCCGGGAGTGGCCTACGATAAGGAGATCTTGGCAAAATCTATCTGGAAAGATGAGTACAATCCGCTAATTCACGACAAGTTGATATACACGAGCGTTAGTCGATTGCGAAAATTAATTGAGCCGAAATTGTCCAAGAAAGATAAGCGTAAATATATTATTCGAGGGAAGGACGGTTACACATTTAACCCGCTGGTCAAGACAAGATTCCATCTAGATAGCAAGCACGATGTATCGCCATCCATCGCCAATGTGGAGATGAGTTCGCCGGTTTAGAGAAAAAGAAGTAAGATTTATGTGGAAAACTCTGCTCGTTTTTGCCTTTTTGATGGTAACAAATCTTGTTACTGCGCAGAAAAGAGAAAATGGTATTCTGCTTTTTTCTGATATTGCTATTTTTTCTCAGCACGGCCAAACCTGGATGCTAAGCGATCTTAATCGACTGTTTGTAGATTTTACCGATTTGCGATGCATGCAAAAAAAATCACTGCTTGCTGCGGCCTTAAATCTGGCCTCTCAAAGGCCATTAATACAAAAACTTTCCAAAGAAAAGGCAGAGACAATTCGTCTCTCTAATTACAATTCGCTTTTTATGGCCGCTGCCAAGTTAGTAACTGTGATAAATTACGTTGAGACAAACGAAGTGGCATGGAGGGGCGCGAGCAATGAATTGCAATCAAAAGAGTGTCTCGGGCCTAAGGACGTTAGCAAAACGTTAAAGAGATTAATTTCGGCGGAGAAATATCTGTTAGATCGCTACGGAGGGATTGAGCAGGAGAAGACAAAAATTGATGGCGTAGAACTTTTCATTAATTCAATTTATCGATCGGTGCAAAATGAATTTTTCTACTGACGCATCGGACCGTTTTTTGTCAAATTATCTTTTAAAATTCATTCATAAAAAAGGGCAAGAAGTTGTTGCTGAGGAATTAAAAAAAGTAATAATTTTTGATCAGCTTTTTTTTCCTCAACCGTGGAGCACAAGTGGATGGCAGGGGATAGTGGAAACAAAAAACCGTTACTATTTGTTGCAAGTAGAGGCAGCGCAAAAATTAATCGGAATTGCATTATTTGATATGATTGAGGCCGATAACTGTGCTCATCTGCTAAAGATTGCGGTAGATCCTCAATTTCGGCAGCGCCAAATTGCCGCCAAAATATTACAGGAAGCGTTTTCTTTTATCGGAAAAACAGAGCAGTTTTTGAAGATTTACTTAGAAGTTGAGGAGCAAAATAAAGTGGCAATCAAGCTATATCAGAGAGCTGGTTTCTCGGCCATACATCGCCTTCGTAATTTTTACGGACAGGGAAAAGACGGATTAGCGATGATCCGCTTTATGAAAAAATAGTTTTTTTGCTACCGATCGTCTTTATCAAATATGCAAAATTAAGATTGCCTTTGCAGATAAAAACTGATACAGCATTAACTTGTTGTTTTTATGTGTTTTGGTCTGTTTATGTGGGGTGGAATTTTGGTGTCCGCCCTTTTTTTTATCTGAGTATAGGAAATATGGATTTCAAGGTTGTAAGAGCAGGAGCGGAATCGAAGTTTTTTGAATTATGTCAGGGCGTTGTTGAACAACTGGGCCTTGGACTATATGACCTGACTTATGCGGCGGGGGCCAAGCGGCTTACTATTTTTATTTTCGATAAGGAAACTAAGACGGCGAGATTAGAGGATTGCGCCAAAGTGGATCATGCTCTTACCGATGTTTTTGAACAAGCAGAGTGGATACCCGAATCAATCACGGTCGAAGTCTCTTCTCCTGGAATTTACCGGCAACTAAAGAACAAAACGCATTTTGATATGGCGGTTGGAGAGCAAATTAAAGTTGAATTTAATAACAACGGAGACGTAAATGGAGTTAATGGTGCGTTGATAAAAAAACGCAAGGTTGTTGCTACGCTTGTACGGGTGAATGAAGAGCAAATCGAAATTGAATTTGAAAAGAAAAAATATAATTTAGCTTTTGAAATAATAAAAAAGGCCAACTTAGAGGCAACCATTTAGTAGAAAATGAACGCGTGAACGAGCGAAAGGAAGGAAGGTAACTATGAGTTTTACTGAATTAGGAAGAGTGATTGAGACTCTCGGAAAGGAAAGAGGAATTGACAAGAAAGTTGTGGTTGAAGCAATTGAGCAAGCTTTCCTGGTGACAGCAAGAAAAAAATTTGGACTGCAGGGCGAATACGAAACTCGCTACAATGCGGAAGATGATGACGTTGAGATCTATCAATACAAAAGCGTTGTTAATGTAGTGAAGGATCCAATCCTAGAGATTATTTTAAACGATGCAAAAGTGTTAGATGCAGATGTAGAGGTTGGAGATCAGGTTGGTATTAGAATTGAAAATCCAAACTTTAGTCGGGTGGATGTACAAACTGCCAGGCAAATTATTTTTCAAAAGGTCCGAGATGCCGAAAGAGAAATATTGTTTGCGGAATTTAAGCACAGAGAAAAAGAGATGATTACTGGTACGGCCACTCGTTATGAACGGGGTAACATCGTGGTTAATTTAGGGAAAGCAGAGGCCATATTGCCTCGGAGAGAAATAATTCCCAGTGAAAATTTTAAGCCTGGAGATAGAATTCAGGCCTATTTATCAGAAGTTGTTATGACAAATAGGGGGCCAGAAATTCGTTTGTCCAGAACTTCTCCGATGTTCTTGGTTAAACTTTTTGAAAACGAAGTTCCAGAAATTCAAGATGGGACTATTGAAATTAAATCTGCCGCTCGTGAGCCAGGCCAGAGAGCAAAGATTGCTGTTCGTTCGACTGATCGAGAAATTGATCCGGTTGGAGCGTGCGTTGGAATGAAGGGAAGTCGTGTCCAGAATATCGTTAACGAATTGCAAGGTGAAAAAATCGACATTGTTAAATGGTCTGATGAATTGACCGAATTTGCGAGGGCCGCACTGGCCCCAGCAGAAATTGCTAACATCATGATTGATTCTGCTAACGGTTCGTTAGATGTGGTAGTGGAAGATGATCAGCTCTCGTTGGCCATTGGCCGCAAAGGGCAAAATGTCAGATTGGCCGCCATGCTTAGTGGATATAAAATTAATATAATATCTAAAACCAAGCTGCAGTCAAAAATTAAAAGATCCACAGAAAATCTGTTGCAGATTACCACGATTAACGATCCTAGAGCGCAAGTACTGGTTCAATCTGGTATCATGAGCGTGGCAGATTTAAATGATATGACTTCGGAAGAGTTGCGCGAAATCTTAAACGTAGAGATTAACATCGCAGAAGCAATTTTGGCAGAAACCAAGGCCGCCGTGGAAAATGATACAGTTAAACTTGTTCCCACAGAAGAGGAAGAAATTGTTTCGGCCTCTGCAGTTCCTGCATACAAAGGGATTTTAGATGGCGATAGCAAGGAAAGTACACCAGCAGAGCAAAAATCTAAGTTCTCTGATGCGGAAAAGAGATTGCGTGAGGAGTTGGCCGCTTTTAAATTGAAATAGCTAATAGAGATTTTGTTTTTTGTAACGTATGTGTAAATAAAATGTGGAGTGGTGATGGCAAAGAAAATTTTTGAATTGGCCAAAGAGATGAATCTGGGGGCAATTGAGTTGGTAGAAAAACTGAAGGCCGGTGGTTTCGCAGTTCGAAATCATATGTCAGAGTTATCCGACGAAGATTTAACGAAAGTGGCAGAACTATTCGCTCCCAAGGAAGCAGAGACTTCGCCGCCAAAAAAAGTAGTTAAAAAAGTTGTTAAGAAAAAAACGGAAGGAACGCCGGCCAAAAGTTCCCCGGCAACTGTTTCATCTACTGGAATTGCCACCGCAGAGGCCAATAAAGATCTTGATAAGAAAAGCGATGCGGCCAAGAAAAAAGGCATTGTTGTTCGCAAAAAGGGAATGATTGCGGAAACAACCGATAAAGAAAATTCTACAGATATGCAGCAGCATTATGAGGCAGTAGAGACAGAACAATCTCATGAGATGGCCGATGATGTTACTACAGAGGAGAGAGTAGAGTTTAATGAGATTGAAAACAATGCGGTAGAAGCAGAAAACATCACAGATATTGAGGTTGGGCAACACAAGACGCCAGATCATAGCGATGAAAATAAAGAAATTGCTAGCGTGGCCACGCCGCAAATTTCTACTTCCAAGCGGCCTTCTCGCCCAAGTGGACTTAGAGTAGTCTCTGTTCCAGTTGTTTCGGAAAAGAAGGTTGTGGCCACTCCAGAGAAGCATTCGTCGGCCCAGGATAAAGGCGGACAACCGGAAGAAAAAGTGCATCGCTTTACGCCAGTATATATTCCACCAGCAGCAACAGCTGGTGGGAAAAAAGTTGCAACTGAGCTTGTAGAGTTTGATGACGCTGATTCTAAAGATGAGAAAAATCACTCCAAAAAGCGCATGGGGGGATTGGCCTCCATGATGTCGGGAAAAATTAAAGGTGGCGCAAAAATTCGTGACATAAATCTTTTTAGAGCAGAAGACGAATTAAAGTCATATACCGCACTTGGTAGTCTAGGTCGTCCGCTCTATTCGCAGATGAAAAAGAAAAAGATATACAATGGGCCATCTGACTATACCCATATTACGGAAACCAAAGAATCCAAAAGAGTGATTCATCTTCATCAAGGTGGAACTATTTTGGAGATTGCTCAAAAACTAAAAATAAAATTTGAAGCGTTGGCCGACCAGGTTTTAGATATTAATTTACTGGTTAATCCAGAGGATTATGTTGGGATAAAACTGGCGCAAGAGATCGCCGCCCTTTATAGCTATCGCGTTGAGGATGTGGCCTTTGATGAGCAAGAAGTTATTGGAAAGGTCGAGTTGAGCGAAGATCAAAAAAATAATTTACCGCTGAGAAACCCCATTATTACCATTATGGGACATGTCGATCATGGAAAAACAACGCTTCTTGATTATATTAGACACGAAAAAGTTGCAGCGGGAGAAGCTGGAGGAATTACTCAACACATTGGAGCTTATTCGGTGAAGGTTGGAGATAGTACGCTAACTTTCTTAGATACCCCCGGACACGCCGCTTTTGCAGCGATGAGACAGCGAGGTGCCCAAGTCACTGATATTGTAGTTTTGGTAGTGGCGGCAGATGATGGGGTTATGCCTCAGACAGTAGAATCTATTCGTTTTTGCAAGAATGTTGAAGTGCCAATGATTGTGGCCATTAACAAGATGGATAAGGAAGGAGCAAATCCTGATCGAATCAAGCAAGCGTTGACAGAATTTGAAATTACTCCGGAGGAATGGGGTGGAACCACCCAATTTGTAAATATTTCGGCACTAAAAGGCGATGGAGTAGATAATTTGCTAGAGGCCATTGCTTTGCAAGCGGAAATTTTAGAATTGCGTGCTGATCCTAAGGGCCCAGCGCAAGGCTTTGTTGTGGAGTCCAAAATTGAACAAGGTAGAGGCCCGGTAGCAACTGTTTTAATTCAAAGTGGGACACTAACTAAGGGTGATTATGTGGTAGTGGGAGAATGCTATGGACGCGCCCGAAGCTTAACTGATCATCGCGGCGAACAATTACAGGAAGCTGGCCCATCCACTCCTGTACAAATTTTAGGTATAGATGAACCGCCCAACCCTGGAGATATTTTACACACAGTTAAAAACGAGCGAGAGGCCAAAAAAATTGTAAGTAATCGAACGACAGAGAGAAAAGAGTTAGAGCAATCTCCAACGCAGAAAAAGCTTTCTTTAGAAGATTTCTTTACTTTGAGTCAAGATAGTACTTCAGATCGAAAAGAGCTTAAATTGGTTATACGTGCAGACGTTAATGGTTCTTTTGAAGCAATAAAACAGTCAGTTGAGCCTTTGTCTAATAGCGAAGTGGCGGTGAAAGTTATTGGTGGAGGCGTCGGCCCTATTACTGACAGCGATGTAAGCTTGGCCAGCTCCTCTTCGGGATTCATTATTGGCTTTAATATGCGTCCGGTTACTACTGCAAGAAAACTTGCGGAATTAAAAGGCGTGGATATTAAGACTTATTCGATAATTTATGAATTATTAAATGACATAAAATTGGCAATGGAGGGATTATTAACTCCAGAGACAAGTGAAGCATTTATCGGTCGTGCCGAGGTTAAGGACACATTCGTCATTCCAAAGGTCGGAGTTATTGCTGGCTCAATGGTCATTGATGGAAAAATAGAACGCGGATGTAAGATTCGACTATTGCGAGATGGGAAAATTGTTCACGATGGACAGCTATCTTCACTTAAACGCTTTAAAGATGACGCTAAAGAAGTTAATAATGGTTATGAGTGTGGTATCGCGCTAGAGAAATTTAATGACATAAAGGTTGGAGATATTTTCGAAGCATATAAAATTGAGATTAAGAAGCGAACGCTGGAAGACGTTGCTAAGGATGAGGCCAAGGCGGCCAAAAATAGTGCTAAAGCAGAGCATCATGCCTCTGTGTAATACACTACAGCGTGGAAGGTTTTATGAATACAACCGGTAATAAGAAGAATAACTTTAAAAAAGAGCGCTACCAAGAGATGGTTTTACAGGAGGTAAATCTGTTGCTGCGCACTAAGATGTCTGATGCACGGTTGCAGCGAGTGACAATTACCAAAGTGGAATTAACAGCAGACTACTCAATTGCCAAGCTATATTGGGATGTTTTTGATAGCACAATTAAAGTCCAAGTAGAAAAGGCAATAGTGGGAGTAGCTCCCAAGATTCGTTCAATGTTGGCCACCATTTTAAAGGTTCGTCATACACCGCAAATTCATTTTTTATATGATGCCCAATTTGAGTCAGAGCATAATATTATTCAGATTTTACAAGAAGAAGTAAAGTTGGGAAAAAATTACTAAATGTATTCTAAAATGGCCGAGCAGTCATTCCGCTATTCTCCGACTGTTTTTAATATTTTTAAATCGGCCGGACAGACTTCGTATGACGTTGTTCGTCTACTAAAAAAAATTCTTCCAGGTGATTTTGGTAAAATTGGCCATTTTGGTACGCTGGATCCATTTGCATCTGGAGTATTGCTAGTGGGGGTCGGAGGTGCGGCCAGATTAAATGAACTTATTCATGAGAAGCTTCCCAAAACCTACTTGGCCATTGGTAAACTGGGAGTGCAAACGGATTCGGGAGATCCTACCTCGCCGGCAATTAATTTTGATAGTTCAGAATATTTACAAACAGTTATTGCAAAATTTGACAAAAAGTTTATCGAAGACTTTTTGCGACAAAAATTTTTAGGCGATTATTGGCAATCACCACCTAAACATTCCGCTACTAAATTTCAAGGGCGTGCATTACATGAATGGGCCCGCGAAGGTGTGGAAATAAAAAAGGAAGCAGTAAAGAGAGTTATTTATAAAATTGAAGTAGTAAAATATGCTTTTCCCTATCTGAGTGTGCGATTTGAGGTTGGCAGTGGAACCTATATTCGCACTTTATTTGAAGATTGTGCAAGAGAGCTTGGTACATTGGGGTCTTTAGTGGGATTGGTGCGAGAATCAATTGGACAGATGCACATGCGCGATTCATTGAATTTATCTAGAATGATGCCGAGAATAAGGGGATTGTCTGGAGAAGAGATAATGCGTCAGGGAGTTCCGATTGAAAGGGTGTTAAAATTTGGAGTAATTGTTTTGAATGAAAAGATGAGCTTTAAATTTAATAATGGTGTCCAATTGTCGGGTGAGGATTTGAAAGATTGTCAGCGTATTGGCCAAGAAATTATGGGATCGCACCGATGGATTTCTGGAAAAAATTCAGATAGATTATTAGGATTGGCCGAAGAGCTAAAAAACGGAGCAGGCAGTCTGCTTCGTCCATTAATTATTTTTTCGTAGGATATTAAAGGAGTAAAAAAGTATGAAATTATTTTTATGTTTAGCAATGATGGTGTCATCAGTAATCGCCGAAGAAACTTCGGGAACGATTGAAAAAGGATTAAGAATTTTAGAAATCAAGGCCGATACTGCCGAGAATAACTATACTGTATATCGTGGCGATTATGTAAAATTCAAATTAGATCCGGCACTGAAAGAAATAGAATTTAATATTCCTGATTTGCAGTTTAAAGAGAAGGTCTCTTCTGATTTAGATAAGTCGAAGTTAGTAAAAATGGCAAAGGTCGGAGAGTTTTCGTATACGCTAGGTAATTTTAAAGGAAAAATTAAAGTTATCGAATATCAGCAGGCCAACTATAAATTCATTGAGGCCAAAGAGGCCAAAGAGTTGATTGATAATGTACGGCCCCTCATTATCGATGTTCGAACTGCTGGAGAATATGCACAGGGTAAAATTGCTGGGTCATTGCTTATTCCTATAGATGAAATACAAATGCGATATTCGGAAATAGAAAAATATAAAAACCAGGATGTATTTATTTACTGCGCAAGTGGAAATCGAAGCACTGTGGCCGCTCGAATTTTAATTAATAATGGATTTAAGCGCATCTATAATCTTAAAAATGGTATTGCCGGCTGGCAGGCCAGTGGTTATTCAGTAGAAAAGTAAATTATTTTTTAGCATATATTTCTAAATAGCGCTGGGCCGCCATTTTCCAGGAAAAAGAAGAGGTATGAGCAATTGCCTTAGTAGCATAGGAAAGAGGGTCTCTTGCAACGGTTGCTAGTTGGCGTAAAATCACTTCTCGCATATGTTCTGCTTGAAAATTTTCAAAATAAAAAGCATGCGGCCCGCCAATTTCTGGAAGGCCAGTGTGGCGGGATAGAAAAACTGGCCGCCCCAAACTCATGGCCTCTGCAACGGGAATACCAAATCCTTCAAAAAGTGAAGGAAATAAAAGAGCTTCGCAATTTTTATAAAGCCAAAACTTATCCTCTTCGCTAATGGTCCCCGGCATTATGAAGCGATTTGTTAGTCCAGCGTCTTTTAATTGTTGCAAAATATTTTGGGCATAAGGGTGAAAAGTTGTTCCGGCCAAAATGAAATTATATTCGGGCATAGAGCGCGCTAAATCGATTAATACATGAAAGTTTTTTTTTGGCAAAATAGCACCAATGGAAAAGAAAAACTTACTCTTAGAATCAAATGAATTAAAAAAAGTTGGCCGATGGGGACTATCAAAATGGGTAAGTGCAATACCGTTATAAATAACGGAGGCCTTGGATGGATCAATTGTTAAGCTTTCGCTAACTTGTTTTTTGGTAAATTGTGAAATAAAAACTACGTGGGTGGCCCGATCAATTTTTTTTTGCAAAGTTTTTTTATAGCGATTAAGAACACGTGGGGAACGCTTGCTTTCAAAAATGAAGTTTAAATCATGAATGGTTAAAATATAGCGAGTTTGACGATTGCCTGGCAAGTAAGGAGAGTCCTGGTGTGTGGCATGCCATGCCCCTGAT
>Ga0208958_1000398_pt1 | contig 52658 bp, 61 predicted proteins | sample RifOxyB1_FD_184032 | JGI IMG/M metagenome (GOLD analysis project Ga0208958, IMG submission 184032) | Soil microbial communities from Rifle, Colorado - Rifle Oxygen_injection B1 (SPAdes) | ecosystem: Environmental > Terrestrial > Deep subsurface > Rock core/Sediment | place: Rifle, Colorado...
GCGTCGGCCTTTTCTGGCGGCGGAGGCGGAGGCGGAGGTGGTGGTGGCGGTGGCGGTGGCCGCAATAGAGGTTTTGTAGGCGGCCATGGTTTTACGTCGGCCCCTGAATTTGTAGCCGCTGGAATAGGAACTTTGGCTGCTCGTGAGATGATATCTGCCGCGTCAGATTTTGACAAGGCCATGGCTACGGTCCAGGCTGCTACTCGTGGAACGTCGGCAGAATTCAGTCTTCTTCGAGACTCTGCTCTCCAGATGTCTACGACGAGTGTATTTTCGGCTACAGAAATTGCGGACGCGATGGCTGTGTTAGCTAAAGCCGGTTTATCAGCTACGAATGTAGCAGTAACAATTCAACCGGCGTTGAATCTTGCCGCCGGATCTTCCGAAGAATTAGGGGTAGTTGCTAGATCGGTTACCGACGTTGTTACTCAGTTTGGGCTAAGTATGCAGGATGCTGGCATGGTGTCAGACATCATGGCCACGACTCTGGTAAAATCTAAAGCCGAGCTAAAAGATTTGATCCCCGCATTTGTGCAAGGCGGCGCGACAGCTAAAGCCCTTGGACTTACTCTTCAAGATACGGCCGCTATTTTTCAAATGCTTGCTGATGCTGGTATCCGAGGTACTGCGGCTGGCACAGCACTTCGAAACATATTAGTTAGTCTCGAAACAGCGCCCACGAAAAACGTATTTGCAGATATTGGACTTTCGGTTCAAGATGTATCTGTACAAACCCTTGGATTTGCGAAAGTTCTCGATAATCTCAAAAACGCAAATATATCTGTAGCTCAAGCCAACCAACTATTCAATCGTCGAGGACTTACACCATTTTTGACTTTGGCTCGCCAAGGATCCGAAAGATTTGAGGAACTTCGGGATAATACAAATGAAACCGGCGCCGCCCTTAGATTTTCAGCTGATGCAACGAATAATCTATCCGCTGCCTACATAAAGCTAAAAAATTCTGCCCTAGCTCCGATTATTGCATCGTTCCAAACACTAAAACCTGCGTTGATGGGGACGTTGGACGTGATGTCTGTTATGGCCCAGTCTCCGCTTGGTAATGGGCTCGTAAAAATAACAGCAACAACTATCGCTCTTGGTGGTACTCTCGCTACGCTTGTGATTGCGGGTAAGGGCGTTGCTAGAATGTGGGAAGCCATAACTGTCTCTTCTGCAAAAGCAGCTATTGCCCAAACAGCCGCTGGTAATGCTGCAACTGGTGCGACATTGGCTGGATCTGCTGGTAAGATGTCCGTTGGAGCTAAAATAGGCATATGGGGACTCATCGCTGCGGGAATTTACGAGATCGCTAATGCTTGGTTGTATACTAGCTTTGCTGCTGAGAAGGCTGCAAAAGCGCAACAAGATGCTTATCTACAGGGAATAGACAAGGCTAAAGCATCTGGGATCAGCCGCGTGTCGGGCGCGAAGTCGTTGGAGGAACTTCGCGATATCCGAAAGGGAGCTAGCCGGGTATTAGCTGCTAATCTCGGTGCTGATTATCAAACGGCTCTTGAGGAACAAACAGCTGCGCGAGACGAACTTAAAAAACTGGCTGATAGACCATTACCGCTGGACGCTAGACATCAACCTATCTTCGGCAATGAAAGAGAACTATTCGAGGCATCTAAAAAAGCTGCTGTGGAGGATGCTCAGGTACAGTACGCTGCTGCCCAGAGTAAAGTAAAGTCGCTCGAAAACTATGAATTTACATTACGCGAAGCTGGGGCTGTTTTTGAGGCTTATTCGGCACGAGAGGCGGAGTTACTCCACGAACAATCAGTTGCGATGAATAAGTTCAACGAGTTTAAACGGCGCGGCATAGAAGAAACTACGGAAAACGAAGAGCAAGCTTTGCGGCTTAAGTTTAATCGCCTACAAGAAGAATATGAAGCAGAAGTTAATACGCAAAGAGCCATAGCCGTAGCAAAAACAGAAGACGAGGGCAAAAAATTTGAGATAGACGTGGACGCCGATGAACTTATCGCAAGTCGTCGAGAAGCTAACGAGCGTAAATTTCGAGCTGGTCAACTGGAAATTCGCAACAAAGATGCAGAAGAAAAAGCAAGGTACGAGTCCGCTACGTTAAATCGGCAGATTAGAGTTACCCGAAACGGAGGAAGAAAGCTCAATCTTCAAAAAGCTAAACTGGATCAGGAATACAATAAGGACATAAGAAGGCTCGAAAGAGAAGCTAATGCTAGAGGCGTTGAATCGGACGAAGAACTTATCCAAGCTAAGTTAGACCGAAGAGCCGAGTACGATGTAGAACTGCTAGAGCTTGAGAAGCAGACAGCGGGGACGGTAGCACATCTGTGGGAAAGCGCAATGAATTCTGTAGAATCTAGCACAGCCGACGCGTTTACAGCTATGATTCTGGACGGTAAAAAATTTGCAGATGCCATGAAAGACATTCAAAAGTCCGTGATTCGGGCATCTGTTCAAAGCGTGGGCCAAGGAGTTGCGCAAGGTCTGACATCTTCACTGTCTTCGGGATTGGGATCTATGATGGGCGGAGCTGCCCAAGGTGGCGCAGCCCCAGCAGGGGGTGGCGGATTTATGTCTATGCTAGGAAGTTTGTTCGGCGGTGGAGGAGCCGCCGCGGGTGGAGGAGCCGCCGCGGGTGGAGGAGCCGCCGCTGGTGGTGCAGCTCCAGCAGCTGGAGGATTTGGCGCTGCGATGAGCGGAATGGCTCCGTTAGCTATAGTTGCGGCGCTAGCTGGGATAGGGCGTGGAGGAATGCAGTTAGGCGGACGAGGTTCTGGGGGACGAAACGCCGCGATGGCGGGTGGAGCTATTGGAGGAGCGCTTATAGGCGGCCCAATCGGAGCTATAGCTGTGCCACTCGCGATGCGAGCACTTGGAATAACTGGAGGAGCGAGCAAAAAGAAAATAAGGCACCGAAGAGCCCGCGCTGCTGCGCATGCCATGATGATGGCCGAAGTCGAGCGTCAAAAAGAACGTACTCGTGCCGGCGAACAGTTGCAGGCCACATTTGGTGGCGGGCTTATGACCACCCAAGGAGCGTCTGAAATTGCACAAATTCTTTCTGGAGGTATCAGCGAAGCCGAGTTGCAAGAACTCGAAAAGGGCGCTGGCGAAACTCCGGGACTCGGTGGAGTAATAGGTGGAACCAACGTAGCTGGCGCAAACGTGACTATGAACAATCAGTTCCAAATACGAACCGGGATGGATATAAATCTAATTGCGCAACAGCTGGGCCAGCAGATCGCTAGTTTCTCGCCAGGCGGGTCTCCGTAAATGCCAGCTACCATCCTTGTAAAATACGGGGATGTGACGTTTACCACGGTTTCCGAGTCGTGGACCGAGTCTGTTCCAAAACGCGTGAACCCAGCTGTTCTGGCTAAAACTCATGGAACCAGACTCCAGGAAGATCCTCCTTGGGATGCGAGAACAATAGACATTGCGGTTAGTTTTTATGGAACCGATGCCGCAACTCCTGGAACTACGGCTGAGGATGCTCGAACAGCATTCGACGAAGTAATTAACGCATTCCCGCAAGGCGTGAATAAGCTATACAAGCACAGCGACCGTTACATAAACGCTGTGTTTACAGGTGTTTCAGACGAGACGTTTCCCCAGGGAACTGCTGGACTGGTTATCGTGTGTCACATTAGTTTCTACTGTCCTGACCCCTTCTACTACGGCTCCGAGACAGCTGCTACTGTACAGGCAAAAGGAGTAAGAGCTAGTCTTACTAAAATTACTGATACGGGCACTCTTACAAACGACGATTTAACGTTCACAGCCAAAGAAGTTGGTCCAAGAGGAAATAATATTCGGGTAAAGATGACAAACGCGGCCCAAGCCGTAGTTACGTCAACAACAGAGTTGAATGCGACCAAAGTTTTTGGCGCTGTCGCTTTAGACGCTGATATTACCGTTACAGCAGTTGCTACTGGGACGACTGGCGAAAGAATACGAGTCAAGTTTGTCAACAGCACCGAAGAACTAGTTGAAGTAAGGGCCAAAGATATCAGAATTACCTATAACGCAGGGACATCTACGGCCAACGATTTGAAAGACGCTCTCGATAGAAGCAAGGATGCCCGCGCATTGGTTACTGTAATTGTTCAGGGATCGGGAACGGGGATATGGGCAACTGGGGATGCCCAAGGATTCACTAATCTTGCTCGCGGACAAAACAGGGACATAAACGTTTCGTTCGGTACTAGTTCGGCGAATACACTTAAAACAGCGATTGAGGCAGATCCTACAGCTAATAGCTGGGTAAGCGTTTCTGTAGAAGGGAGTGGGGCAGGAACCTGGGAATCTGGAGATGAGTCGGACTATGAAAATTTGGCTAACGGAGCTGCCGAAACAATCTCTCTTACTAACGGCGGAGGCGCGCAGCCCGTATTCCCGAGACTAACGTTCAAACCATACCAAGGTGGCCTAGCCAGTATATCAGTTAGTTTATCTAACGCTGCCGAAGATACCGTAGGCGCAGATTGGACATTTGCTTTTACAACCTACACGTCAATTCCAAGCGACGGTAAAATCGTTATCGACTTTCCCGTGGGAGTCAGTCTCATCGGTGTTACAGCAACGAGTACGACTATGGACGGAACTCTTACCGCAGCGGCATCGGGAAATGTACTAACGGTTACGAGATCTACTGGTACGGCCGAAGCAGCCGGCGTCCAAAACTTGGTTATTGTTGGCGTAACTAATCCAAAAGCCGGAACTTGGGCTTGCGCGATCCAAACTACCAACGCATCGGACATAGTTCTAGATACGTATTCTACATCTACGTATTTCTCAGTTACGGGAAGTCCGGTAGTAATCTCGGACATAAGTCTAACCGTAAGCCCAGCGACAGCCAGTACGATTGATGCGACGTATACTTTGTCATTTGATCTTAGTGCTGCATTAGCAGCAACCGATGTAATAAAAATTCAGTTCCCTGAAAACACGACGATTGCTAATGTTGGTGCCGGGGAAGTAACCAGTAGTCAAATTGACGGAACTCTGGCGCCTACTGTATCCGGGAATACGCTAATAATTACTCGGAGCGGGGGAACATCCGTGGCGTCAGGAACAGATGTCACACTTGTTATAACTGACGTGGATAATCCAACATCCGGAGATTATGTGTGTCATGTGTGGGTAGAAAACTCCGGAGGAACGATAACCCAGGGCATCGACGCTCTTAGAACGCATTACGCAATAGGCGATTCACGTAGCGTAACCAGTATGTCTGTATTACCCGTGAAGAACTTTCCTGGTCGAACGTTTGACTACCAAGGAACTCTTGCTCCGAACCAAAGACTAGTCGCAGACTTCCCGAACTTCACCGTAGAAAACAACGGAACTAGTGACTTGAATAACTGGAAGCAAGACGACGGAACGGCCAGTGATGTTCTTTATCTTCTTGATGACCCAAGCACTTTCGATCTAACGTGGGTGGGAATGGCAAGATTTGTTGAGGTGCTAGCCCGCTACAAAATCCGCTGGATTTAAAATGGCCGAAAGTCAGCAGATCCCAGAGCCGTATAATGTCCATGCGTGGCTAGTTCGCCCGGCCAAGCCCAGGACCACTCTCACTGGAATAACGGTTGTCCCAACAAGCTTTGTAGCATCCGCCGCAACGGTTGGGTATGCCCTAAACTTTACTCTGGCTACAACTCTGCCAGCTGATGGAAAAATACTGGTCGAATTCGATCCAGGATACGAATTCGGAACTCTTGGAGCATCATCTACAGAAATAACCGGGACTTTTGTTCTTACTAGATCTGGCCAGGTCGTAACTGTAACTAGACAAAATGACGGTACTACGGATATTGGAGCTGTCGACCTTACCATAACAGGGATCACGAATCCTGCTGCCGGATCATACAATCTAAAAATAACTACCCAAGACACGGATTCTGTCGTTATCGACGGACCTGGGTCCAGCCCCAACTTTTCTATAGGCGGATTACATACCCTATCAGCAGCTTTGTCCAATACGACAGCAAGAGAGTATTCGGACTATACTTTTACGTTCACAGCTGTAACTGCTCTCCCTGCTGATGGGAAAGTTGTTCTTACATTTCCCTGGCAGACAACTTTCGGGCCATCTCCACTCGCTACGTCTACAACTATTGGAGGCGGGTTTACGGTAACGACGTCGGAAAATATAGCTACAATAACCAGAGATGGGACAGGAGCATCTGAAACTGGTGTTTCTGACATCAAGTTAACTAAAGTTTTGAATCTGTCCGCAGACACTTACGTTACTCAGGTGACTATACAAAACGCGGCTGGCGCAATTCAATCCGGCCCAGCAAAAACTACTGGTTACGCAGTTGGCACCGTAGCCGATAATACGTTCACGCAAAAACTTAAGCTAGATGTGATGGAAGGCTTGTGGGACTGGCGAGAGGATGGCGGGTCTAGCAAAGCCGAATTTACACTTGGCCAGGTCCTCGAAGATCCGCAAACCTATATCAACAACGAGTGGGAAATAATCCTTGATATTCGCGTCGAACCAGAACGAGAATACACTAGGTGGTATAGGGGCAACCTGGTTAATGTCGATACCCGGTCGATCGGTGGTAAAACTGTCAGTGTTGTCCAGTGTAACGGGGCATGGGCCACTCAAGCAAATAAAGCCAGAGTAGAAAAAGATTACACAGCCGGAACTAGCGATGTTCAGGCACTGATAAAAGACGTCATTCAAAGTGGCGGTATACCGAACGAATCGACTATTCTTTACGACTCGACTAAGATTGCGTCGGCTACTTATACACCTACGACCTTTGACGCTCGCGGAAGTGCCGCGCATGTTATAGAAACACTTGCACAAATCCAGGGACAAACTACTTACAAAGTAAATCCCGCTGATCGAAAGATATATACAGCAGCAAAAACGCTTACTGTGCAAGAGCGAAACATATACATCATCGGAAAAAATGCTCAAGAGGTTCACTACGGGTCCGGTCGAAACCACTTGATCAATATGTTCACATTGATCGGCCGTAATAACTCTGGTCTTTCCCCCACAGTAGTAAGAGGAGACGAAGAAGCTGTTACAGAGTACGGAACGCGCAATAAAACAGTCATTCTTCCGTATTTGTCCGACACGGACGACTTGCAACGGTGGGCGGACAAACGAATTGAAGAAGCAAAAACTGTGCGCGGGTATTCCGTAGTTAGGATACCAGATGTTCAAAAGAGAGTCGAATCCGACACAGCGTCTACGGGAAATGTTCGGGTGTGGGGAACGAAAGTCGACCAAGAATCTGAGTTCGTCGATCTCCCTCTCTACAAAGTCCAATACCGTTACGGGCTCTCGTGTGCGAGATACGAAGTCCCGGACTGCACACCAGAAGAGACGCGACAACCTTCCAGATCTATAGAGGCTACAATCTGGATAGGTATCCCGCCGCCGAACATACCTGAGTGGAATGAGATTAACGAACTTGACAAGGAGCGTATCACGGAGTGGATCGAGCAGGGGCGTACGCCAGATGGCTACGACGGTGTCCCCACTACGGCTAATCGTCCCCAAGATCGGACATGGGACGGCCAACTTACACTAGACCGAACAAACGAAGATTTGTATCTGTGGGATGGAACTACCGAAGACTATATACGCATAGGAGGAAAAAACGTCGCGTTCTTGGATGAGGCCCCTACGTTTACCGGCGACATCACAATCTCCAATGCCGACCCCAGCCTTAAGTTAGTAGACACTACAGGAGCATCCGACGACTGGTCTGTAAATGTTGACGCTAGTGAATTCAACATTACCAACGATACAGATGCTGGCCGAAAAGATATCGCTATTGATGGTGACGGAAAGGTCACCATCGACCAGAATCTAGCGATAAAATCCGGGACTGCTAACGCGATGACGTTTGATCACGCGGCATCGGCTACTCGAACAGTCACATTTCCAGATGCCAGCATTACAGTAGCAAGAAACGACGCGGCGCAAACCTTTACTGGTCTTCAAACGTTTGGCGACGGCGTTGCCACCGATACCATCGCAGAAAAGACAGCAGCGGCCGGCGTGACCGTCGATGGCTGTCTCATCAAGGACGGCATCGCCGCGAACGCGGGGCTTCTAGACGGTCTGGACTCGCTCGCGTTCCTCAAGGCCGACGGAACAGTAGCCCTGACGGGCAACCTCACCGTAAGTGCGGGCGGCACCATCGACGGCTACGACCTTGGGGTGACGCTGTTGGACACCCCACGCCTGAGCACCAACAACACCTTCACGGGGCAGCAAACTTTCCAGGCGACAAATCCGATATTTATTTTCCACGATGGCGGCGGTGGCGTAGACAACCGCCGGTGGTGGTTCCAGGTGACGGATGATTTCGATCCTGGCGGCAAGTCATTTTTCATGATCCGTGGAGCGAATGATGCCGATAGCGCGGCGGTGCAAGCCCTCGCGATTCGCCGTAGTGGGCAGACGGTGGACTGGATTCAACTGAATGCCGCGGAATTGTTTGTTGCAGATGGGGCCAAGAAGATCGGCGATTCGGCGGGAAACCTGTACCAACAAGGCACGCTGGTCGCGCTGACGGCCGTACAGATCAACGATGCCGCGTTAAAAAGCGCGGCAAATACATTCACGGCAGACCAAACACTAAGTGGTGCTTCGGCAGATCGAAAACTCAATTGGTCCCGCAGCGGCGATGTGACAGCATCCGCAATAGCGTATATCGAATCAGCCGGGAATCTGCTATTTGGAGCTACAAGCAACAATGCGCTACGCCTTCTGGCTAACAATACGGAGTATTTGCGGATTCTAGCGGCCGGCAACATCGGTATGGCCGCAACCAAGAAACTGTTTCTGGATGGAGTAGGCGGTGCGGGTGACACATACTTATTAGAGTCGTCTGATAATGTTGTCGAACTCAGGGTAAATGACATCTCTGTGCTAAAGGCAAAGAATAACGGCATCACGGCAAAAGGAGGTTTGGTCGTACCGCTGTGTTTCATAGAGGATGGTATTCCAGCGACCGCTGAATTTGAGGCTAAACCTGTTGCTGGCAGCTCTACATTAGAGGACCCAAATGTGGAGTACGTAATGCCGTTTTCTGGTAGTATTGTGGGTATAGGTGTTGCCGCAAGTGAGCCGCGAACAGCAGGAACTGCAACATATATAGTCTCGAAAAATACGTTTACAACTGGATTCAGTGTTGCTCTAAATGCCACCGACGATCAATATGCTTATGATGACCAACCTATTGGTACGGATACATTTGTAGCTGGAGATAGAATAGGATGCCGACTTACCATCTCAGGCGGGTCATTCACACCAACGACAATGAATGTACAAATCACGGTATACGTAGAGTTCGACACAACAGGGATCGCATGATTCTCTGTTGTAAACCCAATTGATGCAGGAGGTATAAAATGGCCCCACGTAATCCATCTCCACTGGAGATAGCCAGACACGAATCTAGTATTCGCATAAAGGTAGCCCGAGACAAAATCATCGAGACTATCGCAGAGTTGCACCCTGAAGAGCAACTGGAAGCAGCTCAAGCCGCTGTCAACGCTCTACGGGCGATAAACGAACGTGTTGTCAAGCAACAACAGATTGACAAACTTAAACACGATGTCGGTATTTAGTCCCTTGTTAGAAATACTTACAATAGGTATAATGTAGTCAACAAAGAAAGGAATTACCTATGTCAGATGAAATAGCCCCTCTTTCTCCGGTCCAATTAGCGCAGCAAGAATCGAAAGCTCGAATTGACGCGGCCCGTGACAAGATCATCGAAGCTCTTGCCAACCTGCATCCACAAGAGCAACTTGAGACAGCGCAGGCACTGGTCAATTTGTTGAACATCAAAAACCAGCGAGCGCAGAAACTAGCGCAACTCGCTAAACTCCAAGCGGAATTAGGTGCGTCTGCCTAAATTCGTTGTGGTTCTGGGGTTGTGTTTGTGTCTCGGGTGCCAAACACAAGAGACGGTGGAGTCTCACATTTGTGAATTAGGACACATGGGGTGGTGTTGGCGATGTGGCCTACCAAAAGCGACGTGTCACGATGTTTATACTAGCCACGGACCTAGTAAGGAAATGACGCCATGTGACCGAGGCGCATGGTACCCAAAAGACCCCTACGTAGTCCCCAAAGAGTATCAGGCTCCACCAACAGATCTAGAAAAAACCGAAATTTTAACCAACTCTCATGGGGACACGTCAAATGGAAATTAACGACAGCCAAGAGCTAAAAGAAGCGTTCGACAATGCCATGCAACATCAGAAAGAACAAAAACTCGAAGATGATAACTTCGTAATTCTTAAACTGCCAAAGAATGCTTTCCTATCGCTGGTGTCCCAACAGTTTCATATTTCGAGTGATGGTTCTCTACTAGTCAATACAAATAGCGAGGCTATTCCACGAGAGTATGAGTGGGGCAAAATGTCTAGCATTCGGCTAGCAAAATTTGTTTCTGGTGTTGTCCAGCTACAGCGATGTATACTTGAACAGGCTAAGAAAATGGTCGTTTCTAAAGAAGGTCCCTGATTCGCGGAATTCACATGTCACCAGACCCATCGGTTGAAACATCTCTAGCTCTCGTAGTTCAAAGCATCGAACGCATAGAAACTACGTTAGCCAAAATGGAGATTAATGGACAAGACCAGTGGCGGCATATTCGAGTAATGGAGAACGAGTCACTAAGACAGGCTGGAGCAATAAAAGCAGTCCAAGTAGTCGGAGCCTGTGCTGTGGCCATTAGCGGTATTGTTATAGGTATTTGGAAACTTATCCTGTGACTCGTAACAAAATGGCGGTTTCATTATTGTTGTGTGTTAGCTGCATAAGCGCGGGCGACCAACGGATTGTAGAAGATCAGCGTCAGATTGGTTCGCTAGTCGAAAATGTCGGAAACACCCTATCATCTCACGACGACTCAACGGTGTCTAGTTATGGACAGGATCTTCGCATACTTGGCAAGGATGTTCGTTTAGGCGCCGAAACTCTGCAACAAAATCTTGTCGGGGGGCCACCAACACCCCAAACGTACAATCCCGGCAAGGCAGAACAGCACCGTAATCAATCTGACAGAGCTGCGGAACAACGCCAAGAACTGTTAGCATCCACACTCGGATTTGCGGGACGACTAACGGGTTTTGATTATGCCGGTATAGCGGCTATTATTACGGCTCTTGGCGGAACTGTTATAGCCATTCGAAGAAGTAATAGTGCAAGACGAGAAGCGGACGTAGCAAGTCAAGAAGCATCTAACGCGAACCAAGAAGCCGACATAGCCGTGCGATCTACGAGAATTGCCTTAGACGAAATTTCAGATATTCAGCCAAAGAGCGGAGGTCAGTCCCCGCGAGACTTGGTATTGGAAGATATGAAACGTCTCCAAGAAGGCGCCGGCATGCGAGATCGAATTCGAGTGCGTCTAAAGAAATATTGATCTTGACGATGGCGTGAAACAGGTTTAGTCTGTCTACAGACAAGCGTGTTAAGAGAGGCAATAATTGCACCACGTATTTCACTTTCAAGTTGACGACCTGATTCCAACTAAGGAGTCCGCCGAGGACGCTCTTACAAAGATTGCGTCCACTCTCGATTCTGTCGAGCTGAATAGATGTTCGATCGTATACGATATCGAAGATGAACCCAACATAACTGGAGTAACAGCTGTTGCGTTACTCGCAACTGGAACTGTTGTAATAACAACCTATCCCGAATTCGAAACAGCTTTTATAGACATATCGTCGTGTCAAGATTACGACGTAGCTAAGCTAGACACTAAATTAGCTGATTTGGGATTTCATCTGCTTCCCGCTGCACAACCATGATCGAGGAACGGGGACTAAATAACGATGAAAAAACTACCGGGATATGGCTAGATTTGTTTCATGCGTATCCAGACCTTCATAACGCCTTTAAAAATCCGGAATCCCTGTCATACAAAGCGTGGACTCGTATACACGGGGTGAACGAACTCCCGTCGCGAATTGCCAATATGCCGGGTGGCTCGGCTAACTCTAGCAAACCGGGCTACGTGCGATCAGCTAAAGTAGCGATGGTTGTGAATCCGTCTATCCATTGTGGTATACGGGAGCACACATCCTACTTTACCGAGCACCTCAAAACGCCTTGTGTAACAGTATCTCAAGACCCCCGAGCGCCAGATTTTTATAGTGTGGTAGCGGATTGCTTAGTAAATCGAGTAACCGTGGCCCATATACAGCACGAATTTAGTTTGTTCCTGGACCGATCGGCGTTTACGAGACTTTTAACCAAGTTAAAAGAGTCCAAGATAAAAATTGTTCTCGATCTCCACACGGGCAGCACAAAAGAAGAAGATATAAAAGATCTGACTGGTTGGGCTGGAATGTCGGATGAAGTAATAACCCATTCGGACAAAGTAAGTGCCGTAGTAGCCTCGTCTAACCCGAAGCAATTTCCCCTTGCGCTTAGAGATGACTGTTTATGGGCACAAGAAGCCGATGACTTTGTAAGAGTTGAGCCAGAGAAAGTGGACTCGTCTTTACTTGTGGGGTCGATCGGTTTTCATAACGATCATAAGGGGTTCTACCAGCTATCTCAGGCCATGGGACTTGTACGTAGAAAATTTGCTGACGCCAAACTAATGATAATCGGGTCGCACAACTTTCCGTGGCAGGATCTTGCATTCGAGAAGGTAAAAAAAACAGCTGCTCTAGGGCCTCTTCTATTAATCGATCGATTCATGGAAATATCCGAAGTGGTTCGGACGCTTGGTCTATGCGACATAATCGTACTTCCATACCGAGTGAATTCTACGAGCCAATCTGGTGCTGTAGAAACGGCACTTCTGGCTGGTAGACCCGTAATAACCAGCGACTCTGAAATGTTCTCACACATCCCGACTGGGCACATTGTTGCTAAAGTTGGCGTCGACGCGACAGTAAAAGAACTTGGCGAAACTATACGCGAGCACGCTGTTCAACAACCAAGTAGTGTTAGACTTAGCAGATATAGACTTGCTTTAAGGAGAGGCAGTTGTTTAGCCAGAGCATATGACAACTTGTACGAAAGCTTGGCCTAATGGTTGCGAAGAAATCTACGTCCGTTCTCGTCTGCGTAAATTATCGAGGAGCCGAACGAGTCCGTAAAATGCTCGACAGTGTTCCAGCAACCACCAATTTTGGTCCCGACCACGTCGTTATATACGACGACGGTGTTCCGCAAGACATAGATGAACCACGAGGTATGGACTGGAAATTTTCCCGCCTACTTAGTAGTACTAATCTTGGTGTTGTTGGAGCGTATAATCGAGCTTGTAACTACGCCAGCGCTTTGCAAACGGATTGGATTGTTCTTGCGGATGACGATTTAGTATTTCCGGATACGTGGTGGCCAGAGTTTAATAATATAATGCAAAGCTCGCTTGCTCTTCTAATTGGCCCAATTTCGTGGAAAAGCTCGAACCGGCCGCCTCAAATAGACGGATTTCTAGAGGCAGATACGAGGCTAGCTGGTTACTGTCTTGCGTTCAAAAGGTCGTGTTACAGAGCTATTGGCGGATTCGACACAACATTTCATCATTATCACGGAGATTCTGACTTTTGTGTTCGAGCAACGGTAGCTGGAATGACGAGTTATCGATCCCACTGGCCTCTCGTACACCACACCGAACACGCATCGGTCACAGAAAATCCCGAGCTTGCTGCGGACAGATGGCGGGATACCGATACTAAGATATTCATTGAAAAGTGGGGCGAGTCAATTCTACATAACGGCTATCGCACGTCAAGCAATTTATGGTATGATCGAAGTAGTAAAATTCTAACCGGGGCGAGCCCATGAAACTTCTAGTCGCGATTACTACTTACAACGGCCCCGAGCGCGTTTTCGCCGTTTGGCGCAGCTTTCAAACATTTCAGCCGACAACAGAGTGTAAGTTTTTGGTAGTTGATGACGGATCGGATGGGCATCACATGCCCAAAACAATTGAAGCCACGGCAAAAAGCCTCGGTATGTCCCACATTAATCACAAAGATAACAATGGGCAACCGTGTAATCTTGGCATACCAACAGCGTGGAACACTGCTTGCGAATTCGCACAAGCGAATAATTACTCTCACGCGCTCATTTTGAACGACGACATCGAAATACTTCCCGGGGCTGTTGATGCTGCTACATTCTTTGCCGAGAAAAACAAAGACGTAGCAACAGTAGGTCTTACATCGGTATTTCCAACCCCGTCTGGAATGATACCGGATTGGCCCCAGTCTTTTGGACGAAATAAACCATTTATTTCGCACTACGCGAAAGGATGTGCATTCGTAATAGATATCTTGACGTGGAAGAAACTGGGCGGCTTCGACACCCGTTTTGTGTCCCACTTCGAAGATGTTGATTATGGTATTCGTGCGTCACAGGATGGGAAAGTAAATGTAACCATCCCTCAAGTCATGTTGCACGGGTGGTCGAAAACGTTTGCCGCTAACCCGCACCTTCAGGGCCATCTTCGTCTTGAAATATCCCGCGTGCTGTTCAAAAACAAGTGGGGCAAGCCGCCATCTGACTTTCCAACTCTCACCTGCATGAACGATGGCCGAACTTATCAATATCAAGACCTTAGTGGCGTACCAAGATCAGGTCAGTTGCCGTTTGTTAAAATAGGCGCGACACAAGACTAATGGCGTCTAGAAAGATAACAGATTACCTGTTCACGGGTGGCGTCGACACGCTAGAGGATGGGTCACTAGAAAAAATAGACCCGGCTTTCGTTGTCATCGTTCACAAATATTCATGCCCCAAGCTGAAGAAATATTCGTCTTTTACGATGATCGTCGAGCACCGAGAAACTCCAACTCAACTACAGTTACGGGAAATAATCGCAGCAGCGTCCCCTGTTCTGTCCAAAGGAAAAAAAGTTCTCGTTTTGTGTAACGACGGGAGTCAGCGCTCGTGTACAATCGCTTCCGTAATACTTGCACACGCAAATAAAGAGCCCGTAACCAGGGTTATCAACCGTATGTGTAAACAATTTCAGACTTCGGCGCAGGGGATGCATGTTTGGTATCCATACGAGCACTGGCTCGCGGGAATTACAAAGCATTGGAATCAGCTAAAAGACTTGGTGGTGTAACTTGGCTAAACGAATAGGTATCGGCTGTACCACGTATCGGGGCCACGCCAGGGTAGAAAATCTTTTAACGTCTATTCGTCTCCGCAATCCGGGCGTAGATCGATTAAAACTAGATGTAGCTATACACGACGATGGATCACCAGGAGGAATTCCAAAGTCTACTTACCTAGCTTTGTATAAAATGCTGGACGCAGGATTTGGAGACATAACAATCGGAGGAACGCCAGACAATCGCGGCATAGCCCCGTCGTGGAATGCGCTAACAGATACTCTAATCAAACGAGGTGCCGACATTGTTATCCTGTTGAACGACGACATCCTTGTAGTAGATGACTGGGTAAGAACTATGGAGTATTTTCTCGACAACAATCCGTCTGCTGGGTCGGCGTCTTGGGGGTTTTACTGGTTTGACCCAGTTGATGTGCCGGCGCTTTTAGAGAACCCGGACTCGGTTACACCCCGAACCTACGACGCGCGTAAAAAGGACTCTTCGGGCAATCGAGAACACGTTAATAGATGGGACGCGGGAGATGCGACACCTGGTCGGTTAGGCGCACCGTCGGGGTGCTGTTTTGGGTTCACTAAGGAAAAGTGGGCAGAAGCCGCGAGATTTCCGGATCATTATAGATCCTTTCACGAGGAAACTTTTTTTTCATTCAAACGTTGTGAAAAAGGGCACCCTGCGTTTGGACTTACGTTTCCGTTCCTTTGGCATCAATGGTCAGCCACATTTCAAGAATGCCCCGAACTTAAAGCTAGCGAAACCATGACGCGATCCAGAAAGCTGTTCTGCAAAGATTTTGGTGTGCCGCCATCTATGAGCAATCACCCATTCGACTTCGCCCATCCTCGGGTTTGCGCCGTTATACCAGCGATGGACATAACGTGGATTTCGAAGAACGGGGTACAACGAGGGACTTCTCCTATTTGCGGGTGTAAGTTGTGCGTCGACTTTCGAAATTCTAAATAGTTCTGGGGAACTATAGTGATACCTGTTCTAAAGCCTAAGTACGGTATAGAAGAAGAACTGGCTGTAGCCGAAGTCCTTCGATCTGGTTGGTCCGGGTTAGGACCTCGAACAAAAAAATTCGAGGACGCTTTTGCTAACTTTATAGGAAATGGTGTATATGTTGTTGGCACTAACAGTTGCACGTCGGCGCTGCACCTAGCGCTAGTTTTACTCGATATCGGAGAGGGAGATGAAGTAATCATCCCGGCTCTTAACTTTGTAGCCGGTGCCCACGCAATTAGATACGTGGGCGCTACTCCTGTATGGACAGACATCGACCCACATACTTTGTGCGTATCTTCCGATGACATAGCTAGAAAGATAACCAAAAAAACGAAAGCTGTAATGGTTATGCACTATGGTGGAGAACCATGCGACATGGACTCCATACGAAGAGTTACTAAACACATCCCTGTTGTCGAAGATGCCGCGCACGCCTGCGGAGCTTTTTATCGCGGTACGCGAATAGGGAGAAATAATATTACCTGTTTCTCTTTTCACGCCGTCAAAAACCTGTCAATGGGGGAAGGCGGCGCTCTTGTAACTCGCAGTCAACAACTTTATGAACGAGCGATAAAGCTCCGATGGTTGGGGGTAGATAAGAGTACTTGTTCGAGATCTGTTGGAGGGCATTATAGTTGGGGCTACTCTATTGATTCTGTTGGGTGGAAGTATCATCTGTCAGATGTTTCGGCGGCCATAGGTCTTGTGCAACTCGAAAAACTAGACGAAAATAATAGCCGTCGTCGGGAAATAGCGAGTCTCTACAGGTCTAGGTTGTGGTGTGTAAGTGGAGTGTCTTTAATCGGACACGACGTTAGAAACACGTCCGCCCAGCATCTGTTCGTCGTGAAGGTAGATCCGACAAAACGAAATGATATAATCAACAATCTCGCTGACCGTGGGATAGGTACATCCGTCCACTATCTTCCTACCTACGAGCACGATGTTTACAGATCCTCGGATCACGACTGCCCCAATACTGACGCGGTCGCTGGGTCCATCCTATCCTTACCTATGCACTTGTGGTTGACCGACGGCGATGTTGACAGTATTTCAGACGCGCTAATAGAAGCTGTGCTATGACAGATAAAAAATTCTGTCGCGACCGAGTTTTATCCTATGCGTCGTCTTATGGTGGATACGCCATGTTTCCTTACATGCCTTGTCTTTTGAATGACGGCATCATTCTCGATATCGGAACGTCCGAAGGAGACGAAATACAACATTTTACACAATACCCCAACAAGATAATAGGATTCGAACCCGACGTCGAACGAGCCAAAAAAACACAGTCTCGTTTCGGCGAAATGGCGACTGTGTTACCGATGGCCGTAACAAACGCAACCGGATCAGCTAGAATGGGTAACTGGGGAGGGGATGCTGCTAGCATACTTTGCGCTAATGACACATCTCCCACAGTTCAGACAGCATCTCTTAAATCGGTTGTCGAATCAACAGGACCCGTTGCCTTGATTCGTATGAATTGCGAAGGTTCGGAGTACGACATACTTCGGTCAATAGATAAAGATCTCGCCGACAAAATATCGCAGATTTCCTTTATCTCGCACCCCCAATTTATCGGCAATACATTGTACGACGAAGAACTAAAACGTCTTGGCGAATACTTTCGTGTGTGCATAAAACAGGCGCTCCCCTGGGGGGATAGCTATTTGCTGGTAAAAAGGGGGTTGGTGTCCAACGACTTGCTTATCTCAATTCCAGTCTACGCAGCGAATAGGATAAGAAGCCTTGACCAGTTTCTACGAAACATAGACAAAAATAGTTTCTTTCGCACAGAAATAATTCTGGTTCGCGAATCTTGCGACATAGAGACGTTTCCGCAAGACGAGCTGCCGGGATTTTCTACTATGAGAGATTACTTGTACAGATTGGATACGAGTCTATTACCAAGACTAAGCATAAGAGAAATTTTTCTGCCTGACCGGAAACAGCCGATAGCGAGTATGTTCGATTGGCATAGGAGAATGGCCGAGGCTACTAATACTGGGTTCGATTATGCGTCTACAAACTGGGTGTCCAACGTAGGAAATTGCGACTTTTATTATTCTCCCAATTGGGACATCAATCTTCTCAAGTGGGCAACAGATCAAAAGGCACTTGTCCCGGTAGTTCTGTTCGCTTACGCGCAGTCAAATGATTTTATTCGTTTAGATGACCATTCCGCCGATAACATGTTAAACGCGTATTGGTGCTACATCCAAAGAGTAAACAAGTTTACACACGAAAGGGTGCTCGTAAAAACTCGAAATCTGTCCGATTTACACGATTACTACATCTCCGAAATCGAGTTTTTAGAATGGCTCGATGTCACCGGGATACACAAACCAAATCTACTCGTCAGCGAGAATGGATGCCACAGACACGCGATAAGCCAATACGCGCAAATCATAGACAAAGACTTCTTTACATCTACAAACGGATTTGACCTTAGTCGTATAGCCCCTCATGACACAGATGGATGGAACCACTTCGACCAACGGCTAGCCGGGGACAATAAAAAGTACAGCCCGCAAGATTCGTTCTGTATGGAGGGACACTTTCCGATAGACTTTGATCCAGCAGAGAGAGCTGGAGTAGGTAACAGATTTTTTAGTCTGGACCAGTCTATTAGGACGTCATGAAAACAGTCGCATTTTTCGGCGGAAAGACGGTGGGCGCAGCTGTACTCAAGGAACTTTTGTCGAGCAGTAATATCGAAGTAGTTTCGATTGTATCAAATAAATCCGACTTGTCAACAGATCCAAAAGATAGCTGGTTCGAAAAAATCCATCCGTTAGCCAAGACAAGAGGAATTCCATATTCGACGTCTTTTTCTGCGCCCAGCATTCCTAGTAATACCGACGTTGTTATTTCTGCCTACTACGATAAAATACTACCGAAAAGTATTCTGTCTTTACCGGCTTTTGGAGCCTATAACGTCCATCTCGGAGATATTCGTAAGTACCGCGGAGCCTTTCCAACTGTGTGGCCAGTTCTTCGGGGAGACGATTTTTATGGCGTGTCAATTCACGAGATGGATAGTCAAATCGACCACGGACGTTTAGTAGCGTTTGCCGAGCGGGAGTTTCCATGTTGGTATACGGGAAGGGATCTGTACGATGACGCAGTAGAAACAGCAACACAGCTGTTCAAAAAACTTTTGCCGGTCCTAGAATTTGCTAACAGTAAACAAGATATTTGCCTTCTCGACACTTTACCTGCTGACCACGAAAAACGGGGGAACTTGTACTTCAGATCGGATTTTCCTGGACATTACTTAGACAAAGCCGATTCCAACCTCATCCGCCATGTCCAGGCTCTAACATTCCCGCCATTCCCACAACCATTTGTTAAACTTGGCAACAGATTCTATACAGTTAAACTGTCTTACGACCAAGAGAATGGTAACCACAATGATCGACACAATTCCATCTAATCCAACGGTCGTAAACAATGTCTCTATTAGACTGGGCGATGTCGAGCTACGATCGCTCAAAGAATCCGACATTCTGTTGGTGCAAACATGGAGGAATAAAAGCAGAGTTCGTTGTGGATTCTTCGACAGTTCTGAAGTAACGAAGGAAAAACATCGTGCTTGGTGGGATTACTATGTGGCATCTACCACAGATCGAAGTTTTATAATAGCATGCCAGGGCGATTACGTCGGATTTATTTCTTTGTACAATATCGACTATCTGAACAGTAAGGCGGAAATAGGCCGAATGATGATAGGAGAAGATGTCTTTCTTGGTAGAGGCATTATGCCCAAAGCCATCGACGCTATCGTTGGATACGCCCGAACTCTCGGCATCCAATCAATCTATTTGAACGTCAAGTTAGAGAACTTTTCGGCTATAAAGTGTTACAACAAAGCCGGGTTTATTCGATCAACCAGTGATCGAACGTCTATACACATGACTCGGTCAACCAAAGAGTAGGTAAATTGCCGATGTCGCTTTCAACCCCACAACCGTCTCTGTCTTCTGAATTGAATCGAACTGCCCGATTGCACGCAGCGGGTTCTGTACGCGGGTCTTTGGTTTATACGCCGATAGATAGTAAAGTCTTCGATTTAAGCAGGTTCAAAAATATACGGGTAAACTGGACTACGTTTTCTAGTTGGGACCGAGAGATTCCTGAAGTTGTTGCTCTATATTCTGTATCAGCCAAAAATGGGCAGTGTGTCGGTGTGATAGCAGTGGATACCGAGAAGCCTACACACGGAAGATTTGGTATAGCTGGGGTATCTCTTCGGTTATCAAATCGTGCTGTCAAACAAGTCGTATCGGATATTCGCGGGATATTTACCAGAAAGATAAACAAGATTCTGGGGACTCGTGGATGTTATATACAACTACCTACCCCAGTAAGTTTTAACAGGCGCGAAATTAAAGAACTTAGATCTGAGGAACTCCAATCTCTGGGATTTCGCCCCGACAATGGGTACTTGACATCCGGACCAGGAAATATTAAAGACAACAATCGAGTAACCCTTACGGTATATGTGAGAGACCGAATTCTGACAATACTTAGGTTTCTAGAATCGGTCAATAAGAACTCTTTCTACGATGGCCACGAAGTAATTCTTATGTGCCACCCGGAATACGAGCGCGCGTCTATCGCGGAATTTGCAGAACACCGCGGCAAAAACACGCCGATGAGGGATTGGATTGCCGAAAATCAGTCGTTATTTCCACGGATCCGAGTTCGCGTGATGTCTGGTTATCAGATACAACAACGTGGTAAAAAACCGTGGTTGGGGGTTTGGGAGGGGTTCAACCGAGCCATTTCTGATATAATGAGCACAGAGTACGTAGTTACAAACATGTCTTGTGGAGTTTGGTTTATGCCGAACTGGGATCTAAACATGTTAAAGTGGAGGGGTTACGCAGATGTTCTTATTCCTCGTTATGTCGAACTACGAGGAGCTGATCCAAAAATACTGCCCAAATGGTGGCACACGGACAGATTCTGTGATGTCATAAAGCTAGAGAACCACATGCAGACGGAAGAAAACATAACTACGCTAATAGGATCGCAATTCATTGCTCCGGGTTACGCTGCAGTCGAGGATTGTGCTGAGCGTAGGTACGGATACGTCATGGGGATGACTATGACGAGAGAGGCGTTTCTACAGACTGGTGGATTCCACGACACGGCATACCCAGACACGTCCGACTTCTTTTTTGACGATGTTTGTCGAGACCTGTCGTATTCGAAGTTACTCAGTTTAGACAGTGTTATAATGAGAACTCGCTACGCCATTAATACCTTTCGACCATCTCGCCAAGTCACAGGGGGGAAGGACGGGCTTTGGCACTATCCCGATAAATGTGGACTATTAGTTGGATCTCTGAAGAAAGAGTTGGCTGATAGGATACCCGATTCGACTAGGGTTTTAACCGATCATAATTCCTGTCTAGGAGTCGACGGGAGCATCCGATTGGGCGTATACAAGCACAAAGAGAAACTTAGTCGACAATGATTCCGTGGCCTGGATTCACGATACCCACATATTGTCGCAATCGGCCCGGCATAATAATGCAAAACGGTAAAGAGGATATACGTATAACGGCTCAGGAACCTACGAATTTCTGTCGGCAAATTTGCGAAAGCAACAACGGTTTAACGCAGGAAACTGAGACGTTAGATCCCGAAGTCACGCACACAAGCCCTGTCCCGATAGCCGAATTTGACTGGAGCAGTGTGTGACAAACCACAACGACTTTTCTACGTGGACTACAGCCTATATTAAAGAGCAAAATATTTGCCCCGAGTGGCACTATCTTCTGGAACACTTCGATGCACTCGACTATCGAAGACCGAGACATCCACAACTTATGGACATACGTAAACCTAACAACGAAGTTGGGCATTTTCAGCGCGCCGTGAACATCACATGGGCCATCAAATGCTGTCTTATACCGAATCTTACAGGTATCGAATTCGGATCGGCCGGAGTTCCTGCTCCTAGATGTGTAAACACAGACGTTCGTACTGGTCTTAAATCACACTATCCGCCCACTACACCGGTTTCAGAGCGTGCAACTATAGGGGGTGACTTGCGAGTAGACGGAGGATTCTTTGGTGAGTCCTATCTTCGCTATGACGAACTGTGCGGGGATACTGTCGAAGTTATGGGGACCGGGGCATTCCCGGATGGGTGTTTCAATCTTGTTCTTGCGAACCACGTCCTCGAACATATCGAAGCCGATCCTGTAGACACACTTAAAGAGTGGTCTCGACTTCTAATACCCGGAACTGGTCACATCGCTATTGTTGTTCCCGAACATCGCCCCCCGCGCTTAGATGTGTGGAAACTAGACCCAGATCACAAACACGCTTGGACAGTCGAAGAATTCGCGCAAATAGCGAAATCTGTTCCGGGGCTAGAAGTGATCGAACATGCAACTATGCTGAATCATCACTCCTTTCACACAGTGTGGAGGAAGCTGTAAGTGAAGATACTTTTTGTAACAGATCCAGAAGCCGACTACGGAGCCGCTTTACTTTATCGCGGGTTGTGCACCGCTCTCGGCGAATCGAACGTAGTAGACTTTCCGTCAAAACCGACGTGGCATTCCCCGCATACCCACAAGTACACTCGCGGAGAAGTTCCGTTCTACCCAGATCACGAAGGGCTTACATCTTGGTTCGACTGGATGAAACTAACTCCAGATCTTGGTTATAACGCAGACAGAGTTCTTTCGGAGTCCGCGACATTTGACCTTACTGTTTTGTCGTCGAATCGACGAGGGGTTTGGAAAGCCTGGGACTACCTCTATCATAAAGCCAAGTTTCCGAGGGCTGTCGTTACAGATCACGAAGATCACAACCTGCTATTGACACCATCTATTGTATCCAATGTTTTGCCTATTATGTTCAAAAGGGAGTTCTTCAGTGTTCCCGTTGTCCGAGACGGCTTTAAAATTTTTCCTCTTCCGTTTAGTTGTGGATGGGCAGATCTATTAGAGCCGGGTAACCCACTCGACCCTCAAAGGTCTGGTGTGTTCCTCTCGTGCAGCATTACGCACCCACTACGCAGCATAGCGACGGCTCAGATCAACGATTTCCAACAAGGTGGGTCTGTGAACCGATGCCAGGGAGATCGTTACGCTACGGGTCTGCGAAACGCCCTAATAGGCGTATCGGTAAGAGGGCATGGAGTCGATACTCTTAGACAATGGGAAGTCCCGTTTCACGGAGCCGCCCTTCTTACAGATTCCAGCTTAGCTATGCCTAATAATTTTGAACACGGCGTCGACTGTATTAGATACACTGACCATAGTCAACTTGGCCAAATCGTAAAAGACCTTTTAGCCGAGCCTGATATGTTACGAGACGTAGCAACGAAAGGGCAAAAGAAGTTGCTGGATTATCATACACCCAAACACAGAGCCGAATATTTTTTGGCTAGAATCAAGGAAGTAGCATGATTTTCGATAAACAACCCAGGAAACGCCAGCCGTTGTCTGACCTGCGGCCACCAGATGCCGCACAAGAACCTGTTGACCCTGAATTGGTTGAGGAACTGTGTCCCCCTGTTGTGAAGTCCGATGTAAAACAGCCGGCTTTCAACGAAAAGTCAGAAATTATATTCGAAGGACCAAGGCTACCCAGTGGCATCGCAATTCGATCGGATAGACAAACGACGGCCAGGAAAGGAAAGACCCTTGTTTTTGGCTGCTTCGATAAACAACTGATTCGGAGTCTTAAGCAAGAAAACCAGCTCGTTTTTCTGGCCTTGTCTGAGAAAGAGGCCGAGTTACTTCATAGTGTAGGACTATGCGACACGATCGTCATCGCTAACGGACTGCAACTTCCTCCGTCGGTCACTAAAGAGACTGTTGGGGGAGTTGTTCTAGGGAGTTACGGAGATGATGTTGCATCTGCCGATTCCCGCCGAAAACTGATTGAGCATCTTATTTGAGCCGGCTACTTTTTTTAACGAATCTTGGATCGGACTACGGAGAATATTTCAATCTCCGTGGGTTTGTTAAGCTCCTCGGCAAAGATCGTGTATGGGAGTGGCCAAGAAAGAATACCTATCATGGCCTAGCTGACCACTACCCAGAACGTTACGTCGGCAATACCCATTATCTAGGCCCAAAGGGTGCTTGGGGAGAATTGTGGACTGACCCATCTCTTTATCGTTCGTGGGAACCAAGCAGATTTCCAAGCGTCCCGATGTCCGGAGACGGCCCTCTTCATTTTGTAGAACCGTTCGAGACTTACAACCCGACGTTCGAGGAGATTATAGTTGCTATAGCATCTGGCGAGATCAGCGCTATCGTTCTCGGGTCTGCAAGATGGCACAGTTCCGCTGCGTTGTCCGAGATCATGAGTGTTTTGGGTCGAGACAAGTTACCAACACTTATCTTCACCGACATGGAAGACTACTACCAAATACGAACGGACTTCATTGGTGCTTTCTATCCTGATGTTTACTTCAAGCGCACGTTCATCAAGCATGGCAATCCGAAAACTCTGCTAACGGGAGTCGACGTTCCCGTTCGTCCTCTTCCATTCAGCTCGATGTGGGACTTCGACTTCAAGCCGTTCGCCGAACGAACAATCGACGTGTTCTGCGTATTCGGCGCTACCCAAGTTCTTAGAAAGCTCGTTCGCGATACCGTAGTCGATACAGTAACATCTCGATTCCCGTCAGCCAAGATTATGGCTGCTGTCGGCCACCCGTTGGGGCATAAAGAGTATTTGAAAACGTTGCAAGACTCCAAGATTGTAATCGACCATCAACGCATGGGCACTGACTGTATTCGAACCTGGGAAGCCTTCGCCGCTGGCAGTTGCGTAATAGGCGACTTGCACATCGAAATGAATGATCCATTAATCCCCGGGGTTCATTTCTATCGTTACGAAAACGACATGTCTTGGCAGGGGGACCAGCAGAAGATGGATATTCTAAGGAACAGCGTAGCCTATGCTCTGGCTAATCCACAGTCTACAGAGAACGTAGCAAAGGCGGCTTACCAACATGTTCGAGAAAAGCACACCAATAAAGCCAGAGCTTTTTACATTCTGCAAGAAGCCAAAAATCTTGGTTATGATGTCGGGGACCTAGTATGAGAACTATCGTAACAGGAGCCGCTGGTTTTATTGGGAGTCATCTAACTGACGAGCTGCTTCGTAGAGGCCACACTGTGGTAGGTATCGATAATCTGTCTACCGGCAGTATCAAGAACCTGCAAAACGCATTTAAAGATAGTGGATTCAACTTCTACGTAGATGATGTCGGAGCATACGACGGCAAACGAGTTTTACAAGATAGCATGGCAGTAGCAGATGTAGTCTTTCATCTAGCCGCTGTCGTAGGCGTAAAGAAGGTTGTTGCAGAGCCAGTTAATACTATCCGTACAAACGTGCGCGGAACTGAAAATGTGTTAGAAACTGCGTCAGAGTTCGGCGTCCGAACCGTGATAGCTAGCACATCTGAAGTTTACGGGCTAAGTGACAAAGTTCCATTTACGGAGTCATCCACGCTGTGCTTGGGAGAGACTACGAAAAGTCGATGGGGGTACGCCTGTTCCAAAGCCTTAGACGAATTTCTTGGCTTTGCGTACCTGGAAGAAAAGAAACTTCCGGTAACAGTCGTCAGATTCTTCAACTGTTCCTGGGCTAGACAGTCCTCGCAATACGGAATGGTGCTACCAACGTTTATTCAAAACGCACTGGAGAATAAGCCACTTCTGGTTCACGGGACTGGGGAACAAGTTAGATGTTTTGGCGCCGCGCCCGATTACGTAGACGCAACGATTTGTGTGTCAGAATTTAGTCATACAATTGGCGAAGTTTACAATATCGGAAATCCAGATCCCGTGACAATTAACGAACTTGCTACGCGAGTTCTAGCTGCTATTCCAAGTTCGACATCGGAGATTAAAAGAATCTCGTACGACGAAGCTTACGGTAAGAAGTTCCAAGACATGGCTATCCGTATTCCAAGCGTCGAAAAAATACGTCGGGACACCGGATGGGCACCGACAAAAAATCTAGACGACATCATCCGCTCAATACTCAACGAAAGATTACCGCTTGGCGCGTAACATCCTTGTAACTGGTGGATCAGGATTTATCGGCCATCATATTTGCCGAGAACTACGAGACTTAGGCCATCGAGTCACAAGTGTTGACTCTATGGTTGGTGGGCGTAATGTAGTTCCAGGAGTTCCCCTCCTAGTGGGAGATATTTCTGACCACGCATTCGCTAGGTATGTAGCAGATGTTACAAAGCCAGAAATTATCGCCCATCTTGCTGCCGACCCGCGAGAGGGGGCGTCATGGTATCGAATCGACTCAGTAACAAGAAACAATCTCGGAGCCTTTTCATCTATCGTAGAGGCGTGCCTTCGCCACAAGTTAAAGCGAATCGTATCTTTTTCTAGTATGTCTGTTTACGGAGATCAGATGCCTCCGTTTACGGAAGATATGCCAACTAAGCCAGTCGATCCATACGGAGTAAACAAGGAAGCTATCGAGAAAACAACACGGATGATAGCAGATGCTCACTCCTTAGACTGGTGCATCGTCCGACCGCACAACGTAATAGGCCCAGGCCAGTTTGTAGACCCTCTACGAAACGTCGCCACAATTCTAGCCAACAAGGCAGTTGCTGGGGAGCATATGACTGTATACGGGGACGGGTTACAGACAAGGGCGTTTTCGAACATCCAAGATTCTCTTAGTTGTTACATTAAGTGTATTCTTTCTTCCGACGCCAACGGGCATACGTTTAACATCGGGGGGGAAGTCAAAACAACAGTCCTTGCGATGGCTGGGATTATTCAAGGACTTGTTCCGAACGCAAAGATCGAACACCTGCAAAGCCGGTACGGGGAAGTAAAACACGCTTTTTGCGACCACACAAAAGCAAAACAATTACTTGGGTTCCGCGAGAACATTGGGTGGGAACAAGCTGTAATCGATATTGTGGATTGGGTAAAACGTTGTGGCCCATTTCCCTGGGAGCCAACCCTACTGTCTACTCCGTGTGATAAGGCCCCAAAACATTGGAAGACATCTTTGTATGACGAATGACATTACAGGATTTCTAAAGACTGTAGATCACTTAGGCAGCAAAATTCCCCGGCATCTCCAAAAAGAGCTTATCGAATATGTCGAAGAATTACGGGCCGCACTTGACGACGATGAATTAGACCTGTTCAGACGTAACATCCAACAGGACATCGTGTTTTCTTATGATTGGCAGTCGGTTACAATACTTTTGTTCTTGCAACATCTAGTAAGTGGCAACTTTGGGTTTGCTGCCGATCTTTTTGCTATATTGGCGACCGCCGCCCAAGACGGAGACTACGACATCTTTAAACATGTACGAAACACGCTAGGCGTTTTCACTAGTTAGCCGTGTCGAACCATAAACCTACTGTTGATGTTATTATCCCATCATCTGGACGAGCTTCATTAGCTGGTATCTACTCTGCGTGGACTAATCTTGCAAACAACGAACACGATATTGGTGTTCGCATTATTGTTGTTCAAGATGGCAAATTCCAGCTACCAAATGGCGCTCGAAATTCAAAATGGTCTGTTAAAAAACACACTGGGAATCCGGGATTTCTGGTTGGAAATGCAATTCACGGGTCAACAGCGGATTATGTGGTACATGGATTTGATGACGATCCACCATCCAACATCCATCAGCTCGTATTACGATGTCACGAAACCCGAGCTGACTGGTGCTCGTCTAAAGTAGAAGAGCTGCGCGAAGACAGGCAACCAGCTACTATTTATGATGGCATCCCAGGCGACTACCTCCTACACCGAAATACTGTGCCCCTACAGGGGTGCGTATTCAGGCGGTCATTATTCAAACGAATTCAGTTTTTCGAGCCGGATACGCCTTTTTGGAGATACGATCATGACTTTGTCCTTCGACTGCATCTTACGGGTGCTACTCACACCCACGTAGACTCGATATGTGGTTGGTGGGTAATAAACCCAGAAGGCATTACATCTACGATTTCTGATCGCGGCTACTCGATGGTGTGGCAGGACCGGCGAAGCGACGTGTGGAAGCAGTATCGTGGCTAGAGTTTTGGTATTTGATCCGTCTGACGGGATTGGCGGCGGACAGCGCTGGAGCAAAGACTTTGCTACGTGGCTATCTGCTTTCCACGATGTTACATTCGTTGGAAACGGCGAACCCTCGCCAAAATGTGCGTATCAGTACTTCTTCGACATGCGGCCAGTTGGAGTCCCCATATCGGCTAAGAAACACTTCACGTGGTGCCACGTCCCACTAGCTGGAACTACGGCATCCTGGATTCATCAGACTACTGTAATTGCGTCTAGCAAGTGGAGCGCAGAGCAGGTAAAATCGGCGTGGGGAATAACTCCGGTCGTCTTACCGCTATTCGGCAAGACGAGAGGGCGTACAAATAACAAGGGCGTTTTGTTTCACGGCCGACTAACTGTACCGAAGGGTGTAGCCAAAGCCGTAGAAATCTTCCGACGGGGGAATTTCGAAGTGCCAGTTACAATTGCAGGTTCAACTTGCAATACCCATAAAGATGCTTTGAAGGTGCTTAGAGAGGAATGCCGGTTTCTTGGAGTATCGCTAATCGAGGACCCGAGCGAGTCGGTTGTAGATGAACTTTACCACTCTCACAGCGTATTTTTACAAACAGCTGGATGGACTACGGGTCCGCCCGAAGCGTTTGGTCTTGCTGCTGCCGACGCTTATCTATCAGGGCTCAACGTAATTGCATATCCCGCCGGGGCTATAATTGAATGGCTGCCAAAAGAACACTGGGCGTACTCGACAGATGAATTTGTGCTCAAAATAGATTGGGCTCTCAACAGCACTTTCGTCCCAGATCTTGATGTTTGTTTAAATATCTCGGATTACGGGTTTATCGAACGAGTCAGGGGGGTAATACCATTTCTGCTAGAGTAGTTATGATTGGTTATCGGTCGCATGAAATTGAGGACGAGACACGTACTTTGATGTTCGACATGACACCAGAAGCACATTGTGTATTCATCGATAATACAAAAGATAACATTCCACTTACAACTCTGTGGAATCGGATCGTAAAAAATGCGGCCGAACAACTCGTGTTTCTTCTCAATGTCGATGTATGGGTGTCTCCTGGCTGGATTATTCCCCTTCTAAAGGCATTCGAAAACCCATCCGTTTCGGTAGTTGGCCCAGGCGCAAATCAAGGCACTAATCGAATAGACATAGGTACAAATGAAATACCAGCCAGCCCGTGCCGTGGTTGGCTAGAGAGAGCTGCTATCACAGCAATCGAACGCTACAAAGGACAAATCCTGGACAAAGACGTTTTGGGGTTTTGTTTTGGACTACGGAGACGTACTTGGCACGAAATAGGCGGTTTTGACGAGTCCATTCCTTTTTACGGAAACGAAACAGATTACAATCGTAGAGTTGTTGCTCACGGTAAACGAGTGGTCAAATGCTTCGACTCATACGTATATCACCGAGGCAAATTCAGCTTTGACCAAGTCGATAAGGAAGAAAAGAAAAAATTAGCGCCGCCGAAATAACTTTCTGATACACCATATTGGAAAGTCGAACAACGCTAGTCTTATTCGTAGAACGACGAATATGACCGTGTACATTGTAGTGTACAAAATCTTTGTCTGAACCGATGGCTTTACCTGCATTTTTACTGTTGGGGCCCCGTTTTTGTCTCTTGAAAACGAAACCGTCGCACTCGAAACTGTCCAGGGCTTAGCGTCTTTAACGTATCCGAACTTATCGAGCATTCCGTATGCAACAGCCATCCTGTCCTGGGGATGGAATTCTGTGCTCATCACACTCAGTCCGGCATTCACCATATTAGCAGCGTCTTTCCAGTTCTTTTTTGTAAGAACTATTACATCAGAATTACAGAACGTCATTTGCAGCTACTGCCTCCTCGGGCTGTTCCATGTCTGGTTTGAAGTTAAGCCCGCGAGCGATGAGAATGCGAGCAAGGCCGGATACCGTACGCATCTCGGGGTCGGTTTGAGACAATGCTGCCTTAGCTAGTGCAGCCTTAAGAGACTCCCACTCTTTCGGTAGGAATACTGCGAGCATCTGATGAGAATGAGTCTTGGACATTCTTTACCTTACTTTCTGTTGCTATTCTGTTGAACAAATCTAACGCACCTTCACAACCTACGTGGCTTCTACGCCACCGGAAGAACAAGTCCATCCACAAAGACCAGGCTATTCTTACAACTGAGAATGATCGTGATCGTATCTTCTTCCACGCAACGACCCCTAATTGGGTTGTCGGCGGTTGCAATACAAAAGTTGTTATATGTTTTTTGGCGAGTCTTTCGAGACGAGAACAAACATCTGGTTTCCCACCTACAGTATCCATCGAAACTATTAACATACGGTTTGCCCGACATCGGGCAAACCACCGCATGTCGTTAACAGACTTAAGAATGCGTACCAACTTGTGACCCTCCCGTGGCCAGTATCTGCATCCGTGTGTGTCTACCAACTTTTTAACGATCCGCGCTGCGCGCATTGTGCCTACAAGAATCATTTTGTGTTCTCGTCTTACTGGCCAGACTCTCTCTACGTCATCTAGCCAGATCTCCGCTGCCCCCTCCGTTTTTTTGTCTAGTTTAGTAACAATCTTGATAAATGCAGCATCATCAGATGTTATAGTGGCCCGCGATGTCTTTTTTATAGCCGACGTTTCTACAAAAATACCACGATAACGTATAATACGCAATGGTTGTGTGTCAGTCGGAAGTCCAAGAAATTTGAGCAGTCCATTACAATCGAAGCTAGATGTTAGAACAAGAATCTTTGGTTTGAATTCGTTTAATGCCGCAATAAGTTCGATGTCTAAAATTACGGCGAATTTCCTTCGCCAGTCAAAAACAACAAGATCGTGTCCGGGTATAAGATGTTCGACTCCATCTGCTTTGTTGTTCCTAGTATCCATGTCGACTGTGTCCCACGTGTCTGACAGAAACGACATGTTTTCACCGCCGTGTATCCACAATCCCCGAATATTCGGGTCTGGATAGTGGACCCTCGCAGTTGGAATAGCGACAATCCACTCTGGGCAAACTGGTTTATCTGCTCGATCCTTTAATGCGCCTTCCCAGGCACAACGCAATGTCTGTGTGGTACTCCTGCCGTCGCCGGGAACCCTTTTATATCCTGAATCTAGGTAGCCGTGACCAGCAACCATAAAATTACGCAGATCGCGGATCTTTTAGGCCAACTGCCGCAAGAGCCTTTTCGTAGCAGTTTTCGCACAAATGAAAAGCTATTTTTGGATACCCCTCGCGGATCGATATCATAATATCGTCCAATCTGCTCCCATAACCGAAGTTGTTTTCGATCAGAGCGAAATTTGCGTTTAAGTAACTACGGGTAACGCAATATATTAGACTTGTTTTACACGAATCACACACAGCGTCAATTACTTTAGATGGACGAATTTTCAGCATGTTATGGCCTCTCGGTTTGCCAGAAATACATCTATCTCATTAGCTGTATGAATTCTCGGCATGTAAGGTAAAACATTTCTAAGCGTTTTACCGTAGGCTTTGGTGTCGACGCGCTTGTCAAGAAAGCATAGTACTCCCCTGTCTGTCGCACTCCGGATAAGTCGTCCAGCCCCCTGTCTAGTCGACATCAGCGCATGCGGCAGAGATACGTAGGCAAAAGCATTTGAACTTCTTTCGCAAAGAGCCGCATGAACAGGGTCTTCTGGGGATTTGAATGGTATTCGGTCTATGACTACGCACTGTACGGCATCGCCTGGAATATCTATACCTGTCCACAGACTGCTCGTACCGAGAAGCACGGTCCCCGGATTCTGTTTAACGCGTTTAATCAAGTTATCTATCGTATCCTGTCCCTGCATCACGACATCAAAAGCTGTATTTTCTTTGACTGCTATATAAGCAGCATCTAACATTCTGCGGGAAGTAAACAGTCCAAGAACTCGTCCGCGACACGCATTTATCACGTCGAGCAAAGATGCCATAGCCTGATCCGAAAATGCCTCGTGATTTGGGTCTACTGTTATCGTGTCGGGAATAAGAAGCCTGGCGTTGGTTTTGAAGTCAAATGGCGATGGTACCTTGCAAGTAGCAGCGCCGGTTAGCCCCGTTTCGTTCATCATGAACTTGAAGGAATCCCCGGTATCCAATGTGGCCGACGTCAAAATCACTCGGCGTTCTCCGAACATCTCGTCCAAAAAGTATTTTGGGTCGAGAAATCGGCATTCTGCTGAAATAATCTCGTTGTCTTTTTGTAGCCAGTAAACATACTTGTCGGTATCTTTGGCGCAAATAAACCGAAAAGCTTCTTCGAACGTGTTGCGAAGCTTGTCAACAATCGAACTTGCTCCGTCAACCTTCGAAAACTTCGTTTCCAGTCTAACTACAACAGCCTCTAAATCTCCTATAAAAGATTTTGCGTGTGGGTGAAATATCGGGGTTTTCACGCGGGATATGCCGGTAGCATACAGAATTTTTAGCAGGTCCCCAAATCGAAGTCCTAGATTCATTAGACTACGTGCGTCGTCCCGCGCATTTAGTTTCGTTTCGACCTCGTGAGATAGGGCGTATAACTTTCCGGGGGAGAGTTTGAAGCCCAGACAACTTCTAGCTGTATCTGCAAGTTCGTGTGCTTCATCCACAACTAGATAATCGAAGTCCCCGAGAATTCCTACCCCGTATTTCTGGATAAGTTCGGCGTTCTTTATCAACAAGTGGTGATTGATAACGACTAACTGCGCGTTCACAGCCCTTTGCTTGGCTTTGTAGAAGAAGCATTCGGCTTCTTTACAATCTTTGCTTCCGCATTCGTCGTTCGACCCCGAAATAGCAGCTTTAACAGAGTTTGGTACGGTTCCTAAGTCGGAGATAAAACCGTCTACGTCAGTTCTGTCGGTATAGGCTTTGATTGCGTTTCTTAGCGCCGGTTCAAGTCCGCAAGTTATAGGAGCACGATCCAAACGTTCAACACAAACATAGTTGGACTTCCCCTGTAGTAGCGCAACCCCACAACTTCCAGATGCTTTTTGAGCGAGGGGTATGTCCTTGGTAAGGAGCTGGGCCTGCAATGCCTTACTCGATGTAGATACAACAGCCCGCTTTCCGGTTCGACGAACTTCGTCGATAAGAGGAATCAGATAAGCAACGGTTTTCCCAACCCCGCAACCGCCCTCGATCATAAGCCGATTATTGCCTTGGCCGCTGATGGTTTTATCCACGGATGACCAATACGCCAGTTGCGCTTCCCTCTTTTCAACACCGGGGAAGATATTTGCAAGACGAGTATAAATTTCCATTCTATTTGCTGAATCGCCCCAGAATAAAAATAGATGATATAAGTCCTAGGGCTATGCCTATCACAGCTGTTAGTATCGCTCTAAGCAGCTTATTTTTCTCCAAACTGTTGTTTCGCATTGTTTTCCTTACACCTTGCTTACAGTTAACATCGTTCATTCGGTTACAATACGCATAAGAACCCGCTTTGGACGAAGATTTTTAGTGTCCCACACCCTTTTACCAGTCCAGTTATCAGTCCCCCTGCCACTAACTCTTTTACACGTATATCCCTTTGTTATTCCAACTTCCACCCACCCCGCACGACGATAACACTCTCCTACTCTCGGTAACTCGATAAGTGTTTCAAATGCTATTACTTTATCGCCATACTTATTTTTCCAGTCTTCGGCAACAACTTTTTCAAAAAGGCGGATAATCCTTGTCGTGAAATTTCTCGTTGGGTATCCTTCGTATTTGGGCTCAACGTGGAAAAATATATTGTTGACGATATTGTTTAGCATTATTTTTGCGCTTATGCCGAGGAATTTGTCCCGTCCGGGAAGAAATCTAGTAGCCGAGCCTCCTACGATATGCCCATAACAATGTCCACCATAAAAAATTGCGTAACAAATGTTACGGCCAACAAACCCTCTTGGGTGTGAATAGTGTCTTTTCATCTCTTCCAATAGTTGAGGCGTCGTCCGTTTAACCATCACTAAATTCACAGCAAATAGAATTTCTGGTTACTGGGTAATCGTTTAAAACTTAGGTTGTTGCTTAGTAATTATCGGAAAATTTGCCGTCGATTATCAAGTACATTTGCCAGTGCCCAGTTTTCCACACAGCTGCATGCGCGTGCATCCAAGATACTAGTCCCGGATTGTAAGACAGTTTCAAATCTGATGATGTTCCAACCTGGAGTATCCCTCGCCACACATGTACAGTATGAGAATGCCCAAACACACCCGATCCAAAAGCACGTTCCAGCCCCTGCGGGCCGCCTGGTTTTGTGCCAGAAACTCCCAAGTCCCCGTGCGCCGAACATAAAAACGGGCCGACACGAACATCCGAATCGCGGGTAAGAAATGAAACATTCTTAGCGTCCAGCCCGCACAATTTTAACCCGGTTTTAAGAGCATCCTGGTCGTTTAGTTTTGCTTTCAGCACATCGACAGAAATATCGATGTTGGTGGCGTCCTGGACAAATGCGCCCGTGTCTATCCACTTGTCTAACCACTCATCGTGGTTGCTTTTAACGACCAAGACTTCGTCGCTTCTACTAGCCAGATTTTCTATGTCTCTAACACTCAGTTTAAGCTCATTCTTCAACAGAGATCGGCCAGCTAGGTAGGACCTGTAACGCTGGGACAGCTTGTTCCGATCGTGGTACGAAATTGATGCAAAGTCGCAGAGATCGTGAACAAACGTTTTGTGGGGTTTTAGCGTGTCTAGCAATCGATTTGTTGCTGTATTACACGCCTTGTTTAAAGCGCCGTTATGGCGATCGCCGAGAATAACTGCGTCCGCTCGAACAAATTCTTGGGATGTTGGCCCCCACGCTATTCCAAGGTCTACGAGAATACCCTTCTTGTCGATCTGAACATGCCGTATATGGAACCGACCCTTCTTACAAAGTTCAACAACTACCCCACCTATAACGTGGTCCATGTCAGCAATTTTGGCCGTTCGCTTAGAATTGTAGAATTTTGAATCGTAGTTTGAGTCAGTTATCGCCCCCGTCGTTATTTGAATGTGTGGAATCTTTTGTTGGGATCTTGGGGCTGTGAGAAGAAACTGTTTTGGCGACGGGGCTATAAAAGATCCGCGGTCCTGGGCAAATCTACGAAGGCCAGTTAGAGGATTGATTTGTTTAGCCTGTATTTGTATGGCATTAAGGTACAGATTAGAATTCAAATGCATGTCTTGCGTGACGATAATAGCGTCTTTTAGACGCTTATCTATAGTCCTGGTTTGGTAGGCTGTGGCGGCAGAATCGGCACAGATCATAACTACCAATTCCATGCCCCGTTCCTCGCACATACGAGTAACAGTTTTGAATCCTGTGTCGTTGACTTTACAGCCGACTACAGCCGTCGTAACAAAAAGTCTTTTTGCGTTTACCAGCCTTTTCTTGGCTCTTGTTTGTGTTGGGTTGGTTAGATCGATCTCAACATCGTCGAAGTAATCTGGATATTCCTGCCGAATGGCCCTATTCAGGTTGTTGACGTTGCCAAATTGGCTGTACAACGCCCCCCGACCCACACCGGCATCTTTTACTTCTTGAATCGAGAGATCTCTTCTAACCCTACGACAAATTTTAGCGCAGCGCTTTAGTGCGCCAAGTCTTGCGTTTGGCATATCGGAACCTCTACTATTCTTCATCGTCGCGAATCAAAATAATCTTCGCGTCGTGTCTTATTTCTACGGCCTCGCTAGGGTTGAAAACGACCAATTCACCTGTTCCTAACCTTATAGCGTTGTAAGGAAATTCCTTGGTCTTAAGTTCCTTGGGTATTTCCAGCTTCATGTAGAGTTTATCTTCATGTTTGAATGCGTCTCCTCCAGAGACAGCTCGGACATTGATTGGAATTGGCTGTTTAGGGCGTGTTTCAAAATCCACATCCATTGTTGATCCTTTCCTAGACTATTATACCGGTATAGCTGCAATAGCTCAAGCGCCGTTTTCGTAGCATTCATCCAAAAATACAAGCGCTTCGTTACTCCGAGAATCGCTAAATTGGCGCCTTCTGCCCTTTGAAAGTCGACATCTTACACAGCCAATAAATTTGCCGAACCACCCATCTACTCTATCTGTTGGAACGCTGTCATAGCCCAAATATCTCCCGATGGCGTATAGCTCGACAGCCACGGAGCCAAAACATTCTATGTCATCCGCAAAATATCTTGAATCACCGTTTGATTTCACAGCGGATCCAAAATCCAGAATTGATGAATTGCTTAACCTAGATACAGCAACGTTTCCGGTGTGTAGGTCGCGATGGGCTATACTCCTGCTGTGTATTGCGCATAAACCAAGTAATAGAGACCGAAGAATTTTGTAGAGTTGGTCATCTGTGAATGGGGTGTCCGACCTGCTGATGGATAACTTTTCGATTGTTGGACCGGCGTAACTCAACACAAGAAAACAATCGCCTCTGTAATCGATCACTTCGACGGGTTTGACGATGTTTGGGTGGTCGAAACCGAATAATATTTTTCGTTCTCTTTCTGTGTATCTGGACTTGATCACGTACTTTCTTCCGGTATTTACGTGTCGGGCAGTATAAGCGCCTCTACTACTTGTTCCGTCTGGGTACCGTATTTCTCGGCGGACTATGTAGTTTCCAACTATCGATTTCGGCTTTAGTTTAGCTCCCTCCGGATTAACGGCTACTAGACCCACAGGCACCTAAAACTTTCGACCGTGTTTATGGGGCCTGGTTTTATTGAATTCGGCTTTTGCGAGAATCGCTCCCGCAACATCCAACATTCTAGCCTCAGCAAAATCCATAAGACGAATAACTACATCGGCCAGTTCGAGTTCTAAAAGCGTGTATTCGGGAACCTTGTCCGACTTTTTGTCCCCGTCTCGCAAAACTTCCAAAGCTTCGGACAACTCTGAGTGCATTAAAGCGATCAGTTCGCCATCGTTTCTCTGATTGTCCCACCATCCCGACTTCACGGCAATATCGTGAATATCTTTTTGGGTGTCCTCGAATGCTTCTTTGAACCCATAGTTCGTATTCATAATCTCACTCATTTCGAGTCCCCTCCTTAGCAATAAATTACCGGCTTGTTGTGGCCGACTGCAAATTCGACCTCCGCTTTAACACCAACACTCGTCTCCCATCCTGGCAACATCAGCACTCTTAGTTCGTCACATCGTTCTAGAAACTTCTTGTCAATTTTTTCCCAAAACCCCCAATCACCGGGCAGACTCCCCGTAAGCACGTGACTGTTGATGATTGGTGAGTATACGGCCAGTCCTGATCTAACAAGTTCGGATACCTTGTTTCGAGTCTTCTCAAACCGATCTATTCTTACGCTTTCATCTGGATGGGAATACGGAGATGCAAGATAGATAAGTCCAGGTTCTTTTTGTGGATCCTCATCGGGTTTATGCTCTTCGATAGATTGGACCACCGCTGCATATCCGGCCATGTCTACCAAGTTGTCTCGTTTATGCTTGAAGCACTCCCGGCTTAACTTAACGACGACCATGCACAGAGCTGACTGAGCTGCTGTTACCTCGTGGTTCAGAATAATTGACCACAATTTGGCGGTTCGTCCATAGTCTTCCCACGCAGGGCCATAAGCCGAGTTTCGATCTCCCAATACAAGAGACTTAGCCTCGTCCAGTATATTTACGTTAGTCATCTAGTTCTTTCGTATTCGTAAGGCTTCGTATATCCCCAGTCATTGCCAACCTCCGTATTCACAACAACAGGAACTTTCCAGTCCCATCCGCTCTCCATTATTTCTTTCAACATTGGTAACCAGTGTGACAACCGAGAAGTTTTGATCTCAAACACTATTTCGTCGTGTACGTGCAAAACAGCGTAAATGTCGTCGTGCCCAGCAATTATCGAGTCGATCTCATTTAACAGCCTTTTCAGGTGAACTGCGCACACTCCTTGTATTATACGATTCACGCCCTGATAGGCAACTCTCCTGTCTACCGGACTCTCCCAGTCAAAAACTCTTACCTTACCTTTCTTATACACATCTGAACCTACCCGAGCCATAAAGTCGTGTAACTCGGGAATCGCTTGATCGTATCTAGCGATGAATTCCTGCGTATATTCCGGGGACTTTCGAATCATCTTGGAAATTTTCTTGTACCCAGCTCCATAGCCCTTTGCCAGTACTACAGCCTTGGTATCCTGCCGAATCTTCGCGTCTTCTGGAATCGACTTGTCTATCTTTCGTTGGCATATCTCTGACGCGATCGCAGCGTAGAAGTCCATATTTGGATCGGCGTTGTAACCGTCGATAAGTTTCCTTGCCCCGGCAAAGTGCGCTGTGCCTCGATTCTCGATCTGACTCATATCCATTGAAACTATCGACCAACCTTCTGGAGCCACAAACACCGATCGAACCTTTTTATCTTTCGGAATACCGTGCAGGTTGACTCGTTCGTCTTTGGTTTCTGCTCTAGTCTTGCACGTGAATCTTCCCGATTCTGTGCCCGTCGAGTGAAATGACGGGTGCACTCGATTGTTGCTATCCGTTGCGAGGGGCAAAGATTGTAAGGCACCTCCGGCGAGTAGACGATAGCTACGGTAAGCCAAGATCAGCTTAACCACGTCGCTTTCTATCAGCGAAAGTGCAAATTTTCCATAGGATGGGGACCCCGTCTTTGTCTTCTCAGGACTGTAAATTTCGAGTTGATCGAGTAGCTTGCGAGTTTGAACATGAGAACTCGGGTTGAAATCAGGGAAGTCGGGTCGAACATCGGGATGCATTCGTAAATCAGCTAAAGCGCGGTCCCTTTTAGTTTCCATGCTGCGTATAGCATCTTGGATTCGGCTAGGATCGATAAGAAACCCTCGATCCTCGATATGTTGTGACGTTTCTAGTAGTCGGCGTTCTCGGGCTATGTAGGCATCATTTTCGTCTCGTGCCCTGGCCATATCCGGGTGATTGTACAACGCATACGTTAAAGTGGCGTCGAACAGAGCATAGGAGTTCAAATTTTCTCTGGGAATGGACTTGAATCCGCCCGATAGAGTCTTTTCACCGCGCTCAGCTAGAATCTGCTTCAACCGTTCGTCCAATTTTCGCTTATGCGCACCGCCATTTTTGAAGTAATAGTCGCCAAGACGTTCCAGTTTGTAGGGGCAATTCCCGCTATCGTCTGCGGACGCAGACCATTGGACGTCAAATGTTCGCCTAAGATCGACGTTCACTCCTATCGAACGGAGATGGCCACAATCAAACAGGGCGTTAGCCATTACAACCACATCGGCACTGTCAATGTCTTTTTGTAGATCAGCCCGTTCAGACGCACTGTCTAGTTCATATAGCTTAGATAGCTTACCATCACAAGATGTTGCTATGAATGGTCGAGCATCTCGATAAAAATCGAGGCCTGTCGTTTCCGTGTCGACTGCAATTACCCTAGCTATCGGCTTGGTAATTTCAACGATTGTAAGTCTACCTAGAGCAGACCGAAGAATTCGAGCTATCTGGTCGGTTCGGTAAATTCCCCGTTTAACAGCGGCTGGATTTGGACATGCGTAGCACTTCAACCCATGTTTGCTAACCCACCGATGACCGAGATTCTGACGAACGCCGCCACTCAATCCACCAATCAGTTTTATCGCATGCGCTCCCATAAGAACCCACGGAAGAGACTTATATTTCTCGACTAGTGGAAGTATGTTCTTTGCTACACATACGTCCATTTCTTTTTTCGTAGCATCGCGATTTCCCGGGGTAGCGCATAGAACAGTATTCAAAAGAACAGCGTCGTGTCTTGCTAGGTCAGCCGACACCATCGCATCATCCAGTATTTCCCCGATCGGCCCAATAAAGTGCGACCCCATCATGTCTTCGATGGCTCCGGGACGGTCCCCACAAATAACCAGAAGCGGGTTACTGGGCTCGCTTGGCGATATTGGACCACGGCATGTTTGATGCAGCTCACAAGCAACACACGAAAATCGGTTCAGCATAATTACTTTGCCCGCAGCGCTTTAATCCGCTTTATTCGGCCGTGTTTCTTTCGTCGGTTACGTCCAAACGATTCTTTGCTTACTCTAGACCATTCGCACTCTGGAAATGGGCATCTTTTTTCGTAAGGAAAGTTTCGGCACATATCAGGCCGATTGTCGTAGATACTACAATTATTGTTCGTATCTAGGTGTTTGCAAGAGTAAGTCCACCCACCTACACATTCCTCTAACGGGGTCACCATCGGGTATATTAAGTGAATATCGGAGACAGTTTTTCGTTGCGCATCCCCGCTCGCCCATGCGGCGTAAAACTCTCTCAGTTGTTCTGGCGAATACGGAATACGAAACGATTTACAGCAACGTCCAGTACAACGCTTTCCCATACTTATTCCGATCGTCGATAATTCACAGAGTTTCTTTCACAATTTTACTATGACTATTGCCTTGAAGTAGGACCATCCATCGCCAACTTCTAGGTCTTCGGGGAAATCCCCAAAAGTTTTGTGTAAAAGTTTTAGAGCTTTTACCATGTTTGGGCCTGCTTTGATAGTCCTTCCTGTAGTTCGCTTTGTAAATGCGTCGACATAGGTCGATATTCCTGGGTACTCGAACCCGATAAAGCAGAAGTTTTTGTTATGGTCGCTGTGTAATGACCATACGGGTATGTCTCTTTTAGACGGCCAAGAACAATGTTCTTGCGGCTCCTCGTCCGGAAAATTGGACATCTGTTCTCGAAATTGATCTATCTCGCGCATTGCTTACAGCCTTCGTAAATGGCCAACAACCCAGCCAATATAATGGCTAGAATCACGATTAAATTCTGCGCATCATCGTTGAGTTCGATCAAACAGCAGATCCGCACAGAGAAACAGCTAGTTTCGTATACATATTGGCTACGTGTGAAGACTCGGAAACCCCCCATTGGCCCGAAAATGACCGGTTTGTTTTCATATTGTATGAGTGGATATAAGATTTATGCCACTTCGTTTTATTACTTCTGCATATGGAATTATTGAACGGTCTGTGATCCGTGGATGACACAGATCTCGAATCGGCCAACACGCAGCCGTAAATATCAAATCTTATGATAGGGAGAGACGTTGGAACGAAACGATTCATCGGCTGCTACATCCGCACAAAGAAACAACGAATAAACTACTCGCCATTTCCATCGACATTCTTCCACCATTATGTCCTGTTACGGAGCCTGTTCGGGGGCCAAAAAAAGCGGATACGCACGACGAACGCCACAAACCCCCACGACGATCCGAGCTGCAATAAGATGCGTCAAACGATGCTGATCTAGACCCAGAAAGCCCTCGATGACAGCCGTCCCGCTCAACCGAGTATACACTAATCGATGGCGAGTTAAAATAACTCATTGGGGCATCTTCGATCTGCACATAGAAACGTCGAAAACACCTTCACAGAAAGATGCTCTGTTATTACCCAATCCAACACTAGATCCGACATAGCCGTCTGTAGCCGACATCGAATAAGATCTTGATCGTCCGTTACAATAATCGAAATAACCCGTCGAAAACGATGATTTCGACCTATTCGCTACAACACAAGACGATTGATCCGATATTTCAGTTAGTAAACGCGTAACGAACATCATCCGATTATGCGATATCCGATTGTGTTATATCCTGTGCCGGCACATGCAGGACACCGAACGTACCTTGCGTTTGGGTGACGAGGCTCGACATAGCCATCTTTCGCGTAGCACAACGAGCATCCAACTACGGTAATGGTAGATCCACTTGGTAATTTGATATTAACAATCTTTCCAGGCTCTAGAATTTGCTGTTGGTCCATTGTCATCTTTCCTTCGTCTTTTGGAAATCCTTCATACAAATTTCGAGTATTGTTCTGTGTTGCGCGGACATAAGATATTCGCGACCCGTTTCCTGGTCTTTAATCGTGTAAACACCATAACCTATGGCGGAAATAACGAATCTACTTGTTGAACTACTGGCTTCAATCTGTGGAGAGGAAGGATAAATAAGCCAAAGTATAAAACCGATCGAAGCTATGACGACTAATCGAGCCCACTGGTCGACCTTCTGCCAATTAATCATATTTAGTCCTTTCATTAGCAACACGGGTACTCGCTGTGATACTGGCCTAACACGCCGCATACACAGCATTCGTAATTCAAGGCTAGCGGTAATCCGTGGTGGTGTTGCCAACATTCCCCACATCGGGGGCAACACCAGTTTATAGCGAACGGCGGCAACTGTGTGTCTTGACACATAGATTACTGATTTCTTCCCATCTAGGTTTCCGAGCCACCCGCGACGTTTCAAACATCTTGGCTACACTCGTATCGACACGTGTCGCAGCAGTTACAGATGAACGGCGGCTCGTTTGAGTCGTTTGGGTAGTTTGGGTCGTTTGGGTCATCTAGCTCTGCCATCTCTTCGGCATACGGACAACGACCCTTCTTACCTATATTACCGCATTTACAGAGTTGGTCGCCGGGGACGAACTCCTTCATGTCTGGTTTTCTGGGTTCTTTCATCTTTCGCTTATTCCTAACACAAGCTTCGGTTTGTTGTTCATCAACCCAACTCCGTTCTTAGACGATTAATAGCAATTTCACAGTAATTTTCGTCTATATCAAAGCCTACGAAATCGACGCCCAAATTCTTGCACGCCAGCGCAGTTGTCCCGATGCCTGCAAACGGATCCAGAACTAGTTTAGTTCTGCTAAGTCCGTGCAATTGAATACACATCTCTGGTAGTCTAACAGGAAACGTAGCCGGGTGAGGACGATCTTTGTTTCTATTCTGTATTGTCTCGTAGGGGATTAGCCACACGTTACCTCGACATCGCAGGTCCCCGTTTTTTCCTCTCGACCCACGGGTCAAATTGGATTTGTGCTTGTAAGCTACGCCAACGGATGTTCGATCCAACAGAACTTTTCCCGTCTTAGTAAGATGGAAAATATACTCGTGACATCCGTTCAAATAACGATCGCTGTTAATAGGCTTGTAATGCCCAACCGTGTTTCCATTAACAGCAATCGACTTGATCCAATGTATTACGTTTTGAACCCTCAGTCGGTTATTGCTTGTAACCGACTGAATAACGCGAAATGGAAAACACGGGTCACTAGGTTTGTATCCAATGTTCAAGAATACGGACCCGTTATCGTCTAGAGCGCGATCAGTAATGTCTGCCCACTTAGACATAAAATCCAGATAGTCTTGTTCTGGTAAAGAGTCTCGATAGGTTTTGTAGGCCGTGCCTAGATTATACGGCGGGGATGTAACAACTACCGACACCGAATTTGGGTCTAGGCTAGCTGTTCCGACAAGGCAGTCTTCGTTTCGTATAGTAATTGGCATTGGCTACTTCTTTTTGTCCAATCTTTCGAACTGACTTTTGGAAAACCAGTCTTGCCAACCAGCATCCATTCTTATTTTTGTGCTGTAATAGAGGTCAAAATCCTGTTCCAGAATGTAACCTTTCTTACCAGCGATTTTCCTTCTGCCGCTCCGACCATCTGCAAGTTTGGTTAGCACTACTCGTTTCGCGGGGTCGTAAGACATCTTGTTTGTAGCGTTATTTTTGTTTGAGATTCCTGCAACGTTGGCATAGACTCTTTAGCCAACCGCCACTAGTTGTAACACCATCAGATATCCCACAGTACTCACAAATAGCGTAAGACGCGTCCTCAGCCCGACTTATTAAGTCGTGGGCATCCTCCGTTCCATTAGACACATAGAAACGCAATCCACCAAACTTCTCTTTTACTTGTTCTACGTAATTTGTTCCAGGCGCGTAACCCTCGCTTGAAACTATCGCCCGACACAAATTGTCGATAAGATTAAACCAACCGTCTCCGCATTCGCAACAGCTGCCGTGCTTAAAAATATCTGGATAGGTTCGGGACAGATAAAGTTCGTTGCCGTCGTTCACGTTGTCGGTGTCCTAAAGCATTCGGGCACGTATAGTATTGAGTGACTCGCGTCGAAGGAGTTTTCCGTCTTTGAATACGGGGGATAGCAAATCGGGGGATAGCAAATCGGGCGACAGATCGGGTCGGCCTTCGCCGGATAGGTCGTGGCCGTCGGTAAAACACAGACTCCCACTATCGTTTTTGTGTACCATAACTACCCCTTTAGCCGATTTTTTCGTCCCGTTATCTGTGACAGGATCCTTGAATATCGGAGTTTGGACTCCGTTTATCACACAATGCGTGGACTTCATCGCGAACCCAAATGTGTCCCGAGTGTTATGCTGATATGTCAACGAACCTATCCCGTATACCATGTTGGTAGATGCAAATCCCTTAGCTTTTAGACGCGAACAAATTTTCTCTACCCGTTCGAGACTTATCGCGTCCCCATAAATTGCCCCGATATGTGGGTCTAACTGTTTGAATCCTTTTAAGTTCGTTGTTCCGCCGAAAATGTCCCACAGAATTTCGATAACGCCCTTTCGAGCAGCATCAGTTTTATTACTAGCATCTCCGCAAACGATTTTTACGGGGTCCCCCGAATTTCCAGATACTAGCGACCCACCGTTTCGTTTAACTAGTAGCATGCCCGTTGGAACTTGAACAGAATATACAACACCATCGTAATCTACAGTTTTCTTATGGACTGACTGGCCACCTAGTTTATTCGATTTAAGTATGTGGGCAGTGTAAACATCCGAAAAACAATCTTTTCGGTTGTCTTCACGACTGGTTATATATATTCCGTATCCAGCAGCTAACGCTATCAACTCAACATCAGCCATCACTCCCGGATTCGTTGTATCAAATTTGAATCTATGCTCACTTCGCCTTGTTGCATCCCAGTAGGACAATTCCTCAATGAATTCTCTGCTCCAATTTCCACACAAATCAGATGTAGTAACCCAACCAAAGTTTTTTTGCATGATAGACTCGTCTATGTGAACGTTGAACTCAAATTTACCATCCGATAAGTTGTATATTTTGTATTTTACTCCGACCAGGGCTAAAATATCTTTTAATCTGTCGATTTTACGTTGCTTAGAAAAACTAAATCTTATTCCGTGGCCTCTTGTAAGATAAGAACCATCAGCTTGAAATGCGATTTTAAGTCTCTCAAGTGGGGACAAAGATATGCCTCTCGACGGCATTTCCGCGCTTCTAATAATATCCTTCTCCCAAAAACCGACCCTGGCGTCTTTCGCTTCCTGGATTTTAATTTTGTGGTTTTGGTAGAATACCATTCTATGATTTGGGGTAACGAGTAAATCCAGTTTCCCCTTACCGTCGCTGAAAGAGATCATTTCTCCGGTGTAGTTTTGTTTAATATATCTAATCGGTTTAACAAATTCACGCATACCGTTTTCATGCACCTGAGCAACAAGATCGTTGTTTTCGTCCAAATCTTTGAAAAGCTTCCAACCATCTTGAGTTAAAATCATGGTGTCGTCGGCATAACAATCGGGTCTTATGACGACTTTGCCATCCCGACTAAGGATCGTGTTTTTAAGTGGAGCTATCGCGTCAGAGAGAACTTTCCACAAATCCCACGTGTCGGAAACAATCGATATAAAGCCCTTTGGATAGACTTCGGTGATAAGACGTCGGTAGCATGACAGCTCATCTTGTCCGTGGGCGCACATCACACTGTGCTCAGTAGCTGGAATAGAACAACCGACCAACTCTTTCTCGATGTCAGCGTCGTAGTACTTTTCTAGGTACTGAATTCCGGTTATCGTGTCGGTGCCGACGAAGCTGAGAAGATGCCCGGCGGCGCTTCGCGCTCCGCTGGCTATGCTGCTCATACCCCGCATAGAAAAGTCGTGGCCCTGAAATGGGACAAATCCGAGATCCCCGCCTGTCTCATCTGCGTAACGATCTAGTATCCGCCGATATCGCTTCGCAATTGTTGCTGAAGTCATCGACTGCCATAGTTCGGTGGATATGAGTGTCTCTAGATAGTTTGTCAGCCAAAAGAATTTTTTCTTTGTATTTTGGATCGTAAACATCGGAACCCGTATTGGCACTTCGGTTCCCTCTGGCAACGCTTTAATAAGCAGGGGAAGGTATCCCAAAGCGTGCAAGTCTCGGATGTGCTGGTCTTGTGGGTCAGAAACTCCAAGCGTATGCCTGATATACCTCGTGTATTCTGCAACCACATCTTCGACAGAACGGGCGAAGAAATTGGTACCGAAGTAGCCAATCAACCATTCTTCGATAAAACCCTGAAGCCCGAAATTGACTACATGATCGATCTCTGGAATCCTGGAAGATCTAGGTGTCCAGGTCGAGTACACTACCTCCGTTCCTTGCGGGTATTGTTCTCGATGACTTATTTTGTAAAAGTCGCACAACAAAGTCGGGATATAGCTCGTCATTATTAAGTCCTATTCGTGAATTGGTTCATAAGTAAGTTCGAAGATGTAAGCCCCTACAGGCCGATTTTCACCTTTCGCATTCGTTACTATGTAGGCGCCTGGGCACACGATGTGTCCACCATCTAAAGTTTCGATCCACCCGTGAAGATCGAACGATTCGTAGCAACGCCAGCAGGGATTCACTCGCGAAAAATGTTGGGTTACGGCCGGGTGATCTCCTAACTTTTGCCATCGAGTGGCGTCAACTTCTACAGATTTCTTCTTGTATCTCATTTGGTTACCATCGTCTCGTAACTTCCCCATCTTTGGTAAAAATTCGTTTGATCCTCGCGTCTTGAAGTGGTTTAAGGCCACGGCTGAAAATTCCGTGGGTGACGTACAGATGAACTTCTGATGCGCCGTTCCGATAAAGCATCTCAGCAAATAAGACAAACGTCATGCCGCCATCGCAAATGTCGTCCACGATAAGGGTAGTTCCAGCTACTTCTCCTGTTAGACGAGTATACTTTACATGGCCGGTTCTGGGATCCCGCTTTTTGTGGCCAAATACGGTGCCGGGCTTCTTACTTCCCAACAGCTCGTCATAGCTCTTGTCATAACGATCGGCTGCTCCCTTATCGGGATAAGCTATTGTATCCGCTCGGACTTTATTTACAGGGCCTACGAGAAACTTTTCGGGCAAAGAGTTCCATGCGTTGTCGACAAGCTCTGTCGATTTTTCGCTGTGCCCGTCGAAGAAGTACACATCGTCAAATTGACACGAGTTTAATATCCTGGAAAACGTGTGAAGCGCGAAACACGAATTATTGGTTATGCTCTTGTCTTGCCTTGCGTATGGAAGATAATCTACTCTAACGTCGCAAAATTCTGACCCGCTAGCGTCGAGTAGGTCTTTCAGCTGGCACAAGTGAAAAATTTCGGCATCGTTCTCGAACACCCACACAATTCGGTTGCGTTTACGAATAGTTCTCTTTGGCAAATGCCATACCTGGCTTGTTCGGTCTGGAAAGATCGTCGGCTTAAGAACATGTTTGTTTATAGTTATCATGTTATAGATTCCGAAGATGCTCTAATACTCAGGATGGTCGTATTAACAATTGTCACTGGTATCGTCTCCGGGCCAGCTAGCGCCTACACCATAATTCATATCGTAGCCCCCTGCGTAGGGATCAAATGATGCGCTATTTTTCTTACGACGTTTCGTTTTGAAAAGTTCTCTTATTATCTCAGCAGATATTTTCTTTGGTAATTTCAAGCCCTTCTTTTGAACGTAGCTATCGATTCTCCCGTCGTATTCGTAGCCCATCTTTTTAAGCAACTGTTTAACTGTATACTTCACGTTACCCCCATTTTTTTGCCCGCCGGTGAGATTTGGCGGAAAAGACGTGGTGTTTTTTGCCTTACTTAGAATTCGTGTTTTGCGTACCTTTTGTTTGGTGTTCTCTCTTAGCCAACAGCAATCTACACAGCAGCACTCCTCTTTGTTGTGGTTGTTAGAGGCGGCTACTAGCAAACAGCAATCTACACAGCAGCACGTTTTTTCGTGGTGGTTGTTAGAGGCGGCTATTTCTGAATTTTTGGGCTTTGACATACTTAGGCTCTGACATCTTTCACGTCAAATAGGTGCCCCTGCTTCGCGTCCTCCGCAGCGATTCGTTCTGCCAGACGATCCGCGTCAACTTGAGCTTCGAGAATCTCCCTCACGGTGAGCACGTCGCCGCCGTAGGGGACATGGTCAGCCCGATCACCACAGGGCAACGTAGCCATACAGACTTCGATGTCGGGCAGACTCTCATCACAGGTATGATTGTTGGCGATGTCCGCCGCCTCGGACTCGGCCTGCCCGATGGAAAATAGCTGTCTCCGGCACAGCACAAACTAATTGCGTTGAAAGGTATGGATTTCACGCTAGCAGGAATACAATCGTTTATACTCTGATGTTGCCCGGCGGCATACCCGTTACAAAGCGAATAAAAACGGCTAGAACATCTTGATTCTGGTGCGCCGTAACATCGATAGATTTGTCTAAGTTTCATCTCTGTGTATTAAAAGCTATCCGACTCGAAAGCTTGCCGATGGAGTTACATACCAACCTTCTGGGTCCAGATTTGGGTCCCGCCACACATCTTCGTTTGGTCTATTGTGTGCAAAAAATAGCTTGCCTCCTAAATACAGTCTAGCGGGATGATCTGAGTTGCGCCACCACCAAAAATGGACCCACGGTAACACAACCCACGGAATTCGAAGAGTCCAGTCAGCTTCAACCAGCCACGGATTGTGCCCTTTCCACGAATATGGCCTTCGCAGGGGGCCCCAAACCACTCCTATCTGAATACCAAAGGTTGGAACTTGAGTTATTTGCCAACTTCCCGTGCCAGACCTAAGAGTAGTCCCGCTTGCCGAGTCGATCTGAAGCCCGATCCAGTTGGTCATCGTATACGAACACCTAATTTTTTGTTAGTAGTTGGGGGCACATATGTTTCGATTACTACCAGTTCGATGGACGTTTCCGAGCCAACCTGTACAAGAATCTTTTTTACGTCGTCCCAAGGAAGCTTACCAAGTCCCGCCCCTATGCGGGGAAGCCCTATTTTTTCTATCCCCATAGACTTGGCCTGGCATATGGCCCCTCGTAAAGCTTTTTCTACTGCTGGTAGCTCAGCTGTCGTCATCCAAGTTTTCTGGGTCATAAGATTGAATACAACGATGCTTGTTTTGCTAGACGCTTGCCACGTAAACACATCTCCGATATTAAGCTGCCTATCGTCGCATAGCTTCCGATACTCCTTATACATGATCGGAAAGCGATTCTTAAACTCTACAGCGATGCCTCTTGCCATTCTTCCCGCGCAGTTACATCCGTGGGCAATCGCGGTTAGCCCCGGATACGCGAACAGATCGCCTTTTACAAATTTAGTCGGCATAATTGACCGGCCGATACCAGTTACGGGTTTGCATAACAAATCTTATTTGAGCGTCGCACTTTATTCCTTTACTTTTGCATCCAAAAAGTCTAGATCAATCAACACTCGTTCCTTTGGTTCTGCTGGGGGGTAGCGATCTGTTTCGTAGGTACAACGATACACCTCCCGATACGTAACCAAAACCTCTACCCCCCTCGGAGACTCTTTTAGCCGGTTCACGAACCGATGGTAAATATTCGGTCTGGTAACAATGAACCCGCCGTGAGAACACTCAAATACAGTGGAAAACCTCTCTGGAATCTCAACCGACTTGCACACAGGAACCATCTGGAATTCCCCCTGAAAAGGGTTGTATACCGCATTAAACTCATTTTTCGTAGTGTGTCTTATGGGGGTAAACACAACGTTAACTACCTTTGCGGACTCCTCTAACGTGGTAGAGTACTCCGTGTCCACCCGATCACAACCTAGCGAAATCGCGAGCAGCATAAATCCCAAGGCACTAACAATAATTCGCATGACTTGTTTATCGTCCCTTCGAAGATTTGGTCACAGTAAATCGACTCCGAATTAGCAGCACTTACCGGTTCTCGCGCAGACGTCGCACCTTATTCGGGTTCCGTTGTCTGTGTCTGGGTGATAATGATCAATACTCGTACCGTAGCAATTGTGGCATACGCATTCGTGTTCTTCTGTCATTTACATTTCGCCTTTCAGATCAAACACAAGATCGCATCTAAAACCAGCATCTTCGCCAGGATATCCTCTGGGGTTGCATATTACTTGACAATTTCCTATCTTGTAATTGTACGTGTCGTGCGCATGCCCATGCACCCATACATCTGCTAACGTAACTAAAGAGTCCATATTCGAGTAAAAACATGGATTTATCCGACTACCCATAAAACGAGGATGACACGATTTTGACGATGGTGCATGGTGTGTAACAACTATGGTTGGCCCAGGAAAGGATTGTTCGAGATTTTCTTTTAGCCAGTTACGATCCAACCAATGCTCTAGCCTAGTATCCTCGGGAGTGATCAACTTGCCGGTGTCGCTGTTGTGAATAACACTAAAGTCGGAGACGTTTGGGGCTGCGTATTCTTTGGCTGCTTCGATAGCGCTTTCTCCATAACACGCAAAATCCGTCCATAGCGTCGCCCCAAGAAATCGAACACCGTCTATGACAATCGACTCTCTGTCGAGAAATGCGACATTCGTACCTTCGAATTTTTTCGCGAGTTTGTCACGCAACTTTGGCCAGGCGTTGGAATAGTATTCGTGATTCCCAGCAACAAACACTACTGGCTTGTCTTTAAAGTTGTCGAGGATGAATTTGGCCGACATCACGCCATTATGCAGATCGCCAGCTAACACAACAACGTCGGTCTCGATCTTAGGCGGGGCAAACTTACTAAACTCGTTATGTAAGTCGCTAAGAATGCGCAACTTCATTTTGTTGTTTGATCGGACTTTGTGCATAATTCCACGATGTAGTCGTAAAGGGCGGATGCTATATCCGCTTCCGCCATCAGTACATATGCGGAATTTGTACCATCCCAGTACCTGCACCTGGAAATAAAGTCGTATTTCCTTTCGTCAAAAACACATATTTGATCAGGCTGTTTGCTACTTACTAAATCTAGTTTGTCGCGCGGAATTGTCAGCCAACCTACATGGCCCGGAAATTCTACGTCGCAACAAGACTCGTAATTATGCCTTACGACACCTAACTTTCCCACCTGCTTTGCAAAAGCTTCTGCATCATACGCAGATGTATCGACGAGCCAATTTCCTGTGAGTCGGACAGTATCCCCAACATGCAAAATATTCATTTACGAATTCCTCCTAAACCAGTTTCTCATCCACGACTTCGGCCACGGCCACCAATAGTCGTCCCAAATAACATCAACGCACAGGTCTATGCTCCAACCGTGTTTAATCTCGGTTAGATAGGCTTCACGTTCAAACTTCCACCTAAAATATGCAAATCCGATAGGTAATGGAAACAGAAAGTAAAGCAACAGGAGCAGCCATCCGTATTTCTTCCATTGTCTAACGTGTACTAGTTCGTGCGAGAGTGTCGCAAGAACGTCATCGTGAAATATTCGATCGGGGTAACCAGAATCGGGCGGATAATAGATCGTAGAACCTATAGTGGTCCACCAGTTTTGAAAAGGTCCCCAAATTCGAGACTTTTGTTTGAATCTAACCATTTACTATTTCGGTAGTGGAGGCGGCTTTACAACAGCGTAGTGGGTAAATGGCCATGGAACATTACCGCAACTTAACTTTTTATTGGATGAGAATGTGTCACTTCCCATTCCGCAACTAATTGTAACTTCGGCTTGTTTGTTTACTATTAAGACATAGCCACGCGCAGGCTTGAGTCGACTACGACACCAAAGCCAGTATTCACAGCTCTTTTTGGGAATTCCGCTGATCCAATCGCTCATAGTTTCGGCATTTCTGCGTCGGGCACAAGATCGGTTTTGTAGAAATCCTTCTCCAGCATAATTCCTACTTCTTCTTGTGCCGGGTCGCATCCACAACTAAGAAATGCGTTTCGCAATTCTGGACGTTCGGCGAGCACAAAAAACGGAACACACTTGTAAGCTGTTATGTTGTGGTTCCCGCTGTGATGAAAGCCACACCAACAAATAACATCTGCGCTAAACCCACTTGTGGAGTTGCCGCAATCTCCACACTTGAATATCGGATCTCCGCCAGGAGTCACGCCGTTACCGGTTACGCATCGAAGAACTCGACCGCCACATCTTCTGCACAAATGATTTTCTATAATCCAGGTTTGTCTTATTATTCTAGTTCTCATTACTCGCGACCAAAAATAACTTCCTTCGAATATTTTCGTCCTGGGGTTCTGGCCTGCGAGGATAAGGAGTCTCTAAACGGCACAAACGGAAGCCAGTCAGCCCCCGAGTTTTCACAGACAACGACTTGACCCGACCTGGACATAGCCCACTCAGCCAATTTATTGTAGTCTATCTTGCAGTATCTATAGTGTTTGCCCATTTTCTGGTACGGCGGGTCAATGAACCATGTAGCTGGTATATCAGGATAATCTTCGTAAGAGCCAAGCACTATTTTCCAGTGCCGAATTTGTTCGACTTGTTCCGACAACCTACGGCGAACTATTTCTCCCCAGAATCTAGTAGGATTTGGCCCTGCGTTTTTCATCCACGAAGATGCAGACTTTCTTGGCGAGGAGACGGCCCCCTGGATCCACCAGCCGATCAAATACTTCGCTTCTTGTGGAATGCTTAAGTCGTCGACAGTTTTACCGTCTGTTATATCCGGT
>Ga0208958_1000405_pt1 | contig 52198 bp, 40 predicted proteins | sample RifOxyB1_FD_184032 | JGI IMG/M metagenome (GOLD analysis project Ga0208958, IMG submission 184032) | Soil microbial communities from Rifle, Colorado - Rifle Oxygen_injection B1 (SPAdes) | ecosystem: Environmental > Terrestrial > Deep subsurface > Rock core/Sediment | place: Rifle, Colorado...
AATGGCGTTTTGATTTTAATCTGAGTGCCGAACGCCGTAATTTTCTTTTGGCTTTGGCTCTATTCATAATTATCACTACCGTGTTTTTTGGTGTTTATCAGTTCACCAAAAAAGCCCAGGCTGGCTGGTGGAACGACACCTGGCAATATCGTAAAAGCACTACTATAGGTTCCGGTAGCGCAGGAACATCTAACTATCAAATATTGGTGAATGACTACAATACGGCTGCCGATATTACCGCTGCCAAAATGCAGACCGATTGTGGCGATATCCGCTTTACCTCACAAGCCGGAGTGGAACTCCCCTACTGGATTCAAGACGGAACTTGCAACAGCACAACTACGGATATTTGGGTAAAAGTGGACAATATTCCTGCGACCGGCGGCACTACTATTTATATGTATTACGGCAATCCCTCGGCCACAAACCAGAGCCGCGGCAATGACACTTTTGAATGGTTTTATGATTTTGCCGGAACCACGATTGATACCAGTCTTTTGAATTATGGCGGCGGGACTTTTTCCCAAAATGAATACTTATCAATTGTCAATGGTGCCGACGCCTGGGATATTTATCTCTTTACCAATGCCACTTTTAATCGGAATTTGATTTTCCAGGCCAGATTCAAAGCGGATAGTGGCGCTCGAGCCATGATCGGCTGGCATGATTCCGGCACCGGCAACACTTATACTGATCTGGTATATGCTCAATACTTTAATAATGGTACTTTCACAATTTACGAAGACGGCAATCTTCGTGGTTCAGTTGGCAGTTATACTGTAGGAACTTGGTATGACGCCAAGGTTGAGCTTCTGGGAAGCGGGGCTAATTACTATTACAAAGCATTAACTGATTCCAGCTGGACAACTCTTTATAATTCAACTTACTCTCAAGAAGATAGTCTCAGACCGGCAGTAATTCATTATGATGTGACTGAAAGTTCTCATACGGACAGCTGGTTTGCCCGCAAATATTTGGCCACCGAACCCACAGTCACCGTCAACTCGGAAGAACAAGGGGTGAGCCCAATCGCCTATTACTCTTTTGACGAAGGTAGCGGCACCACCGCCCATAACCAAATGGAGAAAAATAGTCAATCCGGATTAATCGGCTGGTGGAAATTTGACGACGCTGCCAGTGGCACTACCCCGGCTCCTCAGGACAGCATGGATGTTAACGATGGAACGTGGGCCGGCAATGCTGCTTACACCTCAACCGCGAAAATTGGTTCGGCCGCCACTTTTGACGGCACTGGCGATTACATTGAGGCACCTATTCCCTGGACAATTGGCTCAGAAATTCAGGCTTCAGGAATTACCTATAGCGCCTGGATTAAAACCTCAACAACGGCAACGGCCGGATCAATCGCCGGCATTGGTAAAGATGGCGGCTGTGCTCATTACTGTTTAACTGGATTACAAATTAATCTTCAGGGAGCTGGAATTGTATCTATGGTAATGTATGACGGCAGCTCATACCAATATGCTAATTCCAGCGCCTCAGTAGCGGACAATGCCTGGCATCATATTACTGGCGTTTACCGAACGAACGGCTACCTTGAACTTTATGTTGATAGCGTGCTTAATAGCCGAGTTAATGCCGGCAACTTACTAGATCGCTATACTTATGGAAAAATTGCTATTGGGGCCAATATTGATGAGAATCCAGATGCTGAATTTTTTACCGGTCAAATTGATGATGTTCGCGTATACAATCGCGCTCTAGATAGTGGTATTGTCAGCGCTTTATATTACACTACTCAAGGTCATCTGATCAATATGGACCCCACCAGCGACTGGGTCGATGGCGCCAGCCAAAATCCGCAACAACGCCCCTTGGGCAAAGCGCTTGATTTTGACGGTTCAAACGATTATATCGCTGTTGGCAGCACTTTGGACGATGTTAAAACCTTATCTTTATGGATTAAACCAACGACTAATACCCAAAATATTTTGGATTTGGACGGAGGCACTCATTACTTGACTATTAGCTCTGGAACGGTTTCGGCAGCCGGCTTTGGCTCACCCACTATTTACGTGAATAATACCGTTAATGGAATAGTAACGGCAGGAATCTGGAATCATATTCTCGTAGTTACTAATACCAGTTTTGATGCCAGTGCTATCACTATTGGTAAAATCACTAGTAATTTTTTTACTGGCCAAATTGATGAAATCAAGATTTATAAACAGACCCTATCGGTAGACCAGATTAAAGTCGAATATAATCGCGGGGCCGGCGTGGTGATGGGCGCTGGGACTCATGCCGGCGCCGGCGCGGCCCCATTTGCATATTGGAAAATGGACGAAGGTGGCGGCTACAGTGCGTTTGATTTTTCCGGCAACAATTATACCGCCACTATGAGCGCAACCATGACCAGTAGTGACTGGATCAACGGCAAAGTTGGCAAGGCTGTTGATTTTGATGGAACAGACGATACTCTTTTTGTCGATTATGAATCTGATTTTGATTTTGAACGGACTCAGGCTTTGAGTATGACTGCCTGGGTTAAAACCAGTGCTACAGGCGCTAAAGCGATTTTTTCAAAATTAAGCAATAGCGGCAACTATGAAGGTTACGAATTTAATCTGACAACCGACGGCTATTTGAGATTTATGGAAATTAATCAGGCGTCAACCAATCGTTTGGAGGTACAGGGAACAACCTATGTTCAAGATGGAGCCTGGCACCATGTGGCCGTGACTTATGATGGATCAAGTAATGCCAGTGGCATTAAACTATATGTCAACGGCGTTTTGGAATCAACAACAACAAATCACGACACCTTATCGGCCTCGATTCTTAACAATTTCTTACCCTATGTTGGCTCACGTAATAAAATCGGCTCGTGGTTTAACGGTGCCATCGATCATTTAAAAATTTATAAATATGTCCGAACACCAGAACAAATTCATTTTGATATGGCGACCGGTTCACCAATCGCCTATTACTCTTTTGACGAAGGCGGTGGCACGACAGCCAATAATAGTCAGGAAAAAATCAATCAAAAAGATTTGGTGGGCTGGTGGAAACTGGACGAGGGGGCTGATGATCTTTGTACGGGCGGCGCAAATGATATTTGTGACGAGATGAAAGTGAACGATGGCACTAATAGCAGTGCCACTTGGGCAACTGGCCGACCGGGCGGCGCCTTGACCACTAACGGCAGCAGTACTTATTTTCAAATTCCTGACCATGACAGTATTGATTTTGCTTACAACCAGGACTTTGCTGTTTCATTCTGGGTCAAGGACGGCGGCAGTAATGCTAATGCTGATGCTATTGTTGAGAAATGGGCAGCTAGCGGCAGCTATCCTTATGTTTTTCGTTATGACACTTCCAACAGTATCAAATTCTATCGTTACGACGGCACCAATAATCCAGGATCAATCGGAACGACAACGATAAACGACAGCGCCTGGCATCATATCGTGGGTGTTAAGAACGGCTCAACTCTTTATCTGTACATTGACGGTGTCTTAAACGACAGTGACACCGACACCACTACCGGAACCACCACTAATAGTTCGCCAATTTATGTAGGTATGCGCGGAGGAGGCACAAATTACTATGCCGGGACCGTTGACGACATTCAAATCTACAACAATGCGCTGACCGCCAGCGAGGTATCGGCACTCTACACTTCTACTAAAGGCGCCTTAGTCAATATGGATCCGAACTCTGATTGGGTCGATGGCGCCAGCCAGAATCCGCAACAACGCCGCTTGGGCAAAGCGCTTGACTTTGACGGCACTAACGATCGGGTGCATATTCCTTACACCAGTAAGTTAAATTTAAGCGGCCGTTCTCCCTTTACTATCAGTGTCTGGATTAATCCGGACGCAGACCTGAGCAGGGCGATTCTAACACAAACTGACGGCACTGATAATACTTTTGCTTTGGCAAGATGGAGCTCTGGAGTAATCGAGTTTGGTCGTAATTTTGCTAATTTAAGCAGTGTTGTCGCCCCTAATAATCAATGGACCCATATTATTGGTGTTTATGATGGAGATTATTTGTACTTGTACATTAATGGTAAAATAGACGGTGATCCACAAGCAGATAATAGTAGTGCCCCGTTGTCACAGGACGTGCTGATTGGAGCCTATGACTATGATACGCCCAGCTTGTTTTTTGACGGCTTGATTGACGAAGTCAAAATCTATAATTATGCCTTGACGGCTGACGAAGTCAAAACAGAGTACAATCGCGGTGCGGCGCTAGTACTGGGGGCGGGCAAAAGCGAATCTGATCCGGCAACCAGCCTGGTGGGCTGGTGGAAACTAGACGAGGGGGGCAGCTACACTGCTTTTGACTCCTCTGGCAAAAATAATACCGGAATTCTTACCAGCGGCCCCTCCTGGGCTCAGGGTAAAATAGGCAAGGCTCTTAGCTTCGACGGTTCGGACGATTACGTACAAATTCAGGATAATAGCTCTCTTGATACTGACGAAGGAGCTTTTACTTTTTCTTTTTGGATAAACCCAAATACTAGCGCTTCACAACAAATGTTATTAGCAAAACGAAGTGCCAGTACAACCAAAGAGTTTCATATATTATTAGGTCCAACAGGTTATATTAGTTTTGATCGCTATCTTCCGTCTGGCGGCGGTGTGAATAGTACAACCGGCATTGTCAAGTTTAATACCTGGAATTATGTCACGGTTGTTTTTGACGATTCTGCCAATCAGGTCAGTTATTATGTAAACGGCGTATATGACACTACTGCCTCTTATACCGAAGAATACGCTGGCACTCAAACCGGGAATTTATATTTTGGCCGCGATCCAATTACTGATAACCTTCCCTATGGCGGTTTACTTGATGATGTCAAAATCTGGAACAAGGCCTTGTCCTCTGCCGAAATTGCCTGGGAATACAATCAGGGCGCGCCAATTTATCATTGGGATTTTGATGAGGACCAGGGAATTTTGGCCGGCAATGCTCAAGGCAAAGCAGTAACCACTGATGGTTTAGTGGGCTTTTGGACCATGGACTCAACCACAGTCAATGATTTGAGTGGGAATGCTAACAATCTCACTAACTCCGGTTCCCCCACTTCTGTTGCCGGAATCAAAGGCAATGCCGTGGATTACTTGGCCTCAAGTAGCCAATATTCGTACTGTACTGATGCCAACTGCGGTGCGGATCTGGATTATCAGGGCAATGGCATTGCTGTAAGCGCCTGGGTAAAGGCAGACTCGGCCATTGGTGCCAGTAATCGGTTTATTGTTGACAAATCATACTATACTAGCAGCACAGATAATGGGGGTTATTTTTTGCTCGAAAGTCCTACTTATGGCCTTGGTTTCTGCGTCCGAAATTCAGTCGGAACTGATACAACCAAGTGTGCTTATAAATCAGCCACAGCCCTTTCAACAACTTATTGGCAACACCTGGTCGGAACATACGACGGGGCAAACGTGAGATTCTATCTTGATGGAGTGTTAGAGGCGACTACTGCCTGCACTACCGGCATTATGAATGTTGGTAATTATTTTGGTATTGGTGCAGGCTACAGCGGAACGGTAAATTATTTTGACGGCAAGATTGATCATGTCAAAGTGTGGCAGCGGGCTCTATCTGCCACAGAAATTAAAGTCGAATACGGTTTGGACGAAAAATACGGCTATCTTACTAATATGGATGCGGCCACAGACTGGGTGGAAGGCGCTTGGCCAAATCCTAATCGACCTAAGCTCGGCAAAGCGCTGGACTTTGACGGCAGTAATGATTATGTGAGCGCTGCCGTCAACTCTACTTATGCTACCTCACTGTCTATCAGTGCCTGGATATATGTTCCCGCCTCCTGGACTAACTCCTATCCAGATATTGTGGGAATTGGCGATCCCTCTACCCACACTGATAATTTTATTGATTTGCTGGCGGCCCACAGCGGCATCTCCAGTTATCCGCATTTTCAAGTTAAAGCTTCGGGCACCAGCTATGCTGCCACCGGAACATCAGTATTAACTCCTGGTTGGCACCATTTGCTAGGGATATTGGATCTGGCTAATCAGAAAATTAAGCTCTATGTCGACAGTAAACTGACGGAAGAAGACACCGGACCAGCCAGTATCAGTATCAGCCAAACCACTAAAATAGGAACAACCTCTAATGATGACAGCACTTTCCGATTTAATGGCCAAATTGACGAAGTCAAGATCTATAATTATGCTTTGACTGCAGATCAAGTGAAATTGGATTACAATAATCGGGCAGCGGTACGTTTTTGATACAGTTAGGATTAATAAATAGAGCTTGATATTTATTATCAGTTCAATACAATAAATAGATGAATATTTTAAAAAACCTTCAAACCCTTGAAAAAGGCTTGCTATTTGGCACCTTTTTTCTGTTTCCGTTAATATTTTTCCCCGGCTTTGCCAATGCGTTTGCCACCGCCAAGATTTTGCTTTTGGCTCTTATTGCCGCCATTCTGCTTATCATTAAAGCCGTGCACATTGTGATTGAGAAAAAGATAGTTTTGCGCGGCTCCAAATTCGACACGGCCCTCTTTTTGCTAGTGGTGGGCTATTTGCTGTCTGTAATTATTGTGTCACCAAACAAGGTGGAGGCGCTCATTGATCCTAATCGCGGCGCTTTAATCGTGGCCTTATTGATGATATTGGCCTTAATCAGCCCCAAAGACAAAATTTTGGCTCTAAAAGCCTCACTCGCCGCTTTGGGAGTGGGTTTGGTAGCCTCGGTTTTGAGCTACTTCTCTTTACTGGGCTTTTTACCCCAATCATTGAGCTTTATCAACACCAAGGGCTTTAATTTCTGGGGGAATATCTTGAGCCAGATAATTTATGTGGGCTTCTTTCTCGCTCTGGCTTTTGATCAGTTAAGAGACGCTCATATTAAAGACTCGGCTAACGCCACGCTTTTACCTGAGGAAAAAAAGCAGCCCAAAGCCGGCCCTGGCTTGCTCAACTTGATTTTTGTGATTGGCTTGCTGTCTTTGGTAATTAATCTTTACACGCTCTTAAAAGACATTAAACCCCAGTTTTTTCCTCTGGCAGAAAGTTGGCAGATCAGCGTAGACACGCTGAAAAACAGTCGCAGCGCTTTATTTGGCGTAGGACCGGCCAATTATTTTTCTTTATACACTCGTTCCAAACCAATGGCAGTAAACGCCAGCCCGGTATACTGGAACGCCAACGTGGAATACTCTCGCTCTGCCCTGCTTCACGTGTTTACCGAAGCCGGCTTAGTGGGAATTATTGCTCTTGGCCTGATTCTTTTGCAACTATATAGAACCGCCCGAACCCAAAAGATGGGCTTGGCCATCGGTGCACTAATTTTGGCCGGTGTCATTTTCCCAATCTCACAGGCTTATTGGTTCTTAATATTTACCGCTGTTTATTTGCTCAAAGAAGACAAAGAACCGCGAAAATTTGATCTTAAGGAACTGGATATCTTTGCCTATGCCACCAGTGTGGCCATTGTGGTACTGGTTTTGACCGGCTTCTTTTTCTACTCCAAAGTGGTTGCCTCTGATTATCATTTGGGTCAGTCGTCAATTGCGGCTCAAAATAATCAGGTGCAACAGGTTTATGAGCTTCAGGTTAAGGCAATTACCAGCAATCCGTATAATAAGAGCGCCCGTAATGCTTTTATCCAGACAAATCTGGCCTTAGCCAATGCTCTGGCTCAAAAAGAAAAGCCGACTGAGGAAGATAAACAGCAGTACACACAGCTCATTCAACAGGCGATCACTAACGCCCGCGATGCTGTGACCCTAAATCCTCAGCAGGCTGATGCCTGGGCTAATTTGGCCACTGTGTATCAATTTTTACTTGGCCAGGTAGAGGATGCTGATTCTTGGACCGTGGCTTCTTGGCAACAAGCAATGGCGGCTGATCCACGCAATCCGGCTTATTATTTCAGCCTCGGAAGCGCTTACTACGGCTTGGGCAATTTTGAAGAAGCGTCCAGATTTTTTGAACAAGCAATTAGCCTTAAGTCTGACATGGCTAACTATTACTATAATCTGGCTTATGCCAATTATCAGAAAAAGGATTATGTGAGAGCCGTGAACGCACTGGAAGCTACTCTTCAGTATGTAAAAAAAGGGACGGATGATTACAAAAAGGTAAACGGTGAGCTGACTGAATTCAAAAAGATGCTGCCGGCTACCCAGGCGCAAGACAACCAGGAATTACAGCCGGAAACGCTCAGCCAGCCGGAAACCATCCCCTCTGGCCAGCCAACCATTGAGCTGCCTGAGGACAGTGCACCACCGGCGATCAGCCCGACTCCTTAAGCTGAAAATAGTATAATAGGCTTTATGCTTATTCAGCAGACGAGTTTTCGACAGGAGTGGCAACAGTTTGTGCTGTTTGGTAAAGGCTATCTCAAACACAAGCTGACCTCGGCCCTAACTAATTTTGAATACTATAAATCTTTGATTGTGGCGCTGTTGATTACTAAGCGCGGCAAGTACCAATCGTCTTTTTTAAACACTTCCTTTTTTTTGCTGGTGGCCAGTATTTATCTGGTGGGTCCGATCATTGCCGAGAACAATCCCCTTTTGGGCCGTTCTCTCGCCAATAACAGTGGCAATAACATGATCGTATCTGTTTATTCTCTCAACTCAACCAATTCTTTTAATACTAAAATTTCCCAAAAACCCCGCGACAGTCTGGTGAATTACACGGTCGCCTCGGGCGACACACTGGGATCAATTGCCAAAAAATTTGATGTTTCGGTGGAGACGATTAAATGGGCGAATGATTTGAAAAGCGATACGATCACAACCGGTGATAAGCTCGAGATTCCGCCGGTTTCGGGGATTGTGCATAAAGTGGTGAGTGGCGACACGGTGTATTCGATCGCAGAAAGATATAATACTTCTTCGCAAAACATTGTTAATTTTCCGTTTAATGAATTTGCAGACCTGGACACGTTTGCCTTGTTGCCGGGCCAGGTGCTGTTTGTTCCAGACGGCACGCCTCCGGCCGCCAAACCGACGGCGCCCTTGATCCGGCCTCAGTTTATGGCCGGCCAATCTGGCTCGGGCTCGTTTATCTGGCCCACTACCGGCTATATTTCACAATATCCGGTTTGGTACCATATGGCGCTGGACATTGCCAATCCCAGTTCCCCACCGGTGCTGGCGGCTGACAGCGGCACAGTGAGCTATGCCGGCTGCTTGGATTGGGGCTATGGCTGCCACGTGATTGTGGACCACAACAACGGCTATCAAACGCTTTACGGACATCTTTCCAGCATTGCCGTTTCTGTGGGCCAAGGCGTGGGTAAAAGCGAAGGATTAGGTAATATGGGTTCGACCGGCCGTTCCACCGGTACTCATTTGCATTTTGAGATCCGCCAAAACGGGGCGCTGCTTGATCCTCAAGGCTATTTGCAATAGCCCGTTCCCCCTGTTCCATTTCGGGAATGGAACAGAGCATAACAACAACCTAAAAAATCTTGCGGTATAGAAACCCTTGTTAATTTTGTATTTTAGTTAATACTGCTAATATGCCTAAACGTTTGGAGATCTTTCACAAGGGCGGTTTTTTTCATATTTTTAATAAATCGATTGACCACAAAACAATTTTCTCTTCAAAAGCATATATTTCACTTTTCAAAAAAACACTTCTCTATTATAGAGCAGCAGAGTTAAGGTACAAATTCTCGCGTTTTAGAAAGAAAAATAAGCAGGGACTTGACGAAGAGCTTCAAAACAATCTTTTACAGCCTCAGCAGAGCTTTACCTGTTTTGCCTTTGCTTTTATGCCCAATCATTTTCATTTACTATTACGGCAAGAAAATGAAACAAGGCTGAGCGATGTAATGCGGCGCGTTTTAATATCGTTTACCCGGACATATAATCTATTAAACAATCGGGGTGGGCCAATTTTTATGCCTCAGTTTAAGGCAGTTGAAGTCAATAATGAGGAGCAATTTGTCCATGTTTCTCGATACATCCATCTAAACCCATATTCATCTGGCCTGATTACTGATCTTGGTGAGTTGTTAGCCAGTTCATTAACTTCTTTGCCAAATTACTTAAACAGGGCTGAAGAGCTGTGTGAGACTAACTATCTCTTGGGAATGTTTGCTAATAACAAAGATAAATATCGGGATTTTGTTCTTGATCAAGCAGACTATCAGAAAAAACTTGAAATTATCAAAAAATCCAGGGCCTTGTAGTAGTCTGTTCCATTCCCGATTTGGAATTTAAGGTTGTTTAGTTGCAGGGGCTTGAGTTCCAGGAACTACGGTAAACTGTTGATTAAATAGATTGTCAGCTTCAATGGCCGTGGCTTCATAAAATTGAGTAGCTAACAACTCAGCGCCAGAAGTTGCGGTTTTATTGGCACCTTGAGTTTCTAGAGAATTAACCTCACTCTTGATTCCATCACAAACCATACTGGAAATTGCCAAAGCTAAAAAAGGGAGTGCCAATAATACCGCACGAATTACTTTTTCTCTTGTACTAAGTCGATCTATTCGATCTTTCATAACAGTATTATAACATGCGCTCAAGCGCGGAGGCAAGAGTGCCTTGCAACAGTCTGTTCCATTCCCGATTTGGAATCACACCGTTTCTAAAAACAGAAAGTATCCATGCGGCACTTTATAAAATACTGTTTTCCCCGAAGCAACGTCTTGTATTGCCTGTTCACGAGAAATACCGAGATTTTCTAAGTAGTCACTGGGAAGTTCACTAGGTTTAACTGTATATATAGTCGAATAACCTTTCACTTCAGGATTGTTACCTACCTGACCTTCTTCTACTAGTACTCTAGGGGGGATTTTGAAGTGTAAAATTATTGGCGTTCCACCAAAAGCTAAGTTAACGGCGGCAAAAGCACAAAGAGCAGCATATTTTGGATCATCTGTTAGAGTTGCTGATAATTGGGGTGCCTCAGGAAAACGAGCGCCATAAAGATCTTGGTTATCGTCAAAAAGTGACAGCATCCGCAGAGCAGAAGTCCCATGTAAAACTTCCTTGCCAAAAAGGTTAAGATTCATAATTGATTATTATATCACAAGAGCGCCTTGTAGCAGGCTGTTCCATTCCCGATTTGGAATTTATGTCAGGCGTTTGAGAGCAACGGCAAAGGCGGCTTGTTTGAGATTGGTCTTGTATTGTTTAGACGCTTGCCAAACTGCTTCAAAAGCTTGAGTAATTTGCCTTTTCAGCTTCTGGTTTACCTCTTCCTCACTCCACCAATAGCCGGCCAAGCCCTGGACCCATTCAAAATAAGAAACAATCACGCCACCGGAATTGGCCAAAATATCCGGCACGCTCACAATGCCTTTTTTATCCAGAATCGGATAAGCGTCTTGTGAAACTGGGCCATTGGCCATTTCAATAATTACTTTAGCCCTGATATTTCCCGCATTTTCTGCGGTAATCACGTTTTCCAAAGCCGACGGCACTAAAATATCCACCGGCAAGGCTAATAATTCTTCGTTCGTGAGCGCTTTGCCAAGCTTGACATCGCAAACCGAGCCTTGGCAATAACAGCCCGCCACACTGCCCTTTTGCTGTTTACACTCCAGGGTTTTGGCGACATCTAAACCGTCTTTGACAAAAACCGCGCCTCTGGAATCGGACAAGGCCACAATTTTGAAACCCTGCACCTCTGCAATTTTCGCAAAATAGTAACCGACGTTGCCAAATCCCTGAATAGCCACTGTCAGCTGGTTTTTGGGCTTGTTTAGCTGTTTGGCTAGCTTTGACAATAACGCCTCCAGCACAAACACACCGCCCCGGCCAGTGGCTTCGGTGCGACCCTTGGAACCGCCAATGTTTAACGGCTTGCCGGTAAAAGTGGCCGGTGCTTTTTGACCGATCAACTGTTCATACTCGGAAAGCATCCAAGCCATAATCATAGGATTGGTATTTACGTCCGGCGCTGGCACATCCACCCACGGCCCGATAAACGGGGCAATGGCCCGAACATAACGGCGGGAAAGCTGTTCCAATTCGTCTGAGGTTAATTTTTTGGGGTCAATCACAATCCCACCTTTGGCGCCGCCATAAGGCAAGCCGGCCACCGCACATTTTAGACTCATTAAGGTCGACAAAGCCATGACTTCTTCCCGACTGACTTGAGGATGAAAACGAATGCCGCCTTTGTAGGGCCCCAGCTTGTTGTTGTGCTGCGCCCGAAAACCCTGAAATACCTGGATCTCTCCGGTATGCATTTTGACCGGAACTTTGACCTCAATTATCCGGTCCAAGGCCATAATTTGAGCCAGTTGGGACGAATTGAGTGAAATTTTTTGGGCCGCTTGCTTAATTAACAGTTGAGCACTCTCAAGCATTTTGTTCATTTAAGTATTTTTCAATTTCTAATTCGGCGGCGATTCCCATACCCACCGCCACTCCGGCCTGACGATATTCGTGATCCACACAGTCGCCGGCGGCAAAAATACCGGGAACCAAAGTCGAGTATTGATAAGCAAAGTTATACTGACCCTCAGTAACCGATTGGCCGCGCGCTCTGGCGATCGCAATTTTGGCGCTGGTAAAGATGTAGCCTTTGTCGTCTAAAACCACGCTTGAGCCCTTTAGGAAAGCGGTAGCGGGCTGATGGCCGATGGCCACGAACAAACCCTCAATTGCCAAAGTTTCGGATTTTGTTTCGCCTTTATCTGAGCTGATTTTGAGCTTTAGACCAGTGACTTTGTCTGTTCCCAGCACTTCTTGCACCTGAGCGTTATAAACCACCTTGATTTTGGGATTGTTGAGAATCCTCTCTTGCATGATTTTGGAAGCCCGGAAACTATTTCGCCGGTGCACCAGATAAACCTGCTTGGCAAATTTGGTGAGAAAATTGGCCTCTTCCATGGCTGTATCCCCGCCGCCGACAATGGCCACGGTTTTGTCTCGGAAAAAAAAGCCGTCGCAAGTAGCGCAGGCAGACACACCTTTGCCCCGAAGCCGGGTTTCGGATTCCAAATTGAGCCAGCGGGCATTGGCGCCTGTGGCAATTAAAACCGCTCTTGCCTGATAGCTATTTTGATTTTGAGTTTTGACTGTCAGAACCTGATTATCTCTCGTGATCGCGCTTACTTCCTCAACCGCAAAGCGCGTGCCAAAACGCTCGGCCTGCGCTCTGAAATCAGTCATTAATTGCGTGCCTAACACGCCCTTGGGAAAACCCGGATAATTTTCAACCTCGGTAGTTAAAGTGAGCTGGCCGCCCGGAACCGGGCCTTGAATTAATAAAGGCGCCAGTTGAGCTCTGGCGGCATAAATTGCGGCTGATAAACCAGCCGGACCGGCACCAATAATAATTAATTTTTCCATATATAGTTAAAAAATTGTTGTTCTAACAACCTATTCCATTCCCGATATGGAACGTTTTAGATTCGGGAAACTTCCTTTAACATGGTTTCAATTTTCTGACGCTGACCTTCCGGAAACTCACAGACCGCGCTTTTGGCAATCTCTAAGCCTAGATTATTAACAGCCGCCTTAATAGCGCCAATTTGCATCAAAACAGCACTACAATCACGCTTGGAATTGAGCATTTTTTTAATGCCATTAAGCTGACCAATAATGCGGTTGACTCGTAATTCTGTCTTCTGTATACCCATACCCCCTAATGGTATACAACAAGAATTCGTTTGTCAAGTTTACTTAAATAACTTGACTTTTGGCTGATTTTTGGTTATATTAGCTATTAAGCTACTATAAGGTAGAGCCCAAAGCCTTAAAAAATTTCCCTAACAAAAAAATTTTTAAGGGTAGGCCCGGACTTTTTTAGGCCGAGCTAATAAGGCGAACTTCAAGCTGCCCGTGGGCACGCTTGAGACGCCCACCCATTTCCTAATATAGGGAAAATACAAGGCAATCAAGCCACTTTATAGTAGTTTTGTTTAGACTTTTACCCTGATTTAGCTAAATTATTATTTAATTCATTTTTTATGCCTATTAAAAAAGCCAAAGCAGCAACTGAAAGCGACCAGACCCAGGAGACGATCGATGTTTCACAACTAATTAACAATGAAATGGCCTCGGTGGAAAGACCAGCCACAACTGTGCCGGAAACTATCTCAGAACCTATATCCACTGTCTCAGAACCAGTCAATGCGACTGCCTCTGATATGGAAAACGAACATGATTTTGAAAAACGGATTCAGGATGATTTGCGACAGGCGTTTGAAGTGGGCGGCTTTTTGGATATTATCAACACTTCTTATGGGTTTTTGCGGCCTAACTTTGCTTCGTCTAAAGACGACGTGTATGTATCGATGAGCCAGGTGCGCAAATTCCGGCTCCGCCAGGGAGACGAAGTGATTGGATTGGCCCGGCCTCCCAAGCAAAATGAGCGCTTTCACGGCTTGCTCAAAATTACCAAGATTAACGGCGTAGAACTCAAAAACGGCATCCCACTGGAACGGAAAAAATACAGTGAGCTAACCCCGATTTACCCGGACAAACAGATTAAAATGGAATACGACACCACTATCTTGTCGACCCGGATTTTGGATATGATGGCGCCAATTGGTTTTGGCCAGCGTGGCTTGATTGTCTCCCCGCCTAAAGCCGGCAAAACCATTCTTCTCAAAGAGATTGCCAACGGCCTGGCGGCTAATTATCCCAAAGCGCATATTATGGCTCTTTTGATCGGCGAACGACCTGAGGAAGTGACTGATATGAAACGTTCGATCAAGGGTGAGGTGGTGGCTTCTAATTTCGACGAGTCACCCGAACACCAGACCAGCGTGGCTGAGCTTGGACTGGAACGAGCCAAGCGCCTGACAGAAATGGGCCGCGACGTGATTATTATTCTTGATTCGATCACCCGCCTTGCCCGTGCTTACAACCTGAACGTGGGCCCGTCCGGTAAGACCTTGTCCGGCGGCTTTGACCCAGCGGCTCTGTATCCGGCGAAAAAGTTTTTGGGAGCAGCAAGAAACTGTGAAGAGGGCGGCTCGCTCACCATTATCGGCACGGCTCTAATTGAAACCGGCTCCCGCATGGACGACCTGATCTATGAGGAATTCAAGGGCACCGGCAATATGGAAATCCATCTGGAGCGCAAGCTGGCTGAACGCCGTATTTATCCGGCCATTAACATTGAACGCTCAGGAACACGTCATGACGAACTGCTGATGACGCCGGAAAAATTAAAAAAAGTCAACACGCTGCGCAATATGCTGATGATGCTCAACGACGACGAACGATTGCCGGCGCTACTTGACAAGCTATCTAAAAACAAAAACAATCTCGAATTTTTGGAAAAGCTTGGCAAAAGCTAGGCCTTATTCCGGCGGATTTGATAAAGGACAATGCCGGTAGCGACAACCACATTTAAGGACTTATTGAGCCCATACATTGGTAATTCGATAGTGGTATCGGCTAACTCCAAAACCGCTTGGCTGACGCCAAAGGTTTCGTTGCCCACAACAAGGGCAATTTTACCCTCATATTTGACCTGGTCGTACACCTGTGAATTAGGGGTTTGTTCCAAAACAATAATCTGATAACCTTCTGACTTTAGCTCTTTGATTTGGCTGACAATATCCTCGGCTTTTTCATGGGCCAGATATTGATCCAGCCCGACTGCGGCCCGGCTGATTTTGGGATTGGGCCCGATTGGAGTTTGGCCACCGTGATAAATCTTGCTGACTCTGGCGGCATCCCCCACCCGATACATCCCACCAACGTTATAGGTGTCGTAGACATTATCCAACAGCAGTACCAAATCGGGAATGGAACGGGGCTTAGTGGTAGGGCGCTTGATTTTACCTTGTCGCAGTTGTTTGGCAAATTTCATTTAGGCAGTTTTAAAAAAATACTTAGCAAGCACCAAGCCCATTATACCACCGGCAACCACATCAGAAAAATAATGGACATTCAGATAGAGCCGGCTGTAGCCAACAGCCACAGCACAGAGATAGAGTCCGATGACCAAATAGCGCCGAGTCTGGCGATTTTGTTTTTTTTTGAGTAACGGCCAGGCGGCTAAATAAGCAGCCACATAAAAGGCATTGGCCGAGTGCTGTGACGGAAAAGAATAATCGGTCAGAATCTGTGTGGGACGCTCCCGCCTGACAATATTTTTGGTCACGATTACCAAACAATTAACCACCAATAAACCAATTAAAAAATTAAATATGAGTTTTTGCGATCTGTTCATGGCTGTTTGGGCGGATTGCCGGCTATTGGCAGCTCTTGTTTGAGAACATCGGCTTTGGCCTCGGTTTTTTGGCGCTCAACCTCAACATACTCGGTTTGATTTTCCAACCGCTGTTTGATGACGTTTTCGGCTTGCAAATTTTGAGAGACTTCCTTGGCCGCGGCCAGCTTGGCGCGCAAATAAACAGCAATGTCCTCAAGAGTCATATCGCCCAGAATAAAGAACGGAATAATGTCTGAAACTTCACGCAAACCTTCGGCCCGAATGTCCTCATTTTCGGAAACGATCTTATTCATGACGTTTTCCAGCCGCACGCTTTCTTCGCTCACCCAACTCTGCCGATCTTTGATTTTCTCAGTCATCGGGACCTCGCCTTTGGTGTAGTGTTCAATCCACATTCGCCGCATTTCTTCATACTCTTCAATGCTCACGGCCGGCTTGGCTGGCTTGCCGGGCGCCTCGGCCGGCGCCTCTTGACCCACGGCTTTCAGGACTTTTTTCCCGATACTCTTGACTTGCTCAATCGTGGCCTGCTCTTTTTGAGCGACTTCGGCCACTACCTGCTCATTTTCGGTTTGCTTCTCTACCTCCTCGATCACCTGCTTGGTTTTTTCTTTGTTTAGGCCGGCCTTCTTGGACACCTGTTCCAAACTCTGTTTTTGGCCTTGCTCGGCGGCCTTGGGAACAGCCTCAATCACTTGCTTGGTCTGCTGAGTTTCCACTTGAGCCACTTGGGAAACTTGGGTGATAATTTGCGATTGTCGGCTAAGGGTTTGGGCAAAGGTCGTGGCTATGTGCCTAATTTTTTCCTCAGGCAATTTTAGATCAATTGAAATCCGCTGAGTAATGGGAATCGCACTCACCTGCTGTTTGGCCAGCATTTGAATCTTGTCGCGCACCATCATACCGGTGCTTGTGGTTGCGTCCAGCAGGCGCTTGGCCTCAACATCGCCGCCGGCGGCCCGAGTGGACAACTCGGCCTTGAGCTTGACAAACTGCGACCGATCCTCCCGACTTTCGGCTGACATCGGATTTTGCATATAGGACATAGTGCGGCTCACGTTTTGGCGCCGGTCACTTTGAGTTTCAAGCTTGGCAATGTCGGCTAAGCGCGAAATATTGGCGTCCATTCGCCGCGAAATCTCTTCGGTTTTGACATTTTTGATGTTTTCTTTTTCTGAAATAATTTGCTGCTGTTTCATCGTTTCCTGCTGATAGACTTGTTTGGTTTGCGACATGGCCTGCTTGATTTGCTGGTTTAGAGACGAAGATAGGCCACCAGGCGGCGGCTCGCTCGGGCGCTGCTGCGCACCCAACATGTTCATCAAAATATTTTTCATGGCGTAAATGCCGTCGCAACAGTAGTCACGGAAAATACGGAGCAGCCACCAAGGCAAAACCATGACCACCCAAAGCATAATCAGGGCAATAACATATTCCATGAAAGTGTCGATGTAGTTGCCCGAATTAATCGGCGCCTGATGGGAAAGAGGCTGGCCCAAACCGCCAGCCACTTGCTGCGGCCCGCCGTAAAGAATATTAATCGCCAGCGGATAAACCACGCCGTTTTCACCCAAAATCCGGCTAAAATTAAAGGCAAACGGGATGCCGGCTTCCCATATTTTACTCAACGCCCAGAGGAAAATGCCAAACAAAGGGCCGTAAAACGCCCATTGGAAAAAGACCCCCACCCAAATCCAGCCGATGTTGCGAATGAACTTAAAAGGCATTAACAAGGCCAGGATGGGTGACAAAACCAGCAAAAACCAAAGGACAATTTTGCGAATGAGAATAATAATTCCCATGGCAAAGTAGGTATAAGAGGAGACCTCGATCAGGAAAAGCGAAGTTTTGGCCGACTCGGCTTTGAGCGGATCAAGATCACGCTGGCCAATCAGTTCGGTATAATTGGCGTCGGTTGAGGGATCGGCACTAAAAAAGATACTAAACAGTTTGTCGCCACCCAAAAATTTGATAAAAAAGGAGGTGATCAGCTCGGTAATCTGAATCAAGCCCAAAACCAAAACGTAGGAAAAAATCGCATAGAGCACAATCATGGCCACCTTGGTGAGAATGGGCATGACGTCTACCTTGACCGAAATATCTTGTTTGCGGGCGACAATCAATCCCAAACCGAGCATAGCGACCACAATGATAGTAAGAGTCAAGGTGACGCCCAAAGTCACTTTCCACAGATCCATAAACACACGGTGATTGTCGATCGCCTGATTTTTGAGAATCCAGCTGATAAACTGGCGGGCCCGTTCGGCGCGCTTGCCCACCTCGGTAACCTGAGAATCAAACGCCCAGGCAACCGTACCCGGAGCTGTTGTGGGTGAAGGGGTGGTAGTAGGCGCTGTTATTGGAACAACTTGAGCCCGTACCACAGGCACAACCAAACTAAAAACAATTACCAATAAAACAAGACCGGCCCACCACTTTTTCATTAACAATAACTATAGATTTTTTCCCAAAACTTTGCAAACTCTAAAAATAACACCCCGGGGGTGTTACGGATTGCTAGGAGGCCTGGCGATAATACTTGTCCAAAGACAGTTTGATGATCTTATCTTTGTTGTGATTGATGACTGAAGGCAAGGGCAATGTCCGGGCAAAAAACGGCTCGGAAGTGAGGCCGTTGATGGCCATTTTTAAAAGAATTTGATATTTTCCCAAGGCAACCAGATCATCCGCCGTAAACTTACCGCCAAATTCTTTTTCAAAAAGAGCGGCATCACTTGAACCAATCACAAAGGTGATTAAAGTACCCACGTTGCCGAAAATGGCTTTTTGAATATCCTCCTCGACCTGACCAACATATTGATTGGCCAAAGTCAGATTGAGCTTGTATTTGCGGGCTTCGGACAAAATTTTAATAAATGAGGTAGTAGCAAAATTTTGAAACTCGTCGACATACAGATAAAAGTCCGTCCGTTCTTCTGGCTTCATATTGACCCGGCGCATGGCCGTGAGCTGCATTTTGGTAATAAACATCGCGCCCAAAAGAGCGGTGGTATCCTCCCCTAGTTTTCCCTGTGACAGATTAATGATCAGGATTTTTTTCTGATCCATAATTTCCTCTAAGGAAAAGGTTGATTTGTGACTGTCCAGAATCCGGCGCACGCGGAGCGAGGAAACAAATTGGCCAACCTTGTTTTGAATTGAAGAAATCGACTCCACCCGCAGCCGATCGGTCATTTTATCGTACTCATAACGCCAGAAATCATACATTACTTTATCTTTGTCTTTAATTGCGTCTACAATTTTGTCGCGAAATTTTTTGTCGGCCAGAATTCTCAAAATATCGGCAAAGGTGCCGTTGCCATAATGAAGCAAAGTGATAATCGTGTTTCGCAAAATATATTCAAGTCGCGGCCCCCAGGAGTCACCATACAATTTATAAAACACCGAGACGATTCCAGAGGCAATCACGTCTTGATGTGAGGCGCTGTCTTTGTCAAACATATTGAGAGAAAAAGCGCGGTCGTCGCTCAAAGTGGGATCCAAATAGACCACGTCGGCTACTCGCCTTTTGGGAATATATTCCAAAATCATTTCTGATAAATCGCCGTGCGGATCAATTACTGCCACTCCCTCGCCGTTGCGAATGTCATTGATGGCCATATTGGCAATCATGGTCGATTTACCAGCGCCGGTTTTACCAATAATATAAACGTGCTTGGAACGGTCTTCCCGGGAAATGCCAAAAATCTCTTCCCGATTACGCCATTCTGTTGTTCCAAAAAAATTTACCTCTTTTTTACCCTTACAAACCGCGGCGGTTTGATCTGGGTTGCTGTGAAGGCTCGCAATCGGCAGATTATCGGGGGCTTCGGATAACAATTGCCGGCCCCAATAAATACTTTTGATCTTTTCGAATTTCTTGTCCGGCAAGTGCCACAATGAAGCCAATTCATCCAGATTGAGAGTCAAGGTAGGCTGCCAAGAAGAAAATTCACGTTCAACAATTTTTTTAAAAAATGCTTTTTTGAAAAGCCCACTCCGGGAACGCGGAACAAAACTATTGCCCTCAGACATGGTGTAGACGCCAAAAGCACCGGACAACTCCTGTAACCGATCCCGACTGGCTTGGGTCTCGGGCCCGGAAAACACCAAACGAATCTGCGCTTGAAGTAAGGAGCTGGCGAGCTTTTCCTGAATCAATTTGTTGTACGGATTGACTTGCTCCTGACCTTGGCTGTCGACTGATTTCATTTGGCCCCGGATTTTGTGCTGACTTTTCTCCTGAGAAAAAGGCACTTTTAGAATAATTTGAACAGCCGCCGCCTCTCCTTCTTTGAGCTTAGATAAAAAACCCAAAACCGCATTTAATGGCGGCAGCTCGACAAAATTTTTGTAAGTTTTGATCGGATAGCAATAGGGCTGAGACAGATTTAAGACCGAAATGGAAGTTTTTTTGTCCTTAACTACCCGAAAAAGCGGGTCTTCTTTTTCTTCGTTTATTAAAGTTTTGGGGTATTGCGCCAAAACCTGACTGATAAAATAGTTTTTGAGACTCGATGGGGCGTGAAAATAAAACCGGGTTTTTTGGTTGATCGAGACAATTTCCAAACTCAAATACTTGGCAGATTTTAACATTAACAAATCAAGTAAACTCCGCTTACCGATATTCAAAAACGAGGACAACAAGCCAATCTGCGCCGCAGGAGTGGTTTCTTCGGTTTTGGCTGGCCGGAGCAAACAGTAATTATCCATAAATAAAAGTATATCAAGTATAATCAACAATATGAAAGTTTCCGTAGTCGTCCCGGTTTATAACGAAGAGGCGATTATTGATAAATGCCTTAAGGCGATTTTTGCTCAAAGCGAACCAGCTGACGAAGTCATTTTGGTCGACAACAATTGCACGGATAATTCCATGAAGATTGCCAAAAAATATCCGGTGCGCATTATTAAAGAAAAACAGCAAGGGATCTCTTACGCCCGAAACAAAGGCTTTGATATCGCCAAATACGAAATTATTACCCGAACTGACAGCGACACAATCGTGCCCCGCCATTGGCTAAAGAATATTCGGCAAGTAATGAAAGCTCATCCTCAATACCTGGCCGCAGCCGGGCCGATCAGTTATTACGACTTGCCGTTTAATTCTCTGGCCTCATGGTATCATCAAAATCTGTACTATTATGTTCTGCGAGCTATTCATGGCTATCATCTTTTGCACGGCTCAAATATGGTTGTCAGAAAATCCATTTGGCAAAAAGTAAAAAACAAAGTCAATATGGATAACAGCCAGGTACACGAGGATATTGATCTGTCAATTCGGATTGCCAAATTGGGCCAGATTGGCTATAGTCGCCAACTGGCCACAAAGACATCCGGCCGGCGGTCAACTAAATTTGTCCGCAATTTGGAATATCCTTACCGCTATTTTAAAATGCTCACTCGCTTGTATATACTAAAAAATTATTAAGATATAATCATTAATAATGAAGGTTTCTGTGGTCGTACCGGTTTATAACGAAGAAGCGATTATTGGTAAATGCCTTAAAGCTATCTTTTCCCAAAGCGAACCAGCTGACGAAGTTATTTTGGTCGACAACAATTGTACTGATAACTCAATGAAGATTGCCAAAAAATATCCGGTGCGCATTATTAAAGAAAAACAGCAAGGGATCTCTTATGCTCGCAACAAAGGTTTTGACAGAGCCAAATACGAAATTATTGCCCGGACTGACAGCGACGTCACTGTCAATCCAAACTGGATTGAACGAATCAAGTTCAATTTTAAGGCGCAAAAAATTGATGCTTTGGCCGGAACAGTAAGCTTTCCCAACCTAATCGGCTCTTGGGGAGCAAACCTTCTTTTTGATTTGATTAAACTAGCTCAAGGCAATCGTCAAAGCCTATTTGGCCTTAATATGGCGATCAGCAAAACAATGTGGCAAAAAGTACGAACGCATGTAATTATGGATAATAAACAGGTGCACGAGGATTTGGATCTGGCTTTGTGGGTTTGGGCTTGCGGCGGCAAAATTATTCTGGACAAAAACTTAGTAGCTCAAAGTTCTAGCCGCCGAATTGTGGGCAATCCCTATTCTTTTTTTGTGGAATACCCGCGCCGTACTTTGGCTACCATTGCCATTCCCCGAAAATTGTCTTTTTGAAAGCCAGCCCTGCTCAACTTTGACCAGATCAATATTATTTTCAACACAAGCTAACATTTCGTACATGGAGACTTGCAAAACCCGGCTGATTTTAAATAAAATTCGCAAGGTCGTATTAACAGTCCCTTTTTCGATTTTGCGCAGATGGGCCCGATCGATAAAGGTTTCGATTGCCAAAGCCTCCTGAGTAAGACAAAGAAAACGACGACGGTGAATAATGAACAAGCCAATCCTTTGTAGCAGTTTGTGCCAAGGCATGTTGATTGTTAAAGGATAATAATCACTTTAACAGGTCAGTGATTTAACTGTCAAGCGAAATTTAATTATAGGCTGTTTTTGGGCTTGTTCGTTCCATTCCCGAAATGGAACGAGATTAGAACAAAGGTGATTATTAGCAAACCAAATCCTAGAAATTGCAGGTATTGCGGCCAAAAAATAATTTTGACTTCCCCACTTTCGTCCTCAGGAATGACCCAGCCATTGGCCCAATTATTGACCAGCACGTGCTCTTTAAGTTCACGGCCGTTAAGATACGCGCGCCAACCCGGATCAAAGGCTTGGGACAAAATTAAATTATTGGAAAATTCATCAGGCAAAAAACCTTGATATTGCCAATAACTTAATTTATTTATGACTATATTTTTTGATTTTGCCGATTTTACAGTCTCAATTTGTTGTAAACGAATGCCAGTTAAATATGAAAAGGGAACTGGAGTTAAACCCATAAAACTGACTTCGGAAACTGAAGGAGTATTATTAAAAGAATGGTTGTTAATCCTAATTTCCAGGCCCTGATCAAAAGTCTCAAAAGGTGGTAAAACAAAATATTCAGTTACTGATTTCGAACTATCATTTAGAAAAGTCAACAAATACTTATGTTGATTATTAAGTGACGTGACAGTTAAAGTCAGAGGGAAACCAGAGAGTTTGCGACTCTTGATTGATAAAAGGTAGGCTCCGGGGGATGCCTCTGGTAAAGTCCACCAAGTATCCAAAGTCAAATTCTTGGCATATGTCAGTAATTTATCACTCTTAACTGTCTGAAAAGAATTTCCAATCTTGCCCTGATTAGAATTTGGATAATATTGATTCTCCTGATAATCTAGATCAGTAATCATATTCCCCAAACTTCCGGCTGATTTTTTGGGCAAATTGTAAATTAACTTATCGGCCGTAAACTGCTTAGGCTGACGCTGATTAATACTTTCCGGCAAAATCAATCGGTATCGACTGATTGGAATTTGCGTAGTAAAAAGATAGTTATTGGTCGTTTCTTTGACTGAAAAAGAGGCTTCGTCGCTAAAGCGGCTGGCAAACAAAGAAGCGTAAGGATAAAATAGGTCAATTTTCCCACCGGTGTAATAATCACCGACCTGATGATAAACCGAATCAAAATTTAAAAATCTCGGACTGGTTACTGAGCCTGGTAATCGATCAGAAGCCCTTAACCACGACAAAGAATCAATAACTTCATAAACAAAAACTGAACCCTGATGCCATACCAATCGATACTTATCGGAGTTTTTAAGCAAATCTTGCTGCTTGCGTAAATTTAACAAATTAATAATATCCGAAGGGAGATAGTCCTGATCATAAATTACATAACCAACGTTATATTTATTCACCACTTGATCAAAAAGTTGCCGATCTCTAACTCTGAGAGCATAAACTAATTCCCAATAATAACCTTCAAGTTCGGTACTCCAAACGTCAAAAGCCCGATCCATAATCGGTTGTTCAATTCCATACCATAAAAAGCCCGATCCCAAGGTTCCCCAACGATAACTCCCCCAACCCCAATAACTGTCCTGCGGCAAATTCATGATCCGGCGATTTGGTTCCTGCGTTTTGAAAAAATCAAATAAAGCAAAATACTCTTGAGGGATTTTCTGCCTGACTTTATCTGAAAACAAATTACCAGCAAAACTCGGTAAAGAAATAAAAATAACTAGTCCAAAAAGTAAAAACAAAATCTCTCTTACTGGCAAAGCATGTTCTTTAAGCCAATAAAATATCTTTTCCAAAAACAACCCAATCCCAATGCTTATTAAAAAAACCAGCGGCACAACTAGCTTGGTAAAAGGATTACGCAAGATCTGGCTCACCAAAGGCAATTGTCGAATCGCTTGATTAGCCAAATCCACAACTGGGGTCTGCGACAGCAAACCAACTGCAATTAATATAAACGAAGGTAAAAAATAAGTTCGGAACCGGCTTCTAACAAACAGGCCAATTGCTCCCAAGACAAAAAAAACAGCGCTGATTAGTTCAACCAGCGGAAAAGTAAAATATTCGCGCCAGGATTTCATATAGTCATAACCTTGATCGCTGGTAGCACTAGAATCAAAAGGAATATTACGTAGTAATACAAAATCCTTGAGATTACCATGACTCTTACTCCATTGAAAAAAACGTTCGGTATTCATGCGATTATTCATGGCATTTTGAGTCACTTCAACCTTAGTTAAAACAAAATAAACATTAGGCAACAGCCAATAACTGTTGATCAATAAAATAGTTAATCCGGCAAAAATCACTTTCTTTAAACTGATTACAGACCAGCCTGTTCTTAAATAACCCAATGACATCAAGCCCACAACACTGGCATAAACCACAAATAGTGGTTGAACATAGGCTTGTGCCGAAGTCAATAAATTCACGACAGCCAAAATCAATAAATGGCGGCGGCTTGGATGAAACAAGTATTGAAACAATACATACACTTCCCAAGGGAAAAATCCCCAAAATGTAGAAAAGGGCTCAAACGGAGTAAAAAAATACTGGACTGTTCCAAAATTCAGTAAATAAAACGAAGCCGAAAGCAATGCCAACAACGACCGATGTTTGTTGTTTTTGTGCAACAACCAATTTTTTGTAAAAAAGAAAACTCCTAAACTGCCTAGCAACAACATTAAAAAGTGATAAAAATAGCGACTAAACTGATCTGGAATAATCGGAGACATCAACCACAAAAATAAAACACGGAAAAAATCAGCTGCATGAGCCATTCCAGAGAGCAAGCCCAAGCCCTGATATTCCTGCCAAACACTATTGAAAGCCCGCTTTGCATTCAGAGCAAAATCAAATTCGGGGTGAAGATTGTCCCAACCAGTTAACCAAGTTCCGGGAACATAGTTGGCAATGGCAATCATCACCACCAAGAAAAGTAGCAATAATAACGGTAGTTGTTTTTTAAGCTTAGTAATTAACATAAACTCCTTGGCAAATACTTAAATTTTCAAGCTGTTTGAGTTTGATTCTCTCATTTTTGGGAATAAAGCCGCATTTTTGTTTTAATAAAAACTGGCCATTTGGCAAAATGTAGGCTTTTTTGCATATCCCCTGTTCTTCATAAATAGCGCTTTGTGGCAACATCGTATCCTGATTTAACGTTCTGTCGATAAAGATCTCAGGCGTAGGATTATATAGCTCCGGATAATTATTTAAAAAATATTGAGCATATTGGGTATGAAAAAGCGAACGAGTCGTGTCTGGATAGAAATAATTATTAAAAAATAAACTATATCCCTGAAATAAAATACAAATCAAAAATACTGCCCCAAAAAACCACCCTTTTAATTGGCGCCAATTTTTCAGGCTTAAACATATTAAAAGAGGCAGTATAAAAATTATATGACGGGATGGCCCATAACCAGTAGTGCCATAGTGCCAGGCCGGATTGGTTTGGTAAAAAAATGCAGTCAATACAAACCCCAAAACAATCACTAATCTTTCCCATTGTCGCTCTTGCCAAAAATATTTTATGCCTATAGCTGACAGTAAAATTAACACCGAGCCGTACCAAAATAGACCAATATTAAGATCAAAGAATTGCTCAAATAACTTCCAGATACTAATATTTTGCAAACCAAAGCCATTGATACTGGCATAAGCATTTTGTAAACCCAGCCAGGGTGTAAGCGTACCAAAAGCATAAAGATTATAAATATAAGGAACAGTCACAACTATTCCCGCCCCCAAAACAAGTGTCATTTTTCGCCAGTCTTTATATACAGCTAAGGCTGAAAAAAGCACGGCTAGCATTACTAACGGCTGACTGTGCCAAGAGGCCAAGGCGGTTAGAAAGGCCGCTTGAAAATAATGTTTTCTAAACGCATAAAACACGGCAATTAACAATAAGCACAAATACCACATGTCTGGACCTGGCCAAGTAAAGTAGAAGATAAGCGGCGAAAAAAACAGCAACCCTAATAAAAGCAAACGTTGCTGAGTCTTTTGAACAAAATTTTTATAAATATAATATAAAGTTAAACCAAAAATAAGCAGATTAGTAATCGGCAAAGACAACAGTGGATTAAAACCAAAAAGCTCTAGGCCCAGTCGCGCCGGAACTAGCAGTAAAGAATAAGCCCAAAAATGAACTGGATAACGATTATTTTCTCGTCCGTTAAGATAATAGCCAGGATTATCAAATTTTGGTGCGTCGATATAATTTAATAAGTTATTAATATCGCTTTGCCGCAAATTCAGACTGGCGTGACTGAGAACAGTTTCAGTAACACCATAATATTCCACAATATCCCCATCCGGCTTGATTTCAACCTTAAAGAGAATAAAAAATAATAAACTTACAAAAAGAAAAAAATTAACAATCAGGAATAATTTAGCTTTCATCTGCCACTATTATAGTGGAAAATTAGACTTTTACCAAAAAGATATCTTGGTTTAATTTCGACTAAGTTGTCATAAGCTTTTGCAGTCAAAGAATAATCACGCTTCTCTCTTTCAATCAGAGCCAGCCTGGCCATTTTACGCTTAATGCCATTTCTCAAAACATTCTCGGCCGTATGCAAACAAGAGTATTTGCTTAAATTAAAAACAATGTCTGATTTCTTCAGGCCCACCTCAGTCAGAGTTTTCTTAAAGTCCGGCGAATCAAACATTTGGGACAACTCATGAGAAACGATAAACGGCTTGCCATAAGACAAAGCTAAGCTCATCACACCTGAAGCCGTCATAAAATGACGATACGGAAACACAATCAAGTCAGCGGCTGAAAAATATTTACGAATGTCTTCCTGTGGAATATAACCAGTCATATTTACCACTGGGGAGTCAGAAACAGTTTTTAAAACCTGATTAAAGTATTTTTGATAAAAACGTTTGCCTTTCATGGTGGGACTTTCACCACCGGCAATTAAAGCTGACACATTTTTGTTTAACAACTGCTTGCGGTTTTTAAAAGTTTGGGCAAAAATATCGGCGCCTTTAAACCAATTGACAAAACCAAAATACATAATCAAAAAGCTATTCTTTTTCAGATTAAGTTGCTGCCGGGCTTTGATTTTATTCATCGGCTTTAGTTTGGTATCGACACCGTGAGCAATGACACTGATTTTGTGTTGCGGCACAAATTCGGCTAGCATGGCTTTGAGCGGTTCTTCTAAAACCACGATCTTTTCGGATAATAAACCAAGTAATCTGTAAAAAGCTTTAAAAAGAAAATTATAGACATTACCCTTAATCGTATCGAACCAGCTATTACCCAGACCAACGTGACCGCGCAATTTAAAAACATCGGTAATGACATGATGAGAGACAATATAGACTTTTTTGCCAAGTAATTTGAGCGCTAATAAGAAAGGGACAATTAAGGCTGTAGCCAGCAAGCTGCCATACATACCAAAATCAAACTGAATTACCACTCGATTAACCTTATTAAATCTGACAACTTGTTTTAACACTTGCAGCCATAGACTTAACTTGCTTTTAGTAAAACAACGGTTGACCAAAACTCCCTGCTCTTCATAAAAATGCGGCCGTTTGTTTTTATCCGCCAACACGATCACCGGAGACTGCATGCGGGTGGTGATATTTTTGGCATAAGAAGCCACCCCACTGGTGCCGCTGGAGTACAGCTCTGCCTTTTTGGGGTAAAGTGAAACCATCAAAATGGCCTCAGATTGATTATATTTTTTGACTAAGTTTTTCATAGTAATTCTCAGTTAATTAGCCTTTTGGCTACCTAACTAAGACCTACTGGCCCGCCCCTCTTTTTGGAGGAGCGGGCCAAAGGGATCAGGGATATTCAGTTATTCGCCGGTGAAGTCATCAAAGTACATGACCGCCGGCATCCAGGTGACACCATCACTCTTGATCGTGGCGCTGCCGCCTTCGCGACAAACCACCTGCCACTGGTTAAGACCGCTATCGGCATCCACGAGCTTTTTGGCCTCACAGACGCCTTTCGGATCAACGGGGGCAGGAAATCCGCCCCAATAGTCCGTGCGGCCCTTTTGCAGGGTCCAGGTGACAACCTTTCCGCTGGATGGAACCAACAGCCCGGGAATAGCGCTCTCGCTTGCTCCCGGCTTCAGAAGTTCGATGGTCCACCAGCCACCCGAAGATTGACCTTCGGGGGTCGCCCGGACAACCCATGACCGATCGTTCACATTCTTCAGCAACATTTCGATCACCTGCTTGCCAGTTAGACCAAAAGGCCCTTCCGACAAGAGAATGCCGAATTTTTGCCCGTTCGCATCAACGCGACGAGTACCAACCGAAGTTGTGCCATCAGGCCACAACCACTCGAGATCTGTCAGATCTTCCCAGTTGGTTTCGCCAGTGTCTCGAACCAAATTCTCTTCTGGGTTGATCCGATCAGCAGGCCAGTCGGCCCAGGTGCGGGCTGGACCCGCACTGTACTCACCAGTCAGCTCGCGCTGCCCGGTCTGCCCACCATCATTGGCGGGGAGTCCGGCATTACTGCCGGTCTGATCAGTTTGACCGCTGACCAAGACGGTTTGGGCAACGGGGGCCGAAGCCACCCGAACCTGGTTGTAAACAAACAGGCCGCCTGCTACGAGCAAAACGACCAAAACCAGGATTCCCAATACTTTCGTTACACCACTCAAGAACTTGTCCATCTTATCACCTCCGCCCGGGGGTTACCCGGGCAATCTAAAGTTTTTTGGTTGGCGGCCTGCGCAAAACCTCCAACCACCAGTTCTCATAACTACTAATTATGTAGCTAAGAAAATTGGTGATTGGAAAACTTAAGCAGCAAGCTGCCTAACCTTTCCCTGATTCCCTTGTTAAAGAACATGTTCCTTGGGCTTTTTGCCTACAGCATTTGTAGTTTAAACCCAAGAAACATAATCAGCATAACATGCTATAGGATAGTTGTCAAGTAGTATTTTTGCCTTAAATATTTGGTTCGAAAAAAAATAAAAATATCTATAGCTAAAGCAAGTAGTCCTCTATATTCAATAGAATATTAGTACCAAACAGACTCTATATTATTTTAATTATAGGCTTAATTTATGCCCCACTTGTCTTTTTTATCTCGTCTATGTATGATTAATGTATGAAAACCATTAATATCTCGTTGCCAGACAAGCTTAAGAGCCAAGCCGACAATTTGATCAAAAGCGGCTATTACGCCTCATTTTCGGATCTAGTGAGAACGGCTATCAGAGAAGTTATAGGCAAACAAACTGAAGAAAAAAACTATACTGAAATTAAATTCAATACACCGCCTGGTAATGGTTAAGAGAAATTAATCGGCGATCATAAGAAAGAACAATGGCGACAACATCAATTCGCTTGAATTGGTTAATTCCCGCAGGATATAGACTGGCAATACGCTTTATTTGAAAAAGTTTGCGGGGATTGACCATTTGAGCCGGAGAACCATATAGCCGGCCGGTTTTGGTTTTGACCTCGACAAAGACCAGTGATCCAACCGCCGCGGTTGAAATACTCAAACCGCGGCGGTTTGATTCGCGGTTTGATTTGCAAACAATGTCAATTTCGCCCCATTTACTGCCCCAGTTGCGCTCTAAAATCTCATAACCTTGTTTTTGTAAATATTGGGCGGCTAAATCTTCGCCAAGATTGCCGATAATTTTGTTGAATTTTTTCATTAAAATACCCGGGCGCGATATTGCAGGGCTTCGGCCACGTGAGAAACTGATATTAACTGGTTCTGTTCCAAATCGGATATGGTCCGGCTGACTTTGAGGATCCGGAAATACGAGCGAGGCGAAAGCGATTGCTTGTCGACAGCCAGTTTTAACAACTGCCTGGCGTCCGGGGTGGTTTGGCAAAACAGTTTTACCTGCTTGTTTTTCATCTGGGAATTGGTATACAGGCCAAAAGGCTTGAGCCGCTTTTGCTGAATCTGGCGGGTTTTGGTGACGAGCTGACGCACTTGGGCTGAAGTTTGGCCGTGAGGATTGTGAGTGGTGAGCTTGTCGGCTTCGACATACGGCACGAACAAATGCATATCAATCCGGTCCAGAATCGGGCCGCTCAAGCGGCGCTGATAACGTTCAATTTCTCGCAGTGAGCAACGGCAGCTACGTTTGGGGTGATTAAGATAACCGCATGGGCAAGGATTAACCGCGCCCAAGAGCATGAAACGGCAGGGAAACTCAACTCGGCCAATGGCGCGGGAAATAACCACAACCCCATCCTCAAGCGGTTGCCGTAATGCTTCCAAAATAGAACGGGAAAACTCAGCCATTTCATCCAAAAACAATACGCCCTGATGGGCCAGGCTGATTTCGCCGGCTTTGACTTTGCTGCCGCCGCCAATCAAGCCAGCCTGAGAAGTAGAATGATGAGGGCAACGGAACGGCCGCTGCCACACCAAACCCTGCCCAGCCTTAAGCAAGCCGCTGGCTGAGTAAACTTGAGTGACTTCCAACGACTCCTCCAAAGACAAGTTTGGCAAAATTCCGGGTAAGGCACGCGCGAGCATAGTTTTGCCACTGCCGGGCGGGCCGGAGAAAAGCAGATTATGACCACCGCTCGCGGCAATGGTGAGAGCGCGTTTGGCTTGCTCTTGACCCAATATTTCACTAAAATCAAACTCCGGCAGACTTGGCGGAGGGATAGTTTGCAAATGATTTGGCGCGGAAATTTCCCCTTGATGATTGAAGTATTTGGTTATTTGAGCCAGATTTTTGACTGGTAAAACCTTGATGCCGGTAACTGCCAAAGCTTCGTTGGCCGAATCGTAAGGCACAAAAATTCGGTCGTAACCGTTTTTTTTGGCAAAAATGGCCACCAAAAGTACCCCTCTGCTGTGACAGAGCTGGCCGTCGAGTGAAAGCTCGCCATAGAAAAGGCTGTTTTTTAGGTCTGGCAGCGGCTCAATCACACCGGATGCCAACAAAATTCCCATGGCAATGGGTAAATCGTAACAGGAGCCGTCTTTGACAAAGTCAGCCGGCGCCAAATTCACCGTGATTCGCTTGTCCGGAAACCCAAAACCGGAGTTGTTGATGGCTGTTTTCACCCGCTCGCGCGCTTCCTCAACCGCTTTGCTGGGTAAACCGACAATATTGAAACCCGGAAAGCCCTGAACGGCCACATCCACCTCCACCATCACCTTGACACTGGCCAAACCCAAATGCGCCACCGAGTTTATTTTTATTAACATAATTGTTTGAGAAAATATTTGCCGTTGTCTTCATTAACCAAACCTTTTATCTGTAAAAGTGATAAGTCAGCTGAAATTTGAGCCACTGGTTGCTGACATTTTTTGGCCAATTCATCAATCGTTAAAGGTTCGTTGGCTAAAAAATTAAGGGCTTTGGACTTTTCTATCAGCCCGTAACACCCCCGGGGTGTGGTTTGGGGGGAAAGGGGCCAGCCCATTATGGCCAAAATCTCGACTGAGGAATCAACAGCCAGAGCCTGGCCAGACTTAATTAGAGAGTTTGTGCCAGCCGAGACAGCGCTGGTAATCGGGCCGGGGACGGCAAACACTTTGCGCCGGTAACGACTGGCCAGGCGCGCCGTAATCAGACTACCGCTCTTTTTGGCCGCCTCAATCACCAAAGTCGCCGGACTCAGACCGGCCATGATTCGATCCCGGGCCGGAAACATCCACAGCTGCGGCTTGGTTTGGTTAGGATATTCGCTGATCAATAAACCTTTTTGGGAAATAGCGTCATATAGACGACGCTCCACCGGCAAAACAGGCCAATCAATCCCCCAACCCAAAACAGCCATGGTCAAACCAGCCTCATCCAAAGTGATTTGATGCACATATTGGTCGACTCCATACATAAAACCGGAAACAATGGTGACGCCGGCTCGTACCAAAGGCGGAATTAGCTTCTCAACCACCTGCTGGCCATAACGGGTCATTTTGCGTGATCCAACCACAGTCAATAATCGTTTCCCAAACAATCGGCCGGCTCTACCAGCCTGTTCCATTCCCGATATGGAAAGGTGGTGGACTAAGGGACGGATTGAGAGTAAGGCTTGAGGGAAATGTTTGTCTTCCCGATTAAGTACTGGCATAGACTAAATATAGGTGTTAGATCAGAGATTGTCAGGGGGTTTTAGACCACAAAAAAAAAGAGTTAGGCTGAGCTCGTCACTCCACCTAACTCTTCTTTACACGAAGACCCTTGCTTCTTCGTTTTTTTGTCGTTCCCCGCGAACGATAGTGCCTATAGTATAGTACCGAAAAGTAAGAATGTCAACTGCTATTCAATGATAGTCTGGTATTTGGCAATCCAATCGATACTTATCCGCAATCTATTCACAATTTGGAATTCGTATCCTATTATCCAAGTACTATAAGTTTACGCGTATTTCTGCTTGAGTTTGAAGCCGCCAAACAAAGTGGTAAGACTACCCAATCCCATTACTAAAGCCATAGGGTCACCGGCTTTGGGAGCCTCTGGGGCCACCATTGGTTTCTTTTTGATACAAAGTTGGGCGGTGTCTTCGTCTGAACCGTCTTGAGGCGAAGAGGCCACCACCTTATTAATAGGACAAATCACAGTCAGCTCAGAGGGCAACTGGCTAAGAGAATAAACCTTGGCTTGCAAAATAGTGCTGCGACGTTCGCCTGGAGCTACATTAGCAAAAGTAAAACGAATTTCGCGAGAGGTAGCGTTATAATTGCCGCCTGAAATATATTGCAAATACATTGGTAGATAATCAACGACATTGATCTCATCAAGAGTTCGAGTGCCGGTGTTTTCGACAATGATTTTGAAAAAAACCGTGGCCTGAGCCGAATACATCGGATCGTTTAGACCAAGATTGTCGACATAAACGCCGGTTTGTGGATGACGCACCAGCTTGTCGACCATGACTTTGCCAGACTCGTCTTCTCCACCATACTGGCCATAAGTGCCGGCAGAGGCGATTTGAGCCAATTTAAAAGTAACCATAAATAAACTGGCAAAAACTATAAGACTGTACACAATTTTTTTCATGTGGGTAATTATAGCAGAAGCACCCGCCCGTGTCAACTATAGGATAGTAGTAAAAACTATTAACCTAGGAATTTATGATTCATTATAATACCCATATGAAGATTGCAATTTTGGGCGCGGGCTTTAGCGGCCTGACTGCCGGCTACGAACTGGCCAAGGCCGGCTATCAAGTGGAAATCTTTGAAAAAGCGGCTCAGGTGGCTGGCGCGGCCGGCGGGTTTAAAAGGCCTGGCTGGGACTGGTATCTTGATTACACCTATCATCATTGCTTTACCAATGAGCACGAAATTCTTGACTTGGCCAAAGAAATTGGTTTTGCGAACTTTTTAAAAATGCGGCCGGAAACCGCTTCTCTTTATCTAAACAAACAACAGCCGGACAACAATGATAATCCCCTGTTTCAGTATTTATTTGGCCAGCATACCAAAAGCTATAAACTGGATTCTGCCCATGATCTATTGCGTTTTGAAAGGCTGCCGCTATTAGACCGACTGCGCACCGGCCTGGTGTTGGCCTTACTTAAGTTTGGACCCAAACTGAATTACTACGATAAAACGCTTGCCAAGGATTTTTTGACAACCACTATGGGCAGGAAAGCCAATCAAGAACTCTGGGAACCGCTTTTTTTGAAAAAGTTCCAGCATTACTACCACCAAATCAACCTGGGCTTTTTCTGGGCCAGATTGCGGCGGACTCCGGACCTGTCTTACCCGCCCGGCGGCTATCAGGCTCTGGCCAACCAACTGGCGCTTAAAACCAAAAAACTCGGGGCAAAAATCTATTTGAAAACCGAAATTAAAAACATCAAGCTTGATAAAAAACAGTTTATTTTGACTGGCCCTAGCCAACAGTTTCGGGCTAATAAACTAATTAACACTTTGCAAACGCCCCTATTTTTGAAAATCGGAGGAATGATTTTGCCAACAAGCTATCGTAGGCGCTTGCAAAAGATAGAATACCTGGGCGCGCACAATATTATTTTTGCCAGCCGGCAAAAAGTACTACCCAAAACTTATTGGCTTAGCCTGGCCACTCCGGCTAGCCGGCAAAATCCGGGCTCAAACTATATGGTGGCAGTGCAGCAAACCAATTTTGTCCCGGCCAAGCACTATCATCACCAGCATCTACTCTATCTGGCCACTTACACTAATAAACCCAAACTATTTACGCTCAAAGATAAGAAACTGGCCGAAGAATACCGGATTATTCAGCAAGCTTACCTCAAATACGGCCAGCCCCTTTACACGCCGGAATTTGTCAAAAACAAGCCGGATTATCTTACTCCGGTACCTAATTTGTATTTTGCCAATATGGAACTGACTTATCCTTACGACCGCGGCACCAACCAAGCAGTCCGTTGCGGACAACAAGTGGCTCAGAAAATGATAAAATAGGTTGATTTGCCAGGGTGGTGAAATGGTATACACGCACGCTTCAGGGGCGTGTGCTCGCAAGGGCATGGAGGTTCAAGTCCTCTCCCTGGCACAATTCTAACAAGAGGTTTCCCGACTAAGACAATACTGTCTTGTCGGGACTAACTCGCTCTAAGCCTCAACTAAAGAAGTTTCGGCAAGAGCGAGTTGAGCAAGTCCTCTCCCTGGCACTTTCTTCTCTCTTCGTATATACTTTATTCTATGTTGTCGTTCTCTTTTTTCAAACAACAGCCGACTCTGAAAAACCGGCTTTATTATGTTTTTAAGGCGGCCCGGCCCAGCCAATGGTTGAAAAACAGCGTTGTCTATATCGCCATTTTATTTAACGGTATGCTGTTTGACCCGAAATTATTCTGGTACAGCACTTATACCTTTTTAATTTTCTCAGCCATCAGCAGTGCCTCTTATATTTTTAACGATATTGTGGACGCACCACTGGACCGCAAGCATCCGGCTAAGCGGCATCGGCCAATTGCCTCAGGCAAACTAAGCCTGCCTGACGCCACTTTTGCCTTATTTCTGATTGTGATTACGACCATTACCGCCAGCTTGTTTTTGCGGGTCAGCCTGGCAATTTTGGTGATTGTCTTCTTTTTGCTGCACGTAATCTATTCTCTTTATTTAAAAAAACAGGTTTTGTTTGATATTTTTGCCATCTCAGCCTCGTTTATGGTCCGCTTGTTTGCCGGCGAGCTGATTACCGGCTATCATGTGCCGGTGTGGATGTGGCTGACGGTGTTTTTTTTCTCGCTTTTTATCGCCTCTGTCAAACGCCACAGTGAAATTGTAAATCAAGGCACCGCCACCAGAACTGTTCTTAAAGATTATACAATGCAAATGTTGCAGTTTTTGGTAACCACCTTTGCGGCTATGACGATTATTGCCTACTCCTTGTATTCTTTTGTGGAGGAGCCTCCCCATATCCGCACCAAGCTATCACTCTTGATTGAGCCCTTTTTCCGAGCAGCCGAAACCCGAAAATGGTTTATGCTCACTATTCCCTTTGCCGTGTTTGCAATCATGCGCTATGCTCAACTCCTTTATGAATACCGTGAGGGTGAAGCACCGGAAAAGATTATCACTAAGGATAAGATTCTTGTGACTACTTTGGGGCTCTGGGGATTGATTCTAATTAGCCTTATTTATATTCTCTAAAAAATGGCTGAGCCAGCAGTCGACAACCAGGAAAGCTATCGCACCCGGCAAGACGAAGAATCAGACAGTCAGGAGAAAAAGAAAATCCGTTTTGCCGATATTTCCCTCACTGCTGCTTGGATTGCGGCCAGTTATCAGGCATACTCACCGGAACAAATCCGTAAGGATATTCAGCAGGAATGGGTCAGCAAAGTGACTAAGGAAATCAGCAAAGATCAGAAATTTAAGGCCGTATATGCCACCCGGCAGCGCGGCGAAGATCGACAGGCCTATGACAGCCGCCGAATACAGCAGATAGAGATCAGAAGAGCGGTGAGCGACCTGGTAAGCGCCCACGGCGATCAGCTGTTTGAAAAAGGTGCGGGCACAACCGCTAATCTTCGGGAAACGCTTGGCGAACTGATTAATTCCGACTACCAAAATCTACAAGCGAATCGCTTGGATCTGATTAATCAAATCAGCAAAACCCAGGCTGAACTGGCTGAGGGATTCTCGCAACAAAATGAGAAGAATAACCGCCGGTTTAAAGAGGCTGAGACACTAGAGACAATCAAGAATCAGGAAAAAGCTGAGCATCATGCTAAAGTGCTGACCCGCCGAGAATTGAAAGAAGAATTGAGCACACTGACAGATAAAAAGCAAAGAGACCAGGCCGTGGCTCAAAGCCAGCTCAGCCAAAAGGCCTTAGCCAGAGTGCTCGCCAGCCAGGATATCTCAAATCTGGACGAAGAGAAATTTTTGCAGGCTTTTAAAATCGAGCTGAACCGGGAACTGTACAACAAACGTGGTCGCAAGCGCTATGAGATTGATGATATTAGTCAGGAACGAATTTTGAAAATGGGCCGCTATTACAGCCGCTATTTTTCTCAAGTGCCTGCCTCTACCCTGCCGCAGCTGCCTAAAAAACAGGCCAACCAAACAATTAGCCAACCCCAAACTACCACATCATTAAATATCAAAGCGAATTGGCCAAAATGGCAGTTTAGCTTGCCGAAAATTGATTTCTCGGGCCTTAGCTCGTTGTTTCGTTCCGGCGCCCCGACTGTGTATGAATCAATCAGCGGCTTTATGGGCAATTTTAGCGGCTTTTTGAGCAAGCTGCCAGGGATCGGCGGTTTTTTCGGCGGCAGTGTCGGCGCTGGTGTGGCTGGAGCCGGAGCGGCAACTGGTGGCGCGGCCGCGGCCAGTGGATTTGTGGCCGCCGCACCAATTATTTTAATCATTGGAATTGGCGTTTTATTACTGCTGGTAATTCTACTGGTAGTTTTTAACAATCCAGTTGCCCAACCACAGGCGCTGATTCAAACTACTTTAACTCCAACTCCTTGACTTTAGATTACTTTCAAAATTTTGAGCAAAGCAAAACTCAAGCTATAAAACAAAAGCACTTGAAACAACGGTAAATATAATAAGAGCAAAAGACTGGTAAGACTCAAGACAAAAAAGTTTTCGTTGTGAATTGCCGGCAATAAACCTTTGACAACTAACATGATAATTACCAAGACCAACAAGCTTTGCGAATTAAACAACCAGAGCGGCCAGCCAAAATAAATCGCCAAGGCAATCAGTAGCGCCGCCACGATTAAAAAAAGTTCTTTGGTATCCAAATAAAAAGGCCCTAGGTGCATGATTTTAGTATACTAAAATCAGGATAAATTGATATGAATTCTTTTTTAAATGCAAACCGTAAAAAGCTAATTTTGGCCGTAGTTTTGGCCTTGTTTTTAACCAAAATCTCGGCACCGGTATTGGGTGAAACAGAGCCCCAAATCCCTGATCTTTCCAGACTGGTTTTGTCGATTAAAATCCCACGGCTTAGTTCGTGGCCATTGTTGTCTAGCGTCTTACCAAAACAGGGCAACACACACGCCATTCCCACTCTGAGGCCAACGGCCGGATTTGTACCTCAGCCATCCTCAACGCCGGTGGTACAACAACCCACGATTACACCTGTGCGCTTGCCCATTACTTTGCCAACTTCACGCCCCGGCCAACCAACCGCGGCTGTAAATCCGACTAATCCGGCGGGCTCCCCGACCATAAAACCGACTAAAACCCCGAAACCAACCAAAACTCCGACTCCGACCCCTTTTAAACTTACTAATCCCCGACCAGGAAAAGATTTTAGAGACATTGCCAGAATTGTAGGCCCAATTATGTGTGTACCGCCGGCGATGATTTATGCCACTTACGACAACGAGGCCGGCTATTTGGGAACACAGGCCTTGGCAAACTGGACTTATTACAACACTTACCAAGGCTCGGATCCCACTGATATTGTGGGTTCAACCAAGGTTTTTGGCGTCACTCAGATGATGGGCGACACTTGGCACAGGATTAAGCCTTATGTGGGCGCCAAACTCGGCACAACTGAGTTGTCACTCAACGTCACCTTTGACTCAATGGCAGCGGCCGCTTACCATTTGGGCAATATCAGCCTGGCCTGGAAAGACAAAATCAGTTGCGATGACTGGCCAGTGGCCTATATTCTTTACGCTGCTTGCCGCTACAACGGCGCCTGCCCGGCTGACACCTTTGGCCAAAAAGAGTATTACAACAGCTACACTTACAGCGTCTGTGCTTCTTACAATGAGTACGGAGGAGCGCAAAAAAAGTGCCAATAGGCATGCTATAATAAAAAAACGTAGCGACTGGGCCTGTAGCGTAACGGCTATCGCGCTTCCATGGCATGGAAGAGACTACGGGTTCGAATCCCGTCAGGTCCACCCTAGGCTCTGTTCCATTCCCGAAATGGAACGGGAGGGCTAGAGGCGGGCGCGTTGATTAATTTCCTGCTCGACTAATTCTTTGGGTTTGCCGTATTTTAATCTGGAAAGCTGAACAATGGCCTCAGCCACTTTTTTATTGCGTTTGCGCTCTTCTCTTTTGAGATCTTTGGTCATGTCGACAAAGAAAGGCGGCACCGGATCATTGTTGATATTGGTGCGCACATAGGCGCTGAAGCGTTCAATATTAAGAAAGTCCGTTTCGGTAAAGGTGGGCTGAAACTCGTGCTGTAAATAGCTGGCGTCGGTAACGCCAACTCTAAAAGCAACAATGGTCCCTACGTTTCCGAAAATGGCGTTCTTGACCTCCTCCTCCATCTGACCAATGAACTGATTGGCTACCACCAAATTAAGTTTGTATTTTCTCGCCTCGCTCAAAATCGTAGCAAAGTCCGGCGTGGCAAAATTTTGAAACTCGTCGACGTAAAGGAAAAAGTCACGGCGCTCACTTTCAGGCATTTCGGCCCGACTCATGGCCGCGGCCAATAGTTTGGGAATTAAAACCAAACCCAAAAAGCTCGAGTTTTCTTCGCCCAACCTACCCTTTGATAAATTAATAATCAAAATTTTCCCCTCATCCATGACTTTACGAAAATCAAAGGACGATTTGCTCTGACCAATGATATTACGAATCGCTTTGTTGGTGACAAAACGGCCGAATTTGGAGGCAATATAGTCCAGGACCTCGGATTTGTGAAAGTCTGAAGTTTGAGCAATCTGATCGGTCCAGTAACGCCGGATGATGGGGTCTTTGACTTTGGGCAGGAGCTGGTTGACAAACTTGGGATCGGTAAGAATGCGATTGACCTCGATAAAAGTATTGCCCGGCTCGGCCATGACCGTGAGCATGGCATTACGCACGGCGTGCTCAAAACGGGGGCCGACAATGCCGGTGCGCTGAGGATCGTACAGCTTGTACATTAAGTTGATAATCGCGCTTGCCATAAAATGCTGCTGTTCCTCAGTATTGGCTTCCATAATGTTTAAACCCATGGGCCGATTGGAATCCGAGGGATCAAAATAGATGACGTCTTCGGCCCGCTCCGGCGGAATATATTCCAAAATTTCCTCAGCGGCGTCGCCGTGAGGATCAATGAAACACAAACCCTTGCCACTGCGAATGTCCTGGCTGAGCATTGACTTTAAAAGCTCGGTTTTACCAACACCGGTTTTCCCGATGATGTACATGTGCCGTTGTCGATCTTTGGGACCAACAAAAGTGGGTAGTTTTTGACCGCGATATTTGGAAAAACCGATAAACATGCCGTCCGAGGGCATATTGGCCGGGGCTGGGGCGCGCTTGGCTTTGAGCCAACTGATATTAGGGGTTTCGACGGTTTTATTGGGCAAATGAAACAGAGTGGCCAGCTCGTCCGGCGACATAATGGAAATGCTCGACCAACGCCAGAAATCAAGAATCGGAAACATCCGATAAACAAAACCAAACATAAAGGTGGGCTTGAGAAGAATTCTTACTTTGGTAAACGAGTTCAGATCGGAATTAAATTGCGAAAAAGCGCCTTTGATGTTGCGAAGATGCATCTCTGCCATTTCTTTGCTCGTGGAGTTGACCACAAAACGGATGCAGACCTCAAAACCCGGCCGGCTGCATTTTTCGTCAATTTTGTCCAAAGTTTTTTGGTCAACTTTGTAAGAGGCTTTTTCCGGATTAGTCTCTTTTTTCCGGGTTTCGGACACATAGCCTTTGCCGGCTTTTTTCCAGTGACTGGGAGCGGGGCGAATTAGAAACTGCACAATGGCACCTTCGTTGTCGCCCATTTTGGACAGAGCTGAAGTTAAACCGGAAATGGAGTCATTGGGTAATTCTTTGTAAGTACGGATGGGGTAATAGGCGGATTCTTTTTGAATTAGAGCCCCGTAAACGACCTTGCCCTCGGTAGTAAAAATATTGGGCTCATCGACCAAAGTGATATCGGCATTGGGGTAATTGGCATAAATCTGCTTTTCAATCAAATCCTTGAGCTTCAGAGGAACGTGCACGAAAAAATTGATTTCGCCATGACTGGCGACAATTTCAAAAGCCAAAGTGTCTTCTAGATGAATAAAATCAAAAAACGAGGCAAAATAATCGTAACTGTTTTTGAGACTGTAAAGCGAGGTGAAGAACTGTTCAGCAGCGTCAATCTTGATTTCATTGTCTTTGGGCATTCTGACTTTTAAAACAACCATGTCCAAAGCCAGCTCTTCGCGGCGGCCAATCTTATGCAAAACAACAGCCAAATGAAATAATAGATACAAAAATACGGCAATCACGAGAGCCGAAATCAATAAGACCAGATAATACTGCGCCTGTAATAATGCCGTACCGGCAAAGAAATTACTCTCCATAGATATAATCAGTATACAAGATTTTTCTCAAATTGAATACCCTGCAAACCGCGGCGGTTTGATGCGGGGTGTCCTAACCTACTCGAGAAAGAGCTTTTTTAGGATCTGCAAATGTCGCTGATAGTCTTGCTGATCTTTAACGAAATGTCGATACTGGTTTGGGTCAGAGATGCCAAGTTCGGGTAAATTTTCAAAAACGTGATTGTCATTAATATACGCGCTATAAGAGGAAAAGGGCCAATTTTCTGGTATATCGACTAAACCGCTTGAAGTGGGATTGAGATGGATATAGCGCGTCAGATGCAAGAATTGCTCCCCGCTTTTGACCCTAACGGCTTGAAATTTGGATTGCCACAACGGACCTTTCCTCTCTAGCTTTGTGTTGAAAAATCGAGTGTAGCTGTTTTCAACATTATTCATATATTTAGAAAGGAAGTTATGCTTCAAAATCTTGACGGCTAAATGATAATGAGTGGGCATAATCGTATAACAGATGATTTTGATGCCATGCTCTGGCGACTCAGCAAGCAAATCGCCTATCTGAGCATTGGGATGCCTCAAGACAAGAGCCAAGCTTTGCTTGATTAATATATCCTTATAATAGCTGAGTGCCAGGAGAAAACGCTTTCTATTTGGGTTGTTATCGAAAATTTTGAACCCAGCGATGCTTTTATTAAAGACGTGGTAGTATTGCCCGATTGGGAAAATTCGTCTGCGATGACTCATGAACTCATCTTGACATGGATTTTATTTCTACACAAGGGATTCTACGCCGCAAAATAGCCAAAATAATGTAATCTGCAGGCCTATCTGATGATTTAAATCAAACCGCCGCGGTGTGCAGGGTTAGTAGGTGACGCCGCCGACTGAGTAAATGGGGCTGGCCAGCCAGGCTGGCGGATAAACCAGATCGACTCCACCGACACGGGAAACAAAATATTTGATTTCACGGGTGACCAATTGCTCGTTCTCGGCTACCTGCGCGGTCGAGGTGATAATTGTGCCTTGGGCTGGCAAGAAGTGACCGCCCAATCCGGCAAAACCCAACTGAACCATATCTTGATAACTGATCCAGGTAAGCAAATAGGCCGGATTGCCAGAGGGCAAGGTAAGATCGTAATAATAAACCGTGCCGCTCATCCCGCAAGCGCCAACCATTGAGGAGGAAGCTAAACCACCGGTAATATTAGTGGAACCTTGAGAATTGAAAGCGTGACTATTGGTTCGCAGCCGGTTGCTGGCATTACGGTGAAAATAAGAGACAACGACGCCGGTATCGGCCTTATCCCAACAAATCCGTAAATCTGATCCGGTGTAGCCGCGCAAATTGAGAAAGTAGCCTTGGCCTGAAGAGATGGCGCTTGGAGGTACAAAAGTGGCACCACTATCATAGGTGGTCGCCGTAACCTCAACATTGGCGTCGCCTAACTCCAGCGTTGTCCCGTCAAAAGTCCCCTCTTGTGTCAGGATTGACTGTAGGGCGCTCTCAATGCCGCTTTCGGCGGCAAAATAAGCCTGACGGCTTTTCTGCTCCAATACCGCTTTTTTTTGCTCAAAAATTATCTGAGTGACCACACTACCGCCAATCACCACAAAAACGGCCAAACTAAACAAAGTAATAATGGCGATTTGACCCTGACTTTTTTTGTTCATATTAATATTGACTGACTAAACTTTTTTGAATACTGATAATCCCGGCACTATTGTCTTCCATTGACAAAAACATATCCGGCCGGAAAACAACCGTGACTGGCGGCCGATAGTTGTTGTTAGAATAAAGACTGCGCTCAAAGTTGATCTGGCCTTGGGTGATTAGCGCGCCCTCAATGGTAAGATCGTCGTTGTTGTCGGCTGGATCATCGGCAATGGTAACATCACCCAAAACTACAAAAATCGCCTGAATGGCCGAGGCGCCACCGGCTAAGGAATCTTTGACTGCACTGGTAATTGCCAAGTTCCCATTGACCACAAAAAGTAAATATTCGCCTTCGGCTGCTCTTAACAAAGTACTGCTGTTAACCGTAAGATTGCCGTCGATAAAATAAGAGGTGTTTGGTGTAATTGTGGCCAGACTGCCCTGACCGGTTGTTTGGTCCCCGGTGAGCTCGGTATAAGAGGCGCCACTATACATATTTTCCAAATCGCCATAGGCCGGCAACTCAAAATGTGTAAACGGATCAATTCCGGCTTGACTCTCTGCCGCCCAGTCTTGTGGGTCACCATAAACACCATCATCTTTGGCTGTCAGACTGCCGTTCGCCAGCACTAAGCCATTATTGGTAGAATTTAGCGTTTCCATTAAATAACAAGTTGGGCAGGTGATGGGCTCAATGCCCACATCAAAAGAACCGTTGGTGAAAAAGTGCCCGTCGATCACCTGACTCCAGGAACTGGCAACCTGCATCACCGCAAACGCCGTTTCTAAACTTTGATCACCGACACCGCTGTCTTCGGCTCGAATGCCGCCGTTTTTGAAATTGTTGGTAACTGAACCACCAGAAACTGCTGTACAACCACCGCCATATTGAGCCGAACTCATACCAAGCAAAAAGTAACCGGCGCCTGTTACCGGACTGTATTGTGCCTCAACATTACCACTGTTGTAAGAATAAAATGGCTGATAATAAACCTGGCTCGCCCAACCAATTAAGTCTGGTTCCCAAAGCCCAGCCAAACCATAGGTGGCCGCCAGATCCACTGAAACCGGACTTGAATCCCAACCCGGGACAGCCTGATCACAAACCAAGTTATAATCATCAACCTGGTAAAAGCCGGCACTATCAATCATGACGTCGCGACCATTCCAAATGTCCAGTGCTTGAGTGGAATTGGTGCCGTAAGGATAGCTTGCCTCAGAGGCAGTAAAATCGCCATTGCCTACTTTTAAAACTCGGCCGCTGGTAAGGCCAGAAAAATCCCAAACATTAAGATAAACATTCGATAAAAAGTCGGCTCCGGAAGCGGCGCCGCTTACATCCAAATTAAAATTAATTGTTAAGGTATCAGTCACGCTGCTATAAGTAGCGCTGGCTGAATTAACTGCCAGTTCGCTTGTTTTGGAGTCTCCGGCATCTTCAGTTACTGAGTACGAACCATCCTGATTATCCGTATACAAAATACGATATTGCGAACCATCACCCCAAGCTGAAGTATTATCGAAAATCAATCTTAAACCGCTGATATCACTAATGCGGGAACCAGTGGGAGCGTTAGTATCAAATATCGTGATCCGGATGGGAATTTGCCGATTGTTGTTTTTGTCCAAACCGACAATCAAATCACGACTGTTGCAGGCAGTATTAGTACAACTCTCAGCCTCACCAACTGCTAAAATCACTGAAACCGGATTGGGCGTGCCAATCTGCGGGCCGTTCACTATTGTGCCATTACTATAACAGTCGTTGAATGGCTGGACAGTCCAATTGTAAGTTTTACCCAACTGCCCGGTAAAAGAATCACTGGTCGCGGTGATGCCGGTTTTGGGATAACCGGAAAGAGACAAGCCACTATCGGCATCAGTAACATTCACTTTATAAGTATTGGTATTAGTGGCGGCTGTCCAGCTCAAATTGACTGTCATCCCTGAACCGGAATATTGAAGATTGGTGACGGCTCCTAGCAAACAAACATTGCTACAAGCCCCACCACAGCTTGGTAAAGTACAACTACGCGCACAAGTAGGCGTACACTGGCAGGCGTGCTGGGCTTGAGCCGATTGAGGCAGGGAAAAAACTCCGACAATCAACAATAACAATAAAATAAGTCGAACTAACTGTTTCATTAAGAAAAGAGTAGCAAAAAAACAAAATGCAAGCAAGATTTTCGTAGAATAGAGATGTGACAAAACTTAAACTGACTATTTTCTGGCTATATTTAATCTTAACTCTGATAACCGGCTCTTTGGGACTGCCTGTTTTAAACACAATTAATCTTAAACTGCTCTTGGGACTCCCTTTGTTATTAGCTCTTTTGGCCATTAATAACCGGCAACCGCTATTGATTAACAAACGCCTATCTCAACTGACATTAATTTTTGTGATGACAGCGGTTTTGAGCAGCCTGTTTTCTCAGCATTTCTTAAATACCCGAACCGAGCTGATTAAACTATTTGCCGGAATATCATTAATGTTGTTTGGGGCTCTATACCGACAGTATTTACAAAAATCCTTACCGACTGTCTTGATTAGTTTGGGCGTTTTTTACAGCCTGTATTTTTTGTTGCTGACGAATTTGCCGGCCGTGTTTGGCTGGCTCAGGCCCATAAACGGCTACAACCTGGTTTTCCCTTTTTACGCTCTTCACAATCATTTGGGTGACTTTTTGGTGTTGTCGGCAGTTTGCCTACTTGATCGATTGGCAAACAATAAAAAGTCCTGGCTTAATTACGGCTGGCTGGCAATTTTTGGCTTATTAATTTTCTATTCATATTCCCGCTCAAGCTATACGGCTCTGACAGTGGTTATTGTACTTCTACTTCTAAAACAGCTCAAACAAAAAGCCAAACCAATAATCATTCTGGTGAGTTTAATTTTATTAGCCGGGGCCTTTTTGTTTATGGCCATCACCACTAAAGAAACCGGTTTTCAGCTCTCTTTGTTTAGCGCTATTAAAAACAAAGTTTTATTAAACGGCCGCGACCAATATTGGGGCACTTCTATAGCCGCGTTTAAAGACTATCCCTGGTTTGGGATTGGCTTGGGTAATTTTGTGCACGCCATGGGACGCTACAGTAGCATTCCTTTTAACTGGACCGAGAGCAGCCTGAACCTGTTTTTGAGTTTTTTTTCGGAAAACGGCCTTTTGGTATTAATCGCCTTTATGGCTCTTTTGATTTGGATAATCAAAAACAACCGGTTTCGCCTGAGCTTTTTTTTGCTGATTGCCCTACTTGTTAATTTCCAAACCGACTACACCTATAATATAGTGGCCATGTGGCTGCTTTTTTGGCTGGTAATGGGCTTGAGTTTTGATAATAAAAATGATCTTGTTGAAATTAAGCCCGGCCGAGCCTTGTGGCCGGGATTGATCACCAGCCTGCTACTCCTGCAACTGACGCTCACCGGCATTTTCTTTGACCTTAAGCAATACTCGCTGGCGTTTGTGGCCGACCCGCTTAATAAATCGGCACACGAATATCTGATCGGCCAAAAGTTGTTTTCCAAACAATACGCTCAGGGAGAATGGCTGCTAAAACTTTATCAGCGCCTGTACCGAGCCGATGCCGGGGCCCAATATGCCGCCGCCAATCTCTACCTGGCGCTTGGCCAAGATAAACAAGCGCTATCCGGCTTTTATCAAGCCTACCTCTGGAACCCTTATGAAAATCTGGACGTTTATCGCCAAATTTACCGATTGGAGAAAAAGCTCAACGGCCAACTAGCAGCCAAAACCTTTTTGCAAAACTATGAAAGTAAAGTTAGAAGTATTAGTGACGATTCCTATTTTAGTCAGGAAATTAGAAGAAATTTTGCTGAATTCAGCCAATCCCAACAGTGAAAATCAAACCGCGGCGGTTTGCAGGGTCATTAGATTTTGTTGACCATTGTCATATTAACGCAGCCTAAGGAGACACAAGACGCTTTTTGCAGCTTGGGTTGAGTCTGTTTTTGATAAGCTTTGTTTTGAATAATTTGCGTCAGCGGCTGCTCCAAAAGATTGCCCAAACAAACATCTCTTCGCATAAAACAAGGATAAATTGATCCGTCGACATCCAAAACAAAATGGCTGGTACCCATGGGACAAAAAAGATTGGTGGGTTTTTGCAGCTTAATTAATTGCATTACTGCCTGTGTATAATCAACAAGGTCTTTGGACGAACCAGCCCAAACTAACATGGCTTGCGCAAGTTGTTTTTGCTCCGACTGGCTAAGCTTTTCCAAGGCCATTTTCTGAATTGGCTTAATTTTGGGATTAATCTCAACCGGATCAACCCAGTGAATCAAATTATTTTTTTGACAAAAGTGAAACATTGGCAATAATTCACTTAAATTCTGGCGAGTAATAGTCTGCATAATTTCAATCGTCAAATTGGGGTGGCGCTGACGGATTAATTGCTTTAGATTAGAAAGCACCAAAGCCCCCTGACCGCGCTGATGATCATTAATTTGCTGATCTAAAGAATCCAGAGATACAGACACCGTGGTAAAACCACAGTCGATAATTTTGCTAATCATTGATTTATTAAGGAGAACGCCGTTTGTAAGAAGCGAAATTTTCAGACCCTGGCGCCGACAATCAGCGGCAATTTTAAACAGATCTTCATTGAGCAGAGCCTCACCGCCAGTGAAAATGATTTCGTCAAAGTGCTCTTTGAATTGGGGAATAATTTTTTGGTAATCTCGATAATGATTGAGCCGAAAGTCTCGTTTGGCCAAACCGGTATTGTAATAACAGTAACGGCAACCCAAATTGCAATAATTGGTGAGTGTCCAATAGAGTTTTCGTAACATCTCCAGATGATTATAACAAATAAAATCAAACCGCCGCGGTGTGCAGGGGTTATTACTGGGCAAAACTTATGGCATTGTCTTAAACTATGAATATGAAAGAAATTTTATACAAATATAAGCACAATTTAAACCAATTGGCTGAGCTTGGCTGGCAAGAACAACAAACTACTACCTACATTCAAAAAGCCTTGAAAACCAAGCCGTTAAAACGTGGTTTTGGCAAAAGCAAAACCGGCCTACTTTATCAGCTGGGCAAGGGGCAACAGAAAATACTGCTACGGGCGGATATTGACGCCTTGCAGACCAAAACCGGACCACGCCATATTTGCGGACATTCCAGCCATACCGCCGCTTTGATGTTAGCCTTTCAACAAGCTGCTAAGCAAGAGAAGCAATACAGCCAGCAAGGCAAAGCTGTGTATTTTTTGTTTCAACCAGCTGAGGAAACTTTTCCTTCGGGTGCACAAGCGGTGATGGATGAGTTTTTTAACCAACAACCTTTACCCAAATATGCTTTTAGCTGCCATGTAAGACCGAAATTGCCGCTTGGCCAGATACAGATCGGGAGCCAAATTATGGCTAGAGGTGATTATGCCGAAGTGGAATTTTTTGGCCAACAAGTGCACGTAAAACAAGCTGCCGAAAACCCTGATGTATTAGAGGCCGCAGCCAAATTGATATTGCAGTGTCGTTCTTTTCAAAAACAAAACCGTCGCCGGCTGCGCTTAAATTTTGGCGTGATCAAAGGCGGACAGCAAGCTAACACCGTAGCGGAATATTGCTTGCTTAAAGGCGACATCCGTTTGAAAAACGATAAATTACAAGATGTGGTGAAACAGTTTCTCCAAAAAACACTTAAGAAAATAGAGCAACAAACCAAAATCAAGAGCCAGTTGCACTATTTCTCCGGCTACCCCAGTTTGGTCAATCACCCACAGCTTGCCAAAAAAATGCAACAGTATTTTGCTAAAAATCCAGATTTTAAGCTTTCTAAACAGCCTGAGTTTTCTTTTGGATGTGAAGACTTTAGTTTTTTTAGCGCCAAAGTTCCATCAGTTTATGCATTAATTGGCACTGGTGATAAGCATGAAATTCACGAGCCAAATTGCCGTATCTCTGACCAAGGAACCTGGTGCATTTTTCAGTATTTTCAGGGTTTGCTTGATTGGTGGAAATTCGATCAGTTAGTAAATTACGACCGGAATAACATGAATTCAAAAAGGCACATGGGAAAAATTATCTCTTCTGTATAAAATAAGACTATGGCTTGTTAAGACAACCCACATCAAACCGCGGCGGTGTGCAGGGGTTAGCCTTTTTCAAAAATATAGGTTCGGTTTTTTGTTAGTTTTTGAAAACGATTTTGACCCAAAAAAGCCTTGACCTGCCTCTGGCTCCGATAGTGTTTGTCCCGCTTGAGGTCATTAACATGCAGGTGCAAATGTTTGATGTCCCGGCCGTGCTCCTTGAAAAAACGATCGACCTTTGCCAAAGCCTGTGTTTTGGACTTTGATCCCAAAATAAAATGACCCAAATCAAAACAAAGTGAGAGATTTTTAGGAATATGACTGGGATTCTCAATCAAACTCCAATCCTTGGGATTTAAAATATTGGTATTTTCCCAAACCGTTTTCATTCCAAATATCCGACTCCAAAAATTAATAAAATTAATGTACTGCCAGCCGGCTTTGGGATGATAATATGATTTGAATTGACTTTCATAGGGCAGATGAAAATTCAAGGTTCTGGCTCTAAACAAAAAAGCCAAAACAATATCCAAAAATCCTTGCCAATAATCTCTAAATTGTAAAGGTCGGAAAAATGATGAGGCGTGCACATGAAGATTACCTTTTTCGTCTTTGGCGAATTTCATTTTACTTAAGTTCTTCTAAAATTTGCTTGATGACCATAATCTTATTATGATAAAAACCAGTGGGATTTTCTGCCTGATATTGTTCTAGAGTGGCGGTTGATAAAAACTGCAAACAACGACCCATTAACCAGGCCATTGTTGTAGCCCGATCAGGTTCTTCACCGTAACCTTGCCAAAAAGCCTCTGTGTTTTGATGCACTCTCTCAATCCAAAGATTAACAATGGCAAAGTCTTCAAATGGCGAACCTATCCCTGCCAATTCCCAATCAATTACCCCAACTATGCTTTTGCCGTTATAAAGCAAATTATTCAACCAAAAGTCACGATGGACCCGAGTGATTCCAAATTGTCTAGTTATGGCTAAGTCTAAATTATTATCAATTAGCTCTAGAATCTGCTGTTGGCACAAATTTGCATAATTAAGAATTGGGGCTGTAGTTTGTGCTGCTGTTTGGGTTTTTTTAAAAAATTGATCTAAATAATAATCTGTGTTAGTTGTCACCGGACAGTGAATTTTTTTTAACAAAGCGCCAGCTTGTTGCAAAACTTCGGTCTTTTTTAGAAGAGAACAGGTACGAACATATTCATCAAGAGGAAAACCAATAATCTGCTCCATTTCTAACCAATGTTCTTGTGTGTTGAAGTTTAAAACCTTTGGCACCGGAACACTATCCATATTAAATCTCTTTAAGGCCCGAAGTTCTCGAAGCGCTCTTTGCTCAGAAGGCACGCCAATCATACTTTCATTTGCATACTGCTTACGAACAATCGAATCAGATGATAACTGAATATGGTTGATGTTGCCACCGTTCACTCTGGTTTCGGAAGGAGTGGATTTTTGAGCAATAGAAATATTGGGGGGTCTTTTTAGAGCACAACGAGGGTCAAGCGCTGCTTCGGTAGAAAGCCTCACGCTTGGACAACCGCCTTGACAGGCATGACGATTACCACAAGTCGGACAAGGAGTATCAGTTCGGGTGTTTTCTGTCTTAAAAAATTGCCTGATTTTTAGAAAATCCTCACCCTCACGCCAATAATGCAAAAGGTCTTTGTTTGGATCGGTGAGTAAATTGTGGCCGGGATAATATGGAGTCAAAAAAGCACAAGGGGAAAAATTACCGCAAGCATCTATTTGTCCGGCTCGTGTTCCGGCTCCGCAATCCAGCCCGGTTCTAATAACCAATTGGCTGTCCGGAACATCGTACCTGATAATTTCTTCGCCAACGGTTACCAAAGAATTTGTATTGACAATCTCCCGAAGCAGATCGAAAAGCTGCCAATAATCAGAGTCGGCTTGAGTAAAAGCCAACCCATTTCCGGCTGCTCGCCCGACTGGCCGCGCTAGCTTAATTTTTAAAGGAGTCCCCGTTTGCTTTGACAAATCCACCAAATATTGTACTTGAGAAATTGAGGCCGGAGTATTACAAATTGTGGCTCTAATTTTGTGAGCAATGCCTTGGTCTCTTAACCGCTCAATGCCGGCAAGTGCTTTTTCGAACACTCCGGGGCCACGGAATTGATTGTGATAATTGGGATAACCGTCTATACTGACTGACAAGGTCACTTTGTGTTCTTTGAAAAGCTCCATAATACTCTGATCCAAGATAGCTAAATTGACTCCGGAAGTGGCAATATCGGTCGCGATTCGGTGTTTCCTAAGTTCGGCAATGAGCTCATAAACATGAGAAAAAACTAATGGCTCGCCGCCGCCGATTTTGACTCTCAACACGCCCGCCTGAATAATTTGCTCGGCAATATTTAGCGTCTCGTCATGATTTAAACTTGGGACATTATTGGCGCCTGATCTGGACAAACAATGCTCACAAGACAAGGGACATCTTAATGAGGGGTCAAAATAAACATAAGCCGGAGCCGACAACGCATTCTCTACTTTTTCCAAACTAACTGCTCTTTGGGCTGAACTCAAATCAACAGTCTCGCGATGAAAAGTAAGTTTATTGTCTTGATTTAGAGTAATCGCCCTAATATCCGCATAGCCACCAAATTCTTGGCGAATAATTTGATAGGGCTTAAGTACTTCTTTATTTTGTTGATTTTCGGTTGTCATGTCAACCTATAGTATACCATCAAACCGCCGCGGTTTGCAGGGTAAGGTTACCAGGCTCTGTACCAAAGACCGTAATGATGATTTTGGGCATATTGCTCTGCTTTTTTGAGTAATAAGTCGTATTTAAGTGTTTTTTCTCCTTTAATTGGGTAATATTTGGCCAAACCCTCTTGTAAGAGTAGCTCGTTGAGCATTTGCTCCTCGACCCAGACATAGGCCAGCAAACGACCGTAGCTGTCGAACAATTTTGAATCGTACTCCAATTCAATTTGCTGATTGCCGACTTTTTCCTGAACAAATTGCTTGGCCTCTTTCCCCCAAACCTCCCGAAGCTCCGGCGCATTTATACCTTGCAAACGCACTCTTTGACCATCAGAAAGCTCAATCGTATCGCCGTCGATCACCTGCTCAGATCGGGCCTGATGAGGCAACACGGTTTCGACACGAGAAACACCGCCCATTTGCTTTAATTGCGTCAAACCCGACTGCCAATCCCAACCCAAAACGCCCGCCAAAATCAGGCCAGGAATAAAAACAACAGGAATGCCAAAAGCCAAAAGAAACCGGCGGGTGAGAGATTTGGGAACAGGCTTGGACTTGGACATAGAATTATTTTACGATAAAATAGAGTG
>Ga0208958_1000406_pt1 | contig 52159 bp, 50 predicted proteins | sample RifOxyB1_FD_184032 | JGI IMG/M metagenome (GOLD analysis project Ga0208958, IMG submission 184032) | Soil microbial communities from Rifle, Colorado - Rifle Oxygen_injection B1 (SPAdes) | ecosystem: Environmental > Terrestrial > Deep subsurface > Rock core/Sediment | place: Rifle, Colorado...
TTATGAACGAGGCGCTTAAAGAAGTTAAACGTTTTTTTTCCGTTTCCCTATCTCGCACGGCAATTTCAAGTGCCTTGGCAAATCCGACAATTAAAGGTATGGGTGAGGTGCCGAGTGGCGGTAGGTCAAGCTTTAATCCGCGTCTTACAACCAGTGCGCCAATGCCTTTGGGTCCGTAGAGCTTAGCTCCATCGAGAGTCAAGAGATCGCATGAAAGAGCTTCTAAACCGACTTTAAAATATTGAGCAGTTTGTGAAGCATCTATATGAAGCAGGGGTGTTTGAGAGTTATTAGTCTTTCTCCACTTGCGTACCCGCCGACCAATTTTATTGTCAGTTGTAACAGTGGAGATAAGGGTGGCGTTTTCTCCTATTGGCCACTCCTTTTCGAGATTATAAGTTGAGGAATTTAGGCCCTTGGCAGCTTCAAATACGGAAGGGTGACTCATGGCATCGATAACAATATGTGAGTTCTTCAGCCCCCGAATAGCCCAGGTATTTGATTCCGTTCCTCCGCTGGTAAAAATGATGTTGTCGCTTGAAACCCCTATTAGTCGCGCTATTTTAGTTCTATTTTTTTCAACATCTTCTTTGATTTGCATACCCTCCACATATATTGCGGAAGGATTATAAAAATCTTTTGACCAATATTTCTCCATTGCTCGCCTGACTTCTGGCAACACTGGAGTGGCGGAAGCGTAATCAAGAAAAATTCTTTTGTTATGGAATCGATTCATTATGCCGACATTCTATAGAGATAAGCTGTTTTTGCAACACATTTATGATAAGGTTAGAACTTAATTATGGCTAAATCAGAACAAAAAGCTGAAAAGGATATTCGTCCGCCAGTGGTGGCCATCTTGGGACACATAGACCACGGCAAGTCGACGCTCATTGATTACATTAGAAAAACCAATGTGACCGGAGCGGAGGCGGGAGGCATCACTCAACATATTAACACCTATGAGATCGTCCATACCTCCAAAGACGGCCGGGAGAAACACATTACATTTCTTGATACCCCGGGACATGAGGCCTTCAGTAATATTCGTATTCACTGCGCAAATGTGGCCGATATTGCGGCGCTCATCGTGAGCGCGGAAGACGGAGTCAAGCCTCAAACGCTTGAGGTGCTCAAACAAATTAAAGAATGCCATCTACCGTATCTCGTGGTAATCACCAAGATTGACAAGCCTTCGGCTGATATTCTACGCACTAAACAAAATCTGGCAGAAAATGAAATTTATGTCGAGGGCTACGGCGGCAGTACACCGGTAGTTGCATTATCGGCGAAAACTGGCGAAGGTGTAGATGAATTCTTGGAAATGATTGGCCTTATTTCCGAACTTGAAGAAAAAATGGCAGACCGAGACGCACTTGGTTCCGGGGTAATTATAGAGAGTAGACGCGACGCCAAGAGAGGCATTGTCGCAGTGGGTATCATCAAGGATGGCACATTACGACCAGGTTTATTTGCCGCCGCCAAGGCGGGGCAAGCCGCCACCCACGGGACTATTGCCCCGATACGTTTTCTTCTTGACGCGGAAGGGAAACTGGTTGACGAACTTTCCTTCTCCAGTCCGGTCCAAATTGTCGGTTGGGATAAAATGCCAACTATAGGAGAAGAATTCAAGACATTTTTAAAGAAAGATGAGGCGCTTGCCTTCGCGGCCCCAACATCTGGCAAAGCAGACATCCCCATCCAAATACAGTCTGACATTAAGAAAAATTTTTCTTTCCTACCTATGGTCCTCAAAGCCGATACCGCCGGCAGTCTGGATGCTGTGACGGGAGAACTGAAGAAGCTTTCGAGAGAACGAATTGCGCCGCAAGTCATTCTTTCAGGTATCGGCGGTATAAATGAAAATGATGTCAAATCGGCGATAGCCGCCACCGGAGCGATTATCATCGGCTTTAATACCAAAGTGGAACCAAGAGTCATCCTATTAGCAGAACGTTCGGGTATTACCATTCTGGTATTTAACGTCATTTATGAACTTACAGATAAAATTAAAGAGCTTCTCTCCGAAAGGGAACCAAGAATGGAAATCGAAACAATAATTGGTATTTCTAAAGTACTGAAGTTGTTCGGTATTACCAAAGGCAGACAGATTATAGGCGGACGCGTGCTGTCGGGCCAAATTAAACGTGGCTCTATTGTGAAAATTATCAGACGTGAAACAGAACTCGGCGTCGGCAAAGTCAAAGAACTTCAACAGTCCAAGATTGCCACGGATTCGGTCAATGAAGGTGTTGAATTCGGTGCCATGATTGAATCTAAGATAGAAGTTGCTCCGGGAGATATACTTGATGCAGTGATTCTTGTTACTAAATAATGCGTAAAATAAAAAAGGGAAAGCTGGAAGAAATAATTCATCGTCTAGCGGCAGAGTTTGCGCGAGATACGGCGAGTGATACTTCGCTTCTAACTATTACCAGAGTCGAACTCTCGCCTACTGGAAAAGAAGCCAAGATCTATTTCACTACTATGCCCGAAAATCGTGAGAATGCGGCACTGAAATTTTTAATCAGAAAAATTCCAGAGTTTAGAAAATACGTTAGAGTTAAGTCTCGTATCGGCGTAGTGCCACGTATTGATTTCACAATCGATTATGGTGAACGTAATCGTCAGAGACTGGACGAGTTAAGTAAAAAAGAATAGCCCGCACTGAACTTGTTAAAATGCGAGATGCGAGAATCGAACTCGCGCCCGATGCTTGGGAAGCATCAGTTCTGCCACTAAACTAATCTCGCTTTTCTTTCCAACACGGTGCCCGGGGTGGGCCTCGAACCCACACGACCTTGCGGTCACGAAATTTTAAGTCTCGCGCGTATACCGATTCCGCCACCCGGGCAAGTCCGCCTTCGCGAATTTTGTAACTGCACTTCGCGCGGACAAAATTCGCGAAGGCGTGGAGGGGAATCGAACCCCTGCATGTTGGTTTTGCAGACCAAAGCGTTTCCACTTCGCCACCACGCCGATTTTACAATTAAACTCTTATAGATTAACACAATTGCTTAATCTTTACCTTTTTGAAATACTGTATTCCTATAAGCGTCCATAGCTCAGTTGGTAGAGCAGATCCCTCTTAAGGATAAGGTCGCAGGTTCGAGACCTGCTGGACGCATTGCCGAGGTGGCGAAATTGGTAGACGCACTTGCCTTAGGAGCAAGCGGGGTAACCCATGGAGGTCCAAATCCTCTCCTCGGCACTTGACTTTTGCTACACACCTGATATAGTTAAGGGCGGAGAGGAGGTGATAAAAATGACCGAGGAACGGAAAGGGCAAATTGCTCTGCTGATTACTAAGGCCAAATATCGGCATGATGGTATTCGGCTTAAGTTTGATGTAGCGCGGCGGGATATCGGCAACATGGCGAAGGAAATTGGCATCAGTGTCGATGAAGCCATGGAATGGTCCGAAATTCTTGTCCGCGAGTTAGTTGATGAGACGTTTCCTCCTCACTGAAAAAGGTTTAGTTGGAGGATAAGAACCTAACTCCGCTTTCTACTTAACACCCCCCCCGCCACGCTTGCCGTGGCGGGGGATTCTTTGTTATGAAGTTCCAGTGAGTATGGAAGGCAATGCCTCCGTAGAAAATAGAGATACCAAACTGGACTTTTAAAATCGAAAGAGTAAAATCTCAGTAGATTGAATGTTCGAGGATAATTTTAAAAATGGAGGTAAATCATGGTCACGATGCATACTTGTGCTACTCCAGAAGACGGGTGGGCGCTCTGCAGTCACTTTATCGGTAATCTTTTTCTGGCCATTGAATTGGCAACGGAAGAGGTGGTTGAAGAGGATGAAGTCAATAAGAAAAAACAAGCAAAAACCATCAACGACATTTGGGCTAAACTGGTTGGTAGTCTCTATATGGTAGTACACAGAATGGAGTCCAACTACCATTATAATGATGCCATCAGGATGAGATTGATTCTCGACATGGTGGTTGAGCTTGGTGTAGCTGAGTCAGAAGCTCGCGCCGCTATCCGTCGTGAATTTCACAGAACTCGAATTTCAATGACGGGATATCGATGATAAGGGAATGTGGCCTCACACCGTCCGACTGAGTCAATTGCTACCTAGCTTTTGATTTAGTCGGGCGGCTTTCGTTTAGGGCTTGCAAAATTTACTAAGTTGTGTAGCATTTACGTCATGTTAAAAGAGAAGCCAATCGGTAAAGTGGTGCATTGGTACGACAAGCTTGGCGTGGCAGTGGTTAAGTTGAACAAGGCTCTCAAAGTTGGGAGTCAGGTAAAAGTAAGGCGTGGAGAACAGGAATTCACGGACACTGTTACTTCCATGCAACTTGACCACAAGTCTGTCAAAGCCGGCAAGAAGGGCGAAGAGGTGGCCATAAAAGTCTCCCAACAGGTCAAAGAGGGAGCCGAAATTTACGCCATCAAATAGTCGCTTCTTGTTATGTCGCAACTGCATATCATAAAATTAGTCTCAGTAGGAGACGAGAGAGGGGTCGGTAAGGGCCACACTTATTACTCGCGCAAGAATCGGAAATCTGTCGAGCGTAAACTAGAATTCAAGAAATATAACCCCATTGCTCGTAAACACACTATGTATAAAGAAAAGAAAGCCTAAAGGCGGGCGATGAGGGAATCGGACCCCCGACATCGGTTTTGGAGACCGAAGTTATACCACTTAACTAATCGCCCCTACTGCGTTTTATTCGCTTAACTAGTCCATTGTACACGGAACCGGAACTTTTGAAACTTTTCTCCCTATCTCTTGCGTCATTCTCATTTTTATAGGCTTCGTAATAAACAAGATCCACATCATTTCCTAATCGTTTTGTCGTGTACACCTTTCCGTTCCGATGTTCATTTATTCTACGTTGTAAATTTCGTGTGTATCCTATATACAAATTCTTTGTTTTTAGATTTTTTAGAATATATACGTAATACATATATATCGGTTTTGGACCCCGTCGCTCGCGAGCGACGGGGTGGAGACCGAAGTTATACCACTTAACTAATCGCCCAACGGAGTTATCCTAGCATACGCTCAACATATTTTTCTATCTCCTTATATTTCTCCGGTTTAAACCACTTGATTTCTTTATTTCGCTTAAACCAGGTCATCTGCTTCTTGGCGTAATGTCTGCTTTCGATATAAAGTTTATCAATCATTTCTTGTCTAGAAATTTTATTTTGCAAATACATACCGATATATCTATATTCCAGTCCGAGTTCGTGCATGCGTTTATATGTCAGTCCTTGCTTATGTAATTTTTTTCCCTCACGAATCATACCGTTGAGTCTTTTGAGCAACCTCTTGTAGATTCTCTGGTCAAGATTGTCTAGTTTTAAACCAATATAGACATACTCCCAACTCGACTTGGACACGCCGTGTCCAAGTCGAGTTGGGACATTACCGACGGCTGCAACTATCTCCAGAGCGCGAATCAAGCGCACTTTATTGTGTGGGTCAATAGTTTTAGCTCTCTTTGGGTCCCTATTCTTAAGTATTTGAAAAAGCTCTTCAGTAGATTTTTGGGAAAGTTTTTCTCGCAGTTTTTTGTTCGGTGGCACATTGGGAAAATTAATTTTTCCAACAAGGGTATCTATATAAAAACCCGTGCCGCCAACAATGATTGGTAACTTTCCACAACTTACGATATATCGTAAGTTGTGTTTGGCAAGTCGTTTATAGTCCGCGGCGGAGAATTGTTTTTTAGGATTGGCGACATCAATAAGATGATGGGGGATGTCTCTCATTTCTTGTCTGGTAACTTTGCCAGTGCCAATGTCGAGACCTTTATACACCTGCCGCGAGTCGGCGGAAATGATCTCCCCGTTAAATTTCTTCGCCAGTCTTACACTAAGATCTGATTTGCCTGAAGCCGTAGGGCCGACAATGATGAGGATTTTTTGTTGCGCCATAAAATTTTTCGTATTTCTTCGATAAAGATTATTGAAGTAGCGAGAGATATAATTATGAACCATTCCGACAAGTCGAGCGGCACAGTATGCAGAAACTTTTGGAGCAGGGGATGATAGATGGCCAGCGTTTGGAATGAGAAAGCGGCCAGGGTAGCGCCCACCATAAATCTGTTTTCAAAAATGTTTGCCTGAAAAATCGATTTGTTTTCAGAGCGGCAATTCCAAGCATTGAACCATTGGAAGACGGCAAGAACGGTGAGGGAAATTGTCCAAGCTTTCTCCAGATTCGTCTCGAAGTAATTTTGAAACAGCGCGAGCGTTATCACAAGCATGGGCATGGCCATAAGGAGTATTCTCTGTCCCATCAAAGTATCCACCAAATATTTCCTTGGTTTCTGAAATGTTTTACTCAACAAACCACGCTCCCTCGGTTCCATAGCAAGGGCGACGGTGAAGAACCCATCCGTCACAAAGTTTAGCCATATAATCTGCGCGGGTAAAAGTGGCAAGGGTAAACCTGCAATAATAGCTCCCGTGATTACAAGCAATTCTCCGAGACTGGTGGACAGGAGGTAAAGGACCACTTTTGTGATTGTTTTATAAATATTTCTGCCTTCTTCTATCGCCGAAACTATACTGCCGAAGTTATCATCCAAGAGGACGATGTCAGAAGCCTCTTTTGCCACCTCTGTGCCAATTTTACCCATGGTGACTCCCAGATCTGCCGCGACCAAAGACGGCGCATCGTTGACTCCGTCGCCGGTCATGGCGATGATTTCTCCTCTGGCTTTATAAGCATTAATAATGCGAAGTTTATGTTCCGGTGTGACTCTGGCAAATACTGAAGTCTTCGCCAAATATTCTTTCAGCGCGTCATCTGAAAATTTGTCTAACTCCACACCGGTCAGACTGGTATCGCCGGTTCTGTAGATGCCCGCTTCTTTCGCTATGGCCTCCGCCGTTATTTGGTGGTCACCGGTAATCATCACCACTCTTATGCCGGCTGCCGCGGCGCGTTTGGTGGCCTCCTTCACCTCAAGACGCAAGGCATCTTTGAGACCGAAGAATCCGACGAAAGTCAGATTTGTTATGTCTTCCTGACTTAAATTTCCCGACTGGCGGGAACTTGAAGCAAGAGCAAGAATCCTAAATCCTCTTCTCGAAATGTCGAAGAATATTGATTTCAATCCGTCTTTTTGTTCGGGAGACAAAGCTTCTTCCTCGTTGTCTTGCCAAATCTTATCTGAATTTTCCAAAATCACTTCAGGCGCGCCAGCCACCGCCAAGAAATTCTTCTCCTTATCTTTGTGCAAAGTTGCATGATATTGGATGTTGTAATCGAAAGGTATTTCTGCTACGAGCGAGGATTCGTGTTCCAGATCGTCTCTGTTGAAACCTAACTTTCTGGCGAGTACCACCATGGCGGCTTCCGTCGGATCACCGGAGATCTTCCATTCCGTTGTCTTTTCTTGAAGCATGACTCTGGCGCTGGCCGAGAGGGCGGCAATTTTACCGCAAAGCAGAAGTTCCGGGTGATTGGGCGGATCTATAATTTGTTTGTTGATTCTGATGTCGCCCTTCGGTTCATATCCGTTCCCGTCAATCTCAAAGGTTTGACCATTGACGTAAATGATTTGGACCACCATTTCATTTTTGGTAATGGTACCTGTTTTATCGACCGCGATGACTCTGGCCTGTCCAAGCGCTTCCACCGCTTGCAGACGTTTGATCAGGGCGTTTCTCTTGCTCATTCTCCACACTCCTGCGGCCAGTATGACGGTAATGGCAACCGGCAAACCTTCTGGAATGATAGAAACCGAAATTGAAATGACAAAGACGAGCATCTGCATTATGGATTTGCCGGAAACTATACCAATGACAAAAAGGAGAGCATTTACACCCACCGTAATCATGATAATTATCTTCGAAAGGTTTCGAATGTTTGTTTTAAGCGGAATCTCTGTCTCGATTGAGGACACTTCCTTGGCTATTTGACCGATAACTGTCTCTATCCCGGTTCTTACCACCACCGCCTTGCCGTTGCCGGCAACAACATGGGTTCCCTTGAAGAGCATGTTGCGTTCTTCTTGCGCGGGTAAATTTGGGTTATCCAAGGTACCGGATGTTTTGTGTACCGCTTCCGATTCTCCAGTGAGAGAGGCTTCATCAATTTTAAGATTTTGAGCGGATATAACTCTGGCATCGGCCGCTATCTTCTCGCCCCCTTGGAGTAAAATAATGTCTCCGACAACCACTTGAGAATCTGCGACAATAATTTCTTTGTCATCTCGCAAAACCACTGCTTTTGTTTCCACGTATTGTTTCAGGGCCAAGAGAGTATTTCTGGCCCGACCCTCTTGAATGGAACCGACAACAGCATTCAAAATAAGAACCGTCATAATGACGATGCCGTCGGTTTTTTCTCCTATAAAGAATACCGCCAGGGCTGCGGCGAGGAGGATGTAGATTAGAGGACTTTGAAATTGCCGCAGAAAAATAAAGATTGCGCTATCCGGCCTTGATTCCGGCAACACATTTAGTCCGCCCTCTTCAAGCCTGCGTTTCGCTTCGATACTTGAGAGTCCGTGCTCGCTCGATTTTAATATCTCTAAAACTTTCGAGATCGGCTTAGTGTGCCACTTGATTTCTGTCGCAGAACCCATTCATTTAATTATACACATTCTTGGTGCCGGGAGAGAGAATTGAACTCTCATGGATTACTCCGCACGATTTTGAGTCGTGTGCGTCTACCAATTCCGCCATCCCGGCACTAAACCTATACAACTTAACGTAAAAAGATGTTAAAATCTAGTCATGTCCCGATTTTATAACGACTCCATTTTCTGGATAGAAGTAGATAAGATTAAACCGAACCCCTTTCAACCACGTCGCGAATTTGATGATGTCCAGCTTCGAAGTCTCTCAGATTCAATTCGTCAATACGGCGTGCTTCAGGCTCTTATAGTTACCCGCAATGAAGTTGAGAAAGAAGATGGAGGGATGGGCGTGGAATATGAATTAGTTGCAGGCGAGCGACGCCTCCGCGCCGCTCGCCTAGCGGGTCTCGCGCAGGTGCCAGTGCTCATTCGCACTGGCGAAGAAACCGATCTGATGAAACTTGAGTTGGCTATCATTGAAAATATTCAACGCGAGGATCTTAGCCCGGTGGACCGAGCGCGGGCCTTTGATCGGTTGGTGAGAGAATTTAATTTCAAACACCACGAAATTGGTAAAAAGGTTGGTAAGAGTCGCGAATATGTTTCAAATTCTTTGCGTATTCTCACTCTACCGGAATACATTATTAATGCTCTCTCGGAAAATAAGATTACCGAGGGTCATACTCGGCCCCTCATGATGCTCATAGACCGTCCGCAGGAACAGGAAACGCTTTTTAAAGAAATTCTTTTTAAAAAACTCAATGTCAGAGAAGCGGAAGGTATCGCGCGCCATATCGCGGTTGAGCGCGCTCGCAAACTCATTGATCAGGAACTGATTGATATTGAAGATCAATTTAAAGAAAAACTCGGTACTCGGGTGCGAATAGAAAAGAGGTCTGCCTCGACGCAGGGCGGGGAAGAAGGTGGCCGCGTGACGATAGATTTTTTTAATAAAGACGACCTGCGTTCTTTGCTTGATCGAATTATTTCAAATGCGGTGGAAGAAAAAATTCTGGCGGAAGACAAATCTCAAACGGATGAAAATGACGGATCTCTTTACTCGGTCGCTAATTTCAGTATTTAAATATTGTTGGGATCTCTAAGTTTGCTAAGTTCGTGGCGAATATGGCGACGAGCTATGGAAGTTTTCGTCATATCGAGCCACTTGCGATTTGGTCGGGCGGTTTCGCTTGTCATAATGAAGACGATGTCTCCGTTATGAAGCTCCGTATCAAGCGAAACTAATTTACCGTTTACTTTGGCGCCGGTCATATGGTCGCCGATATTGGAATGTATTGAGTAAGCGAAATCGATTGGCGTCGAGCCAATTGGCAGATCTACCACGTCTCCTTTGGGTGAGAAGACAAATATCCGGTAGTTGAAAAAGTCGCTAATCAACCTCTCCCGGAAGAGTCGCTGATTTTTTGGCGGCCCTTTGTATGATGCCAATTCTGAAATCCATTTAGGCACGTCTTTTTCTTTAAGGGTGCTTGTGTCGTCGGATCTTCTTAATTTTGGCAAAAGAGCATATATCCAATCCAAGACTTTCTTACCATGTTTGTCATCTTTGTATAATAGGTGAGAGGCGATGCCGTATTCAGAATATCGATACATTTCGTGGGTTTTTATTTGAAGTTCCACAATGTTGCCGTCCCCGGTGAAGATGGTGGTATGCAAAGCTTGATAACCGTTTGGTTTAGGAAAGGCGATATAGTCTTTAATGCGATGAGGTAAGGGTCTCCAACGTCCATGTACGGCTCCGAGTGCTCGATAACAATCCGCCACGGAATCCACCATGATACGTATGGCGTTTACGTCGTAAATTTTTTCCATATTTTTATCGTGTCTGAGGTATTTTTTATAGAGACTGTAAAGACCTTTTACCCGATACTCTATTTTGGTTGTGGTTAAGCCCTCCTTGGCGAGTGTTTTAATAACGGAACGGGAGAATTTCTCCAAACTGTCCGCTCTATCTTGATGCCGTTCTTTAAGCGCTTTTGTCGTCTCTTCGTAAGCCTTAGGATAGACATAGGGGAACGAGAGATCCTCCAGTTCGCGATTAATTTTTCTAATACCTAGCCGATACGCAATAGGCGCATAAATTTCGAGGGTTTCTGCCGCTATTCTTTTTTGTTTATCTTTGGGTACAAAAGAGAGGGTTCTCATGTTATGCAGACGATCAGCGAGTTTAATGAGGAGCACTCTGATATCTTCCGACATCGCCACGAAGAGTTTGCGTAAACTTTCATTGTGGCGATCGGTGCCTTTATATTTAAGATGTCCGAGTTTAGTGACACCTTCGACCAAAAAGGCGACTTCCTCTCCAAATTCTTTTACAATTTCTTCTTTATCCACACCGACATCTTCTATCGTGTCGTGGAGCAGTCCGGCCACAACAGTTGCTCCTCCCGCTCCAAGCTCCGCCAAGATTTGAGCTGTTTCGGATAAGTGTTTGAGATACGGCTCGCCCGATAATCTTTTATGATGAAAATGCACTCGCTCAACGAAAGCAAATGCCTTCTTGACGGAGGTAATGTCCTCGGCCGATGAACCAGACATGCTTTTTAAGATTTGAGTAAGCGAGTCTAGGTCTCGTTGATCTTGTGGGGATTGTGATTGGGGCATTTTTTATCCGAGCATCTTTCTGGAATAGTTTTAGTACCCTCCATCATTAAACTATGACAGAGTTTGCAAATTTCGCCTGTGGGTTTGGCTTTCACGGCATATTTACAATCAGGATAATTTGAACAACTATAGAAAGCTCCGAAGCGGCCGCGCCTTTCGGATATAAAACCATTTTTACAAACAGGACATTCTATGCCAGTGGAATTGGTCTTCTCCTGTTCTTTATCCTTTTTGACAAATTTGCATTTCGGGAAACGTGAGCAGGTGGTAAACATTCCAAACTTACCTTCGCGAATGACCATGTTTCCCTTGCCGCACTTAGGGCAGATTTCCCCAGTTTCCTTTGGTCCTTCAAGCTCTTTGCCTTCTATAGTGCGGGCCCCCTGACATTCGGGGTACTTCTCGCATGACAGGAACTTACCGCCTCGGCCGAGCTTAATAATCATGTTAGCTCCACAAACGGGGCACTTCAAGTCCTCTGGCGCCCTGCCAAGGTTAGTGACTTTCGGGACTTGTTCTTTTTCTTTTATTTCTTTTAAAAATGGTGTATAAAAATCGGACAAAGTTTTCTTGTAAGTGCGAGCGCCGTTTGCGATGTCGTCCAATTCGTCTTCCATTTCGGCAGTGAAAGAATCACTAATATAGGTGGGGAAGTGTTTTTCGAGGAAGGAGCTGACCACTTCACCCGTATCGGTAGGGCAGAGAGCCTTAACTCTTTTCTCCACATAGCCGCGATCTTCTAGAGTTTTTATAATAGAGGCGTAAGTGGAAGGTCGGCCGATGCCACGTTTCTCAAGTTCTTTGATAAGACCCGCTTCCGAATATCTCGCCGGCGGCTGGGTCTCTTTCTCTTCGGCATCCATGTTGAGCAGTTTCAACGGATTACCGGCACTAAGTTTCGGTAAAATAACATCTTCGCTTGCGGAAAGAGGGTCGGCCTTAAGCCAACCATCAAAGATGATCCGCGAGCCATTGAGCCAGAAATCAGGCATCGGCACGCCGGAGCCTTGTGCAGAGGCGGCGATGTTAGCAACAACTTTCGTGCGCATTACTTCCGCTGATTTCATTTGACTCGATATGGTTCTTTGCCAGATCAGAGTGTAGAGCCTTTTCTCTCCATCGGTTGCGCCGGCCATTTCTATGTTCATATGAGTCGGTCTGATAGCTTCGTGGGCTTCTTGGGCGTTTTTGGATTTTTTAGTAAAGATGTGTGATTCGAAATAATTATCTCCGTACTTTTTCTTTATCAATTCCTCAATATCTTTGCGCGCGGCGATACCAAGATTGGTTGAGTCAGTGCGCATATAGGTGATATGTCCGGCTTCATAAAGTCTCTGGGCAAAGTACATGGTGCGTGACGGTGCGAGGCCAAGTCGGGAACTCGCCGCTTGTTGCAAGGTTGAAGTGATAAAGGGCGCGCGCGGAGCGCGCGCCACCTTTGTTTCTTTTACGTCCGCTATTTTCCATGAGCCCTTTCTGCCTTCCTCAAGAATTTTCTCCACCTCTTTCTTGTCTTGAGGTTCAACCGAGCATTCAAAGGTCAGACCTTGGGAATTTTGAGAAGGTCTGACCTTGGATTCTAAATTGGCAAAAATCTTCCAGAAAATGACCGGTTTGAAAGCTCGAATCTCCCGTTCGCGTTCCACTATGATTCGAAGCGCCGGAGATTGTACCCGGCCGGCCGAGAGGCCGTAGCGTACTTTCTTCCAAATAAGCCCGGAGAGGTCATAGCCGACCAAGCGATCCAGAACCCTTCTTGCCTCTTGCGCTTCTCTAAGATTAGTATCAATTTCCCTCGGGTGTTCGAGCGCCTCCTCAACCGCTTCCTTGGTGATTTCATAGAAAACGACACGTTTGGGATTATGGTTCGACTTGCGCTCACCATCGCTGAAGCCACAAGCTTCAGCGACATGCCAGGCAATGGCCTCACCCTCGCGGTCCGGGTCGGTGGCGAGCAAGATTTCGTTGGCCCTTTTTGCCAGTGATTTAATTTCGGAAATGATTTTCTCTTTTCCCTTTACCACTTCGTAATGCGGCACGAAGCCGGCCGGTATGTCGATGGCCGATTTATTTGACTTGGGTAAATCTCTAATGTGACCGACAGAGGCGACCACACGAAAATCTTTACCCAGATATTTTTCAATAGTCTTGGCTTTCGACGGTGACTCTACTATAAGCAAACGCATCGCTTAACAGATACTACAGAAACTTCCCCTTTGCAAATTTACCTGCTGGTTTTTGTCAGAAAGTCTTTCGGACTTCACCCAGTTCTTCCACTATCAAACCTTTGATTTCAAGAAGCGAGAGAGTGGCCAAGGCGGTGCTGATATCGAGTTTGGATTTACGGATCAGTTCATCGCGCGGAGATGGTTTCTCCAGAATTTTTATAAAAACTTTTTCTTCATCGCTTAGTTCCTCAATATCCACGAGAGTGGGATTTTCATCCGTTCTCTTTAATCCTAAAAGTTCCCGTACATCATTAGCGTCCCGAATCAGCGCCGCGCCGAGACGAATAAGCATGTGCGCGCCGTCGGAGGTGGGGGAATTTACCGGACCGGGAACACAGCCAACTTCTCGGTTATACTCGGTGGCCAGTCGCGAAGTGATAAGAGTGCCGGACTTTTTCTCGGCTTCAATAACCAAAGTGGCGTGGCACATTCCCGCCATAATCCTGTTTCTCCTCGGGAAAGCCCACGCGCCGGAAGGCATGGTGTCATCGTATTCCGAGATAAGTCCCCCACCGTTTTCAATGATTTCATTTGCGAGATTGACGTGTGAGTGCGGGTGTAAGACCCGCCTATCAAGTCCGGAGCCGGGAATGGCGATAGTTTGAAGTCCGACTCGCAGAGCAGCGCGATGAGCGATGGAATCAATGCCGAGAGCCAAGCCGGAGATGATTGTAATAGGGGAACCGGAAAGTCCCGAGACGATAGATTCACACACCTCTCTGCCATAGCTTGTAAATTTTCTTGAACCTACTACGGCTAGAAGTTTATTGCCGTTATTTGGCAGTTTTCCCTCATAACGCAGTTGCGTCGGAACATCCGGTATTTCTTTAAGAAGTTCTGGAAAGTCGTGTGGAAGAAGTTCGTGAATCATTATGATAACATTGTAGCGTATTATGCTCGATATTAAATTCATCCAGGAAAATAAAAAGTTGGTAGCCCAAGCAGCCAAGTCAAAGCAGGTAGAAGTTGATCTTGAGAGGCTTTTGGAGATTGATGATAAACGCAAGGTTCTCCTTGGACGGGTAGAAGAGAAACGCGCTGACCAAAATGTGGCTAACAATAAGATAATCAAAGCGAGTTCCGAGGAACGCGGCGCAATTCTTGAGAAAATGAAAGCCCTCAAAATCGAATTGGAACGCGATGAAGAAGATCTAAAAGAGACAATGCGCGAATGGCAAGCGCTAATGCTCAAAGTGCCCAATGTACCCGATCAGTCTGTGCCCGAAGGTGATACTGATGTCGATAACGAGGAGATAAAAAAGTGGGGTGATATTCCAAAATTTAATTTTGAACTGAAGGGACACATAGAACTTATGACTGCCTTGGGTATGGCTGATTTTGAACGCGGAGTCAAGGTGGCGGGCTTTCGCGGCTATTTTCTCAAAGGATCAGGAGCACTACTTTCCTTCGCAGTTTGGCGTTATGCACTTGACTTCTTCGTGTCGCGAGGTTTTTCTCTCTACCTTACTCCATCTATGGTCCGACGTGAACCGCTTCTGGGTACAGGTTGGCTGCCACAGAGCGAAGACGATCTATACAAAGTTCAAGATGAGAAATATTTGGCAGGGACGGCGGAAGTGGCGACCATGGGACTTTTCCAGAACGAGGTGATTCCTAAAGAAGAATTGCCGAGAAAGATTCTAGCATTCTCGCCATGTTTTCGCAGAGAAATCGGTAGTTATTCGAAAGATGTGAAGGGTTTGATCCGGGTTCATGAATTTTTTAAATTCGAGCAAGTGATTCTTTGTGAAGCGAGTCACGACGAATCGGTAAAACATCATGAAGAACTTAATAGAAATACCGAAGAATTCATTGAATCTCTCAAAATTCCGTACCGCACGGTCATAAATTGCGGTGGGGATCTAGGTCTTGGTCAGGTGAAAAAATACGATATTGAACTCTGGGTACCGGGCGAGAAAACTTACAGAGAAATTAGTTCCGCTTCCTATTTTCACGATTTTCAGACCAGGAGATTAAATATTCGATATAAAGATGATGGTGGTAAGTTGCAATACGCCCATTCTCTCAACGCCACTGCCGCTCCCACTCCGCGTCTCTTGGTTTCTTTGGTCGAGAATTTTCAACAAATCGACGGTTCCGTAAAAATCCCCGAAGTCTTGGTGCCATATATGAACGGCTTGTCATCAATAGTTCGATAGACTCACCACAAGTAAAAAATGAATTTTTGATAACAAATTGCATGTACTCTCATATACTATAAAATAGTGCGGTCGCACTGAAGTATTGTATGAACCAAAATGTTATGGACTAGTACATTTATTTGACATATTGTTTAATCTACTATATGATAACATCCAGAAAGTAAAAATTAGTTTGTTAACGAAAGGAGAACGATCATGGATGTTCGGCGAATTATTAATAAAGCACTCGAGAAACAGGGAATCTCGCAAGAAACCATTTCGGAAGGTATGAAGAAGGCTCTGCTCGAAATTGAGAGACAGATAGATAAACAGCACGAGAATGAAGTGCATTTTGCAAAGAATCCATAAACGAGAAGCAGCAGACTGTATGCACGCTGAGTCCCGCAAAGAAGTTCCGTACAGAAATGTATAAGCTCTCTACGCGGGACTTCTTTGTGTATGAAGAGATAATTGTCGATTGATAAGGTTCTTAATTTAGCAGACTGTGCAAAGCTCGACTTTGCACAAATACGTTTAGGTATACAATAGAGACATGCGACTTCACGCGCCCGGAGAATATTTACATGTCTTTAATAGGGGAATGCAAAAACAGCCAATCTTTGAAACGGATCAGGATCGTTTAAGATTCTTATTTCTTCTTTTAACCTTTCAGGGAGAAGCAGTTATTAAAAATATAAGTAGAGAAATACGCCAGAATGTGCAAAGCTCGACTTTGCACATTAAGGATGAGTTGAAAAGTGAGATCCTAGAAAAGAGAATGGTGGAACTCGTAGTTTTTTGTTTGGCACCAAATCACTTTCACACAATTATCCGTGAATTAGTTGATAATGGTATTTCTAAATATATGCAAAGAGTTTTAACTGCATATACAAAATATTTCAATACCAGACATGAGAAAAGTGGGCATTTGTTTCAGGGTCCGTATAAAAGTGTCCATATCAGTGAAGACAGACAGCTAATGCATACCTCGGCATATATTCATAAACACCCATGCGAGATAAGCGGATGGAGAGGGAAAGAGCATCTTTATCCTTGGTCAAGTTACTAAGATTGCATCGGTGAAAATAGGTTTGGAGAATTATTAGTCACGGATATCATAACAGATCGTTATATCAAAGATAAAGGAGTTTCGTCATATAAAAAATTTGTTTCCAGCAGTCCCGCTAAGGAAATTACCAAAGAACTATTTACATAATTATGTAACTGTGCAAAGTCGAGCTTTGCACATTAAGGGCACTCGTACGGTTTATTAAAAGGTTTGATATACTTTCTTCATGAAAATAGTCTCAAGTGGTAGGGTTCTTAATTCAGCCGCCTTTTATAAGAAAAAGAAAAGAAGAAAACGCCTGCAATTTATTCTCATATTTATTGGAGTTTTAGCAATTATTTTTTCGCTTATTTATTTTTTTCGCCAGGAGCAATTTTTAATTACTACCATCGTAGTGACGGGGGAGAACGTGATAGCTAAAGAAGAAATCACGCAAACCGTCCGGCACCTGCTTGACGGTTACTATCTCTGGATCATTCCTCGTGCCAATACTTTCATCTATCCGCGCCAAACTATCGAACAAAATCTCACTGAAGCATTTCCAAGACTCAAATCGATCGATTTAAATGTGGACGAACTTCGAACGCTTATTCTTACAGTTGAGGAGCGTGCGCCTTTTGCCTTATATTGTGTTGGCGATAAATGCTTCTTCCTAGATAAAGAAGGGCTGATTTTTGCTCCGGCACCTTCTTTCTCTGCCGGAGTTTACTTTATCTATCGCACCGAAGACTTGATCGAAAATCCCATAGGTAAAAGATTCGTCACTCCGGAAGAATTCGGATCGCTATTGAAATTTATGGAGACTCTCTCCATATTAAATATCAGACCCTCGACGCTTGAGATTGGGATAGATGACTACAGTTTATTTCTATCAGACGGCGGTCGGATTATTTGGCGAAGGGGAGATGACCTCCTCTTTATTCGCTCAAACTTGGAAGCTTTTCTTTCCGACGATTCCATCCGTGCTCAAAGTGATTTTCTTAAAAAGATTCTTTATCTGGATTTACGTACCGAAAATAAAGTATTCTACAAGTTTAAATAACAAATAAATAAATTATGTTGGGATTCTGGGAAAAACTTCATAAACCTGTTTTCGTATTAGCACCCATGGCTGATGTTACTGACGCTGCCTTTCGGAGGATTATCGCGAAGTGTGGTAAACCTGATGTTATATGGACGGAATTTGTTTCTGCTGATGGTCTAGCGCTCGCGTCAGAGATGGGTAGAAAGAAACTTTTGAAGAATCTTGAATACAGCGAAGCGGAACGGCCGATAGTGGCGCAATTTTTTACCTCTTCTCCAGAAAATATGAGAAAGGCCGCAGAACTCGCGCGCGAACTTGGCTTTGATGGTGTGGATATAAATATGGGTTGTCCGGACAAAAGTGTTGAGAAACAGGGCGCCGGCGCTTCGCTTATGAAAAATGTGATACTCGCAAGAGCGCTTGTCAGGGCGGCTAAAGAAGGAGCAAACCCGTTACCCATATCGGTTAAAACTCGCACGGGCTACAGTCAACCTGAACTTGAGCAGTGGCTACCGGAAATTCTCAAGGAAGATGTGGCCGTAGTCACTGTCCATGCTCGCACCAGAAAAGAAATGTCGAAGGTTCCGGCTCGTTGGGAATTTGTCAGACGCGCTGTTGAAATGCGGGATGTCTCCGGTAAAGAAACTTTAATCTTTGGTAATGGTGATGTCTTAGACATTGACGACGCTAGGAGGAAATGTGAAAAATTTGGTTGTGATGGAGTGATGCTCGGCCGCGCCATCTTCGGTAATCCGTGGCTATTTGCGGAAGGAAAGATACCTACAACTGAAGAAAGATTACAAGTCTTGGTCAAGCATACGAAGTTATTTGAAAAACTGCTCGGTGTCTATAAAAACTTTGCTATCATGAAAAAACATTTTAAGGCCTATGTTAAAGATTTCGACGGGGCAGGGGATTTGCGCGCCAAACTTATGGACGCTAATAATGCGGGCGAAGTGGAGAAAATTGTGTCTGAATTCTTTAAAAATCGTATAATAAAGGCATGAAGAAAGACACTAAGACCGAAGGCGTGCTTTACCGCAAATATCGTCCGCAGAAATTCAAAGATGTTATTGGCCAAAATCATATAATTAAAGTTTTAGAAGGAGCGATTAAACTCGGCAATATTTCTCACGCTTATCTCTTCTCCGGATCGCGCGGTACGGGCAAAACCTCCATGGCCAGAATCTTATCGCGGGAGATCGGCACTTCGGCCAATGATTTGGTGGAAATGGATGCCGCCTCCAATCGCGGCATCGATGATGTGCGCGAGATTAGAGAATCGGTGAATACCTTACCCTTTGAATCGCGTTACAAGGTCTATATTATTGATGAGGTTCACATGCTCACCAAGGATGCTTGGAACGCGTTTCTTAAAACCCTTGAAGAACCGCCGCAACACGTCGTGTTCGTGTTGGCGACAACCGAACTGGAAAAAGTACCGGAAACGGTAATCTCGCGCTGTCAAACTTTTTCTTTCAAACAGCCCAACCAAGAGATGCTTAAAAACTTCGCGCTCTCTGTGGCGAGGAAGGAAGGTTTTCTTCTGGAGCCGGCAGCGGCGGAGTTGGTGGCTATTTTAGGCGATGGTTCTTTCCGGGATGCGCACGGTATTTTGGAAAAGGTTTTTTCTTCCACCCCCTCGACTTCGCTCGGGGCAGGCAAAGGCATAAAAATTACTCGCGAAGAAGTGGAAGCAGTGACGGGCGCGCCCAAGGCGGAGTTGGTGCGGGCCATTCTCGAGGCGCTCGTGGAGAAAGATATTGAAAGGGGGATGAATGCTATTCAGAGCGCCGCCGCGGCCAACGCCGAGATGAAACTTTTTGCCAAGCTTATTTTGGAACGATTGCGTTTCCTATTTCTTCTTCGGCTCAAGGCCGGTATGGATGATTACATTAAGAAACAAGTTTCCGAAGACGATTTTTCCTTTCTCCAAACGCTGGCGGCTAAAGCTGGTTCGGATTTAACCGCCGAAGTGCTACTCTCATTTATTACCGCTTATGAAGATTCTGGCCGTACCTCAATTCCTGAATTGGCTCTGGAACTTGCGCTGGCTGATTGCGTTAAATCCGTTTAAATATTTAAACCGCGCAAACACACTTTGATTCGGCCTCATTGCAATTTTGGCAGAGCGCTTCCATCTTTTCTTTATACTTACATTTTCGAAAATGATCGGGGTCAAATACGTATGATGCCAAATTACACTCTGGGCATTTCCAATCCGGCGCCGGTCCTCCACAACGACTGCATAAATGACTTGAGAATTTATTGTGAATATGATTGTTCATAACTTAATTATATCAGAATTTGAACCTATGAAGTGGTAACAGAAAATTTGCCAAAAGAACAAATAATTCGTACTATCAAGGTGTAATTTACGGGCCTCGTCCCTAAATTGCGGGATCGTCTAATGGTAGGACATCGCCCTTTGGAGGCGAGTATCTTGGTCCGAATCCAAGTCCCGCAGCCCTTCTTCCCTTCGGTCATCAGGGCCTTCGGCACTGATATACAAACCGAAAGAAGGTCCCGAGCAGACGCGAGGGATAAGTATTATCTATGTCGTATTTTGTCTACATACTCGAATGCGCTGATAAATCTCTCTATGTCGGTTGCACTAACAATCTTGAGAGAAGAGTAAGACAGCACAACGATTCGAAATGGGGCGCACATTATACAAAACTGCGCAGACCAGTTGTCTTGAAGCATCAAGAAATCTTTAAGACGTTGAAAGAAGGACGACGAAGAGAGGTTGAAATTAAGGGGTGGAGACGAGAAAAGAAACTTACTTTGTTTCACTTGAGATAGGCCATTCGGCTCTGATAGCCTCAGGCTCGAAGAGTTCGGAGTCCTAGGAGTATCAAAAAATGAAAAAACTAATAATGAAAAAGCAAATAGTTGTGATAAGCGGCGGAGATACGTTTGAAACTTACGAAGAGTATTTAAAGTTTTTGCGTGGTTATCAAATTGATATTGAAAGATATAAAAGCGGTAAGACTGACTGGAAACCGTGGTTGAGGCAGAAACTCGGGAGTGATTATGAAGTTATTTTGCCGGTAATGCCCAATAGAACCAATGCTCAATTTAGTGAGTGGAAACTTTGGTTTGAAAAATTTATCCCTTTTTTGAATGATGAAGTTATTTTAGTAGGGCATTCTCTTGGAGGAACTTTTCTGGCCAAATATCTGTCTGAAAACCAGTTCCCTAAACAAATCAAAGCAGTTTTTCTTGTCGGCGCGGTTTATAATAAAGATAGCGAGGGTTATCCGTTGGTTAGTTTTGCCTTGCCGACCGGTTTGAATTTACAGGTAAAGCAAATTTATCTATATCACAGTAAAGATGATCACGTTGTACCATTTACTTCCTTAAAACAATACAAAAAAACCTTACCCAATGCCCAAACAAGAATCTTTGAGGACAGAGGGCATTTTAATCAAGAAGAATTTCCCGAGCTTGTGGAAGATATTTTAAATTTGGATAATTAAGAGATATATGATAAAAAATATTATACTTGTTATTATTATCGTGGGTGCAGCAATCCTAGTTTATATTTATATGAAAAAAGATACAGGAGAAATGAAAAATGTGGAAATGCTCGCAAGGAAAGGCATGTCAGTTATTGGAGGAGATATCGCCTACTTTGGCAATGTGCGAGGATTCTATGCTTATCCGGAGAAAGAGGGCGAATACCCGGGAGTCGTGATGATCCACGAATGGTGGGGCCTCAATGATAATATAAAGGACATGGCCCAAGAGTTGGCGAAAGAAGGTTATAGGGTGCTGGCAGTGGATCTCTTTGGTAAAGTGGCGGCTACTCCGGATGAAGCGCGAGCGCAAACGGCCGGACTGGATCAGACCAAGGCCCTGGAGAATTTGAAGGCGGCAACAAACTTTCTACGACAAGCGGGCGCGCCTAAGGTAGCCTCTCTCGGCTGGTGTTTCGGCGGGAGACAGTCTGTAGAACTGGCGATTTCCGGCGTCAAACTTGACGCGACAGTTGTATATTACGGTAGCGGTCTGGCGACAACTGTGGATAAGCTTAAACCTATCAAGTGGCCGGTGCTCGGCATCTTTGGGGATAAAGATCAATCAATACCGACTGAAACAGTGCGGGCGTTCGAATTATCCCTTAATACTCTAGGTATTAAGAATGAAATCTATATCTATCCGGGAGTTGGGCACGCTTTCGCTAATCCTTCGGGTATGAACTACGCGCCGGAGGAAACCAAAGACGCCTGGGCGAAGACCCTTGCGTTCCTCAAAAAGAGTATGATAAAATAGCCGTATGAAAAAGACAATAATGCTTGCGGTTTTAGCGCTTTTTTTCGGCAGTCTGGTGCCGGCTGTTTCCGCGGATCATTCGTGGGGCGGTTATCATTGGGCGCGAACCAGTAATCCTTTTACATTAAAAGTAGGCGACAACGTTTCATCTAAATGGGACTCTTATTTAGATGAAGCCATTAGTGATTGGAGCGCGTCTTCGGTGCTTGATTTGACAAAAATTGTCGGTAGTACTAGGCCACGTACCTGTAAAGCGAAGACTGGGCAAATTGAAGTTTGCTCGGAGCGCTATGGCAACAACGGTTGGCTTGGTCTTGCTCAAATCTGGGTCTCGGGTTCACATATTACTAAAGCTGTAGCTAAAGTTAATGATACTTACTTCAACACGAGTACATACAACAAACCCGCGTGGCGCAGATTGGTGATGTGTCAGGAAATAGCCCATGACTTTGGTCTTGATCACCAAGATGAGGAGTTCAATAATGCCAATTTAGGCAGTTGCATGGATTACACAAATGACCCTGACGGTGGTCTCGGTGGGGCGGTAAGTGACGACCCGTCAAATGAATACCCGAACGCGCATGATTTTGAACAGATAGAAAGCATTTATGCCCATCTTGACGACACCACTACCATAGGACAGACCAATTCTGGTCCGGGCAGGTTTGCGGGCGTTCCGGGTATTAAAGGAGTGGATCTCCAAGACATTGATCTGGACAATCCGTCGGCATGGGGCAGGGCGATCAGACAAGACGCGCGAGGCAGGAACTCGCTCCATGTTCGCGATTTGGGTAGGGGAGAAAAGGTTTTCACCTTCGTCACTTGGGTTCAATAAAAGAATATGAAGAAAATTACATGGTTGGTACTGCGTCTGGCGATGGGTCTAATTTTCCTTTGGGCCTTTGTTGATAAATTATTTGGACTGGGGTTTGCTACCAAGCCAGAAAATGCCTGGATAAACGGGGGCTCGCCTACTTCGGGTTTTCTTTTAAACGCCACCCGCGGACCATTGGAGGCGTTGTTTAAAGGTCTTGCCGGCGTGGCTCTCGTTGACTGGCTCTTTATGCTCGGATTGCTCTTTGTTGGCTTAACAGTGACGTTTAATAAATATATAAAGTGGGGCGCTCTGGCCGGTAGCGCAATGCTTTTCCTGATGTATCTCGCTGTTCTCCCGCCTGCTAACAACCCATTTATTGATGACCACTTGATCTATATTTTAGTGTTGGTTGTGTTGGCATTCAAAGGTTCATACAGGTCGTAGAAATTCTGAAATACACATGCCGTATGATATATTGTACGGGCAATGACTCCTGTTTCGCCAAATCAGCGGAATGAAAAAGATGATTTTGAGATAGAAGGGGGACACAAACTCTCGGGTTCTATTATTACCAACGCGTCTAAAAATGGCGCCATGCATCTATTTGCCACCGCGCTTGTTAACCGCGGTAAAACTACCCTTAAAAACATTCCGCGGATTGAAGAAGTAAGTCGGTTTGTAGAAATTTTCAGGAGTTTGGGTATCAAGGTAGTCTGGATTGGTAAAAATACTCTCACTATTGAGCCACCGAAAACTTTTTCTTTCTCTCATATAAACAGCCGTTCCACTGGCAAGATTCGTTCCGCGTTAATGCTTATTGGTCCGCTTTCTAATCGACTAAAATCTTTTAAACTGCCGCATATCGGCGGTTGTCAGATGGGGGAGAGAACTATTGCCGCTCATCGTTACGCGCTTGAGGACCTCGGACTCAAGATTATAACGAGGGATAGTTATTATGAAATTACAACCGGTCATAAAATTAAGAATGAAACGGTAATGTACGAGGCGTCGGATACCGGTACCACCAACGCTATTTTGCGCGCGGCTGTCCTACCCGCCTCGCCGACGGACGGGCCACAGCGAACTACCATAGATTTTGCCCAACAGAATTACATGGTACTTGAAGTATGTTATTTTTTGCAGAAACTTGGAATAAAAATAAGTGGCATCGGTACCAAGACGCTTATTATTGAAGGCAATCCCAATATTGAAACAGATATTGAGTATTCCAATAGCGAGGACCCCATAGAAGCGATGCTTTTTATAACCGCCGCCATCATGACCCGCTCGAAGTTAATGGTCAAAAGGGCGCCGATTGATTTTCTAAGAGTAGAACTATTGAAGCTTGAGAAAATGGGACTGCGTTACGATATCTCTAAAACTTATCTTGCCGCTAATGGCCACACCAGACTTGCTGACCTGACTATTAGACCTTCCAAACTCAAGGCGCTGCATGACAAGATTCACGCTCAACCGTATCCGGGTATTAATACCGACAACCTTCCATTTTTTGTTCCGATAGCAACACAGGCCGAAGGCACGACATTAATCCACGACTGGATGTGGGAAGATAGGGCCATTTTCTTTACCGAACTCAATCGTTTAGGAGCCACTGTGCGTTTGGCCGACCCGCATCGGGTTTTTATTGACGGACCCTCTAAACTCAAGGGCGCGCAAATTGTTTGTCCTCCGGCGCTTCGTCCGGCTGTCATGCTCATGGTGGCTATGCTAGGAGCGGAAGGGAAGTCAATATTGCGAAACGTTTATGCCATCAAACGCGGTTATGAAAATATAGTGGAACGATTAAATAAAATCGGCGCGAAAATTAAAATACTCAAATCATAAAGGACCTTTCTTGTGTCGGTGGCGAATTTGGGGGACAGGTGTATTATAAAATTAGACCGGTATTAGAAAGGAGGACAAATGGTAAAACTCTGGCGGGCCCTGCAGGCCAACGTCCAGTGGTACTGGCTGGACATCGTGCATTGGTGGAATGGGAAAAGAATGAGGAGGAAACATGGGGCACGAATGTAAAGAATACTACAAAGGAAAGGACGGGAGAATTTATGAACGGAAACGATGGGTCCGATTCCAATGGAAGACCGTTTATTGGGGGCCCCGGCAGTTTGCTGGGGTCGAAAGACGATCAAATGTTTCAAAAGCTCAACTTACGGGACGCGTTGATATTGTTCAGCGTTTTGCATCTGAGCGACCCTGACTTCTTGCCCGACGATTCGTGGCATGAGCTCTGTTTTGAAGTTTGAAAGGGGGTGGTCTGTATCTACCTCCTCGCCAAGGGACGTCCCAGTCTCTTCCCACCCAAACAATCGGAGCCGAGAACCAACGTTGTTGGTTCTCGGCCCCCCATCTGACACGGAGACCATATGATGGCCTCTGTTTTTTGTTTAATTAATATGTATAATGAAAACAGACTTTTCAGTTCATAACGATTTTCAACAACACGGAAGGAGACAGATACTATGACTTTGTGTGTTTACAGAAGATGTCTAAGTGAAGTTGATGAATCTAATTGGCATATCGAAGTAGCGATTGGGGTGATGCACCCCAATTGCTACGAGCTTTATGTTAAGGATTCGACATGTGTGTGGTGCCATAAGTTTGTGGATGTGGCTAGTAAGAATGCCGTTAGTTATGAGAATAGATTCTATCACGCATCCTGTCTGGATGAAAAATCACTCTCACGACAGGGCATCCAAGTACAGTTGGCTCTTAATTTCGGAGAGATGTAGAAGGGAGGTGTGTCATGAACGGAGACAGAAATGTCTCCGTTATTTTTTGTGGTAAATATAGAAGTGCGGGTGTATTATCGGGGCAGACGGGCAAAAATGGAGGAGGGTAATCCAATGAAAACGTTGATAATTGGGCTGTTTTGGGTTATTGGCGGATTGGTGTCCAGTATGCAGGTCTCGGCGCAGATTCCTCCAGATTTAAAGAGGGAAATGCGTTTGGAGATACCGGAGCACAGAGGTCCAGCCATTGAACTCGGAGACTCATCACTGGTGGCCGCTATCTTGTTTTATCCCAGAGCTAGACTTTGGGTTGTCACCAAAATCCATATTGTTGATCACGGCCCTCCTCTTCGAGGAAAGTTTGGTGACGATGATGTTGAGACTATTTCTAGGGAAATAGATGGCAAACAGGTGGAGCTTTATCGAAAGAAAAGAGAGAAAAGGGAAAGGGACGAAGAAAATGGGGAACGAGCCTAGTTTCTTTTTCCGGAGAAAGTATAAACGGGGGCAAGCCGCGCCCCCGTTTTGTTTTTATTTTTCCTTTTCTAAGGCCAGCCTAAGCGAGAACAGTGCCTCTGACTTGAGTTTTACTTTTATCCAATCTTTTTGTTTTTCGGTCAATAATTCACCCATACCGGAAAGTATATTTCTGTCATTAAATTTTTCCATAGCACCAATGACTTTCTTTAGAAACTCATGGTATGTTACACCCATACGGGCTTCAACGATTTTTTTGTTTGGTAGCCAATCGTGTGATAGCATAAATTGCATATCAAAAATGTCGCGGTTAGTTTTACCGATTCTCTCGTACATAGCGCAAAGTTTATGAGCCGCCATATCCTCTTTCGTCATCACTTGCATAGAAATGCCGAGGAACGACCTTACTTCATATTTTGAACCAAACTCCCGACGATTAATTTCCACTTTAATATTTTGAGCATGAATATTTTTCTCATCATAAGAAAGAATGTAAAATAAATTAAATCTTTTCTTTCTTGCTTGTTTTAATTTTCCGTAATTTAGAAGTATGGCTTTTACACGTTCAAATACATAGTCCTCTTTTCCCGAGTCGAGCAAATCAAAATCCAAATCTACCGAAAAACGGTCAAGGTGATAAAAAAGTGAAGCGGCGGTCCCGCCCTTAAATCCTAAAATCGTACTGATGGTGGCATCAGTATAAATATCCTTTAGGATTTTGATGAGAATATTTTTATGTGTCGCAGTGTCAAGAGACATGAGTTTTGTACATTTTTACCATTTTTACCATTCGCTTATTGCCACCATAGATAGGCAAAATTTCATAAACCTTATCCCAATTCAGATCTGATAAATTATCAAAATGGTAGTCTTTATTTAGATAGACAACATCCAAAAATGCTCTCTCGGTTGAAGCAATGCTATAATTTTCCTTCGACTCTATGCCGGCCTGATTGGTGAGAATAGTATCTTTAATTTTACGATAAGAGTATTTCTGTCCATCGCACTCAATCTCTTTTGTGGTATATGACACGACAAAAATTTGACCATACAGTTGGAAGGTAATTCCAGCTGCTCCTAAAACTGTCTCCATACTTATATATGAAGGGGTGTATATTTTCGTAGCCAGTTCGTATTTATCATAGTTTTTGTTTTTTGAATAAATACCTCTCCGTATTGCATTTAATTTACCTGCCTTAACATAGCGATTGATCTTTTTTTTAACAAAATTTACATCCGACTCTCCCCATAGCAGAACTACATCTTTGAAAGTAAAGACGGTTTTGTTTGATCTCATTAGGTCTAAAATGTAGCCTTTTTCCATAATAATATGATTATATATTTTATTAGTACCCAAATATGGGTACCTTTGGTTTAAATCATATACCACATTGTCAATAGGTACAAATGTCTCCATTAGAGCTTTTGAAAAAGCAGAATAATACCAAAACAGGTGTAGGGGTAAAGGACAAATTATCTTTTAGTATTATAAAACTATTTTTGAAAGGTCAAAATATGCAACCCAGAAAAGTCCTTGACATTTAAAGGTCATAAGTGTATTCTGCGGATTAGAATTTCAGGAAAAACTCCCGGGAAGGACGTTAGATTACTTACTCTGAAAAGGGTCAGTTTCCCAATCTAGCGTCCCTTCTGGGAGTTTTTCTTTAGAGAATTACGGAGTAGCGGTAGGGTGGGGAGGAATTCAGACTTTCTTTCCTCCTTATTAGAACATATTTGATAGCGGCGCTCAATATCTGTGCTGTGGATAAAACATATTGCATAAATTCAAATACATAATAGTATTATAAGCGTATCAGAAAAGGACATCTTTCGAGGGGAAACCGAAAGATGTGTGAGTTTGCGATATGCAACAGGTTTCCCACACAAAAGAAAAGTTACAAACAAAAGCCACACGGTTTTCTCGTGTGGCTTTTGTTTGTGGAAAATATTAATAATCATAAAGATTAATAATTAATAAATTAAAAAATATGAATTTATACAAAATAAATAATTACTTAAACAAAACAATTACTATAGCGGCGATCATTACCATGTCCGCTATATTGCTCGTTGGCGTTCAGACGGCTCTTGCCGATACTGTTCCGGTTCCATGTGAATGTACCAATCCTGTGACCGAAACTATGTTTAGCGATATCTCCAATACTGTTGTCGGAGGAGGCAATGCTGTAGCGCTTACCTTCATTCACTCGGCCTGGACGGCATCAATCCCGGGCGCAACTTGGATTTGGGAAGAAAACCCAGTTAACCCTGTTCTTGAAACAAAGAGTTTCGAAAAAAGCTTTACGGTTGTCGGCACAGTGTTGTCAGCGCAGTTAGATATCGCTTCTGATAACAGCTACAAGGTTTTCATTGATAACGTACAAGTCGCCGCAGATCCAGCAGAAAATAACTTCCAACTGGCAACGCAGGACACGCATAATCTGACAGCAGTCGTAACTCCCGGAACACATACTCTCCGCATTGAAGTAAGCAATCATCCCGGCTCAAACGACCCACAGAATAATCCGGCGGGACTCTTATACAAATTTGAAGTTAAAACTTGCCCGCCCGAGTGCTGTGGTGGAGAGGTAACAGTGACTAACAACAATGTTGCCGTGGTAAGAAACAATGTCAGCGTGCAAGCAAACACTGGTGGAAATAATACTGATGGAGGTAATGGCGGTGGCGGTGGAGATGGTGGGGATGTCCAATCATCAAATAATAACAACACCGGCGGTCGTGGTGGGAGAGGTGGTAATGGCGGAACCGGGGGCGTAGTTGTTATCGGCAATGCCAGCGCCGGTTCAAGTGTCTTGAACAAAGTAAACACCAATATCGTCCGCGTTAGAAGATAGCTCTTTGTAGAAACTACTTGGAATCCAAGAAATGAGGGAGAGGGAAACATCCTTTGCTTCTTGGATTCCAAGAATCCAAGAGGTTGATAAAACAAAATTTTTCCTCAGTTAGCCCTTAAGGGACCGAAGAAAAATTTTGATTAATTACAAGTTAATTAAGTAAAGAAAACAAATGAAGAAAATTACAGCAATCTTTGCTATCGTGGCTCTCTTGAGCTTTGCCTCACCGGCATTAGCTCATGGAGGACATCACGGGAGCAGTGATGATGTAACTGTGACCAACCACAACAGTGCATCCGTTACAAACACAGTAAATGTTTCTGCTTCAACCGGAGGCAATGATGCCAACGGCGGAACTGGAAGCGCGGCCGGCAATGGCGGAGATGTTAATCACTCCGACGACAATAACGCTGGCGGTAACGGCGGTAACGGCGGCAATGGTGGCGAAGGAGGTGTGGTTTACACTGGTAATGCTTACGCCATGTCATTGATAGAAAATGACGTCAACTACAATGAGATAGAGGTTGATGTTGATTGTGATTGTGAGGGCGATGTTGATGATGTAACTGTTACCAACCACAACAGTGCATCTGTTGGGAATAACGTTGATGTCAGAGCTAGGACCGGACACAATGAAGCAAACGGCGGAGACGCTGGATGTGATTGTGTTGGTGGCGGCGACGGCGGGAACGTTAATCATTCTGAAGATCACAACGCTGGTGGTAATGGCGGTAATGCAGGTCATGGTGGATGGGGCGGATATATTAATACCGGAAATGCCGAAGCAGGCTCTGGTATTGTGAATCTCGTTAACACCAACATCACTCGTATTCTAAGATAGTTCTTTTCCGAAAGGCCCTTGGGCCTTCGGGTCTAGCCCCATTGTTTAAGGTTCGACCTTTAGAATTCCTAAGGTCGAACCTTGGAGAATGAAATGGAGCTAGATTCGAGGGAATGAAGAAGCTCACAAAACAAATATTTTCTGTGATTCTCGGACTAGGTCTTGCCTCGCCGCTTTATGCTACAGAAATTATTAATAATGTTTCATCTTCAGCTTCAACAGGTGGCAACTCGGCGGCTCCCGCCGGAGGCGGGCAGGCTGGAGAAGTTATCCAAGGTGAGAGTAGAGCGCAGGTGAAGATTTACACCGAAGTTGACGGGGAAGTCATTACCAACATTGACGAAGCTGTGGTGGCTCCTGTTGGTGAAAAAGCAGTGATAGAAAAGAATATCGAGGTAAATTTACCTAGCGTTAAATCCTCAAGAAGCGTCGAAGTGGAAGCCGGCGGGGAAAATTCTTCTACGACCACAGCCAAGATTGTGCAAAGTTCAATTTTGCACACGGCGGTGAGTCCTGTACTAGCGTTCTTAAATAAAATTTTTAATTATGTTTTATCAATTTTTAGCTAATAACATGGAGACACTAAGGCGCCTGTCAGCGATATCGCTGATCGTCGCTTTGGTTTTCGCACCTCTTTATCCCTTGCAAGTCATGGCCCAAGAGGCAATTGAAGAAGCGCCAGTGGAAGAAATGCCGATTCCGTCTGAACAAAGTGCGGAATCGAGCATCCTCGATTTGCCAACTGAATCAGACGACTCAGTGCAAATCGGGACAGGAGACGCAACAGCCGAAACTGAAACTGTTAGTCAAGTCAATATTAATGAAGTTGAGGCCCAGCCTCTACCGGAAGAGAATGCCGAGGTTATTTTGATTAACAACGAAGGTGTGGTAGAAAATGAGGCTACCACTACTGCCGCGACGGGGGAGAATAACGCTTCCTCTACAAGCGAGACTGAAATTACGACAGGCGATGCCTATGCCTCTGCCAATGTTGTCTCGGTAGTTAATCTTAATCTGGTTGAATCAAACGGTTTCTTGTATCTTTTAAATAATTTCCTTCAGTCGCTTGGACACATTGATCTCCGGCTATTTACTTCTTCTGAAACACCTTCCGAAAATCCCTGTGGTACTCCAACTTGCGATGACCTCGCCTCCACTCTTGACGTAGAAACACAAAATGAAGCCACCATTTCCAACGTAGTTATCGCGCGTTCTTCTACGGGCTCCAACTTCGCGACGGGGAGCAACGCTTTGATAAACACCGGCAATGCTTACGCCGGCGCCAACGTGGTCAATATCGCCAACACCAATATTATTAATTCAAATTATCTGCTCTTCGCCTTCAATAACTTTGGCGGCTGGGACGGCGACCTCATCTTCCCTAATTCCGATTTCTTCTCCTCTTTCTTTACGTCGTCTTTTCTGGGCGGAGGCGCGAATGTTTCCAATACCAATTCAGCCAATATTGAAAATGAAGTGGAAACTTCGGCAGAGACGGGAGAAAATGGGGCGGAAGGCGATGGAAGTTTGATTGAAACCGGCAATGCTCTCGCCGGTAGCAACGTTACTAATGTTGTGAACACTAATCTCTTCAATTCTCCAACATTCTTTGTAGTCTTCAGAATCTTCGGCAACTGGAACGGTTCGGTATTCAACGCGCCGGAGGGAATAAGTTGGGCCGAAACTCCGTCTGGTCTTGAGCTCTTCTCTTCCGACGAAGCGGGCGAAGATGAAGGTGTAAGCGGGGGAGGCATTGCTGTGGAGACTAATAATACCGCTAATATCAGAAACAACGTCAAAGTATTTGCTCTCACGGGGGAAAATAAAGCGACAAGCGCGAATGGCGACGCGTCTATTGATACCGGTAACGCTTATGCCGGTGCAAATGTTTTAAATGTTATCAATAGCAATATTGTAAGTTCCAACTGGATTATCGCGCTTATCAACATCTTCGGAGACTGGAGCGGAAATATTTCATTTGGCCAACCGGATCTCTGGGTAGCTACGCAAGTTGAGGGACCGGAAACTTTAAGTCCCGGCTCGGAAGCCATCTTCCATACCACAGTCGCCAATCGCGGTGATGCTTCGGCGTCAAACGTACGATTCAACGGAAATTTTGACCCGGAATTCATTGGTTTCCAAGATATGGATTACGGCGAGACATATTCTTGGGACCTTGGAACTCTGGCACCCGGCGAGATAAAAGAGTTTTCATATAACGCAAGGGTCAGTAATGGTCTGCCGTATGGAGATACTTTGGTTGACCACGCGTTTGAAGTTTCGGCCAATGAGACCGACGGCAATCCGGCTGATAATTCCGATACAGTTTCTCTCTTGACTCGCCACTTACGGCCAGTCGGCAGGAGGATTTCTTACGAAAGTATTACAAAATCAAGCACTTACCCCTCTCTTTATATCACTAAAACAAATTCCGCTACCAGCACGGATATTACCGCTTCGAGTAGTGTGGATTATACGATTGTCGTAACAAACGAAGGAGGTTCCGCCTTTGAGGGAATTCTCTATGATGTTCTCAAGGATGAAAACGGGAAGATTATAACCAAAAATGAGTGGGAACTTGGTGAAATTTTTCCGAATGAAGAAATTACCATTACCTATACGGCAGTCTTTAACGCAAGCACCACTCCCGGGGTTTATACAAATACCGCTTGGATTGAGGCCTTGGGAGGGGCTTACCCTCAAGACCCTGATTTAAGCACTGACGCCTCTTCGGGTGTTGCTTCTTCTCGTATCACTGTCTCGGGGAGTCTTTCGGCAAATGAAGGCGAAGTTCTCGGAGTAAGTTGCGGTCTTTATATGGATAAGTTTATCCGCCAGGGTGTGAATAACGACTCGGAACAAGTTAAGAAATTGCAAGAATTCTTGAATGAGGAAATGAACGCTGATTTGCCGTTGACCGGTTTCTATGGTCCGCTTACCTACAATGCTCTTAGTGCTTTTCAAGAGAAATATCCCGGTGAGATTCTCGCTCCATGGGGTCTGAAGAGGTCAACGGGTATCGCATATCAGACAACTCTGCGTTGGATAAACATGTTGGGATGTCCGGCGCTCGCGCTTCAGATACCGCCCCTTGTCGCGTGGTCCGATAATCCGAACGCTCCCGCCATTATTGCCACGGTTAGCCGACATCCGACTCAAAATAAAATTCCTCCGGTCAAATTGGATGATAACGACATCCGTAATAATCTTGACAATACCGACGATACCATAACAGATCCACCCGAGCCGCCGACAGATGGATTTATTGACCTGTTTAAAAATATTTTTAAACAAAGGCGTATTTTCCAGACTGTGGGGCTCTTTAGAAGATAGTCAGATTCAAGTACAATCAGAGAGATGAGAAAGAGACTTAGAAATCTCATAGGTATCGCTTTTCTGACGGTTGTTATCTTTGGCTTAATATTCTCTGTTAAACCCCTTATCGTTAAAAGTCGAGATCTCTTATCGGCGGTTATTGCATCTGTCTTGATTGATCTTACTAATGTAAAGCGTCTTTCGCGAAACGTATCTCCGCTCGAAGTTAATCCGACTCTTACAGCCATAGCTCAAATGAAGGCCAACGATATGGCGCAGAGGAGTTACTTTGCTCACACCAGTCCCGAAGGCAAATCTCCCTGGTACTGGTTCAGAGAAGGTGGTTACTCTTTCCGATATGCTGGCGAGAATCTAGCGGTAAACTTCGCCGATTCCGAGGATGTCGTAGAGGCGTGGCTGGTATCTGAAGGACACCGCGCCAACTTATTAAACGATCGATTCACCGAAATCGGCATTGCCATAGCGCCCGGTTTTTATAAAGGACGGGAGAGTGTATTTGTTGTCCAATTTTTTGGTCATCCAGCAGATTAAGCAAGAACGGTTCTTGCTTAATTAATTATCCACAATTTACACACAGCTTAACCCCAGATTAGTAAACAAAATTAGTTTTTTGTTTCTTGCACTTCATACTACACTTGGCACTAACACACGTCTGGCGCTCATGGGAAGAGTAAAAGTCATTGTGATTAAAAATTAATTGAAAAAATTATTCATGAAAAGAATTTTATTAAGTTTAGGGATGATTGTCTTTATCGGGGCAGTAGTCGCCGGAGCCACTGGCGCCTTCTTCTCTGATACGGAAACTTCGTCGGGAAATACGTTCGCGGCTGGTGAATTAGATCTCAAAATTGACAGTGAATCTCACTTCAATCACGCAGTTTGTACTAATGCCGGAAATGGCAACCCTGGGTATCGCTGGATTCCAAATGGTGCGGATCCAACTCTCTTTGACACACAAGAAGAATACAACGTGCACAATGTCGCTAATCCTGACCTCTTCCCGCCAGTGGGCACCGCCTGCTCGGGAACATGGGCAGAAAGCGACCTCGTGCCAAACCAGCCACAGTGGCGGTTCTTCAACTTTGGCGATCTGAAACCGGGAGACGAGGGCGAGAATACCATCTCGCTCCATGTCTATGATAACGACGCATGGGGTCGTATGTTGGTTGGAAACGTAGTTAATGCAGATAACGACTGCACCGAACCAGAAGACGAAGCTATGGACGAAGGTTGTACCCAGGGGCCTGGTGAAGGCCTGACAGGTGGCGAACTTGGCGCAAATCTTACCTTCCACGCATGGCTTGACCAAGGTGCAATTCTTGGTTTCCAGTGTAACGATTCTGATAGCAACCCTGATGGCGCACGCTGTACTGATGATTCAACAGAAGGCGACAACATCTGGCAATGTACTACCGGCGATACGCCAACTCATCAACTTACTCCAGAGGAATACAGCAACTTGAATGATCAAGCACTTGTTTTGTTGCTCCAAGGTTCGTGTGACGAACCGTTGGTCATAGAGCCTGGTACCGTTGACGATACACCAAACCCAATTGACGAGACTCATAACATCTGGCCAGCACTTACCGGATATCGGGCTGTGATTAACGCGCAGTGCGCTGCAACTGACGCAAACGGCGATGGTCAGACATCATCTAATCCCGCAACTATTCCGTACGGAGTGTGTCAGGGTATTGCTGTTGACGGCCGCTTAGTGGGTTCAACAACCTACTACTTTGGTCTCGCGTGGGAGATTCTTGATACGGTTGGAAACATCATCCAAACGGACTCTTTGGTTGCTGATTTGATTTTCGAAGTCGAACAACATAGAAACAACCCAAATCCGTTCACTCCGTAATCTAGTCCTCTCTAGCCGTTCTCAGCCTCATTAAATTCTTAAGGTTCGACCTTAAGAAAAATGCCCAAGGTCGAACCTTGGAATGAGACTGGGCGGGCTGGATGGGAACCGGCATTAAAAATTTAACACTTAATTCATGCGACGCATAATACTCGGACTCATCACCATCATCGGCGCGGGAGCAGTAATAGTTTCAGGAGCCACAGGAGCTTTCTTCTCCGATACGGAAACATCTACTGGCAACACGTTTACTGCTGGTGCTATCGATTTGAAGATTGATAATGACTCCTACTACAACGGCAATCGGTGTACAAGTGTCGGTACTCCAGAAGCTCCGGAATGGGAATGGGTTGGTCAAGCACTATTTCCAGTTTCGGGAACATCTTGCAATACCAGTTTTCCTCTCTCTGACTTGGACGACGGACTCCTCTTCTTCAACTTCACCGACTTGAAGCCAGACGACGAGGGAGAAGACACTATTTCTATCCATGTACAAAATGATGCCTGGGCATGTATGGACCTAACCCTCACTTCAAATGATGACAAGTCATCTAACGAGCCAGAGCTCCTAGTAGACACTCTAGACAATCCACTCGACGCATGGGATGGAGAGCTGGCACAGAATCTCCAGTTCTTCTGGTGGGCTGACGACGGTGATAATGTTTACGAAACAAGCGAACAAGATTTATCTGGTGGCGTGAAGACCCTCTATAATCTCGCTACTTCAACTGGGGCATTCTCCATTGTGCTCGCTGATTCCCAAAGCAATGCTTGGGGTCTTACAGTAGGAACTCCGCTTCCGGCGAATGATACTGTGTATATCGCCAAAGCATGGTGTTTCGGCACATTGACAACTCCCGGTTTAGCACAAGATAGTTTTGGCAATGTTGGTCCTCAACAGCGTCCGAATAGTGTGCTCTGTGATGGCACTGCATTAGGTAACGGAACACAAACAGATGGTACCGAACTCACTCTTATGTTCAGAACCGAACAGGCGCGACATAACGAAGATTTCCTCTGCAATCCGCCTGAAGAGGAATCAGCAACACTTACAGTCAATAAAGCACTCCTAGTCTCAACTGGCGGTATTGACGTCACTGACTTCACACTCCACATTGTCGGCCCGAATGGTGACCAGATTGTAACTGATGAGATCCCCGTTCCAAATCTTCCGACCGGTTCCTACACTGTTTATGAGCAAATCACCGGTAATGTGGCTGGTAAGACATTCACAGTTAACTTTAGCGGTGTCTGTTCGAATAGTCCAAACGTAGGCACATCTTCTTCATTCTCCTTGAATCTAAATGACAATATCACCTGTGTTATCCAAAATGACGAAATAGGCGACGGCTTCGGAAGCTAATGCTTGACCTTAATAATGCGACACAATCTTGATGTTCACAACAATCACAAAAATTGTTGGGCGCGGAATCCTATTAGCGGGATTTTTTGCGCTTGTGGTAACCGCTTTGTATGCCAGGGGAGTCGAGCCAGGAGTAACGTTTGCCACCTACGGCATTGACCTCAAGATTGATAGTGAAGCAACTTATAATGGCGTTTCCGTACCTTCTGGAACATGGGAGTTAAAAAACTTAGTGCCCGGGGTAGATAAATTCTGGAACTTTGACGATATCAAACCGGGCGACTACGGCGAGAATACTATCAGCATGCATGTCAAAAAGACGGATGCTTGGCTTTGTCTTGATTTCTCCAATCTCACCAGTGCCGACAATGGCCAAAATGAGCCAGAGTCTCTGGAAGACCCAGATGGTGTTCTCAATGGTGAACTGGTGGACGGCATGGAATTCTTCGGATGGTTGGATGATGGTGATAATAAGTTTGAAAGAGGGGAAAAGCCCCTTTTTGGCACGACCACCCAGTCCGCCCTTGATGTTTTAGATGATAAAACTTATGTAATTGGTGATGCGGGGAATGGTAATTCGTGCAAGGTTAATCAAAGTCGTTACGTTGGAATCTACTGGTGCGCCGGTAATCTCTCCGTCAATCTCTCGACAAATGCAATTTCTTGTGACGGTTCAACTTTAGGCAATGAGACTCAAACCGATTCTATATCAGTAGATGTTTCCATTCGCGCCATGCCTTCAAAAGAGAATCCAAAGTTTCTCTGTGGCAAGGATAAGCCACCGCATGATGGAGACGACAACGATGATGAAGATGATGACGATGAGGATGATAATAGACCAAGAAGTCCTCGCGAGCCGAGAGAACCGCGCGATTTTAGAAATCCAAGAGAATTTAGAATATGAAAAAATTTCTAGCCAATACTCTATATGGTCTCTTCATTCTTCTTCTTGTTGGAGTGGCTTCTCTCTTCTTTGCCCCGCTTCTGCCGATAAAGGGAAATATTGAAATTAAAATCGTCAAGTCCGGTTCCATGGAACCTGCTATCAAAACAGGTAGCATTGTGGTAATTAAGCCCGCTTCTCTCTATGGCGTGGGAGATGTTATCACTTTTGGAGAAGACAGTCGTACTACTTATCCCACGACTCACCGTATTGTCTCCAAGAGCGAAGCGAACGGTGAGATCTTGTATCAAGTTAAAGGAGATATAAACGAAGAACCTGACCCAATGTCCGTCAGGGAGAGTGATGTCATAGGAAAGGTGATTTTCACTGTGCCGAATGCCGGTTATCTTCTTGATTTCGCCAGACAGCCGGTCGGCTTTATTCTCCTCATCACCTTTCCTGCGGCGCTCATTATTCTCAACGAGATTCTTGATATTGGAAAAGAAATTCGCAAAGTAATACGACGCAAAAAGAAAGTTTCAGTGGAGAGAGAAAAAATTTTCAAGCGCATTTATAGAATGGATGATATCTTGCGTCCGGTTTGTTTACAGGCTATTAAAAAGAAAAGTAACACCCCCTTTATTGTAAGCACTATAACCCTTTTTGCGGCCACAGGATTTATCTTGGCGAATCCTGGCGGCACAGTCTCATATTTCAACGATACTGAAATATCTGTTGGAAATTTACTTAATGCCGGCTCACTTGATTTTAGTGTAGCACTAGCTCCAAATGAATCGCCCAATATTAAACTCATTCCCGGAGAATCTGCAATTACTATCATACCGTCGGTTACAGGAGGATCAGGGGATTTTCTATTAGCTTATAAAGTTCGTATTGAACAAATAGGAGGAACATCTCCCGCTCTCTGCAACGCCATAGATCTACTTGCAAGCTCGACTCCCTTTACTTACTCGAACAAACTCATGATGTTTTCGTATGGCACAACAACTAGTCTTGGTCCGTTATCTCTTAGTCTAAGTTTACCATCAGGTTCAGACTTTGCCTCAACTGACACGTGTTTGATTGATGTTGTTTATTCCGGATGGGTAGATGGAAAGACAGAGGGGATTGAGTATCACGATGTAGAGAGAGTATCACTTTCAATTTCTGATCCACCGGCGGGAAGTACTCCTGTGCCTGAAGTTGTCGTCCCAGATATTGTGAGTGTTATGACGGAATTAGAATTAGAATTGGAATTGGAATCAGATGAAGGCTCCACTACTCCTGAAATTATTTCTGAAACTGCACCTGACATAGTTACCGAAACAGAAACCGAACAGGAGCAATCGGTAGAAGAGATAGCATCCACGACTGAACCGGTGATCGAGGAAACTGTGCCAAAAGAATCGGAAACTCCAGTCGCACCTGTTGTCGAGGCGGACTCGACAATCTTGCCGCCTGTGATAGAAGAAACTCCGGCTGTTGTAGAGGAAACACCAGTAGTAATTGAAACTCCGACAGAGCCAGTGCCCGCAGAACCAGCTCCTGTAGTTGAACCTACTCCTTCAACCGAATAATGATATGAAAAACTTTCTTGGTTATGCAAGAACGGTTCTTGCTTAATACTCCATAAAGTTGGCGATCTGGTTCAGCATGTGATCAGACACATGGCGACTAAGGAAAAGTGGACAGGCTTAAAATGTTGTTATTTTTCCTCAGTGTGATAATATAGCAATATGGCTAAATTAGTGAATTGGCATGATTTTGAGGCTAAGATTAGGGGTAAAAAAATACCTGTGTTTTCATCGTTAGACATTAAGCGGTTGTTTAAGGTAAGTAAAGTTGCAGCTGATTTCTTATTACATCGATACTCTAAAAAAAATTACATTACTCGTATAAAGAGAGGTTTATATATCCTGCCCGATATTTTTCTACCTGAACTATTTATAGCTAACAAGCTTTACGAGCCATCTTATATATCTTTAGAAACGGCTCTGTCTTATTGGGGAGTAATACCGGAGACTGTTTATGAAGTTAAGTCAATTACCCCGCAAGCAACAAAACGATTTGAAACTATGGGTAAAGTTTTTTCTTACACAAAGATAAAGAGGGAAGCTTTTTCCGGATACAAACTTGAGAAACAAAAAGAACTTGGTTTTTATATTGCCGACGCAGAAAAAGCTTTTGTCGATTTAAATTATATTCGGATGCTCAAGAATCTGAAACCAATTTCAAGATTTGATAAACAAAAAATTAACTTTGCAAAAACGATGAAATATACATCTTTATTTAATAACCCCAGACTATTCGCTATAATTACAAGGACACTAAAATGATTACTAGAGAAAATCTAGAAAAATTGGCCACACAGTATCAGATGGGAGTCTTTCCAAATATCGTTAGAGAGTATTTTCAGCATTTTTTTTTGAGCGAGTTATATAAATTGTTGGATTCTGAAAAAGTTTTATTCAAAGGGGGAACAGCTCTTCGGATTATATACAACAGTCCGCGTTTTTCTGAAGACCTGGATTTCTCTGTTTTTGGGGTGGAAAATGTTAAACATTATGTTGAATCCTTTTTTATTAAAGTTTTGCACGAGATAGAAAAATCTGGCGTAAAAGTTGAGTTGGGAGAAAAAGTCGGTTCTACAAGTGGAGGATACTTTGGTTTAGCTACTTTTAAAATAATGGACTACTCTCCAGTTGCGGTCGAAATCAATGTCTCCTCAAGAAATGGAAAAGTGGTCAATGGAGAAGCCGATAGTGTCACAAATAATTTTGTGCCTACATATACCGTCATACATTTGCCTCAGAGTGAACTGGTGGAGGAGAAAATCTTTGGAGCTCTGGTAGAAAGAAAGAAACCCCGTGATTTTTATGATCTTTATTTTATGTTACGTAGTAGAATGCTTTCGGCCGACCACAAGAATCGCCTTGGTAAGCTTCAAAAAATGATTCTTAACGAAATCTCAAAAACTGATTTTAAAAGTGAACTCAGTGCATTTCTTCCCGCTGACCAGCAAGCTGTTGCACGCGATTTTCAAAGAGCTCTTAGAAACGAGATGGAAAGGCAACTATCTTCAATTTAGGATGGGATAAAACAGACGTTTTGGGGTCTTCTGCAGGAAACTAAAACTAACCCCTGTTAATTAATAGAACAATAACTCAACGCTGTCCCACCAGCCGTTGCCGTTTAAGTCGTGTTTGATTGAGTCCGTTTTCACACAAGTCCCGACGGTTGCTTCATCTTCAAAACAAAATCTCATGCCGAGTACTTTTATATCATTTATATCATTTTCGTTTCTAGTGAAATAAAGCATTGCTACCGCCGGTCCATCTGTGTACATAATAATCTGTCGTTCATCTGATTGAATGTGTTTAAACTCGCTCAACTTCAGATTGCCGGCGAAAGAATAGACGCTGTCCATCAAAGTAAAACATTCCTTTTCTTTCAATGGGTCATTGCAAGTTGCGGAAATTTGGTGCGAAAGACTGCGGATACCGGCAAGATCGTGATTTTTGGCGAAATTTAAATAATTCTGGAAAATAGTCCAGGCTTCGGCTTTAAGTGGATCGGAAACAGCCAATGGGATAGTGGTATCGATAGGTTCCGTATTTTTGAAAATGTTTTCCCATCCAAAACCTTGATATCCGAGTAAAAAAACCACACTAATAGCCAGAAGGGGGATTAGGATGCCGTTTTGTTTTGTCATACATTGATTATACCAAAGTCTGTATGATAGAATAAGTCGTAATGATTGTTTTTGACCGTGTTTCAAAAATTTATCCGGATAATTCCGTGGCTCTCGATGAGGTGACGCTCTCGATTGAGCCGAGAGAATTTGTCTCCATTGTTGGGCCGTCCGGCGCGGGCAAAACCACGCTTCTGAAACTTTTTCTCGCTGAAGAAAAACCAACCGATGGTGCAGTTTATTACGAATCCACTAATATTCATAAGTTTAATAAAAAAGAGACTGACGCCTTTCGCAGGAAAGTCGGCATGGTTTTTCAAGATTTCCGCTTACTTCCGAATAAGACCGTATACGAAAACATCGCCTTTACCATGGAGGCGGCCGGTCGAACAGATGAAGAAATAGAATCAGATGTGCCGCATGTGCTTGAATTGGTGGATTTGACGCCAAAGGTTTGGAATTTTCCGCGAGAGCTCTCGGGCGGGGAGAAACAACGCGTAGCCATTGCTCGCGCCCTAGTCAATGAACCGGACGTTATTATCGCGGATGAACCAACCGGCAATCTTGATCCAGCCAATACTTACGATATTGTTCAGATATTGAAAAAGATTAATGACCTGGGCACCACCGTGTTACTGGCCACACATAATAAAGGTATAATTGATCTGTTGAAACGACGGGTGGTGGCTATGGAACGTGGTAGGATTGTTCGTGACGATCGGTCCGGCAAATATTTTGTATAGTTCGATGGTTCGATAAACTCACCATAAATAAACTCACTATAAATGAGCAAGAGGCAAATGTTTTGGATTAAATTAAAAAGAATTCTACGCACCGGCTTTTTCAATTTCTGGAGAGATACCACGGTGACGCTGGCCTCCGTCTTGGTGATGATGGTTACCCTTCTGGTTATCGGCTTGATTTCTTTTGCCAGCGCTATTCTTGATACCACTCTCGCCGAATTACAGAATAAAATTGATATTAATGTCACCTTTATCACTTCGGCCAAAGAAGAAGATATTTTAAATATTAAACACAGCCTAGAATCTTTGCCGGAAGTTCTTTTGGTCACTTATGTTTCGCGCGATGAGGCGCTTGCTCTCTTTAAAGAAAGACATTCAAACGATCAGGCCATTCTCTCGGCTCTTGATGAACTAGGCGAAAATCCTTTGGGAGGAGTTTTAAATATCAAGGCGAGAACCCCTTCGCAATATGCTTCTGTCGCCGAATTTCTAGAGGGCGGCAATGTGATTTCCTCTGCCGGCCCCCCCATCATTGACCGGGTAAACTATTTTCAAAACAAGGCGGCGATTGATAAGCTGACCAAGGTAATTGCGTCAGCCGATTGGCTCGGTTTCGTGGCCATGTTTTTTCTCGCCGCCGTCTCTGTGTTGATTGCCTTTAATACTATTCGCCTGACGATCTATCTCGCTCGAGACGAAATAAGCGTTATGCGCTTAGTTGGCGCCTCCACCACTTATATTCGAGGACCCTTCGCGGTAGTGGGTATTATTTACGGAGTAGTGGCGGGTATTCTGACTCTGATTCTTCTTTTGCCTATCACTTACTGGCTGGGCGGCGCTACCGCGAACTTTTTTGTCGGCTTTAACATTTTTTCTTATTATCTTCGTCACTTTTTGGAATTCGCCTTTATTATCATAGCTTCCGGCATATTCATCGGCGCGCTTTCAAGTATCCTTGCCATTCGGAAGTATCTTAAAGTATAATTAGAGATACGAAATCATAATTTAGAATAATATGAATAACACATTAGTTACAGTCGCTGTTGTTGTAGTTTTGGTGCTCGGCGGTTTCTTTTTATTCCAAAAAAGGGGAGTGGCGCCAGTCGATAACCTTAATCTTGATCCTACAGTACAAGTTGATACCACCATGCCTGTTCCGGGAAGCGAGGTGGAAGAGACTCTGGTGGTGAAAGAATTCAGCGTTGATGCCGCTCCTTTCTCCTTCACACCTTTAACCATGACGGTGAATAAGGGCGATACAGTGGAGATTACCGTGAAAAATGTCAAAGGCACTCACGACTTGAAAATTGACGAGTTTAACGCTGCCACTCGCACGCTTAATGCCGGAGAAACACAAACAATTTCTTTCGTGGCGGATAAAGTTGGCACCTTTGAGTACTATTGTTCGGTTGGCAATCACCGCGCCATGGGTATGGTTGGAAGTTTTATTGTCCGTTGATTCGTGTCGTCGTTTAAGATGGACGTAAAAGCAATTACCTTCAAATCCGCGCCGGAATACAAACATCTGGAAAATGCCCCCGTGGCATTTTTTTGCGCGGAATACGCCTTAGACGAAGAGTCGTCTTCAGTAATGTACGCAGGCGGTCTGGGTGTGCTCGCGGGCGACTTCATCCTTGAATCAGCCGATGAAGGTCTGCCCTTCGTGGCTCTTGGACTATGGTATGGTTCTCATGTTTCCAAAGACTTTTCAATTGTTAACAGAAATGGCATACCTATCGTGATAGAAGCGCCATGCGGGGAAGAAATTATTAAGGCCCATGTTCGGGCTAAATGTTTTGGCAAGAGTACCTATCTTCTTCTTTTAGATACTAATGTCCCCGAGAATTCGCCAGAAAATAAAGCGGTGACTAATCGTCTTTACGATTCAAATTCTCAAACTCGCATGAAGCAAGAGATACTGCTTGGTATTGGGGGAGTGAGACTCCTTTCCGAACTGGGCATTACACCGAGCGTCTATCATCTCAACGAGGGCCATACCGCCTTTGCGGCTTTTGAATTGCTTGTTCGTAATATTATCGCCAGCGGGTCAAAAGATATAAAAACAGCCGTAGCTTCAGTCAAGGAAAAAATTGTGGCGACGAAACATACCATTTTCTCTTTAGCCGGCTCAAGTCTGAACGAGGAAGAGTTTGGAACGCTTGTCGAATCATATTGCCGGCAAAATAATATTGCCGTAAGCGATATGTTTAAACTCGGAGAAAATAGAAACACACCGAAAATTTTTTCAACAACTCAATTTCTATTGAATTGCGCCGGAAAACAAAATGGGGTAAGCATTTTGCATACCGTGTTCGAAAAACTTGCTCACCCTGATAGTACCCTTTTTCCCATTACGAACGGTATCTTCACCAAACGTTGGCAGGCAGGGGCCTGGTATATGGATCCGAAGGACAAAATTTCATCCGCCGATGAAACTATTTGGAAAATCAAACGAGAGCTGCGGGAGCAGCTTGTAAACTTCGTTGCAACCAAAACCGGAGTGATACTTGACCCGGACGCTTGCACTATCGTCTGGTCTCGGCGCTTTGCTCGATACAAACGTCCCGAATTGCTTTTCTCCGATCTGTCGCGTTTGGAACGAATTTGTTCAAACAACCTTAAGGCGCAATTTATAATTTCCGGTCAGGCGCACGAATCGGATATAGAAGGGCAGGAGACGATAGAAAAAATCAAGACCATAGTTAAAAATCCCATCTTTGACAATCAAATTGTTTATCTTGAAAATTATTCAATGGCTATGGCAAAAGAATTGATTCTGGGGGCGGATGTTTGGCTCAATACTCCCGAAAGGGGTTTTGAAGCGTGCGGCACAAGCGGCATGAAAGCCGGTTTAAACGGAGCGCTCCAAGTAAGCACCTCCGATGGCTGGATAGATGAGGTGAATTGGTCCAATATCGGGTTTATCTTGCCGGGCGACGACACTGCCAATGCAATCTATGATGTTCTTGAGAAAGAAATTATCCCACTTTTTTATAAAAGAGGATCATCTAAATTACCTCTTGAATGGGTCAAACGCATGCGCGCTACGCAAAACATTGTGGAATCCGGTTTTACCGCCAAGCGAATGCTCCATGATTATTTGACGAAAGCTTACTTGGTACTCTAGTGTAAACATGATATTATAAGGTGTGTAATGGGAATTTTTCAGACCAAGAAAAGTCTCAAAATCCTCTTTGTTGCTACCGAGGCGGCGCCTTTTGTGAAAGTGGGGGGTTTGGGTTCAGTTATCTATTCTCTGCCACGCGCACTTTGCGAGTTGGGACATGATGCTCGAGTGATTATTCCCAAATATCTCTCAATTGATGAAAACGTATACAAATTAAAACTGGAGTATAAAAGTCTAGAAGTGCCTACAGAAAATGACAACGAACCGTCTCATCTTGTCTGTAATATTAAGCGCTATGATCCTAAAAGAGAAGATATTGATCCCGCGACAACTTATTTTTTGGAAAACCAGGAATACTACGAACAAAGAGCCAATATTTACGGCTACGCCGATGACGCGATTCGCTGGACTCTTCTTTGTCGTGGGACTTTAGAATTCATCCGCTTACATCCCGACTGGGTACCGGATATTATCGTTTCCTCCGATTGGCAAACTGGACTGCTTGCTAATTTTCTCAAAACCACTTACAAAAACGACGCGATACTTTCAAAGATAGCTTCAGTTTTTACCATTCATAATCTTTATTATCAAGCAATGTTTGATCATAAATTCGTCTCGGAAATGGATTTTGATGACGGTCATTCACTAATACCGGCGTTCAACTCTCCTCGGCTTGAACATATAAATTGTATGCGAAGAGGGATTATTTATTCGGATGTCATCAACACCGTTTCGCCAACTTATGCCAAAGAAATTATGACCGGGGAATATGGCGAGCTTCTTGACGATCTTTTGCGCGAACGGCGCGCGGTTTTATCCGGGATACTCAATGGCATCGACTATGATCTGTGGAATCCAGAAACTAATACCAATATCGAATCAACTTACAATTCCAAGCGTCTTGATCTGCGGATTAAAAACAGAGTCGCCCTGCAGGAACGTTTCAGATTACCTATTGATAAAAACGCTTTTATCATCAGTATCGTTGGCCGTCTCACTAAACAAAAAGGACTCGATATGTTTTATCACATTTTGGAAACACTTTTAATGGAACTTCCTATCCAGCTTATCGTCGTCGGAGAAGGAGAGGGAGAATTCATGAGCTTTTTCCACGACCTTGAGAGTAAATATAAAGATAAGGTGGCAACTCATCTCAAATTTGATAATGTCCTGCCTCATTTAGTTTTTGCCGGGGCTGACGTGGTACTTTTACCATCGCGTTTTGAGCCGTGCGGACTTATTCAAATGGAAGCAATGAGAATGGGTACGATACCGATAGTGAGAAAGACCGGTGGGCTGGCCGATAGTGTTGAAGATTATAATCCTAATAATGAAACTGGGACCGGATTCACTTTTGAACGATTTGATTCATCGGCCTTGATGATTGCCCTCGTACGCGCTTTTGAAAATTTTCGCGACAAAAAGGATTGGCACGCGCTACAAAAGCGAGCGATGTCAGCCGATTTTTCGTGGATAAGTTCGGCCAAGAAATACGTCGCATTGTTTCAGCGCGCCATCGAGATACATAATCGGTATTAATTTTTTTAACTTTATTTTTCGATGAAATGGGCCAATTTTTTACACATTTACCAACCGTCTGATCAGCAGCCCGATATTTTGCAATCGATAGTGGCCCAGAGTTATCGGCCGATTCTAACCCATCTTACTAATAGTTCTAATGCCCGCATCACTTTAAATGTAAACGGCGCGCTTTTGGAATTGTTTGACAAATACGAACATCACGATCTTCTGGATATGCTTAAAAGAGGAGGTGAGGAGGGAAAAATTGAATTTACCGGCAGCGCGAAATATCATGCTTTTCTGCCTTTACTTGAAGAAGGAGATATTTGCCGACAAATAGTCATTAATAATGAAGCGTGCGCTTTTTATCTAGGGGAAGGGGCGTACAAACCCCGCGGATTTTTTCCTCCGGAAATGGCCTGGGACAATCGTCTGACCAGTATTATTGAGTCGCTTAATTTTGAATGGATTATCATTGATGAAATAGCCGCTAAGGGCGAAGCAGGTAGAGTGGATTACACAAAACTATATAAAATCAAAAACTCAAAACTCCGAGTACTTTTTCGTGAACGGCGTTTGAGCAATCTTATTATGAGCGCGGTGGTGCGTTCGAAGGAGACCCTTCTTGAGGCGATGAAAAATGAAGTGGGAAGTCCGCGCTATATCATTACGGCCATGGACGGGGAAACCTTCGGACACCACAGACCCGGGCTTGAGAAAATGCTTTTTGACATCCTTGATACGCCCGATTTTAATCTGGTCACACTCTCTGAACTTCTTGATGAGAAACGCGAAATAGTGGAACTTATACCCGTCGCATCCACTTGGGCATCTAGTAAGAGTGATATTGATCTCGGAATTCAATTTCTTTCTTGGAATGACCCGGAAAATAAAATTCATAAATGGCAATGGGAACTTTTTCATCTGGTGCGCAAGGAAGTTGAAATGATGGACAAAGGAAATACAATTTTTCCTGAAGTAAGAAAGAAGATGGATATCGCGACTGCCAGTGATCATTATTGGTGGGCATCGGCGAAGCCATGGTGGAGCGTTGAGATGATCGAAGACGGCGCTTATTGTCTTCTCGAGACTATTCGTATGGTGCCAAATGTGTCAAACGAGATTCTTGATCAGGCCCGCGCTCTTTATGAGAAAATTATTTCAACCGCCTTCAATTGGCAGCGTACCGGACGCATTAGAACTATGATGCAAAACCAACATTCAATTCTCCGTATTCCATTTAAGGATCGCACTCTCGGTCGCGGTGGAGCGGAACGGGGCGTTTACCACGCGTTTATTAACATGATGAAAAAACTTGAACGTGAAGCGACTAAACACGGGGAATATGAAAAGGCGATACTCTGGCGCGATGCCATGTATAAACTTGAACATAAGCTTGATATTTACGACACTATCAATGCCATAGACCTTGTGCGGGTGGAAATTCCGAATGAAGAAGTGGAAAAAACAATACAACAATATAAACAAAAATATACCGAACTCCGTGGTGGTCAACCGGAACAGCGGGGGACGTAACAACAGAATTTACATCTATTCAATAAACGTGAGAGCCTTACCTAGCTTATCTCCGCGGCCAGTACGGCCGATACGGTGGATATAGTCCTCATAGGTAGCTGGTAAATCAAAGTTGATGACATGAGTTACTTCAGAGATATCAAGACCGCGAGCGGCCACATCAGTAGCAGTGAGTACTTGTGCGTGGTCACGTCGGAAAAGATCCAGTGCTCGTTGCCTTTCGCGCTGACTTTTATTGCCATGGATAGACTCGGTTTTGAAACCGCGTTTTCCTAGTTCTAGAGCAAGTCTCTCTACACCGTGTTTGGTACGACCAAAGATTAGTACCTTACTGAACTCTTTCTGATCAAGGAGATTATGAAGAACATCAAGTTTATTCTTATCTTTAGGAATCCTGACTACATCCTGGTGCACATTCTTGGCGGTATCTTGAGTCTTTACCGAGATACGTACCGGCTCGCGCAAGAATTCATGAATAAGTTTTTCAATCTCTGACGAAAGAGTGGCGGAGAAAAAGAGTGTATGTCTCTCCTTGGGCATCTTTGACATCATAAACCGCATATCGCGGATGAAACCCATATCAAGCATCCGGTCTGCCTCATCAAGAACAATAGTTTTAAATCCTGAGAGGTCAAGTACTTTCTGCTCTATGAGGTCCTTCAGGCGCCCTGGTGTGCCGATAACGAAATGATGTCTCTGGTAGAGTTCTCTAATCTGCTTACCCATGCTAACACCACCAATACAGAGTACGGAAAAAAGATTTGAATTTTTAGCAAAAATTCTAAGTTCATCATCAATCTGGCAAGCAAGCTCGCGGGTAGGCACTACAATGAGCGCCTTCTCTCGCGAATCAAGGATTATTTTATTGATAAGCGGAACAAGATAAGCGGCAGTTTTGCCGGTACCAGTATTAGCTATACCAACAATATCTTCACCTCTGATGACACGAGGGATTGCCTGATCTTGAATGGGAGTAAGAGTAATATAACCTTTTGCTTCGATATTTCTATTTAAAATGTCTTGAAATTTGAAGTCGGCAAAAGTGTGTTTGGGTGTGAAGCGTTCAGTTTTCAGATCAATAACGACTTTATTGACAAATTTGGACACATTAATATAGCTGCCAGGATTGGCAAATTTATTTCTACTGTTAAATTTTCTAGGCGTTCTACGGCCACTATTAGGATAAAACATACACTCATCTGTAAATCTATTGAGTTTTACAGACACGTGTCTACGGAAACCCACGAGTATTGATTTACCTTTTAAGTGTATCGCAATCCATTAATTTTGTCAAATTTTGATGTTACCGACAATCAATATGCTAAGGGTTCTGGTGATTTGTTCGTATTGCTTTTGATAAATTCTGTAATAGCTGCTTCATCGAAACTCTGAAGCTTTAAAAGTCGTCCCCACGAAGCAAGGGCAATGGGAGAATCGTTTTGGGAGCGCAAAGTGATTATGACACTTTTAGGAAATTGTTTGAATATTATTTCCAGTTTAGTTTTTGTTTCTTCATCAATCTCTTTATAAGAGATCCAGATACCGCCATGTTCAATGTTATGTATCAATTGTTCATCAGGTAGTTCTTGTTGATACATTCCCCACGCCGCAGGTTGGGCGTAGTGCCATCCGGAAGTTGGGGGGTTGGAATTATAAGCTGGATGCGTGGCTCCGACAGATATATGCTCCCGCCCTAAGATTTTAACCTCCTCACCCGGTCTTAGTTTTTGGTTTCTGGCAGAAACGTACACAATGCCATACACTCCAAGTCCGATAATAATAATCCAGATAAACCACTTAAATTGTTTGTTTATTTTATCCATTGTTTTGATTATAACAGAGATTGGTATTATTAATTATTTCTCGGCGGTCATGATAAACATTGGCGGTATGTTGCGGAGTTCAAATTGAGTATTAATTTTTTTTCTAACAAAATACTTATTCAATAGGTTGAGTAGAATAGGAGAATACTGAAAAACAATAAATTTTCCAGATTCTTCGAGTATCTTAAACGTATTATCGACTATACGCTCTCTTTCAGCAGGTTTAAGTATTGAAAAGGGAATACTAGAAATTACCAGATTCACAATCGCGTGATTATCACGTTTTAATTCTTCAGAGACTCTTTGGGCTGTACCCTCAATAATTTTCAATCGTGGATCATTTATGTTTCTCAAAATTTTTATAAATTTAGGATTTGTTTCCACCACACTAAGCTCACCATCTCTCGGCATTCTTTTTAATATTTCTCTTGTTACAACACCATCTCCCGGACCATATTCTATAACGCGTTGTAATGATTTATTATTAAAATTACGCACCACAGCATTTACCACATACTTGGAACTACGCGTCATTGCGCCGATTCGACGATCTCGCAAGGCAACTTTAAGAAAGTTCAATTGTTCTTGCATGCTTTTTAAACATTTTACACCAGTTTTACTTTTGTTTATATATTTTTTATTCGAGCTGCCGGCCAGGGACTCGGACCCCGATACCATCCTCCAGAGGGACGTGTCCTACCATTAGACGAGCCGGCAAATTATTGAGGAAAAAGAGACTTTAGAAATTTTCTTCCACTTGCAGTTTTAAGCTGTTTTTCTCTTTTTCTCGCATCAGTAAGATTATCATATTGTTCATGGTAAATCATTATCCAAGGAATATATCTTTTTGTATAGAAATGTTTGCTAGGAAAGTTGGAGGCTTTTCAATATTTCCGTTATAATAAAAACAATGAACACACGGCATAGGGAACACAAATATATCTTTGTTGTGGGGGGAGTAATGTCAGGAGTCGGCAAGGGTATCGCGACCTCTTCAATCGGTGTGATCCTCCAATCAAAAGGTTTCAAGATTAGTCTAATCAAAGCCGACCCTTATTTAAATGTTGATGCCGGCACTATGAATCCAATTGAGCATGGAGAGGTTTTTGTTCTCAATTCCGGTCTGGAAACTGATCAGGATATGGGCAACTACGAGCGTTTTCTCAACACTGACATGCCTGAAGAAAACTATTTGACCAACGGCATGGTACTTAAACACGTTATCGATAAAGAGCGTGCCTTAGGGTACGACGGTAAGTGTGTTGAACCGGTTTATCATGTCACTGAAGAAATTCTTAATCGTTTTCATCGTTCGGTTAGAAACACTCAAGCCGAGATCACTGTGATTGAAATAGGCGGTACGGTAGGCGAGTATCAAAACTCAATTTTTCTTGAAGCGGCGCGTCTCCTGAAAATCCGTGAACCTAAAAATGTGATGTTTGTGATGGTTTCTTACCTGCCGGTTCCGGGCAAACTCGGCGAAATGAAGACCAAACTTACCCAGAACGCCATTCGCCAACTTAATTCGTATGGTATTCAACCGGATATGATTATTGCGAGAGCTGAAGTGCCCATTGATCAGAAACGCAAAGAGAAAATTGCTTTGGCATCAGGGGTATTAAGTCAGGATATCATCGCGGCGCCAGATATCGAAAGTATCTATGACGTGCCTATTAATTTTGAACGAGACGGATTAAGCGAGAGAATTTTAAGTCACTTTAGACTTAAGCCACGTAAAAAAGATTTAGTTGCTTGGAGGAAGTTTGTTTCAAAAACTAAGTCTGTCAAGAAAATAATTAAGATAGCGGTCATAGGCAAATATTTTGACACCGGAGATTTTGTCCTTTCCGACGCTTATGTTTCGGTCATAGAGGCGGTTAAATTTTCCGCTTATTGGCAAAATGTCAAACCTGAATTGACATGGATCAATGCCAAAGAATATGAGACGGGTAAACGCAAGGTGGGCGAGCTAAAAAATTATAATGGAGTCATAGTGCCCGGCGGTTTTGGCACAAACGGAGTGGAGGGAATTCTTAGCGCGATAAAATTTGCCAGAGAAAATAAGATTCCATATTTAGGACTCTGCTATGGTATGCAATTAGCAGTGATTGAGTACTCGCGGTCAGTTGTTGGTTTCAAGAACGCCCACACAACGGAAGTAAATAAAAATACCAACTATCCAATCATAGATATTATGGAAGATCAAAAGGACAGGCTCAAAGACGGTAAACTTGGCGGCACAATGCGTCTAGGCGCCTATTTAGCAATTTTGAAGCCCAAAACGCTTGCTTACGAAGCATATAAAACGACTAGAATTTCCGAGCGACACAGGCATCGCTTTGAGGTCAATTCGAATTATATCGAAAGACTTGAGAAGGCCGGTATGATTTTCTCCGGTAAGTCTCCGGATGGACGTCTTTGCGAAATAGCCGAATTGCCAAAGAATGTTCATCCGTTCTTTCTTTCAACGCAATTTCATCCTGAATTCAAAGCTCGACCGCTGGCGCCGCATCCTCTCTTTACTGCTTTTATTAAAGTTATAATAAAGAAAAAAAAGTGACCATTTTTATCGAAATTTCTATTATTGTAATTATTGCTACTCTCGTTTCGCTTGT
>Ga0208958_1000407_pt1 | contig 51963 bp, 46 predicted proteins | sample RifOxyB1_FD_184032 | JGI IMG/M metagenome (GOLD analysis project Ga0208958, IMG submission 184032) | Soil microbial communities from Rifle, Colorado - Rifle Oxygen_injection B1 (SPAdes) | ecosystem: Environmental > Terrestrial > Deep subsurface > Rock core/Sediment | place: Rifle, Colorado...
GGATCAGGCAAAATCACCCTAGTAAAATAAATATTAAAAGGCAAAAGCAAGTAAAAAAATGCTGCAATCAATCCAACTTTAGCTGAATAATGTTTTCTGACAAGTAAAAACAGAAAGAAAGTAGTAACAACAGCAATAATAGAGGTTAATAGTCTCCCCCAGACCTCTAAACTAAATATTCCGATTGTTGTAAAAAGAGTTGCGTGAAGAGCATTGTAGATAGGAAATTCAACCATTCTAATTCCAGTTGGGTTATCAATACCGCTTTGGATACTGCTTATATCATCATATGTTGGGTAAAAAAGATTTATTTTAGTTTTTACAAAGTTCCGTGTTACAGCGGCGGTATCGGCCTGACGCCAAGAATGCCAATCAGCAACAGGGTTATTTATTTTGTATAATCTCACAGTGAAGCCTAAAATCAATATTAACGAAAGTATAAAATACTCATTTGCTACTATACTTTTCACGAGAGTAATAAATCTACCCAAAGACTTATTTAAAGAAAAATTTTGATTATTCATACGTTTTATCAGCATCTGTTTTATCAATACTTCCAACAGTAAACCCAGTAAACAACCAAAACATTGTAGCAAATTTTGAAGCTTCAAAGATATCAATGAATACTGCTGTTAGTAATATAGCAATAGTAGATCCTATAAAACATGCATTAAAAATAGAGTTAAAGTTATTACTAAATTTGATTGTCTTAAACTTATTATAGATATTTATAAAAATTAATATAAAAGCAGATAGTCCCAATAACCCCGTCTCCCCCAGTGCTCTTAAATAGTCGTTGTCTGTAGCTAGGGTAATTGAAGAATATCCAGTACCTAGGATTGGATTTTTAGCAAAAGCACGAAGTGCCCTCGGCCATTCCACATTTAGTCTTATTGATGTTGACCTATCTTCAAAAACCTCTACCTCCTCCGCATATACGGTAACTACCGATGATATTTTTTCTCTGACAACCTCAATAATCCTACCGTATCTGGCTCTTAAATCAGGAGAAAAACTAAAGGCAACTGCGGCAATTATTACAAATATTAAGATCTCTTTATATTTTTTAACAAAAAATAGCGAAATTGTAGCTGCTATCAAAAAAGCAGCAATTGAGATTCTTGAAACTGCTGAGGAAAACAACCAAAACCCCGATGCAATTGACATGGCTAGTAGCGTTTTTATAATCTTTCCCTTTAAAACAAAGAATGAAGCAACAAAGATGGGGATTGTTAATACCAAATAAGAAGCCAGGTCATAATGACCCGCAAAGGTGGAATTGATATGAGACCCGGGCACCCAACGAAGAGCAATACCTTTGGAATATTCTTCATTCTGAGTTGTAATAACGGGAAAGTTTAAATATTTCTGACCTAAAGCATATAAAAATATAAATAAATTAACTAAGAGTAAAACTTTAATAAAATATTCAAATATATTTTTATCTTTATTAATATACTTTATGTAAGTAAAACCTATAAAAAATAGGGATAAATATTCAATTCTTCTAAACCAATGTAAAAGAACAATGCCTGATGACACTGTCTGGGTCAAAAATATTGCTGATATTGTTGAAATTAATCCAATAAACAAAAACAGTACAATTGCTCTTGTAATTTTTTGTTCAAAAATTGACTTGAAGTTTTTAATTATTGGGTATAAAAAGAAAAGAAATGTGAATAAGATCAGAAAATCCTCTAGACGAATTGACACGTATACACCCATCAAACGTAAGCTCGGAAATTTTGGATATAGAGGAATAAAAACAAGAAGTGCTGTAATTAACGATTTGTAAATTTTTGAATTAAATACTGTTAAAAGCTTTTGCATATATCTTGGCGACATTGATTCGTCCTAATATTGTATAAATTGCAAGACGTAACAATGCCCCAAACTTTAAAACAAAGGTAAGGATTGGAAGTTGCCAAGAAGGCATTTGTTTTTTGTAAAAAAGCTTTAAGTTTTGCATTTCCATCACAGTCGCCTTTTCGCTGCCGTTTGTAACCATTCCATAATGGACTGTTTTCCATTTAGGTAAGTACCATGTTTCCCAACCCTTTTTCATAAATCTATATGAGAGTTCAACTTCTTCAACATACAAGAAGAAATCCTCATCAAATATCCCTGCTTGATCCATTGCTTTTCTTCTCATCAAGAAAAATGCCCCAGTCACCCAATCTTGTTTATGAACTTTTTTATAATAATTTTCATTAGTATTTAAAAATGAATAAGGGTGCATCGGGTGATATGGCTTAATTAAATTATCAAGCCCTGGAATATCATCTATAAAAGTCATCCAAGCAATAACTCTACCTAAATTTGGGAAATAGCCACCTGAGCCTTGGTATGTTTTAAGGTCAGGATTTACCAATCCACAAGAGGATAGTCCTACTTTAGGATGTAAATCCATCCATTCAATCATTTCTTTAAAAATATTTTTATCAATTATCTTTGTGTCATCATTAAGAAGAAGTACATAACGGCCCTTAGCAATTTTCATTCCCATGTTGTTGTTTTCCCCAAAACCTCCATTAACCTCACGGCGAAGCACTCTTACATCAGGATAATCTTTTTTGATTTTTTCGCCTATCCTATCGGGGGAAGCATTATCAATTAAAATTACTTCATTATTTATACCTTTCAAGCTTGAATACAGCGTTTTTAAGCAATCTGTAAGATAATCAATTTTTGAAGATATTATTACGATAGATATATCTATATTATTTTTTTGCATATTTGTATTCTCTCACCAATAGTAACAGGCTGACAATAGTTAAGATTATAACAACAAGTCTAATCCAAAGAGGACTGGGTACAAACCTCACAATAATTTTTTGGTTCCAATGTACACCATTAATCATCAATTTGTATTCTTCTGTCTTTGGTTCAAAACCATTAATATAAAGATTTTCTCTTAATGGATGAACTATTTCTTCTAGAAACGAACTTTTGGTTTGATCACGAATAATTGTTTGGGCTTCTTCTGGGGGATAATTTAATCTAAAAACATAGAAGAATCCTTTATTAAATTCTCTTTCATAATGTTCTATCACTTCCTGACGAGTCAAATTTGTATAGTACCCACGCCTAAGTGGTGTTTCTACATCTGCTGGTTCAAAAGATTGAACAGAATTTGGAAGTTCCCTGGGAAATTCAGGACTTTTAGGAAAAACATAGATAAAAAGTAAGACAGAAACTAATAAAAATATTATTTTAGAAATTTTACTCATTAGTAATAATCCTCTCCTCTCCAATTAAAGTAACTTTATTATCTTCTACAATTATTTCTTCTCCATCTTTAAGTAGATAAAGTTTTTTCCCACAATACTTCTGCTTAATTTTATCAAGATGTTTCTCTGAATAATGTGGAAATATATCAAAATTTACAAAATTCATTGGCTTAATATCACCTGCACCCCTTTCATTATCAACAAAGCCAAAAGTTGCTATTTGTAAGGTAACACCTGCCACCATCGCCCCAGCGCTACTTCCAAAATACAATCCTTTTTTTCCTAATATTTCAGGTAAATATTCATCTAAGGCACATCTTCTCATCCAATAAGCTAAATATCCTGGGTATCCTCCACCAAACCAAATAATATCGGGGTTGATTCTTTTGATTTCGTGGACAACTGATTTGTTTCTATAATCCTCAAGTTGGACAGGAATTGAAACAGACTCAAATTTACGAACCATATTCCATGTTTCGCCAGACTTCCAAGACTCCCAGCCATCTTCTGCGTTTGCCGCTGTCGGAATATAAACAATGGTCTTACCTTTAAATCCACCAATGTATTTTTTGAGTTTTTCCACTGTCTTTGGATCTTTTGCTCTGGAGGCTAAAAATAATCTCATATTTTATTGAAACAGTCTTGCTCGACCTAGTTTGTAATCGGGGTTTTTGTTTTTTCTTTCTCCAATTAATTTTGCAGGAACTCCACCTACTATTGTAAAGGGGTCAACATCTTTAGTAACTACTGCTCCTCCGGCAACAACAGCACCTTTTCCAATTTTAACTCCGGGCATAATAGTCACTCTTGGACCAATAAAAACATAATCATCTATTTCAACGGGGGCGGTTATGGCAGAAAAATCATCTTTAGAAAGATCATGTTCGGAGTTATAGATCATCACAGAAGAAGCTATGTCTACGTGGTTTCCAATTATCAATTTATCCCTTCCGTCCAAAAAGGCATGATCACCTATTATTGTATCTTCACCTATTTTGATATTTCTTGGATCAAAAAATAAAGCCCACATATGAAATGTTGATCCCTTACCCATCTGGATGCCAAAAAACTTATATTTTATGTTTCTAACAGTATGAGAGGGAATATGACCAACAAAACGAAGGAGCATTAATTCAAAATCAAGAAAATAATTAGATATTCTATTCATAATTTTACTAATTACTTCACTAACAGATAAACTTTTGCCGTTTTTATCTTTAATCATTTATACTTTCAATTACTTTTAAGGTTTTTTTACTACACTCTTCCCAGCTAAACTTCTTAGCTTGTTTGAACCCAAGCTCAACTATACTATTATATTCTTTCTCACTCATATTTAAAACTTTTTGCATTCCAATGGCTATGCTTTCAACATTTTCAGGGTCAATATAAATTCCTGCCTCTCCTGCAACTTCAGGGATTGAACCAATATCAGAAACTACAACAGGTTTACCACAACCAAATGCAGAAAGGATTTCCAGTCCAAATCCTTCCCAAAAAGAAGGTAAACAGTAAAATTTACATCCCGCCATTAGTGCAGGTCTTTCTTCTTCAGGAAAAAAGTCAGTAAAAATTATTTTCTTTGCTAAATTTAGTTTTTCTACCCTCTCATATATCTTTTCAAACATCCAACCTTTCTTTCCAGCGACGACAAGGGAAAGTTTGGGGTATGTAGAAGACAAAGACGCAAAAGCATCAATCAAACCTTCAACATTTTTAGAAGGTTTGAGTGTACTGATAAACAAGATATAGTCATCAACTATGGAGTACTTGTTTTTGACTCGTCGTACAAGATCGGCAGGGACTTTAAGATTAAATCTTTCTTTGTCATATCCTAAATGAGTAACTGTAATCTTTTTAAATGCAAACGGATAATGTCGTACAATATCCTCTTTGCTAGAGTCTGATATAGTTAATATCCTTTTTGAGGCAAAAATCGAAATAGCAGTCCAATACTTTAACTGCCAAAACACCTTTTTTTCAAAATGTTCCGAATTATTGAGATAACCAAGGTCCATAATTGAACAAATCTGAGGAATTGTTAAAAATACTGGTATATAATGACTAGGAGAATATAAACAATCAATTTTTTCAGGATTCTTCCAAAGATACGGCATTAATCTTGTTAATATCCAAAGTCCCCTACCACTAATTATTTTATAATTAAAATTTTTTGTTTCCTTAGGAAGGTCTTTCAATGGCTCATTTTTAAGATAAACTATGAGATTATTGGGGTTAACCCTCTTTTCGTTCTCTTTTTGCAAACCTAAAAGCATTTCGTAAGCATATTTATTAACCCCTACTCTATTTTTAATGTTTGCCTCGTTTCCATCAATTCCAATTATCATAACTATTTAAATTGTACCATTGAAGCAGATTTTCTTAAACCCGAAGAGATTTTTGCTTAAAATAACCAGCGCCTAACATAATTAATAAAAATACACCTAAATACAAAGATATTACTTTAGCCGAAAACAGGTCTGAAACGCTTCCTATTAAAAAGGCGGTTAATACATATGGAATATTTTTAATCATATTGAATGTAGAAATTGTAGTCGCTCTAAACCGCGATTCGGTTGAATCATTTATACTAACTGAAGCTAGATTTCCAAAAATACTTTGTAGGGATGATCTTAAGATTAACGACATACCTCCCAAAATCAATCCTAAGTATGGAGAAACGATAAACGTGATGGCCATTAATAATCCTGTCACAAGAATTGATTTATGCAACCCAAGTTTTTTGTTAAAAAATGATGTTGTCTGGGCTGCAATGGCTGAAATTATAAATATAACAGCCCATAGAATTCCCATTTGTTTATCGTTAAAACCAAATTCAAAACTTAAAAAGCTATCGACCATCTCACTAGAGATAACTGTCACAAAACCAATAGAGAGCAAGATCAATGTTCTGAGTTTGATATTATGATCTTTGGTTAATTGAATTATTCCCTGCTTTGTTTGAAACAAATAATTTTTGAGCGAAAACTTGACCGTATCAATCTTTGGCTCATTCAGGAAAAAAGTCGCAATAAAACCCAAGGTATAACCTACAGCACTAAGTATAAATGGATATCTTGGATTAATAGCATAGGTAAATCCACCAATGATGCTGCAGATTGCAGCCGTGATCAATGAAATTGAAGCGATGTTTGATATTACTTTGTCAAATTTGTTTTCTTTGAAATCTTGTTTTAACGAATCATAAACCAAAGCATCAAGTGTTCCGGAATAAAATGATCCCCCTACACACATTATAAAAACAGAGAGTACAAGTTGATTAAAATTCATTGCATAAGCCATGATGAAAGCACCTATCATCTCTAATAAAAAGGCAACTATTAAAGTTTTCTTTTTCCCAAAAACATCGGCAATTGCTCCTGTGGGGATTTCTGTCAAGGTCGCTGTAACGATTAAAACTGTTTCGATAATTCCAATTCCTGCATAGTTAGTAAATCTTAAATAGTAAAAAATCCAGATACCTAGCCAAAACCAAGTATTTTTGGCAAACGAAAGAAAGTAGGAAATCGCAATATTTCTATTCATATAGGACTTCTTTATATACCTTAAGTGTCTCTTGGGCTGTATTAGTCCAAGAAAAATTTGAAACTTGTCTTAACCCCTTTGTAATTAGTGTTTTTGGCGTCTCTAGAGCCTTTTTAATACCATCTGCAATCGAATTGACATCATATGGATCAACTAAAATTGAAGCATCTTCCGAAATCTCTTTCATGCTTCCGATATTGGAGGTAATAACAGGAACTTCACAATTAAAACCATCCAAAATCGGGATACCTAGCCCCTCATAAATGGAAGAGAAAATTAAGGCTTTTGAACCAGTTAAAAGTGGACCTAAATCATTGTCTGGTACAAATCCTAAAAATCTGACGCCTCTTTGATCCTCGTGTTTTAAACTCCTCTTTTCCCCTACTATTAAAAGCTTTATGTTTTTTCCTGATTTTGCCAAGTTATAAGCATCTATTATCCTATCAATATTTTTTCTTGGATTTGTGCCAATGGCTATTATGTAATTGTCATGAATTCTGTATTTTGTTTTGGCTACTGTTATTTCTTCATCGTTAGCCTTTTTAAGATTTGGGGCCTCATAGATAACTTTTATAATATTTTCATCAAATCCAAATTCAATTAAGTCATTTTTGGTTGTTTGACTCGGGACAATTATCCTTTTCGATTCTTTTTTAACCCACTTTAGTCTATCTTTGTGGGCTGCAACAATTACGGTTGGTGTCACTTTTGGAAATTTCAAAGGGATAAGATCATGAATTGTAGTAACTTTTGGATATATTGATGGCGGTTCAGCCCAATCAGAGGTATGAATTAAATCGACTTGACCTATTATTTTTTCAATCGGCAGTATATGCAATTTATTCCAGATGAGGTTAGTAAGAGTTGGAGGAATAGGAAATACTTTTGCTGACGTTTTATTATTTGTTTCTAGTCTCTCGATTCTTGTTTTTAATTCTTGTCCACGACGAAGCGATCCTCCAAACAACAAATATTCATTTTCTTTATCAATTTTTAACAAGTTCTTCACCAAATTCTCCCTATAATGGGAAACTCCAGTACCATAAAGAATTTGGGATAGATCAATTGCTATTTTCATATTTTTGAATAACTACTCCATTATAATTTCCCTCTAAAAGTTTATTATATCCCATATCAATTAATTTTGACCGTGTAATATCATTGGGATCAAATATTTCCCAAACATATCTAGATAGGTAAACTTCTTTATCTGATTTTAATAATTGATTAATTGTAATAATTTGATTTCCTTTTCCATAATAAATTAAAGCCTCTTTTTGTGAGTTAGCCGGAAAGATAATTTTTTGGGTTTCTATTTGGTGAGCAACTTCTCTCCAATTTTCTCTATGAAATTTTGAGATAAGCAAATAAATGCCTGAGGTCGTCACGTTCACAATCAAAATAATGACAACGGGTAAAGCTTGCAACTTTCCAGTAAATACTTTGTTTTGAGATTCTGCTAAAAGCAAATAAAAAGCAGGTAACATAAATAGGTATCTAAAATAAGTTAAGGTGGGTATGAAAAATGAGAGAATTATACCTAAAATAAGACTTACTCCAAACCATGACCAAATCAATTTATTTTTAGCTTTTGAAATCAAATAACCAAAAATAACCAAAAGGACAATAATTAACACTGCATATAACAATTTATTATCAATACTTACTCTACCAATTATGAATTTAGTAGGAATCAGTCCAATATTTTTTAGTGTAACTGGGCCTAATAAATTCCACCAGTTTGAGTCGCTGGTTTTAAGAGCAATTCCAGATAATAATTGTTTTGAAAAAGTTGGAAACCACAACAAGAAGGTTAGGAGTAGAGGAAAACAAGATAATAAAATGTTTTTTAAGTTCTTATGTTCGAGGATTGCATAAAAAATTAATGCTGGAAGAATAAGTACTGCCAAATAATCTGACAAGAATAAAGCCGCTAAACCAACTGAGAATAATATCCATTTCTTCTTCAAAAATAAATAAACAATTAATGTTACTAAAAAAGTAGCCAGAGAATACATTCTTGCTTCCTGAGAATAATAGATATGCAAACCCGATGTGGCTAAAAATAGTGCGGGAATAACAGGCCATTTAAATTTTAATTCTTTAGCTATTAAAAAGGTAATATAAATAGCCAATACACCAAATATTACCGAGGGCACTCGTAAAGCTATCTCGGAGTATCCAAAGACTGACGACCAAAGTTTAATGATAAGATAGTAAAGTGGAGGATGAAAATCTCCCGACATAAAGTTTATAAAAAAATCTCTGTAGCTTAATTGAGCTGCAATTGCCGTAGTCGCCTCATCAAGCCAAAGCGATTGATTCAAACTTGTAATCCTTAATATTAAGCCAATAAGTAAAATAAATATAATTAGCATATTTAATTCATGATATCATGAACTAAATATGCGATTCAGCCTTGACAAAAAATTTATATTATTTTTACTTATTTTTCTCTTAATTATTTTTACAAGGTCATATAATATCGGAAAAACCTCAAGATTTATCTGGGATGAATCAAGCGATCTGGTTAGTATCCACAGAATTTGGGTTGAAAAAGATATTACTTTAATTGGCCCAATCTCAGAAGACGGAAATAAAGTCTTTGGATCACTTACCTACTACTTATTAATGCCGTTTGCTGTTTTGAATAACTTCAGCCCAATTAGTACAACATATGGAGCTGTATTTTGGGGAATTGTAACCGCAATATTGTTTTTGCTTCTTGCCTATAAACTAAATAATAAATTTGAATTTTTACCTACAGTTTTTGTAATATTTTGGACTGTGATATTGATACCATCACGTTGGGCATGGAATCCAAATTTTATGCCATTTTGGTCTGTCCTCTCCATTTTATTTTTAATATCTAAATTTAAATATAAACATTTTATTTCTGGATTTTTACTAGCCCTGACAATTCATCATCATTTCTTAGGTTTTTACACAGTTTTAGGAATGGGTTTAATTTTGCTCTACGAATCTATTAAACAAAAAAGATATTACTCAATTATTAACTTTATGTTTGGTGCATTATTATCAATATCACCATTTATTGTTTTTGATTTGACTCACATGCCGGGATTGTTTTTATCAAGAATTTTATATTTTAACTACTTGAATACGGATATTAACTTACTTCAAAAACTATCAGGTCCAAATATTTTATTCTTATTAAATCTAGTTGCTATCATTTATTATGATATAAAAAATAAATCTGAAAGTTTGAAATATATATTTGTATTTTTATTTTCAAGCATAATAATTTTATTTACAACTGATTTTTATTCTCATTATTTACTAGCAAGTATTCCGTTTTTATTTGTTTATCTTATTTATAAACGTTTAGGCATCTCTAACTTTTTTGCAAAATTATTGGTAATTGTTTTAACAGTAATCTCAATTTATAAATTTCCTAATATCGTCAGAGAGATAACTTGGGAAAATGATATAGAAACAATAACGAAGATCACCCAAACGATTCGAGACGAAATCGCTGAAAACAAATTAATGAATGTTAATCTAGTAGTACTTCAAAGTCCCGATCCAAATATTTATGGTAGAAGGTATAGAGATTTGCTTTTAATTGACGACGTTAGACTACTTGAAAAAGAACAATATGAAATAACAGATAATTTATTTGTTTTATCATACAAGAGCGTTGAAGACATCAGAAATGATAAAGCCTACGAGATCAAACGGTTTGACAAAGGAAAACTTGTAGATAAATGGGTTTTTGATGAATCTGAATGGAAATTATACTTACTTAATAGAAATTAAACTATTTTGCTCCTTCTTTAGTAACCATGTAACTAATAATTCCTACAAACAAACCAAAATCATATACAACCTTAAAAATTAAAAACATCGGTCGTGAATAGATAAACGCTTTAATTAATCCAATAATTATCGATACTGGCAGTGAACTTCTTATTAAGGCTACTAGATACCCAAATAAACCAAATCTATATTTCCTTTTGCCCACCCACCTAGCATGGTTAAAAATTTCTCCTAAACTCTCTGGATTTTTGTGGAAAAAGATGGCCTTTGGTGCAACATTTGCTAATATCCCAAGTTTTTCAGATAGACTCCAGTCATCATTGTAACCTCCTGCAGTAAAACCTCCGACTTTATCAAACTCGGACTTAAGTATTGCCCTAAATACTTTTTGGGTGTCTGGATAATTTTTAGGATGTCTTTTTTTACTCTCCCACCCTTCATTTAGATTCCAGCATTTAGACCAGACGTTGTCCCAATTTGCCACATATTCATCTTTGGAAAAAGTACCCTTAGTTTTTCCTGCAATTATTGGTTTAACAAGCATTTTTAAAAAGTTTTTGTCAAAAGTCATATCTGAATCCACAAAAACTAAAATATCACCGACTGCAGATTTTGCACCTAGGTTTCTGGCACTTCCTGCACCTTCATGTTTCCCTTTTAATATTTTTAATTTGTAATTTAATGTTGGTTCGATATCGTGGAGCTTTGATAATGTAGAGTCAGTACTTCCATCATCAACAACAATAACCTCAAAGTCGGTGAAAGACTGTATCTCTAGCGAGTGTAAACAATCTAAAATTACACCCTCTTCGTTATATGTTGGAATAATGACAGATAATTTCATTTTATTAATTTATATAAAGACCAATAATCATTCACGCTTTTTACCTCATAAACTTTATAAGGTAAAAATGTTCTTAACTCCCAAATATCCGGTTTGTCAAAATTATAGTCTTTCCTACCCAAAACGTAAATAATTGTTGTATTCGTATAATTTTCTACAGAATCGACATTAATTTTATAGATATACTCAAGAGGATATCTTAATGTATATCCTCTGTTATCAAAATTCCCAACAACAGTCACATTAAAATCCTTTGGATTACCGCTTGCTATTAATTTTGCAGAACTTAATACATCTTTTGCAGATAAGTTGTGTGGCATGCCTGAAGGAATTTTAGTGTTTGTAATTAAATAAACCGCAACCAATACAAACGAGATGTATTTATTCTTTTTATATAAAGACCATAATAAAAACCCTCCAATAAGTGCAAGTAATGGATATAAAAATAAAAAGTGATAGTAAGAAATCTGGCTTTCTCCGCTCTTTTTAAATATTTCCAAAAAGTAGGCGGTTAGAGTTTTAAAATGATAAAAATTATGTTTTAAATCAAAAAGCAAAGTAGGCAATTCTCCTAAAACAAACCCTGAAATAAAAATTAATGTATTTTTAAATTTCTTCTTTGTAAAATATAAAATTATAAGGAAAACAAAAACAATACCTATTATGTAAAAGTACTGAATTCCAAAACCGACACCCGACAACAACCCCAAAAGAAAAACGTAAGAAATCTTTTTTGTTTTATAAAACAAATAAATTAAATAAATTGTCAGGGTACCTATAAATGGCATGTAGTTCGACGTCCAAATAAAGGTTGAGTGATAAATCATCTTGGAACTAAAGAAAAAGAGAATACTTGAAAAAATAGCAACCTTTCTGTTTACTGTCTTTTCTCCAATTAAATAAATTAATATCCCAGTGAAGATATTTATTAGTGCAAAAAAAATAGTTATTTTTAAGGGGTCATAATTAAAAATTAAAATTAGAGGAATTAGCGTATAACCAAAAACAGGAGCAGTAAAAATTCTTAAACCATCGGATGTTTGTCGCAGCAAATAGGGGATTCCCAAAAGTGACGGTTTTCCAAAATTTCCAGCTGCAGAGATTAAACTTATTCCCTGTTCAGGTCCGTAAACTACCCTATCAGAAAAATTATAAAACCTAATAATTATTCCAAAAAATAATATAAATAAGGGGATCGCACCAATACGATACTTTTTAAAGGTTTTCCAAAATTTCTTCATAACTTTTTGCTATTTTGTCCCAAGAAAATTTTTCTGCCTGATTTCGCGGTTTATCTCCCCAATTTGTATTAAGTGCTTTTTCTAAAATTTTTGCATATTCATCAGCGTTTGTGGGATCAACAAACAAACCTGCATCTCCCACTATTTCTTTCCTGATTGCGTCGTTGGTTGCAACTACAGGAAGCCCTGTGGCCATTGCCTCAACCAAAACAATACCAAAGGATTCTGTTGGATTGGAGGCTAATGTAAAAACATCGGCCTGGTTATAAATCCCAGGCATTTTATCGTTTGTTGTTTGAATAATCTCAAATCTTTCTCCCAGCATCTCTTTTCCCAAGGCTTCTATACTTTCTTTGAGGTCCCCTCCCCCGCCAGCAATTATTAAATTAACATTATTTAGTTTTGAAACTGCTTTTATAACCAAGTCGTGTCTTTTCTGTGCAGTAAAAGCTCCAACAGAGAGAATTACTTTTGTACTACTTTTTCTTACTTTAGAAAATTTTTTAAATTTACTTAGGTCTACCCCTCCCGGAATTTTTATCAATTTAACAAATGGGTTAATTCTTTTTGATTTCTTCAAAGCTTTAGTTGACATGGGTATAAAAAAATCAGGAAAAGCATATAAATTTAACCTATCATCAAAACCGATTCCAGAAAAACCAGCAACAACCATCTTAATCCTCTTTAGCCAGGTTATCATACGAATAATAAAAACTTGGGATCTACCGTTTGTGGGCATTATGAGGTCGTAATCTGATACTAAGATTTTAAAATAATTGATATCATTAATAATATCAATCTTAAACTTATTAGAAAGTCTTTTGGTCAATTCTAAAATATAAGTTTCTACACCTCTATTTACCCTGTTCTGATACTTATTCAAGATTGCAATTTTTTTAATCATTTATTTTTCTTACACAATTCTAATTGTTTATCAGTAATATTACATGAATAAAACTTATCAATGAAATCTTTTAACTCAACAAATTCAAGTCTGTCTTTTCCATTAACAACTATTACTTCCGGCATTTTTGATTTTAAATCATTTAGAATCAAATACTTACTATTACCATATAACAAATACCATGGAATATAAGGAATTAGCGGTGTTGTTGATGGAACAGTGTTCGTTAAAGCATAAATATTGTCCCAATAGTTAATAACATATATTTTTTCTACTCCACTTTTTCTAATTTCTTCAACCACCCTAACAACTTCCGGCTCTATAAACCTGGTATTTATTCCTATTTGTCTTTTCAAACCTATAAAAAGAAATGCCAAAACAGCTACGACAACGATACCTTTAATTAAAATCTTTCGATCTGAAAAAATAAAACCCGATATGGCTATTGCCAAAAATGGCAGTGCTGGTTGGAAATGGAAAAGTTCAAATCTTGGATAGACACCGGCTGCTCCAGCTAGAACCCAAGGTAATAAAGATGGATTAAAAATTAAAACAGTAAACGGTGCTACTGAAAAGATAAATTGTTTTAAAGTTGGCATCAAGACTTGCCCTTCTGCTCTAGGAAGGTAAAAAACACCAAACTTAACCGCCCATAGATAAAAATCATCTGCAATTCCAAAAGCAAACATAATTAGTAAAAATATAATTCCAATTACAACAGAACCTTTCAAGAATTTTTTGCCGCGAGTTAGTAAAGTATTTTTATTTTTTATTTCAGAAAGAAGCAACGGAATTAAAAGATAAATAAATGTTTGCTTAGTAAGAAAACCCAAGGCAAAAACAATTCCAGCCAATACATATTTTTTTAGTTTTATAGAATAATAAAGAAGTAGAGCAAATGGGACTAGGGCAAGATCAAACCAAAGACCGTTCCCCTCATAAACGATACATAATAATAAATATAAAACACTTGACACAAATCCTGTTTTTTTGTTCCAAAACTTCGTAGCTACGAAATAAGTTAAATAGGTATTTAAGCCAATTAAAAGCCATGTATAAATTTTAAGCTGAATTATACCCACACCAAAGATTTTGTAAAAGATAACTAAATCAAAAAGCAAAAGAGGATTATGGGCAATTGTTATATCACGATACGGAAGCCAGCCATTTAAAATTAAATATGGCCAAGCTAACATTTCAGGCCAAGCTGTAAAATTAATACCCCACTCCATTTTTAATTATCCTTCTTTTAACCTTTCTAAGTGGTGTTTCAATTATTGCCCTTGCTCTAAAATTAGAATTCATCGGAGACCACGGCGATGGTACAAAATCAGGATTCTCTTCGAAAAAAACTTCTGGATAGTAAAAATCCAATGGAAACTTATTCCCAATCTCGTATTTTAACTTTTTTGCTCTTTTGGGAACTTTTAAATCGTTTATTCTTTTTTCACTTCTAGGTAAAAAGGTTGTATGTAAATATGGAGCATCAATGAATTTATACTTATTTCTTTCCTGAATTTGTTTCCCCTCACTATCTGCCCAACCCCATACACCATGCTGACCCTGAGAATGTAAACCTTTAATGCTTCTTTTTATAAATCTAAGGTTATAGTGTCCTTTTAAATTACCTAATTGATATCTACCGGCCTCTTTTTCCTGAAAATGATATAGATCTCCAACAAGATTTATTGTCGGAACAACAATATTTTCAATATTTTCATCAGTCTTTTTAATAAAGTCAACAAGGCGTCGTATGGTACCTTGCCAATATATCTCATCAGCATCCAGAACCATGAACCAGTCAGAGTCTGTTTGATCAAGCATCTCTTGTCTTACCCCTGGAAAGGTTTCAGATGTAACTTCACCATACTCCCGTAAGCTAATTTTGTTTTTGTACTTATCTTTTAGATATCTTGCAATTTTTAATGAACTATCAGACGAGCCAGTATCCCAAAGAAGTAGTTTATCTACATAATTAATTACTGAATTTACAGAATACCAAAGCCAACGTTCGTCATTTTTAAAAAGTGTGTGTGTAGTAATTTTCATTTTTTGCCCCAATAATAACGTATTACGATAACCCATGTATAAATTGCTAAAATTGTATTTGTTATACCAAAGGTTAAAGTTGGACCTAATGGACCATATTTAGGAATAAAAAATAAGTTTAGTAAAAATATTGCAGCAATCTGAAAAAAACTATAAAGTCCTATATATACATTTTTCTTCATTGCATAAATAATTGCCGAAACTGAAGGTGCAGTAAAAATAAATGGAATCATTGCAGCAATTAAGGCCCTAAAAACCGGTATTGAATCAAAATAATTCTCTCCAAAAAGTATTAGAATAAAAGGTTCAGCAATTATTATCCAAAAAATTAGTCCAGCAACTATTGGCAACAGAGCAAGTGTTGCTTTAATGATGTATTTTTTCTCTTCTTCTTTATTCCCAAAACCAGCAAGTCTCGGGGCCAAAACACCCGAAAGACTGGATGTTAACACCACGACAAAGCCAGCAAGCCTTGAAGGTATTGAATAAAGACCAGTTGCAGTTGAACCAGCTAAAATAGCTAGCATCTGGATGTCAAGTCTACCTGAAATTGAAGAAATAATTCTGTTAACTCCAATCCAGCCCGAAAATTTAATTATTTTGGTATAAATTTCTTTTTCAGGTTTAGACTTTAAAAAATCTGGCCTTATCAAGAAAACACTAACAATTGTCCCAACAACTCCACCTATAATAAACGAGAATAGTGAATTTTCAATGGTGACCTTAGCCAAAAACATAAATCCAAAAGTAAAGATTAGCCTTGTTAGATACAAGGAGTTATCAGAAATTATTGAGGAAACAAATCTTTTCTTTGCTTGAAGAATAAAAGGAAATATCATAGGCAAAGCAAGAGACAATGAAACCAATGATGTCAAGACAGCTACACTTACCTTATCGGTAATTAAAAATGTATTAGCTACATATCTAGCAAAAAAAATTACAAGTAAAGATGCAAGTAGTGTAGCCTCGAGTCTTAAGACGGTTGAGGCTTTTATGTATTTGTTTACCGACTCCTTATCGCCCTTAGCTTCATTTTCAGCTACAAAATTTACCGCCCCAGTCGAAAATCCCAAATCAGTAATTGAACTTAAGATAACAACCAAATTAACAGCAGCTGAGAAAATCCCAAAATCTGAAACCGATAGACTTCGGGCAACTATTAATGTGTAAACAAATCCCAAAAAAGCCGAAAAAATGTTCCCAGAGAATAGGATATATGTGTCTTTTGCAGTAGAAGATAAAACCAATGATCTTGCTTTGTCGTAATATTTTCTCAACTTGTATATATTTTAACCATTTTTAATAGATAATAGAAGCGTTTATCGTATAATAGACCAATGAAAAATATTATTATTAAAAACTTAGATAAAGTTACCGACATCCAAACCTTTCTTGAAAGATTAAATACCAAAAAAAATGAAGGTAAACGGTTTTTTATTGAGTACAAAAACAACTTTTTTGGAGAAAGTAACTGGTTAGATAAAAATGATATTAAAAATTTATTAACACTTTCTAACTATCAGATTATAACTATTAAAGATGATTGGATAATAGCCAGAATCAAAACATCCATACTAAAGAAATTATCAGTTTCGATAATTATTCCAGCAAAAAATGAGTCAGATAACATACCCGGATTAATAAAGTCGATACCTTTATTTGGCAGTTTTCAGGAAATTATCTTTGTTGAAGGAGGTTCTAATGACAATACGTGGTTAAAAATTCGAGATGAAATAAAAACAAACAAAGTTAAATCAAGAAAAGTGATTGCATTAAAACAATTTGGTAAAGGAAAGGCTAATGCAGTAAGACTTGGATTTAAGAAATCAACGGGAGATATTTTAATGATATATGATGCAGATAGAACAGTCGATCCAAAAGACCTTGAAAAATTTTACAATATTCTAGTTTTAAACGAAGCAGAATTTGCAAATGGTAGCAGACTTGTTTATCCAATGGAAAAAGATGCTATGAAACTTTTAAATAAAATTGCAAATAAAATATTCGGCATATTATTTACAAAAATTTTTGGTCAATCTTTTAAAGATACTTTGTGTGGAACCAAAGCTTTATTTAAAAAAGATTATGATAATTTCAAATACTTCAAAGATGACCCATTTGGCGATTTTGAATTAATCTTTGGTGCGATTAAAAGCAATTTGAAAATCATTGAAATCCCAGTAAGATATAAAGAAAGAATTTACGGTGCAACAAACATAAAAAGATTCTACCACGGCTTACTACTTATCAAAATAATGTTTATCGCCGTTTGGATGTTTAGTCTGAAAAAACTTTTTTTACCAAAAGAATTGCGTTAGCTGGTTCATTTTCATATGTATCTTCAGAATTAATCACAAATTCTTTTTCTAATTCATATTGAGATAATATTTTTTGATCTTCAGGATTATTAAATATATATCTCCAATCATTATTCATGTAATAATTTTCGTCATTCATCTTATAGCTGATAAGATATATTGCATCGAAGCTGCTTTCTATAATTACTTTTGGATCTAGAGGGAACCAAATTGTTCGCCTTTCTCCATACCAACTTCCCCAGGTATCTAGGTTGGTAACAATTAAATCGCCATCTTTTGTGTTCTCTTTTAACTTTTGTGATAAAAGAACATAAATTGGGGGTTTATCGGTGTTTTTAGTATTTGCTATAAATCTTGAATCCAAAAATAAAATACCCAAGCTGTTTGCAATCAAATAAATAAATACAAGAATGTATACAAATTTAAACTTAACAAATTTTGAAAGTGTAAAGACTGCAAACATAAGAAGTAGGGGTACAAATGGATGTAAATATCTGAAGAAAGGAATTGAAGCTGAAGTCGACAAGATGCTTAACAAAAACATAAAAAGAAAAGTATATTTTAAATAGTTCAACCTTCTCTCTTCCTCCCTAATAAACATTGATAATATAAATAGAATAAAAATAAATGAAGGCATGATATCAGGCATTAACTTATACAAATTGTAAAAATTATAAAATACCTTTTTACCCACCTCTAAACCGTTTGAAATTAAAAGATCCTTTGCATCAACTGATTGTCTTAAACCAGTCGTACCTGGTAAACTCGTAGTGTAAAGGACAGAAACATCAGCCCCTTTTGATAAAATTGAATAGAGGAATGTTTTTCCGGTAAACTTTGTAAATAGTGTTAAATCGACAACTATTCCAATGACCACAACGACAATTAGCTTAAGAAGTGCTGACTTTACACTTTTACTGGATATTAAAAGATAATATGTTAATGCACCAACAATTAAAATAAACCCTTGAGGTCTTGTAAAATACGATAGGCCAGCAACAACTAAACCAAGTATTTTAATTCTTTTATTTTTAAGTGTTAAAAGTAGGAAGGTCAAAACTACCTCCAGAATAAATAAAGATTCAGAAGCTCCAGTTAACGCATACTCCCAAAAGGTGGGAATAAAAATAAAGGAAAGTGCTGAAATAAAGCCAATTTTTTCGCTAAAAATATTTTTAGCAAATATATAAATGCCGATTATTGATAACAAATAAAAAATAACAGAAGTCAAAATCAACCCCAAGTCGCCCACTCCAAACAATTTATAAAAAATGGCTACAGAATAAGACATTAATGGTTGTCTGCCCCAAGCAGGAAAAACGTTTAAATTCAGGTGATTTAAAATCTCTTTATCAGCACCAAATGAAGAAAATGTTGACCCATAGCCATTTCCTTGTGCAATATTTCTTGCAATATCAGCAATTTTCGCCCCATCGGAAAAACTCAAATAGGAAGGCATAGAAAACTTCCAATAGAAAAATAGACAAATAAGTCCTATAATCGCGAGTAACAAAATCTTTTTGAACATGATCAAATCTATCTCTATTGTAATACCAGTTTATAACGAAGGGAAGTTCATCTTTCAAACACTTGAGAAAGTGGCAAAATCCAACACTTTAAAATTAGGAAAGGAAATTATTGTAGTTGACGATGGTTCTAAGGACAATACTGCTGAGGAAGTTAATAGTTTTATCAAAAAAAACAAATCAAAATATTTAAAGATAATTCTTCTTAAAAATAAGTTAAATCTTGGCAAAGGTGCTACCTGCAAAAAAGGCTTCCTAGAAGCTACTGGTGACCTCGTAATGATTCAGGATGCAGATTTAGAGTATAGTCCCGATGATTATCCAACAATGCTTGCACCTTTTTTTGAACATGGAGCCGATGTTGTATATGGATCAAGATTTGTAACAAATAAACCTCACAGGGTTCTTTATTATTGGCACTATGTAGCTAATAAAATGTTAACTACTCTTTCAAACATTCTGACCAATTTAAACTTCACTGATATGGAAACTGGTTACAAAATATTTAAAAAGCATATAATTGATCAAATTGCACCAAAACTTGAATCCCAAAGATTTGGAATTGAAGCTGAGTTAACAGCTAAACTCGCAAAGATAAAAGATAAAAAGATTTATGAAGTAGGAATTTCATACACAGGCAGATCATACGAAGAAGGCAAAAAGATAGGATGGAAAGATGGAGTGAAAAATATCTGGGAAATCTTAAAATACAATCTAAAACCTTTAAAATTTAATTTTTTAACTAAATTTGTTTCAAAAATACCAATTAAAAATAAATTTATTTTTGTATTAATTTTATTTCTTGGAATTTTTTTAAGAACTACTGGCATATTTTGGGGGTTAAATACAAATGGAATAAAACACGGCTCTCCCTATCACGATGAGGGGCATATGTATAATTATGTATTAGATAAGAATTTTTTGAAAAATTTTGGAGAATATGAAATTGCAAAACCTGTTTATTTATATAAAGTTTTCTACGACAATATCTCAAATTTGTTAGATAAACTTGATATATCTCCAAAAGAATTTACTAGTGCTTACAAAGTTTATGGAATTATGAGAATATTTACAGCTGTTTTTGGTATATCTTCAATTTTAGTTGTGTTCATAATTGCAAAAAAAATATTTAATGAAAAGACTGCTTTGTTTGTGATGACGGTCTACACCCTTCTTCCTGGACATTGGTTCATGTCGCAACTAGCAAAAGGTGAGGCTGTAGTAACTTTTTTTATACCCTTAATACTATATTTAGGCTATTTATTAACAAAATCTAGTAAACCGATATTGTTTATAATTACAGGACTTATCCTTGGGTTGGCAATGTCTACCAAGGCAACTTTTCTTGTGGCTTTACCCGCGTTTGGATTTTTGTGTTTGATAGCACTTTATAACAACAGAAAAAACTTATACAAAACAATTCTTTGTTTTATAGTTTTAGTAATTTCTGCCTTTTTTGTCTTTAAGACATTTTATCCATATCCGTTTTGTTGTCTGGAAAATTATAAAGCTGCAATAGCTGATCCTAATAATGCCTTTCAGAGAACATCAATTAAGAGATATAGCATAAGTCCTGAAAGTATCCAATACATTTGGAGTAAATATCAAAGCAAAGATTATCCTTTTTTCACACTAGCATTTACTGAACCAGCAACATATTTACACCTGATTGGAATTGCAATATTACTATTTGTCTCGATTTACAGGATCAAAAACAAACAAGATTCGAATCTCGTTCTGGCGCTCTTAATTACATATGCTTTTTTCTTTTTGTCGCTTAATCAATACGGAGATGTTAATGAAGATCGTTATGTTGTTCCTTTTGCACCTTTTGTAGCTATATTTGCTGGTGCAATATTTTATTACACTGATAAAAAAATTCCAAAAATAAGACTTATTACCAACATTATAATGATGTTGATCATCGGATATATGTTTTTGTTTTCATTCGCCTATTTCTATCCTTATGCAGTTTCGGACCCAAGGTCTAAAACGGCTACTTTTTTGGAAAAAAACATGCAAAACAATGAGTCAGTTTTTATTTTATTGCCAAGCAGCCGAGATAAAATTTTTTTGAACAAAGATACAAATTTGGTTTTCAATTACGATAGATTAAGTGAAGTTGAAACTAAAAAAATCTCACCTGATTATATAGTTGTTTATAGAACAATCAACCATAAAGGAAGATGGGGGTCATTTAATTTTCTTGGAGAGATTGCGGAAAATCCATATGGCTATATTATACCCGACTTAATTGAAACAGAATATAACTATATAACTACGTTTGGCAAAAGACCTGAGGTTTTAGGTAAAGAAAAACCTGAAACATACATCACCCCTACATTTGATATCTATAAATTACGATAATTTCGTCACAGGTTCCGATAAAACTCTATAGTTTTTTCAATACCCTTTTCAAGCGAAATTATAGGTTTCCAGTTTAGTAAGTTTCTTGCTTTTGTAATTGATACATATTGTTTTTTAATTTCTTTATCTCTCTCTTCAGGGGCGTTTTGAAGAATAAGTTTTAACTCAGTATTTCCAAACTGATGAATTATTTTATTTACCAATTCCAAGATATTTATAGGTTTACCTGATCCAAAATTTATTACCCTAGCTCTTTTAATATTGGGTAGATCTGTCTCAACAAGTTTAATATAACCTTCAACCGCATCGTCAATATACAAAAAGTCCCTGACAGCTCCCACATCAAACATAATTGGATTTTCCCCTTTAATTAATTTTGTTATTATTTTTGGAAAGATTCTTGATAAATTCATATCTCCAGGTCCATACAGATTTACCATTCTTGAAATTTCTACAGGTAGATTATAGGTATCGGCATAGCACTGGGATATTAAATCTGCTGATGCTTTAGATGTCTCATACGGCCTTGATGGTTGCGGATAATACTCCTCCTTATAGGGTAAATTTGGGTTATCTCCATAAACGTGGGTGGTTGAAGCTACAACAATTTTTTCTATACCGATGTTCCTTGCCACTTCAAGAATATTCCAAGTACCTATTATATTTATTTCAAAAGTCTCAATTGGACTTATTTTACCAACCTCAATCAATGACTGAGCAGCTAGATGATAAATAATTGTGGCTTTCGAATTTTTAAATTGTTTATATAATTTTTGATAATCTCTAATTTCTCCGTCAAACAAAAAAACTTTTGCCATCCTTTTAGATAATTCGAGACTTAAACTCCTTCCGACAAAACCATCTCCTCCTGTTATAAATACTTTTTTGTTTTTCCAAAAATTATACTTACTCATTGGCTTTGTAAATTGTTGCACGACCAATAACTTTATTGGAAGTATAATTTTCTTCTAATATTTTATTCATTTTTTTGTTTCCAAAATAAGAATCATTTGTGAATGGTTCTCTTATTACAAATTTAACCCTTTTTTCTTCTAAAGCTTCAAGTACCTTTTCAATGGGTGGAAAGTACAAAAGAAATATATCATTTGGTATGTTGGTATAACCATACCAAGCAGGGTGAGAGATATTATAAATGACTTCATCTCCTGATAAATAAGGAAAAATTGCCAAAGCTGTTAGAACAATATCTTCGCCAGGAGAATCAGTTTTTAAGTATGTTGTAATCTCTTCTACTTCTGAAGGCAAAAATAAACCAGTAAAATAAATGTATTTGTTCATCAGAAAGGATGATATAAAAGCAAGAGAAACAAAAGATATTAATATTATCTTTGCATATTTTTGATAAATTGCATTAGAAATTAACGAGATATCATCATAAATTATTACTAAACCGGTTGAAAACAATATTGTAATAGGTGTAAAAAACTCAATTAAATATGGTGATCTAAATTTAATCCAAATAATATATATACCAAAAATTACAGCAACCCAAACAATTTGAAATAAATATTGTGATGAATTGATAATTTTAGAATTAAGTTGACTTAAAAAACTTCTTGGTTCAGTGTGTGAAAAAAACAACGTTGTTAATAAAACAACCAAAGACATCAGATTGATATGTGGAATCATATCGATATCCCACAAACCAGATAATAATCTATATTTAAACTGATAAAGAGAATAAATTGCAATTAACAAAAGAAAGGCTGTCACATATATATTAAATTTAGATTTTATTTTTTTATTTTTACCTAGTATCCAGTAAACCAATGTCATGAATGAAAATGATGACAATATAAGGCCGTCTCTAAATAAATTGCTTGCCTCTTGTATAGTCTCAAGTGCAAATTTTATAGGGTAAAGTAGCAATTCTTTCCACCCCAAAGAACTTTTTGCTTGAATTGTTAAATTTACAGCCCCACCTCCGATTAATTCTAATGTTTTAGCTCCTCCCATATATTGATATGCGACAAAAGTAACAATGAAAATTAGAGCAGAAGTAACGATGACAAAATATAAAGATAAAATTTTAAATTTTCTTTTCAAAATAAAATTATTAAGCAAATCAAAAATTAATGGAAGAAGAATGAGTACTAAACTAGATTGGCGTACAAAAAATGCAATAGCCATAGCTAAAGATGCCGAAATCAAATGGTAAACATTTTTTGTTTTGCCAAATTTATATAAAAATATATAAGAAATAACTACAAACAGTGTTTGAAATGGTTCTGTATGAACAAGAGTTGTGTAAGCAGCAATAAGTGGGAAAGACCAATATGTTAAACCGGCAATAATAGCAATTTTTTTATTAAACATTTGTCGGGTTAATACAAAAATAGCTGTTGAAGTAATTAAGGCTATTAGTACCATACATAATCTGCCGACAATGATTGAGTTTCCAAAAATACTTTGAGAAAGTGTCAATAAATAAATGAAAGGGAGTGATTTAGTTAGAAAATCTTTAAGTGGTATCAAGCCATTCCTAATATTTAGGGTATCATATATATATGAGCTTTCATCGTTGGTTATTGGTAAGTTTTGAGCGTAATACAATCGAATTATAAATCCTACAACCAAAAATACACCAATAATTATGTGTAAAACATAACCAGATTGATAAAATTTATTTTTTAATGACCTCATATATATTGTTTGTTTTTAACACAAATTGACTTTGATAACTATTGTCGTCTAAAAATGTAAAATCATCAAATTTAGGAGAGTCAACAATATATTTTATCTTTTCATCTTGAATCCAGTTAATTTGGAATTTCGGATCTTTATCAACGACACCCCGACCCAAATAATCACCGCCTATAAACCTAATTCTATTATCACCTAGGTAGTATTTTGCGATATAACTTTGTGTATAATCTCTATCTGGTTCAATAGCCACAATCCCAGGTTTATCTCTTAGATACTTAATAGAATCTGTAAACTCTCTTTGCGCTTTCGTGTCGAAATTAAATTCATTTATCTTCAAGAAAACTGTCCAGAACGAAGTTGAGACTAAAACTATTAAAAAACATAATGGAAGTAATAATTTAGATATTTTATGAATACCGAGTAACAGAAATATTGTAGTAAATGGTACAAGATGTTGAATATATCTACCGCTTGGTTGTAACCATAAGGCAATAGAAAACTGACCGATAAGCAATGTCAAGATAAGTAACTTTTGCTTAGTTATTACTTTAAAATAATCTATAAAGCCTAAAATCATAAAAAAAATAGTGGAACTAAACAAAAGCTTTAAAAAATCAGTATTGGATTTAAAAACATTAATATTTCCCCAAGTTGAATACAGTGAAAATAGAATTATTTTTGAATTGGAAATAAAATTCTCAAAATTCCTAGGTATATATAACCCGCCATCATCGTTAAGATAACCTAAGTAGAAAAGGTTGTTATGATTGATATAGTTATTTAAAAAAAATGGTAAAACCAAAGCTAGGTAAATTAAACTGGGTATAAAAAATTTAGCGAATATTTCTTTCTTCTTAGATGAAAGAAAATAATAGAAAAAAACAATAAACGAGACCAAAAAACCTTCATGTCTTGTCATAGACAATAAACCAAGTGATATAAAGGCTAAAAATATAGAATTCTTTTTACTTTCCAAGGTATAATAAATTGAGGAAAGAAATAATAACGTATAAAGAGAGGAAGAAAGTGGTCTAATTGAATAAAACAGATAAACCGAAGATAAGGTAAACAAAATTAGGGATAAATAATTGACTAATTTAGGTAACTTAAATTTTTTCCCTATTAGGTACATATAGTTAAGAGTCAAGCCTGCAAATATTGTATTTACAATTCTTCCCCACAAAATTCCATCAATATTAAGAAAATAAGAAGGAATTAAGGTAATTGGAAAAAATGGAAGGCGTTTGACATCTAAAAACGGATTTTCTAAAGAAATAATTTTTTTTGCAATTAATAAAAATTCAAAGGAGTCCCCACCGCTTGTTCCATTAATTATTTTAATCAAAAATAATCTTACTAGCATTGCTACAAAGATAATTGTAATAAGCCTTATATTTTTTTTCATTTTATCTTTTTGCACAAAATTATAATGTGCCAAGCCATTTTCCTTAAGAATGGTATTTCAACAATCACTTCATCCAATTTAACCAATAATTTAAATATTGGAAATGGCATAAATTTGTAAGTTGGTAAAATATCGGGGAATGCAAATGGAAAAGATAAAACGCCATAAAAACCAACTTTTTCAATTACAAATCCGGATTCAATCAACAAATTTAAAAGTTCTTTTTCAGAAAACGATTTATGAGCATCTGAGAAATGATTTGATATTTTATAATAAACTTTGCGAATTAATTTAAGTAAAAAATTACTGTGAGGCTCAGATACTATAAAATATCCGCCTTTTTTAAGTACTCGATACGCTTCCTCACATCCCTTTACTGGATTTGGCAAATGATGAATAATACCTCGACCAATTATCAAATCGAAACTACTTTTCTTTATTCTTAAATTTTCTGCATCTGCTTTTAACAAATGAATATTTTTATACTTTTTTTTACCGATTTCTAGCATGTCGGAAGACAAATCAACACCTAAATAATTCGAGTGAAGCTTCTCTTTTATTAATTCATAGAATTCAACTGTCCCACAACCCAGATCTAAAGTATTTTGATATTTTTTCTTGGGAAGCATTGTTCTTATTTGATCTATCCAAAAATCATTAAAATAACTATAATGAGGATTTTTTTCTCGGACGCAATAGTAGGACTTTGCCAATTTTTTGTGCAGTTTTACTTCCTGTAGTTTTAATCTGTTTAGTTTCATTTTTTATTCCTAGTCAATATTACTAAAGGATTTTCAGAACCAATAACCCTCTCCTCCGAATAATTAGCATATATATAATTCTTTATTATATCGCTTTTGGTAAAATAAGAATCGTTAGTAAACTTTTCAAGTATAACTACTTGGATATTATTGTAATTCAAATAATCTACAATCTCCTTTTCTGAAGGGAAAAGATTGTCAATTATTTTATTGTCAATATTCGTATAAGAATAAATGGCTGGATGAGTAATATTTAATGCCAATTTATTTCCTGAAAGAAATGGGATAATCGATGCGCCAGTAAAAATCTCTCGTTTGGGGTAATTTTTAACAAGATGATCTTTAACATCAATTAAGTTTTTGATTGAGTATGTTCCCCTTTGGGGTTTAGTAGTAACCAAAAAGGATGAAAAGGTGTTGGCTGTGATAATAATTAATAATGCTAAAAATGTCCACGGTCTGAATTTGTAATCTAATTTCGAATTTTGATAATCAAACATGAACGAAATTACCATTGTAAAAGGGACTAGAAACTCAATCCAATACTCAGTTTGAAAATTCGAATAATAAAAAAAATAAAAACAAAAAGGAACTGCAAACAAACCAAACAAATATATTAAGGAATTATTTTTTAAACTATCACTTTTGGACTTTGTCGATAAATCCAAAATCAAGAAAAATCCAAATAAAACAGACAATACAACAAAAAAAAGATATAAATTATCCATACCAGTAGTGACTAAAGTATTCGGAATACTTTTAACAAAAAGTATTATCAATATCGAAACCAAACCCAAAAGAATATTTTTATATTTTATTGTTCTACTGATAATACATCCGAACAAGGAAAATAAAAAAAGTGACAACATCCCAAACACATAGACTAAGTTGGACCTAAATAATTCAAGTTTAGTTTCAATAAGCATAATGTAACTAATTTGACTCTGTCTTGCAGTTGCAAGTGCCATAAGACTATAGAAAACTTTTTCAATACCAACACTCAAACTTATTAAGAACCACGATCCTAAATAAGTTAATGAAACAATTAACCCTCCCAGTATTAATTTAAAAGTCTTCTGTTTTAACGTTTTTTTATTAACTGGGAAAAAAGTAAATACTGCCCACAAAGGTAAGTAAAATAGGACCATTTCTCTAGTCAAAATACCTAACGAAATTAAAAAATAAGAAACTATCAAATTAGAATTTTTAGCATTACGAATTGACTTAAGCAGGAAATAGAAAGATGAAAGTACATAAAACAAAGTAATTGGTTGTGTATGAACATAAACAGTGTCATAAACTAGAGAGGAAAGTACAAGAAAAAAAGATGAACATAAAAATCCTAATCTCTCATTTTTTAAATGTTTTCCTATTAAAAAAAGAGCAAAACTTATTCCAATAGTTATAACTATAGAAAAAGTCCTTCCTACAAATAAAGTTTGACCAAAAATTCCCATAAACACCGATAAAGGATAAATTAATGCAGGAGATCTTGCAAACGAGAAGTGAAAAGGTGATGAACTATGACTAATTAAAAACGAATCATAAAGGTAGGCACCTTCATCATTTGTGACAGGTAAAATAAGTGCATAAAGAAATTTTGCAGAAAGTGATATCAGCAGAACTATTAGTAAAGCATATATCCAATGCTTTCTATCTAATTTGTTCATAAAAAAATACGTAAATATTGTAAAAACACTGGCAATCCCAACTAAGGCTGATATTAAGAATGGAATTTCATTCCAGTGCTCTAAAAATGCTCCAGGTCTATCAAATGGATTTATTAAAAGAAAGCTTTCTTTCAAATAAAAAAGTAAAATTAAGGATGTAACTAAAATAATTATTTTTTTAATCATATGACTTTATATACCACAACCTCTGATTCTTTTTCATAGTACTTTTCTACAACAGGAAACTCTTTAATCTTTACGATATTTAAAAAATCGTGTTCTTTTGGGATAATTAAATATTTAATATCATTTTCAGTAATCCACTTTTGTTGTGTTGCGATCGAGTCATTTTTTGGCGGTCGAGCGGTATAGTACACTCCTCTATCATTCAAGAAATATACAGCCTGTGGATAGTCAGCGGGCAAACCTATTTTTCCATCCAGTTTACTAGGCATTTCGAGTAAAGCTTTCCTTAATAGGTATTCTTGTTGTGTTGCTTTATTTAACTGGTTTATAGTACCTGTTATGTAAATATATAGTGATTTAAATTGTAGAAAAATTAACATTACAAAAATAGGATATAAGATAATCTTAAATTTGTACTTTTGTAAAATATAAAATCCCATATATACTATCAGAAATGAAGCGAGTGGAATTATCTGCAACCAATATCTGATTGTAGGTTGATACCAATATGATATAAAAATTTGAGACAATAAAATAAATATTAAAGGTATAGATAGTTTCTTCTTATCGTTAATCCATATAAGTACCCCAATACCAGATAGAAAACTTAATATTTTTCCATAAATTAAAAAGCTTGAACCAGAAAACCAAAGATATTTTGGTATTTCTGAAATCATATTAAAATTTCGAATAAATTCATCCCACCTTTTTGGCATCCATAAACCTTCTGGATATTCAAGATAGTCTGAATAAAAAAGCTTACCAAAATGTAGGTAATTATTTATAAAAAATGGTAAAACTAACAAAGCAAACGGTATTATCGAATACAAAAGATTCTTTACTTTTTTTGTTTTGATCGATTTAACAAACAAAAACATAAATATTATAAAGGCAACAACAAATCCCTCATGTCTAGTCATTGCTGTCAAGCCTAACACAAACCAGAGTATTAAATTCCTATCGAGTATTTTTTTCTTATATGTTTTATAGAACAAATAAATTGAATACACAGTCAATAACGCAAACGTACTATTAGAAAGTGGCCTAATTGATACAAAAAATAAAGATGGAGACATACCAGTCAACAATGCTGCCACAATTGACAAAAAAATGTTAAGTCCAAAGCTTAATGAAAACAAATAAATTACAACGGACAACAATGATCCTGCAACAGCAGAAACAATTCTTGAATACATGATTGGATCAATATTAAAAAATTGAGTTGGTACTAAAAGAAGCGGATAAAATGGAAGCCTTCTGGCACCTTCAAATGGGTTTTGACCTTCAGCAATATATCTAGCAATAAATAAATTATTATAAGCATCTCCACCCGAAACACCTTTTATTTGACCAGCAAAATATGCTCTCAGCACAAAATTAAACAAAAAAATAAATACTGCTATCAATATCACTTTATACTTATTCAATTTCATTTTTGGGATACAATTACCACAGACAAACCAAACCCAGGTTTAAAGTATTTTTCAATTCTAACAAAAGGCTTTAGAAGGAGATTAAATATTTTTATTAAGTTAGTATTAATTATTCCCTTTCTTAGTATTTTCCCATTAACAAACCAACCGATTCCAGAGATTGGGTTTAAATAATCTTCTGAAACGATTTTAAAACCAGACTTTTTCATTTTATTTCTCAACATCTTTTTGTTATACCTTCTAAAATGACCTAAATTTTTATCTAGTAGACAGTAAAATTCTTGATGAGCTGGAACAAGCATAATCAATTTTCCATTTTTATTTAATTTTTTGTACATATTATTAAGCGCCTTTTGATCATTTTTAATATGTTCTAAAACATTTAAACAAACAATGGTATCAAAACCTGTATATGTAGGTTTAAAGACATTAGCCTCAATATCGCCAAATGCTACTTCAAGTTTTCTATTTTTATTTTTTTTAAGTCTTGAAAGGTAATTATCTCTAATATCTGTTGCTAATAAGAAATCTGATTCTTTGAGAATCATTTTAGTAAAATTACCAATCCCTGACCCAATTTCCATAACCTTTGCACCTAAATTTGGTTTTACAAAACGACTATAAATAATCTCGTTATACCATTTGGCTTCAGACATTACCTCTAGTGATTTTTCGCCCACAGAATCTTCCATAATTATTTCTTTTTTGCCAGTAAAAACAAGTCAAATGAAATTGGTTGTAACGATTCTCCTATCAAGTAATCAATTTTTTTCACAAAACCAAACTTAGAAAGTGGTAAAAATGCGGCCCCAATCCCAACACCTGTAATTTTAATTACTTTAAATTTATTGTCAAAAAGTCGTCTTAAGTTCTTAAACGTAAAATGTTGAATGTGTGTAATTGGTTCTTTTTTTAAAACCCACAAACAATAATGTTTTAAGTTATGAAAAATCTCCATAGGATTTAATATGTTTGGTGTCGTAATCAAAATAGAACCACCTTTTTTCAACACTCTGTTAAATTCATTTACCACTACTTCAGGTCTTTCAACATGTTCAATTACTTCCGAAGATACAATAAAGTCAAAAAAATTATCTTTATAGGGAAGTTTTTCTACATTTCCAACTTTAAAATCAAACTTATTCATTATTTTTTCATCCTTCGCTCTTTTGATGTCTGACTTGATAAATCCTGGTGACATATCCAAGCCATATACTTTCTTAGCACCTTCATGTGTCATAAAAAAACTCAAAAAACCCCCATTACAGCCGGCATCCAAAACAATTTTATCTTTAACGATTACATTTTCCTTTACAAAATCCAACAAATGTTTTCTGGCAAGTAGTTCTTGTGAGTATTTTTTATGATAATCTTTTTGGTATATATTCTTCATATTAAATATTAAAAATATCATGCTTTAATGAGGTTGTCATCAAAACACCTTTATCAAAATTTATTTTAGGTTTCCAGTCAATATAATTACAAATTTTACCAATGTCCGAAACATAGTCTCCGGCCTCAATCTTTTTCAATTCAGCGCTCTGTTTTAGAATTTCTACACCACCTCTACCTAGTGACTTAACGATTATTTTTGCAGCGTCGATAAACTTAATTCCTTTCCCACTTCCTAAATTAAAAATTTGTCCGTAAGTTTTTTTGTTTAATGGTAATTTAATAAGTGCGTCACAAAAATCATCAATATAAATGTAGTCTTTAAGTTGGTTTTTAACCGTATCAAAAACTTTAATCTTTTCTCCCTTATTTGCTAGGTCGATAAAAAAGTTAATTATATTGTAAGAGGGATTTGGATTACAAATATGAGGTCCATAAGGATTTGCCCCCCTGACAACAATTGTCTTAACTGAATATAACTTATTATATAAAATATGATAACTTGAAGCCGTGAACTTGCTCAAGCCATATATGGTCTGAGGATTTGAACTTTCTGTCTCTGGCACTGGAATCTTTGATACTTCTCCATATTCAAGTCTCGATCCCAAAAAAACCACTACTAAATCTTTATACTTTCTAGCTTCTTCTAGAACGTTTAGCGAACCTAATACATTTGTCTCCAAATCTAAAAATGGATAGTCAACACTAGCTTGTGGACCTGAATGTGCTGCCAGATTGTACAAAACATCATACTTATTTTTTAAAATTGAGGCAATCGATTTTCTATCTAATATATCACCTTTAATAATTTTCAAATTCCTTATTTTTTTAATAATTTTAAAATTTCTGTTTTCTAAATTATTATCTACTAATGTAACATTATAACCAATATTTAATAATTTTATTGTCAAATTTCGACCGATAAACCCCAATCCTCCAAATATAACTATTTTCTTTGTATCACAATGCTTTAACAGTTCCAAGCTTCGCTTATTTTTTCCTTTTTGCATATATATTTTTGTAAATTAGATCATACGCTTTTGATATTTTTTTCCAATCATAATTCTTTGAAATTCTAGCAGATTCAAGTCCCATTTTTTGACGCAATTTTTGGTCATCAATAAGTTTAACGAGTGAATTAGATATTCCTTGCACATCCCCGACTTTGAGAAGATAACCATTAACTCCATTCTTAACCAAATCCTCGTTTCCTGCAATTTTCGTTGTTATGCTAGGCAAACCTGATGATATCGCCTCAAGAAGTGAAAGGGGCATGCCCTCAGCTAAAGATGGATGAACAAAAATATCCGATGTTGAAAGTAATTTTCTAATTTCAGAATAATCAATCTGCCCTTTAAATTTAACCAAATTATCTACTTTATTTTTCTTGGCAAGCAACTTTAATTCCTTCATATAATCCCCACCCCCAACAATTGTAAATATAAATTTACTTTTAACCTTTCCCTCGACCTCTTCCAACGCCTCAACTACAAATTGATAACCTTTTCTTGGCATTAGACGACCAATTCCCAAAATATTAATTATTTTTTTAGATTTTTTTCCAGATTTAAAGTATTTTGTATCTACGCCATTTGGAATCATTACAAACTTTCTTTTCGGATCGGCATTTTCTGCAATTTTTTTCAAGCCGTTACTGGCCGCAACAACACTATCTGCTCTTGACCAAATTAATTTGATAATCGGAGAGAGAATGGGATACATATTTTTATACCTGTAAGGATTTGCGTTAGGCACATCACTACCACCCAAAAATATAACATATGGAAGTTTGAATAAAATATTTAAAACAAATGATATCCCACCAGCAGGAACAGCAAAAAAGGCTTGAGTAATATCAGGTTTAAAAATAAAGTAATAATAAATTGAGTAAATGAGTGCTGAAAGTGAAAAGGTTAAAAGCTCCCACATTGAACAATAATCACGCCTGAGTCTTATTGATGGAACACGTATTACTTTATAACCATCAATTGTTTCTTTATTGGCTAAACCAGAAAATGATGATGTTAAAACAACAACTTCATGACCCAGACACACCAAATCACGAGCCAAATACTTTACAACTATAGATCCACCTCCGCCTATTGGCGGATATTCGTTACTTATTAATAGTAATTTCATTTTTTTTGTTTGCTACTTTATCACCAACAATTCCTGTGGTCGCATAAATTATGCCCCCAGCAAGACCCATCATTATCTTTAAGACAAACGGTATAAAAGATAATAATACTCCCAGACTAGAACTTATTCCTATTGTCGAAAAGAAGATAACCGAAACACTCTCGCGTACACCTATTCCGCTAATTGAAATTGGCGCCATTGAAGCTAAAGACAATAAAGGTACAAAAACAAAAAAAACAAGTAGACTAATATTAAGCCCCAGTGAAAGTGAAACAAAATAACTTGACATAATAATTGCTAAATAAAAAATCAACGACCAGACAAACGCTTTCAAAAAATGGGTGGTCAAAATACCGTATGATTGTAATGTTTGAACATAAATATTAATTGAAGCAAATTTTTTACCAAATTTTGGTTCAACAAATTTCCAAAAACTTTCCCATATACTTTTTATGTTAAGCGTAAGAAATGCAATAAAAACAATGACGAAGGCGGCAATTGTATATAAAACAATAACATTTGTAAGATGATTTCTACCGATAATTCCTCCAACTAAAGCTATAACAACCAAAGCATACGTACCAATTACCCTATCCATTGTTACCACCCCAACAGACACCGCCTTTTTACCACTATGAGATGATAAAAGTGCCATCTTTATTACATCTCCCCCAATAACTGTTGGTAAAAAGATCCCAAAAAAAGTACTAATAAGATTAAATTTATATGCTTTTAAATAATTTATCTTTATCTTCTGTCCGCTGACAATAATACGCAACCGCTCTGCTTGAATAAAAGTACTGACCAGATTAAAAAAAAAGGCTAAAAAAAGATAATACAGATTTAAATTTTTAAGATCTTCACCAAACTGTGCGACCCCAACCTTTTTTATAATAAAATATATAAGTGAAATACTTACAATAAATTTGAGAATATTTTTTATTTTTTTTCTAGTCATCTTTATTTTGTATCACTACCTTCTTTATATATCCATATATATTCCAAATTATTCAAATGAATTACTTTTTCAGGTTTTTTAGTCTCAAAAGAGTTAATTATGTGGGTGGCAGGATCGGCTTCTGTTCTTCCCTTCATTCCACGGTACAAAACAACATAATCTGCTTTATTTATTGAATCAAGCCCTAAAACCGTTCCTGAAAAATAAGTGGCAAGAATTTCCGGATACCATGATGAAACAACAAGTGTTTCAGAATTTTCTTTGGTTTCTAAATATCTGGAAGCTAAATCAAATCCTTCTCCAAAACCCATTTTAACAGGCGGTTTTACCAACGGATTATAATATGCTAAATAATATGGGTGTATTCTTGTTGCCTGAAAGATCAGAAAGATTATTGTAGCCGAAGTTATTAACCACACCATTCTTGTATTTTTAATTGATCTTAAAATACAGTCAAGGCCTAGACCAGAAAGAAAGAAAAGATGGGGGTATATTGGAAGAATGTACCTCAGGCCTTTTTTTGCTCCCAACGTCATTCCAACAATAAAGTAAATAATAAAAATTAGACTAAAGAAAAATGATTTAGCTTCTAGAGGTTTCATCTTTTTTATAAAAAACATTGAACTAAACGCAAGAAACATAATGATAGGACTTGTGAAGTTTTTGATAGTGTTTGTATAATAAAAAGGATCTAAAACATATTTGCCAATATTATGGGCCTCTGTTAATCCGATTCTTGATGCTCCAAAAATAGACATTAAACTTTCTTTTGGTGTAACCCACATTGCCGGCCATAAAATTATAAAAGTAACTACTGAGACAAAAATCCATCGTAAAAATAGTTTAATTGTATATAAAATTCTTTGTTTATTAAAAGAGACGTTAATAAAAAAAATTATAAATGGAATGATAGGTATAAGAGACAGAGCAGGGACTTTAGTTAGAAAGGCCATTCCTCCTAAAATACCTGAAATTTTTAGATAATAATCATTAATATGTTCTTTTTTATTTACCGCCAATAGTAAGAATATAATTGAAGTAAACATAAACATTGAAAGGATTGCATCCAAATGCAAAAGCCGTGAATAACCAAGGAAAAAAACATCAAGAGCAAGAAATAAAGCCGTGAAAAACGCAGCTCGCTTATTAATTATTTTTGATAAACCAAAAAAACTAAGCAGTAAAAGTAAACTACCAATAATAGTTAAGGGAAGTTTTATTAAAAAAAGCCGAACCTCAGACGGATAATCAAAAAGGGAAGATGCAACACGATCCAATATAACTCCAGCACCACCCGCCCACATCAAAGTCACGCCTGGATGAGAAGCTTCAGTAATTCTAAATTGACGAGTATCTTTTAACTCAAATTTAGTAATTGCCCTTACAAAATTAGTAGATCTCTCGATCCATGTTGGTTCATCTGCAGTAAGCACAGAACCTGCCGAGAAAAGTCTGGGAATAAACCACGCAAGAAGTAGAATTATTGTTAATATTTTGTTTTTACAAATAAAAGTATTCATTTTTTCTTCTCCGCAACCACAATAATTGGATAATAAAATTCAAACATTTTTCCTAACCTTATTGCTAAATTAGTTAATCCGAAATCTTTAATAAACTGCAGTTTACGTTTAAGATAGATTGTTTGACCCCAAGCATTAAAATCCAAGTTTTTCATTCTTTCTGCCCAAATTTCCTCTCCGGTGGAAATTATTCTTACTTTACGGGTTTTTTTGAACATTCTTATGACATTTTTCGGTGTAACATAATTTATTTCGTTGAGAAACCTGGCGTCTCTTCCAAGTATCTTTACATACAATTTTGCCAACATCTTGGGAAATAGTGGAAACCACAAGACTCCATAATGTCCCTCCCAAAAAGATTTATAATTAGGAGCCACAAAATACAGTTTTCCCCCAGGTTTTACAACTCTTGCAGCTTCCCTTACCACCAATTCCGGATTTTGAGCATGTTCCAAGACCATGACGGATACCACAATATCAAACAGGTTATCTTTAAAGGGAAGTTTTTCGCCTGCACCTTGAATAATTCTTTGTTTTTTAACTCCATATTTTTTAAGAACTATTTTTGCCCCTTCATATGCAAACTTATCAGGCTCAATACCATAGCAATCTGCTCCTTTTTTTATTGAATTTGCCAAAAAAACACCAAATCCACAACCAATTTCTAGTATTTTTTTACCTTTAATTATTCCTATTGCTTTTTCAATCTGAGCAATACGTTCAATAGCTTTTTCAACATTTAAAACATCTTTCGAAAGATTTTTCCAATTTAGTGTAACTCCAGAATAATAGGTCTTGTAATAATCAGACGATAATTTAACAAGTTCTTTGTTTTTAAGGGCTTTCATTTTGTTCCTTCTATATAAATCATGATGGAAAGATTTTTAATTAACGGAATATTGTTAAATAAGTTATCAAAAAAATCGTATACTTTAAATAATAATTTTGGATTCGGAGGTGAATAACTAAAGTTCTCTAATTTATTGATTTTGACTAATCCGTTTGACCATATTTTTAAATTGTCTTTGGAAAATTTTAATATATTTCTCTCAATCGGATCAATAATCCCCGCAATAAAATTTAGAGGAAAATTTCTGTTCGGTTCAATTACCACCAATTTGCCACCTTTCTTTAAAACTCTGACCATTTCTTTTATAACTCTTTGGGGATGTTCCATGTGATGAAGTACCCCAGAACAAAAAACCATATCAAAAAAACCTTCTGTAAATGGTAAATTGTTGGCATCAGCTCTTTTGAATATAGGTTTGTTAGAAAAAAGTAAATTCTTTGTTCTTTTTTTTGCAGTTTCCAACATTTTTTCTGATATATCTACACCCCAATAATAAACTTTTCCTTTTGTTTTCTTTATTAGCCATTCAGCGTGTATTCCAGTCCCTGCACCAACTTCCAAAATTTTTTGTGGCTTAAATTTTCTAACAATTGAATAGATTTTTTCAAATTTTTTAAAATGGTTTCTGTTTGAACGTTGATAAACGCCAAAACCCCTAGAATCATATTTTTCGGCAGAAGAATTATAAAACAAGCGTTGTTTATCTGAAAAAGTGATCATTTTTTTATAAAATTGTTATATACATATTCATATTGCTTGGCAATATTTTCAATATAATATTTCTTTACAATCTTTTTGTTATTCTCACTCTTAATATTCCAATGGGTTCCGTGATTCTTCAAATCTTTAATACTTTTGGCAATTTCGTTAATGTTTCCAACTTTTACAACAAAGCCTGTTTCCTTATTTACCAAAAAATCATTTTGTCCACCACTATTCCCAGCAATAACTGGTAATCCACAATACATTGCCTCAAGATATGCAAGTCCAAACCCTTCATGAGAAGAGATTAAAGCAAAACAATGAGAAGAACATAATATTTTATATTTTTCTCTTTCACTTACAAAACCTGTAAATTCAACCCTATCGCTTATATTATCTTTTTTTACCAAATCTTCCAATTCAAGACGAAGAGGGCCATCTCCAACAATTTTTAATTTAATGGCATTAACTTTTTTGACAGCTTTAATTAGATCATCGATTCTTTTTCGTTCAACCAATCTAGCAATTGTCACTACTGTAAAAATTTCATCTTTCTTAGTATCTGGTAAGGAGAAATCGGGTTTTTTAAATGAGAAGGGAATTATTTTTATATCAGAATTTCTTTTTAAACTGTAAAATTTTTCCGCTCTTTTTGCAACGTCCATAGATATTGCAGCTACATAATCAGAGTTATCAAGAACATATTTAACAGTACGTTTTGTAAAAAAATTTTTACTAGGTGATAATATCTTAGTTGGATCATGAATGTCTCCACCCAGAATAGTCAAAACATGAGGAACTTTTGATATTTTTGATAACAAAAGTCCTACTAATCCAGAAGGTACAGCAAAAAAAGAATGTATTACATCATAGTTTTTATTTCGTATTAACTTGAGACCAACAAAGATTGCTGAGATACAATAAGTAAGCAATGACATGAAGGTTGATGTTTCAATTGATCTCCTAAAAAATATTGGGACTCTATAAATACACACATTCTTTTTCTTTTCAAATGTAAGTAATCCCGTATAATGAGAAGTCAATACATCTATTTGGTGTTTTTCCGAAAGTTCATCAATTAACGCCTTATTGCCAATTCCACCCCCACCCCCTAATGGTGGATATTCAAAGTCAACAAAAAGTATTTTCATGAGTGGAATTAATTATTTATCTCTTTAATGATATAAGTTTTTTTATTTTGAGCTTCGAAGTATACCCTCGTCAATATCTCGGCAAGAAGACCCGTCATTACCAACTGTAGTCCCACAAGTATACAAAATATTGCAACTAAAAATAAAGGTCTTGATGAAAGAGGTATTGCAATAAAAAATCTTTGATAAACCAGATAAGTAAGAAGTAAAGTTCCTGCTCCACCCACAAAAACTCCAAGTTTACCAAAAAAATGCATAGGTCTGGTTTGATATGAAAGTAAAAATTTAACAGTTAAGGCATCAAGTATTACTCTTAAAGTTCTATTAATGCCATATTTAGCCTTGCCAAATCTCCTTGGATGATGTCTTACTACTACTTCTGCAATTTTGGCTCCTGCGATATGAGCAATTGCGGGAATAAAACGGTGCATTTCGCCATAGAGTTTGATTTCTTTAACAATCTCTTTTTTATATGCCTTTAAACTACACCCGGTATCATGAAGGTTGACACCGGTAATTTTTGCGATTAATAAATTTGCAATCATTGATGGAAACCTTCGACTTAGAAAAGGTTCTTTTCTGTCTTTTCTCCAACCAGAAACGACATCATACCCTTCATTCATTTTATCTAAAAGCTTTTGAATATCTCTAGGGTCATTCTGCAAATCTGCATCTAATGTGACAACAACATCACCTTGAGCAGCATCGAATCCCGCAGAAACAGCAGCCGTTTGACCAAACCTCCTTTTTAAAGCAATAATTTTTATTTTTAAATCCTTTTTTGAAAGTGCGTTTAAAACATTCAGGGTACTATCGACCGAACCATCATCAATAAAAATAACCTCGTAATCTGAAGTTGTTTCAGGAAGAGTTTCGCTTATTAAATCATAAAGTGGTCTAATATTTTTTTCTTCATTAAATGCAGGTATAACAAGTGATAGATCAATCTTTTTTTGCATATTTACTTAGGTACCATTCTATCATCAAAGACAGTCCTTTCTCAAACGTAAAATTAGGTTGCCAATCAAGAAGCGTTTTTGCCTTTTTAATATTGGCATATGTCCTAGACACGTCACCTTGCTGATTCGGTTTGTCAACGACAATTGCTTTTCTGCCAAGCTTTTCTTCAAGAAGATGTATCATATCTTTAAGCTTCACGGGGTTTGAATTACCTAAATTGATTACTTCATAATCAAATGGGTTATATACACATCTAACAATACCGTTAACTATATCATCAACATAGGTATAATCCCTCATTGTTGACCCGTTGCCATACATCTCAATTACTTCACCTTTATAGATCTTGTCAATAAATTTGCGAATTGCTAAGTCAGGTCTCTGGCGAGGTCCATAAACAGTAAATAGTCTTAATGCTGTTACTGGAATTGAGTATAGATTATTATAAACTTTTAATAATTTTTCACAAGACAACTTAGTTAATCCGTACGGTGAGATTGGGTTTTCTGCCCTATCATTTTCAGAAAATGGAACCTTTGATCTTTCCCCGTAAACAGATGAAGAAGAGATAAAGATGAAATTTTTTAATTTAATATCTTTACAGGCCTCAAGTAAAACTAACGTCCCTTCAACATTTGTTTTAAAATAACCAATAGGATCTTCAATCGAAGGCCTTACTCCAGCTTTAGCAGCCAAATGGACTACAACATCAAATTTATGAGTTTTAAAAATCTTTGCAATTTTATTTCTATCTGCAATATCAGCTTTAATAAACTCAAAATTTTTATTGCCTTTAAACTCCTTTATATTTTCTAATTTATCTTTAACTGAATAATATGGATCTAGATTGTCAACTACTACAATATTATGTTTTTCAGAAAGGAGGCGTTTAACTAAATGTGAACCTATAAAACCTGCACCGCCTGTTATTAATATATTCATGGTGATTTCTTGTCAATTATACGCTCTTAATTTTTAAATATGAAGGCTAAAACGGCATTTTTTTCTGAAACTTCAAAAATTGGTTTCTTATTCTTTAGATATCTGATAATCTCGCTGTCTGGATGCTGATTTACAACATAGGACTCTAAAATAATATAATTTGCTTTAGTAAAATCGTTAGTCGTTATAAGTGATGATGTGTAATAGGACGTTACTGACGGACAGCCAGCAACAAATACGCTTCCGGTTGCAGAGATTTTATTTAGATAATTAAAAGATTCTTTAGTACTAGTGCACCAACCGACTAACACAAATCGCTGCGCACCTTTGGCACCACCAACAAAATTATTAAAGTATATGTGAGTGCTACCTAACCACATAAGTGGTATTAAGATGAGAACAAAAACAATAAATTTAAATGTATCTTTTAGTTTTGATGATGAAACGCTAAATATTTTATTGATTCCTTCACTTGAGATAATTAATAAAATTGGAATTGTAGGTAATGCATATCGAATATCAATTTTCTGTGACGAAAAACTAATGGCAATAAAGTATATTGAGGCGTAAATTAAAAATGGCCAGTATTTTTTATTTAGATTAAAAAAACCTATTAAGATACCAGCTACTGTTAATTCTGTTAATCTAGAAAAAACCTGAAAAAGATAATAGCTCCAATGCGGGTTTGTTGAAGATATTCCAAAATAAAAATTTTCTAGATAATTCCCTTGTACAAAGAAATAAACTCTATACAAGTAATCAAATATTGAAATAAAAGGCCTAAACCATGATAGAGGCCAGATAATTTGGGTTAAAACATAGAAAGATATTACGTTTAATGCAAATGCTTTAAAAAATATCTTTTTATGATTAAAGTTACCCTTTATAAATAAAACGTGTACAAACCAAACAATAGTAACCAATAATCCTAATGGTTTGGTTAAAAAAGCTAAAGTTAAAAATATTGACGGTATAAGACTAAACTTTTTATCAAATTTTGCATTCACAAAATAATAAATTGATGCAAGGGAGAAAAGCGTCAATAGTCCATCATTTATTGCCCATTTTTCTATTCCTATTAACACAGGATTTAATGCGTATAACAAACCTGACAACAACGCTACTTTTTTATTCAAATATAATCCGAGTTTATATACAAATACAGAAATTAATGATGTTAAAAATATTACTGGTAGTCTGGCTGCTGTAATATCAGATAAGAAATGTAGACTATATTTACTTTGACCCGCCAAAACAATCTGAGAAATTCCGCTTACAATTGACAATGGTAAGCCAATTGCGGGTGTTTCACCTCTATATGTCCACCAAGCTGTTTTAAAAAAATCAGTATTTCCTTTAAATGTTGCATAAATTAATTCTTTACCTCTAGTCATCCAAGTAATCTCGTCAGAATAAATAGGATGATTATTAAAGCCCCACAATCTAGTTATAAGTGCGGTCAGATAAATAATTAATATTATTTTTGGTATTTTCATAATAATTCTGAGACAATGTTTCCAATTTCAACAGCGTAATTAGTTCCCCTATCCCAAGGATATACTTGTTGTATGTTTGCATTATAAATTCCATCAACTTTTGAAACAAATGGGGGTATTTTTTTATAATACCCTTTTGAGACAATCTGCTGTGCAAATGGGGCTTTAAATAAATACTTACCTAAGATCATTTTACTATTAAAGGCAGGATTGACTTTAATTAAATAAGGCATGTAGATCTTTAAAATCTCGTTAATATTCATATTGTATAGTTTACTTTCTTTATCTACATAGTTACCTATGTAGACTAAATTGGCCTTGTTATAATACTTTTTATTCATAAAATTCGTGTGTTCAACAATTGCTAGAAAAGGAAAACTCTCTTCATTTACATTCAACCAATAAGTGTTGTCTTGAAAAAAAGGCTTTTTTAATTCTAAAACTAGATTTACGGCGCCTATCATCTTAATACCAGTATCCTTTAACGGTTGGGTGTTAATAATCTTATCAACTTTAAACTTTCTCTTGCTAGTTTTAACTAAAAATTTATTATCTTTCTTTTCAAAGCTATTAAACAATTCGCTGAAATAAATTTCAGCACCATTACTATTTAAATTTTCAACAATTCTATCTGCAAATTTTTGGAAACCTCCTTCAGGATAGCAAAGTGATGGTGTTCTTTTTTTGATTCTTGCCCAGAACCAGACAAAAGATATTTTCCTGTAATCTTCATGAAATTTTTTTATAAATAGGGGCTTCCAAAGAACTTTCCAAGACTCCTGACCCATAAAAGAAATTAAAAACTTTTCAGAGGTAATGTTTTGATGCAATTTTAAAAATGGGCTTAGTTTTAAGATCAGTAAAACAACTCCTGTACGTATTCTCGAAAAGAAAGTTAACTTGGCAAATTTCAGAAGGGCAAGTGGTGAATCAATTTGATAAATATTATCTTTATAAAAAGTTGAGGTTTTAGGCCTGACTGTAATTATTTTTTGTTTTAATTCCTTAGCCAAACCTAGTATTGATTTATCATTTGTAAAAAGATGATGATAATGTTTTTCTAACGTCCATTTCCATTCTTTTTTATTGAATCCGACAGCAAGTCCACCTGCTTTGTTTTCTGCTTCGACGATAACAATCTTATGACCTTTTTGAGATAATCGATAAGCCAAAGTTAAGCCTGTAAATCCTGCGCCAATGATTGCTATTTTCATGAGACAAAATAACCTCTTACAAACAACATTTGTGCTGTAATAGCTATTATAGACAATAATATATAAATTCCAATAACTATATAGTTTTTTCTTTTTTCTAAACTTAGTGCTATATAAATAAATGCGGGGAAAAGTACTAGTACATATCTTGGAAGTGATGAAAAACTACCAGTAAAAGTTGGAATTAAAAAACCTAAAACTATATAAATCCAATAATCCCATCTTATTTTTCTAAAGCTGAATATAATAATACCCATAAACAACAACGCAACCGCTACTTCTAAAAATGTAGTAAAAACTACAGGGAAAAAATTAAAATCCAGACTTGGAATGATTTTTATAAAATATCTGTAAAATACCTGAGGTAAAAAAACCAAGCTTAAGGATCTATGCTCCCCCACAAGCGTTTGTAAATTATAGAAGGCAAATAGATCACCATACTTAAAAAGACTAAATAACATATAAGAAATTATTCCTAAAAAGGATAGACCAATCAGATATATTTTCTCTTTTACAATTTTTGCTAAGTTTACTTTGTTTTTTATAACATCAACCAGAATCATAAATATAACTAAGACTCCGTAAAGGCGTGTTAATGTCATTAATATCCCAACAAGACCAGCAAGAAAATATTTTTCCTTTCTATATAGATAATATGTTAAAAGTGAACTACACAAAAATAATGATTCTGTATACACCGCACCAAAAAAGAACGATGCTGGAAAAATAAGCATTAGGACAATAACAATTTTGGCAATTTTGGTTGAATAATCAAGCCTTACAACTTTCCAAAGAAGGATCAAGGACAAAATAAACAGTAAATTTGAGGTGATTATTCCTGACCATAAATATGAGGTTATTCCTGTTCCAAACAGATGCGAAAAAAAATTAATTATTATCGGATATGCCGGAAAAAATGCTGATTGCAGATCTTTATATCCATACATTGCTATTGATAAATAATGTTCTCCGTCAAAATTTGCCCAAGTCCAGAATATTGGATTGGTAACGTAATTAATATATTTACCACCAAAAAAATTTTGGCTAAATATGGGGATATATTTAATAGCAAAAAAGGAAACTGCAATTAATAAAATTCTCCATACAAAAAAACTTTTTAGAATGAAAAAAACATTAGACTTTTGCATATAAATCCATAGTTTCTTCAGCAGTCTTTTTCCATGAATAAATTCTAGGAAGACTTACATTTTTATTTGGATTTAAGATTCCCCTTGCCATATCATTCGGGTCATATGGATCAACATAATCTAAATCTTTTCCTAAAATTTCAACTAGAGCCTGAGTTTTTGTAGCTACAATAGGTGTACCACAAGCTACTGCCTCAAGAACAGGCAAACCAAACCCTTCATACAATGAAGGTTGTATGTAGACTGTTGCTAGATTATATAAATCCACTAAAACCTCATCAGGAACAAAACCTACTCTAATTACTCCTTCCCAGTCAATATTTTTAAGATGTTTAAGTTCTGCATGTTCTAAATTCATATTTTTAATTTCATAAGCTTGTTTTCCAGCAATTACTAATGGAATATTTGCTATTTTGCAGGCTTTAATAAGATTTGGAATATTTTTATTATAGTTAACGTCTCCTGTGTATAGAGCAAAATTTCTTGGGACTTTTCTTCCATCAATCTCCATAATCCAATTGTTGGCAACTTTCTTCTTTTTAAATATTTCTTTAGGAGCTAAGTAGATTACATTAACTATTTTTGGATCAACTCCTAAAAATCTAATAATGTCTTTTTTACTGGTTTCTGAGATAGTAATAATTGCATCTACATATCTTTTAACAAGGAATTTATTTATTAGATAATTTAACTTGCCCCTAATCCCAGGCCTATACACTTCAGGATAAATTAAAGGTATAAGATCATGAACTGTTAAAACAAATTTTGTGCCTTTAGGTTTAGTAAATGGAAGTGATATAAAAAACGGTCTAAATGAAGTGAAATGAACTACATCAAACTTGGAAAAGTCATCATTTGGGCTAATTTCCGAAATATCTATGTTTTTATCACTTCCCGCCCTTAGTGCCTTAAAAAGCTCACTTGTGTGTACCCCAATGCCCCTAACAGCATCCTTATCTTTAGATGCCCCACCTACAATTGCTATCTCCATATGAAGAATATTATACTGCAGATCCAACTATCTGACTAATGTTTTTATAACCCTCTTTAGTTAGTCTCATGGATATATCTCTATTGATTTGAGCAATTAGTTGAGGTCCTTCAAATATCATTCCTGTTATCAGTTGGACTAAATTTGCACCGTTTGTAAACTTAACCCAAGCGTCTTCAGCATTAAATACTCCCCCACAACCAATGATAATAAATCTTCCTTTAAAGTTTTTATAAGTAAGTTTTATAAGTCTATTTGAATCTTCAAAAGTCGGTTTACCAGAATATTTACCCATCTTAAACTTTTTAACTTCTTCACTGACCAATACTTTATGTTTCTTGTTTGTTTGTAAATTACCAAAAATAATTCCTTTAACTTTATGTTTTGAAATTACCTTAAGCATCGCTAAAGAATTTTTATCCGTTTGGTCAATTGGCATTTTAACAAATAACGGTTTATTTAAATTTATTTTATCTACTGCCGTTAATAATTTTGCAAGATTTAAGGGTTTGTAAAAATCTATTCCTGAATTATGAATAATATTTGGGCAACTTATGTTTAATTCAAAGTATGAATTATTAACTTTAGATTTTTTTACTTCTTTAAACGCCGAGGCTATATCATCAATTGATTTTTCAAGTGTATCAAGTTTTATGGAATTGGTCCTTCCTATTGAAATTCCAACAGGATACAAAAACTTCTTACCAGATAGTCTTTTCAGAGTTTCTTTTACCCCTAAATTTTTAAATCCTTTATTCACTAAAAGTGATTGTGATTTGGGAAGTCTTCCAAGCATTGGTTTAGGATTTCCTTCATAGGAACTATTAGTTATTGTTCCAATAGTTTCAAAGCCAAAACCAATATAGGGAAGTACTTGTGTTAGTCTTGCTTCATAGTCAAACCCAGCGGCCAAACCAATAGGTGTTTTAAAATCATGGTTTACTATTTTTTGTCTCAAATTTGGATATTTTTTAACAAAGATTGATTTTAAAAATAATAAAATTTTCCTAGGTAGCATTTCTCCAAATCTAACCATACTCACATGAATAACTTCAGCATCAATCAAAAAAAAGATGGGTTTTAATAAATATTTATAAACATAACCCAATGAATCGATTAGTAATGTTTTCCATTCCCTATCAAAAAATATAAAACTAAAACCAAAAATTAAAAATGAGATTATTGCAGATGCCAAGCAATACAAACAGAATAATCTTATTTCAAAAGCCTGAATATAAGTTAAATATAATGAAAATAAAACACCAAAACTTGAAGTTAAAAGGAAAAAATGTTTAAACATTTTGTTATTATTTTTTGCATTTTCATTACTTCGTAGTAAGAAAACTGATAATAAAACATAATAAAAACTACCTAATAAAGAAAGTGGGATACCAAAGATTTCAGAATACTTTGATGAAGTAACAGCTAAACAATTAATCCATGGACTAACAGGGCAACCAACAGAAGTTAAGGCATAATGTTCCCAAGTCAAAAAAATAGAATCAGCAAGACCCAACAAAATAAGTACTCCAAAAACCCAAAAATAAGCTTTTCTCATATTGGAATTATATCAGATTTAGTAGTCAGGCGAAGAAAAAGAATATTCTGTTTTTATATCATCTGATTTTATTACCTCGGTTACTTTTTCAGCCACCCAATCGGGGGTTAGATATCCTTTTCCACTTTCCATACTTTGTTTCTTTTCTTCAAAAGTCATCGGTCCAAAGCTTGTTAGGACACTGCCTAAAGTGAACAAACAAAACTTGGGGTTTTTAAATCTTTCATATTCTTCAGCTAAAGTTAACATTAATCCGCGAAGTGCAAATTTTGAAGTACAATATGCACTTCTTTCCGGCTCGGGTTTTACTCCCATTCCAGAACCTAAACTTATAACTACCGAATCTTTAGAATTATTTAATGATTTAATAAGTCCCTTAATCATTATAAATACGGAATTCAGATTTATTTCCATTGATAAGTTCCATTCATCCAATGATAGTTCTTCAAGAGGTTTATAAATTCCGATTCCTGCAGCGTTTATTAATACATCTATAGTATTAAAATCATTTGAAATTTCCTTTGCAACTTTTACAGTTTCACTTTCCTTAGACAGATCACAGACGTAATATTTATTATCTTTACCCTTTAAAGTCTCCAGAAGATTTCGAAGTTCACTTTCAGTTTTTGAAATTAGAACAAGTCTTGCCCCTTCATTATCCAAACTTTTAACAATCTCCCTTCCCATTCCTCCGGTTGCGCCAGTTACGACGACAATTTTATCTTTTAAATTCATAATTTCCACATCCTATCTTCTTCTTCTTTTGATTTATTTTCATCAAATATTTTAATATCTGTAAGTTTGATTTTATAGAATCTAGACTTCCATGCCTTCATAAATAATTTGTATGTTACGGGGACAAATCCTCTTTTATTCCATGCAATTATTATTTGTTTCAATTCCTCAGCTGAATTAACAGCCTTGGCTATACCTCTGGCTTGAAATCCAATCTTTTTACCTTTAGGATTTTGTGTAGAATCTGCAATTGTTAAAGAGACTTTTGGATTTTTAGAAATATTTAGAGAATGAATTTTTTTAATTCCACTGACAAAATATAAATTAAAATCTTCATCAAACAAATAGTAAACGCATGCAGACCATGGAAGTTTGTAATAGGTACTTAAAGACATTAATTTGTGTTTACCTAAAAAATTTAAGACTTCTTTTTTGTCCCTTTCAGATAATTTCATTCTATTTATTCTCCCTATTATTTGTCAGATATTTAAAATATGCAATAGGAAAATGAAGAGCCGAAAAGAAACTCCAAAGAAAACCATTCGGTCCATCTAAAAAACCCTTGTGTCTTAAAAATAATTTTAAAAAAGTTATGAATGGTTTACAAAAAACATAATTAATAAAATTGAGTAGATTTTTCTTCAGACCTTTTTCCTTCAACTCTTCGGCGTGGAGATCAGTATAACGATTTAGTCTGCTCAAATAGCGCGACATTGTTGGAGAATCATAATGCAAGAGGTCACCATTAAGCCAACCAACTTTACCGTTTAGCTCTATTTGTTCATGAACCGATTTTTGAGGGAATCTTGCAGATCCGTATTTTACAAGCCTGATGACGCCATCTGGATAGACGCCGGCATGTGTTAATGGCTTTCCCAAAAACATATTTTTACGGGGTATGAAATACCCAACTACTTCCCCATTTTCTTTTCCTATTTGTCCATCTCTGTCCTCCAATAATTTTTGATGTCTTAAAAAAAGCGGGTTAATGTATTTATCGTTTTTCTTTCCATTAATAACACTCACAATCTCTTTTGCCAATTCATCTGTTACTACTTCGTCTGCATCAAGTTGCAAGATCCATTTTCCCTTTGCTTTTTCTAATGCTTTCTGCTTCGTTACATGAAAAATATCATGATGTGGTTCAAGATAAACTATTGCCCCCAATTTTTCCGCTAATTCTTTCGTCTTATCAGTTGAGTATTCATCCACAACAATAATTTCATCAGCAATATTGCCAACGCTTCTTATACACCTTTCAATATTTGCCTCTTCATTCCTTGTTGCAAGAACAACAGATAATTTTATTTCATTCATAAGTTACATTTCATCACATTCTTTGGGAAAAACATAATTTCCAAATGATTTTACAGTTGAAAATCCCCAATCAGAAACGTCATTTAGCTTTTTGGTGCTTCTAAAATAGTTAGGATCTACTTTATTATAAAATAGGGCAAATATATATGGCTGTGCATATTTATCAGTGACACAACCCTCTTTCTTTTTTTGAAATATTTCTTTGTATTCATATTGCCATGCACTAGAAGATAAACCATTATATTCAGTACCAAATTTGTATATATATCCCTCAAAGGATAATGCGTAAAGTGTTATAACAATAATTAAAACTATTTTTTTCCATTTTTTAAAAATTATTGATAAGTAATATATCCCTAAAGCTGAAATAGTAGCAAGAACCGGTGCTGCTAATATTGAACGTAAGGCATGTGGATTTTCTTTAGTAATTGCAGCAGGAATTGGAGCTAGTAATAAAAGTATTAAAATTGATAAATATTTAAAATCTTTCTTTTTACCACGAAGTGGCAAGCCATGCTTTGAAATATAGATAATCCCCAGTAGAATAAAAACTGCATCAAATATATAAAGTTGTGAGCTTCCTGGTATCTGACTTCTTGGATTTGAATCTCCGTTAATAAATAAAAAGGAAGGTGAATAATTTTTAAAGTAATTACTAACTATATTTTTTGTGTCACTAACTGTCTGGAATCTACCCAGTCCTGAATCCTTAGTATAAAGTTTGTATATTGGTATGATACCCATGATTAGAATTAATACTGAAATAATTATTGGAGCCGTATTTCTTTTAAAAACCTGTACCACTAAAAATGGAATAAGAAGTAGTGGAGTAATTATCCTAAAACTATTATAGCTATAACAGGATATGGTAAATAATAAGACTGATAAAACAACAAGCCACTTATTCTTATTTGATTCTAACCAAAAATAAATAGCCCAAATAAAAAATACTAGACCTGCAACTGCCTCATATCCAGTTCTTGAAAATATAAAAAACCAAGGCATGATTGTAAGTAAAAATGAACTCAATAAAGACACTGTCTTATTATTGGTTAATTTGAAAACTACTAAATACAACCCTAAGACTGATAGTAATCCATAAACAACTGCGGGTAAGCGAACAGCAATTACTGTGAGGCCAAACAAAGCCTCTGAAATTACAACAGAATAAATATAAACAGGTAATTTAAATTCTCCAAAAGCTCTGAAATGTAAAGACAATGTTTCTCCCCACTCATCTTTGCCTGTTGTTAGTACAGAATAGGCATTGTAACCAATTGAGGCTTCGTCCCAATAAACTGATGATGGGATCTCTGCAATTCTAAAAAGTCTGGTTCCCAAAAACAATAAACAAATCAAGATTAAAACAAAATTATTTTTAACAAAGTTAATTATTTTTTTCATATGTATTACTGTAGTTCTACGGTAGTACTTAATAAATTATTATCAATTTCCAATTTGTTTATATCATCAAGAGGCTTAGTAACGTATTTTTGAATATCTTTCTCAATTTTTCTACAAGCATCGCACAGAAAATTAATATCGTCCCTACCAGATAAATCTATTCTCCTGCTTAGCACTTCATCTAATCTTTGCTGTAAAGTCCCCATTCCACTAGGTAACACACGTAAATCAGAATAAAGAAGTATTTTTAACATCCAATTGTTCGAATTAGCAATTACAATAGCATTAGAAAATCTTTTATCAAAAATCATTTTTGATATTTCTCTATCAATTCCTATTTCTTTGAGTATCTTTTCTGTAACAATATCGTCAATTGATCCATACTTTTTAATCATTTGTTGTTTTTTTAAATCCCAAATTTTAGTGTCAACATAATCATCATTACCTAGTTGGTTATTAAAATCCATACGAACGATATTACCTAAATCATGAAGCAAACAAAGTAGAATTAACTTTTCATTATTTATATTTTCGCCTGTCCAATTAGTAGTTATAAACGTTGCAACGCTAGCAACACCAACCATGTGTTGACGAAGTATCGGAGGTACATTATATTTATCGTATATTTCAAATATTTTCATAAGTTATCAGTAATCTCAAATGCCTCTTCCCCATTTAAGAAATTTATCTTTTCTAAAATCTTGGCGTCTTGTGGAAAATCTCCATGTTTACCGATAAATAGTATCTTTTTACCTCGGTTAGCTTTAATGATATCTTCATATCTAGTTCCTTCGTCTCCAAGGTCCGGAAAATAAAATCTATCAAATCTTAAAACCCTTACCCAATCATATGTCTCAAATCTTTCCAAGTTTTTACTGTTTTGAAATCTACTAGGATCATATTTTAGATTAAATAGGGTAAAAATATGTGGTTCACCATAGGTTCTTGAAAAAACAATTAAGCTATACTCATCAATATGTTTTTCAATGTATTCAACTGCTTGTTTGTTTCCATACTGCCAATCCTTAGAATACTTAATTGGATATTTTACATAATAGTTGTTTAAATAAATTACAAAATTAATTAAAAGCAATAATAAAGTTAAAGATGTACCAATAATCTTTAATTGCTTGTCTTCAACCTTTTGAAATATGTAATAGATTCCAACTGCTGTAAAGATTTGATAAACAGGGACTGCAATTAAGGTACGTAGTGCATTTGGAATGCTGTCGTTCGTCATAGAAACGGGAATAAAAGCAATTAGTAACCAAGGAAGAAGTATTTTTAAACTTCTGCTCTTTTTCTTTAAAAGAAGATATAAGCCGTATAACAAGAATGGCGCTTGAATCCAATATAATTCTCCAACCCCTTGTACATGGTGTTGTTTATGCCCCGCTCCATTAATGAATAGAAAGTCTGGTGTAAAATGGGTTAAATAATTTTTTGAAAAATAATAAGTATTGTAGGTATACCTATTATGAATTATTTTTGTCAAAAGACTTGGTAATTTTGACAAATTCCTACGTTCTTCAATTCTTGGAATTAAACCTGCATCATCG
>Ga0208958_1000409_pt1 | contig 51782 bp, 49 predicted proteins | sample RifOxyB1_FD_184032 | JGI IMG/M metagenome (GOLD analysis project Ga0208958, IMG submission 184032) | Soil microbial communities from Rifle, Colorado - Rifle Oxygen_injection B1 (SPAdes) | ecosystem: Environmental > Terrestrial > Deep subsurface > Rock core/Sediment | place: Rifle, Colorado...
TCAATTTTCTCTCTTTTAACCTGACCATTCTGAGAAAGCATAAAGCTTCTTCTTTGGAATAATTACACTCTAGAATATACGTTAGATACCTTTGTAAATAGGGGTGCAATAATATTGGTATACTACAAATGCAAATCTTTATCCCATTCAAAATTTTCTGAGCAATTTTGAAGTTATAAAGGTTTTGAATTTATTTTATAAATAATCACTACCATAATTCTTATAAATACAGAAATTATGAAATTGTTATAAAAAATTTGGAATTAAAAAATGAGTGATAATTATCATCAGTTGGTTGATTTTATTTCAAAGAATTCAGGGCTTTCCAATGAAGATATTGAGAGAAGAATTGAAGCAAAACAAGCGAAGCTTGCCGGATTAATAAGCAAGGAAGGTGCTGCCCAGGTTGTTGCAGCAGAACTTAATATAAATTTTGACAAACAAATAATAAAGATTTCACAGATAGTTCCGGGAATGAGAAAAATTAATTTAGTTGGAAAGGTTATTAATCTGTTTCCTGTCAAAGAATACAATAAAAACGGCAGAAGCGGAAGAATAGGAACTTTTATTCTTGCAGATGAAACCAGCAACATAAGAACTGTTTTATGGGATGAAAATCACATTGATTTGATTGCAAACGGGCAGATTTTTAATGAATGTGTTATTGAAATAAACAATGCTAATTTAAGAAATAATGAATTGCATTTAACTTCTTTTTCTGAAATAAAAATTTCAAATAAATTAATTGAAAATCCTGTTGTCAGCCAGTCGTTTTTCAAGAAAGCTATAAATCAATTCAGTCCTGGTGAAAAAGTTTCCACCAGAGCTTTTATTGTTCAGATGTTTGAACCAAGATTCTTTCAAGTATGCCCTCAATGCAGGAAAAAAGTGAATGAAATCGGAGAATGTTTAGGGCATGGAAGAGTTGTTCCTGAAAGAAGGGTATTATTAAGCTTTGTTATTGACGATGGCAGTGATTCCATAAGGGCTGTTATTTTTTCAGACCAGATTGAGAAATTAGTTCCAAAAGAAGAGCTGGAAGTTCCAGAATTATTTTCAGGAAGAAAAAAAGAGCTGCTTGGAAAGGAGATGGTTTTGACAGGGCAGGTAAGAAAGAATAATATGTATAATAACAATGAATTTTTTATTTCAGATGTTGGGGAAGTTGATTTGGATAACCTGATTGATGAACTGGAGAAGTAATTTAACTTTTTTGTTAATTTTATTAGTATCTTTAATAAATATTTTTTTTATTCAAAATTTTAGCAGGATAAGAAGTGAATGGTATAGAGAATTGAGCAATGAAAATAATTTTTTTTTAATGTCAATGGTTCTATTAAAACTCATAAATTCGTTTTTTTAAGTGGATAGGTTTTGTTGTGAGAGCAAGAGTTATGAAATGAAAAATCGAAGATTCCAAAATTGAATAGTTAATATCTTTTTTGCCATTATACAGTTTCAATAAATGCTTTTTAATCATTTTTCTTATTGATTTATATGCTATTAAAAACCCACCTGATGTTTGCAGTTCTTTTAATCATAATAATATTGCCTTATGTGGATAATAAAATAGTTTTTTTAGGATTAGTTTTTTTAGGAACAATTATTCCTGATTTGGACAGCAGCTGCTCCAAGTTTGGAAAAAATATTCTTTTTAGGCCTTTTCAGTTTTTTATCAAGCATAGAGGGATAATGCACACTTTTACCTTTGTTTTAATTTTATTTTTTATTTTAAACAGATATTATCCTTTAATTGCATTTCCATTTTTAATCGGGTATTCTCTGCATTTAATTACTGATAGTTTTACCAAACAAGGAATAAGGGTTTTATGGCCCTTAAAATTTAGGGTTAGGGGTTTTTTGACTACTGGAGGAAAATTGGAAAATATTTTATTGAATATGCTGGTTCTTTTGAATATTTTTTTATTTTTGATTTGGTTTGCGATTTAAAGACTTGAAATTTTATCAGCAATTCTGCATGATAAAATTCTTTTTTGTTTGTTAGTTATAATATTAATCCTTAATATGAAAATGGGATATCTAGGCTGAAGAATTATTTGCTTTATATCAGAAGCCATAACTTTATTTTATAAAATTAATAATAAAACCCTAGATTTTAGCTTATCCTCTAAAATATATAACTGATTTAGGTAATGCTTATAAATTGAAACCCTTTGTTTTAATTAATATGTTTGGAAGAAAAAAATCCGGTATTGTAATTAGAACTTTTGTTGGTGCTGGAAGATATCAACATGATGTTAAATTTTTTGGAGATATTCGTGCTGTTTCTCAAGAAGTTGCTGATATGCTGCAAAAAGTTAATGAGAGATTATATGAATATATGCCTCAAGAATCTGATAAATTAATATCTAGAATTGAATATAAGCATTTAGATCCAGAAAAATCAGGTTTTAACCCTCCCGGTTAACTTGAAGATAAAAAATACTGATTTTTCTGCCTGTAAAGAACTTAAAACGCTCGGTATTTTAACGCTGAGTTCTTTACATAATAAATAAATTATGAAATAATTATGGCTGAAGAAGAAAAAAAGAAAAAGAAAAAAGAAGAAAAAGAAGAGATGAAGCTTTCTGACTTGCCTGGAATAGGGCCTGCTGCGGTTGAGAAGCTGGAAGCAGCGGGAATTTATGATTTAATGGGAATAGCTGTTATGGGGCCAAAAGAACTTTCTGAAACAGCAGGATTAGGAGAAGCTGCTGCTAGAAAAGCAATACAAGCATCAAGAAAAATGCTTGATTTGGGTTTTCAGGATGGATTGGAATTTGCTGAGAAGAGAGAAGAAGTTTTTAAAATCACCACAGGAAGCAAAGAGTTTGATAATCTGTTAGGAGGAAAGGGAATTGAAACAAAAGCAATTACAGAATGTTTTGGCGCTTATGGTAGCGGGAAAACCCAAGTTGGGCTTTCTCTTGCTGTTAATGTTCAATTGCCTGTTGAAAAAGGCGGGGCAGAAGGAAAGGCTGTTTTTATTGATACTGAAGGAACTTTTCGTCCTGAAAGAATAAGGCAGATAGCAGAAGCAAAAGGAGCAAATCCTGAAAGTGTTTTGAAAAATATTTTAGTTGCAAGAGCTTTTAACAGTGACCATCAAATTTTGCTAATTGATAAAGTTGGAGAATTAATTAAGAATGGGGAGCCTGTTAGAATTGTCATAGTTGATTCTTTGACTGCTCATTTTCGAGCTGAATTTTCAGGACGAGGGCAATTAGCAGATAGACAACAGAAATTAAACAGATATCTGCATAATCTTATGAAAATGGCTGAACAATATAATTTAGCAGTTTATGTTACAAATCAGGTAATGGCTAATCCTGCTATGATGTTTGGAGATCCAACAACTGCAATTGGTGGGAATATAGTCGGGCACGCTTGTTTGACTGGAGACAGTTTAGTACAGCTTGGAGATGGAAGCATTAAAGAAATAAAAGATATGAAACAAGATAAAATAATTTCTGGAAATTTTAAAAATTTAAAATTTGAAAATGTGGATTCTGAATTGGTTTTTGTAAACCCCAATGCTGATAGTGTTTATAAGATTAAAACAACAAATGAGGTTCAATGCTCTAAATTACATAGATTCTTTTGTATAGATAATTTCAATATTGTTGAAAAAGAGGCGAAAGATTTGAAAGAAAATGATTTTATAATGCAAGCTGGAAAACTTGATATTGATGGAGAAGAACAAAAATTGCCTTCTTTAGGAATTAAAAGAATAGGAAAAATTTCAAAAGAAGATTCTAAGAAGATTAAAGAAAAATTAAATGAAAATAATCTCTGCAGAAAAGAAATATGTGAAAAAATAGGAATAACTCCCAGGCAATTTAGAAGAGTTTTGAATCAATCTTATCCTACTTCTTTTGATGGCTTAAATAAATTAAACACTGCCCTTGGACTGCAATTAGAGTTAGTCCCTTTTTACAGTTATAAGCATAAAGATTTGATTATACCTGAAGTAATGAGCGCGGAACTTGCAGGAATTTTTGGCTATTTTTTAGGTGATGGAAACTTTGAGAAAAACGGGTTAAGGTTTAGGGATGCAAGATTTGGAGTATTGGAAATTTATAATAATTTTTTTAAGAAGATATTTAAGATTAATGGAAAGATAACTAAAATGAAAAATAAAAATTGCTATACCCTTAATATAAATTCAAAAGAAATTTCTGAATTTTTTAAATTAATAATTTCAGATATTTTTAGTTATATTGGAAAGAGCAAAAAAGAGGTTGTTGCAGGATTTATAAAGGGTTTTGTTGATGCAGAGGGCCATATTCAAAAAAATAGAGCAAGAATAACTATTGCACAAAAAGAAAAACAAATTTTAAGATATTTGCAATTATTTTTATTAAGGTTAGGAATAAGGAGTTTTTTAAGATTTGATATTGGAAAAAAGAAAATTTCTAATCTTTCTATAAGGGACAGAGATATTTTGAATTATTTGCAAATAGGATTTAGTGCTTCTGATAAACAGAATCAATTGTTAAATTGGATTAATCATTATGATAAAACTTATTCTAAAGAGATGATGCCTATTAAAAGAGAAGAGCTTTGGAATTTATTAAAAGAAGCGGGATTAAATCCTTCAGGTATTATTAAATCAAGGCCTTTTGACTATAAGTGGATAAATAGAAAGGAACTGGAAAATGCTTTTAGAGCTTTGATGAATATTAATATAAAAGATAGGCAGATAAAACAAAAAATTGAATTTATTTTTAAATTATTAAATTCTGATTTCAGGTTTGAGAAAATAAGGAAAATAGAGATTTCTGAAAATAATACAAAAAAATTATTTTATGATTTTTCTGTTCCTGCTAATGAAAATTATATTGCAAATGGTTTTGTAGTTCATAATTCAACCTTCAGACTTTATCTCCGTCGTGGAAAAAAAGGAAGCAGGGTTGCAAAATTAATTGACAGTCCTAACCTTCCTGATAATGAATGCATTTTTTTTGTTGGAGCAAAGGGTGTTAGTGATGAAGAGAATGAATAATTTTACTTAAAATTATTAAGAAATAAGTTTTTTATTCGACAATTTTTGAAAAAAAAACATTTATATACTCGTTTTTTCTTGATATATTGAAAAAAGATGGTGAAAGATACGAAATATTTTGTTTTGTATTTGTTTTTGTTCATTTTAATAGTCTTAAATTTAAATTTTGTTTTTGCTGCAGATTGCTGGAGCAAAACTTCTTCAACCTGCACTGCTGCAAATGGATGCAAATGGAAAAATGATTCGTGGAGCACAACTGGCTGGTGTGAGGAATTAAACTGCTGGAGTTTGTATACTAATACAGAATGCACAACAACCAATGTTCCTGGAAAAAATTGTACCTGGCAAAGTGGAGGAACAAATTGGTGGTGTGAAAAATTAAATTGCTGGAGCTTGTCTGGAACAAGTGCTAACTCTTGTGTTAATAATACTGCTGGATTAAGCTGCGAATGGAATGGTAATTGTTATAATAGTGGAAGCAGCGGAGGAACTTCTGTTAATTGTTGGAATTATACAAGTCAATCTTCTTGTTTAAATGCAACTGGATGCAATTGGGGTAATTGCAATGAAAAAGGTTGCTGGAGCTATACAACAAATACAACTTGCAATGCTGCTAAAGATTGGAATGGGAAAAATTGCACATGGAGTTCTACGAATAATTATTGTGAGCAAAATGGATGCTGGAAATATTATAATCAAACTGATTGCACTAATACTGCTGTTACAAAAGGATTGAATTGCCAATGGAAATATAGTTCTTGTCAGGAGATTGATTGTTATACTTGGGATGGAACAGATGCTGCAACATGTGTAAATAATAGCATAAATTTATCTTGTAGCTGGAATGGAAATTGGTGTAATAAACAAGATTGCTGGAATTATAATACACAGGCAACTTGTCAAAATCAAACTTCCTGCAATTGGAAATCCTACACAACTTCTGGTTGGTGTAATGAGATTAATTGCTGGACTTGGGATTCTTGGAATGGTGGAAGTAATTCTTCATGTATTAATAATGGAACTATTTATGGTCTGAATTGCATATGGAATGGAAATCCTGCAGGGAATGTTACAAATGGATGGTGTTACAAAAATATTGCTTCAACAAGCTGTGCAAACAAAACAACTGAAAAAGACTGCATGGATACTTTTTATTGCTGGTGGCAATATACAGACTGGAATAATCCTCTTGCAGGAGGAACTTGCAATGAACCAGGAAGTTTTGGAGGGACAACAACAAATACAACAATCTTAAATGATTGGAATCCAAAATGTTATGTCTTTGATATGAATGCAACTAATTGCAATTATACTCTTGGATGCAATTATACTGGAATTTCTTGCGTTGAATTAAGCAATGCTTATGGAGGAAATATCAGCCTTAATGGAATTAATTGCAGTTATATTAATGATTCTCAGTTATGCAACAATATTCCTGTTTTGTCTTCCTGCTGTTCATGGCAAAATAGCAGTTGCACTGCTAATAAACTTTCAAGTTCCTGCAGAGACCAAATAAAGCAAAAGACTGAAGATTCTTGCGAAGATGCTAAAACCTCAACACGATGCGAACAAATAGCAGGGGATCCCTGGTATATGCTTTGCAAATGGAATAATGCAACAACTAAATGTGAGTTTAAAGCAAGCAGTGTTTTTGGCAATTTAAGCAATAGCATTATAATGATTGATAATAAAATGAATTGCGAAGCAGCAGGAGGAAAATGGATATTAGAAAATTATTGCGAAGGAAATATTTCTCTTCCTTCTGGAAGATGTGAATATAAATTTGATGAAGAGGATAATTGCGATAAAGCTTGTTTTGCCTGCGAATTAAAAGACAGCAATGGAGTTAGTGTTAATGCAACAAATGCTGAAACTGCATGCATAGGAAGTAAATCAGGCTCTTGCAAATTTGAAGCAAATACAAATGCTCCAAATGGAATTGGTTATTGCAGTGCAAAATCGCAATTTAAAAATGGAATTGCTGGAGATTGTGAATCTAATTGCGGAGATTGCACTTATAAAGGGAATTATAATAATAATGACACAACAAAAAGACCAAGTTATTTTTGCACAGTTAGCAAGGCAAATTCTGTAGGAGGAGGATGCAAATGGATTTCAGATAATTCAACACTTATTGGAGGTTATTGCATTAATAAAGGAGAAAAAACATGTGAAGATGCGTGTGATAGATGCAAAACTCAAACTGATTGCTCTAATATAGGAAGAACATCTGTTGCAAACCAAACTGGAAGCTGCAAATGGCAAGGTTCAAGTTCAACAGGAAGCTGTGTTAATAATGTTGCAGGAGATGTAGAAATTTGCTGGAATGGTGTTGACGATACTAACAATGGTTTAGTTGATTGTTCTGATGCAGGATGTTTTGCAGACAGTTATTGCGGTTTTGTAGAAGGAGATTGTTTTGTTCATAATTCAAGTGCAAAATGCAATGCCAATAATGCAAGCTGCGAATGGATAACAGATAAATGGGGAAGCTGGTGTGATTTTAAAGGAAGCCAGTGCTGGAAATATAATTCTGGACAGAGCAGTTGTGAAACAGCAGCAAGAATAATTAATCAAAGCTTAAATATTACTCTCGCGAGAATTAGCAATAATAATATTAATAATAGCTATGAATTTAATATTAATACAGTAGGAACTGGGTTGGTTAGTAATTCTTTTATTGTAATAAATAATACAGGCAGTTTTATGAGTTCTGGAAATTATTCTGTGGATTATTCAACTAATAGGATTCGATTTTTAAATAATAGTTATATGGTAAGCGGGCAAGGGGCTGGAAATTTTACAAATATCAGTTATCAATATTATACTACAAATTGCAAATGGACAAATGGAACTGGAAGCGGATGGTGTGAAAAAAATTGGAGTGTTGCAGAAGTTTGCATGGGGCAAAATAGAACAAATTGTTTAGATTTAAATGCTTCTGGTTGCAACTGGACTATTGATACATGGTGTTCTGGTTCTGGAAATGGAAGTTCTTGGTGTTCAAGCGGAGGAGGATGGTGTGATCATAATGATTTTAAGCCAAAAAATTGCTGGAGTTATTCTGCAATAGGAGCAAACAGCTGCAATGCTGTTTCTGGGTGCAAGTGGAAAACAGATTCTTTTTCTCAGCCACATTGTGAAGTAAATTGGAGTGCAAATTGTTGGTTGTACAGTGATAGTTCCACATGTAATTTAAATTCCAATTGCATATGGGACACCCCTTCTCAAGGAGGAGGATGGTGTATGAATAAAGCTGATAAATGCTGGAGTTATTCAACAGATTCAACTTGTAATTCAGATGCAAGATGTTATTGGCAAAGTTATAGCAGTGGAGGAACTAGCAGTGGGAATTCAGGAATGTGCCAATCTATTTGCTGGAATTCAAGTTCTAATACCCAGGCAACATGCAGTTCATCAATGGGTTGCAGCTGGAAACAAGAAAATGGATGGTGTGAAGAATCTTCCCCTTGCATGAATTCAACAAGTTCTAATAATCAAGATAATTGCCAGGCTATTGCAGGTTGTGTTTGGAAACAATCTGGATGGTGTGATCCTAAATTCGGAGGATTTTCAGGAGGATCTGCTGCATCTGGAGGAGGTGCTGGAGGAGGTGGAATGGGTGGAGGAGATTGCTTTAAATATGATGGAAACCAAAGTTTGTGCACTAATAAATCTATTATTAATGTAAGTTGCGGATGGACAGTTAATCCTAGCCCTTCATGCGAAATTAATTGGGGGAATGATTGTTGGAGATATACTTCTGTTGCTAATGGATGCAATGCAACAAATAATTGCTGGTTTAAAAATGATAGTTCTGGAGCATACTGCACTAATATCATGGATCAGTGTTGGCAAAATGTAAGTTATCAGATCTGGAATAATACTGCTTGGTCAGCTAATTGCACTTCTAATTATCTTTGCACTAATAATTCATGGGGAGGATGTGAGCCTAAATGTTCTTCATTAAGTTCTAGTTCATGTACTAATGCAACTTATTCAGGAAAATGCAGGTATGTTTCTGGTTGGTGCAATTCAAAAGGAATGAATGATATGTTTGAAGGAATGGAATCAGGAGCTCCTGTTCCTTTGGGAATGGATAATTGTCCTGAAACAGGAATTCAAAGAAGTGTGGACTTATGTGGATTTGGAATGAAAGATATGGGGGATAGTTATGGAATAGGTGGTAATGTAGTAGATTTCAGCAATGCTTCTGTATGCAACAAAGAAAAACTTTCTAGTTTTGTGATGGGAATGGCTGAAGCTAGTGGAGGTGTTGGCGGTCCTAGTGGTGGATTTGGAGGAGGAGGAATGACAACATTTGGTTCAGAAAAAACAGGGGCTGGAAATGATACAATTATTTTTATTGTATATTTGGATAGTGATGGAAGCACAACTGGAAATTGCGCATTAGATTCTAATAGCAGTGCAGGAGGCTATGAATTCAGGTTTAAATACACTTCTCAATGGAATTCAAACACAAGCAAAGCTGTTGAAACTTTTAATTCAGATAAATGCGATGATTCATCATGGAAAGCAGCTGATATTAAATTCAGCACTTGGAAAAAGAAAATGTGTTCTGAAATAGGCGGACCTATGATTGCGTTTAAAAAAACAGATTTAACAAAATATCCTAGTTTATATGATTCAACAAAAGATATGAGGATTTTTGTTGCAACAATTGGAAATACTGGAAATATAACCAATCCTAGTGATAGTGCCGGGCCTGGATGGACTACTCCTGGCTCGATTGACTTTGAAATTAAAAGTGCTTTTGATTATGGGGCTGATAGTTCTAAATTTGAAGATATTTTGAAAAAAGGATTTGTTCAGGGAGAAGACTGCTTTAATTCAATAGATGATGATAATGATGGAAATATTGACTGCAATGATTGGGATTGCCAGTATTCTTCTAAATGCAGTGGTACAGGAGTAAATGCAGCAAGTTATTCAGATACTTCTACTCCATTAGTAACAGGAGTTAAAATTGAGGAATATCCAGATTCTGCTTTAATCATGTATGATACAAACAAACCAACAAATGGAACTTTAGAATTATATGGTTATGGAGATACGCAATGCTTGAATAAAACTAATAATATTTATGATATTGGTATTTTAAGCACAAGTGTAAGAAATTATAAATTATGGCATACTGCTTTAATTTATGAAACAACTGAAACAATGAATGGCTATAATGTTTCAATAAACTGGCCTTTGGTTGCAGGCAGCACTTATAATTATAAAATAAAAGTTTGTGATTCAAATAATAAATGTGCTATAAGCAGGTGTTCAAATTTTACAACACCAGTTTCTTCACAAAAATGCGGTTATTGCAATTTTGTTACAAGAATAAAAACTCCTTCGGATTGGTTAGTTGCTTATGATGTTGATAAAAATGGAGTTTATGAACATATACAGGGGCAGGAATGCGGACCTAATGCAGGAATGAAAACAAATTATACTAATGGCAGAAAAGTTAATGTTAAATTATACAAGAGTGATGGAAGCATTTACATTGAATTTTTAAATGCAAGCTTAACAAAAACAGGACTAAATGATAAAGTGAGGACCATCAGCGCTTCAGGAAGTATGATTTCTAATGCAGGGACAGGAATTGTCGGTTTAACTTTAGAAACAAGAGATAAAATTGTTAATAATCTGCATCCAGAAGTTTGCAGGATTAAAATTCCTGTTGCAAGCGGAACAACATGCAATACTCTGTATCATTGTGATGATAGCGGTAATAATTGTGTTGATAGAACTGTTGCTGCAGGAGGAGCTCCTATTGATGCTGTAAATTGTGTTTGGAATGTTCCTGATTGTGAATTTTCAACTTATAAAGGTGCTTCTGCTTCTGGAAGCACAAGTTCTTCTGGAGGAGGAGGCGGAGGAGGTGCTAGTGGAAAAACAAACACAATTTCAGAAAGCCAATTTAATGAAGGTTATACCCAGAGTTTGGGAAGTGGAGATAAAATTAGGTTTGTTGTTTCAGGAGAAAATCATACTATAACCCTCACTAAAATAAGCTCAACAAGTGCAACATTATTTATTGCATCAAAATCTCAATCTGCTGACTTTAGCATTGGAGATGAAAAGAGTTTTGATGTTAATGAAAATGGAAAAAATGATTTAATTGTTAAATTAAATTCAATAACAAATCTTAAGGCAAGTTTTACTATAAAAAGTATTTTTGAGAAAACAGACTCTTCTGCTTCTGTGACTGGTGAGGCAACAGGTTCGGAATCTATTTCTAGTGGAGAAACAAACACGGGAATTATTCAAGAATCTAAAACTAATTTAATCTGGATATGGGTTGTTATTGCAGTTGTTATTGCTTTATTTATTATTGCAATTATTTTTTATTTTGCCAGAAAGAGAAAAAAATATTAAGCAAACTAGCTTTTTTTTCTGAAGCTATAACTTTGCTTCTTATTCAATCTTTTCCTCGCATTTGCATTTCTCTATTTAATCTTATCACTAAAATGCAAATGCTCGCTCTTGCTCAGAAATCTCTCGGATATTTATTATTAATAAAAATTGTTAACTCTGTATCAAAGATGAAGAGGAAATAGGCTAAGATGACATCTTGACACAGCATCTAACAAATATTTATAAACTAAATTTTCTTTTTAGATTAGAAAAAGAGATGAATGAAGTATTAAAAAATAGTTTGTGGAGAATTTTTCATGTGGCATCCTTCTTATTTATAACTATTTTTTTTATTCTTCCTTATCTGGTTCAAATATCAACTTATTTTCACGAAAAAGCGCATAGAGATGTTTTAGAAGAGTTTGGAATACAATCCAGTTATGAAATAGACCTTTTATCAACAATCCCTAATTTTTTTAATCCTCAAGTAACTAAGCTAGGGGTTACAAGGTTTAATCTAGAGGATTATAAAAAACTTAGCGCTTATAATAAAGCAAGGGTCAATCTTGGAGGAATAATTTCAGACCTGAGATTTTTATTTTTGATTGGAATTTATTTAACTTTGGTTAATGTTTATACTTTTTATAAAGTAAAGATAAAAAAAGATTATGATTTAACATGGGTTTTAGCAGTTAATTGGATATTATTTATGTGGCTACTGGCTTTGGTTCAGATAACTGTTTCAAATATAAGTTATGGTTCTGGTGATTTTTTTCAGTTGGTTAAATATATTTCTGGATGATAATTTTAGTGAATTATCATAATATTAAAAATATATTATTGATTGTTATTGTCTTTAAAAAAGGATTTTTACTGATTGGTAAATGGCAAAAGGAGAAGATTGGGAGGATTTTCATAAGATATTTCCTGAATTAAATGCAGAGGGTTTAACAAATGAGGATGAAAGTTATTATAGGATTTTGAGAGAAACAAAAATTGAAATGTTTGGAGACAGAGATTCTAAAATTGAGTGTTCTGATAATGCAAATGCTTTAAGCCAAGAATCTGCAATGAAAGGGCTTGAGGAATTGGTTAAAGAAAGCAGGGGCAAAGCAATGACTCTTGCAAGAGAAGTCCGAACACTTAGAAGACAATTAGATGTTTATCAAGATTATGTAAAGAAATTAGAAAATAAAAAAGAAGTAGCAAGGTCTATACGAGAAACTCTTTTGGATAGATTACCTCCAAATAATCTTACTAGTGAAATGGCTTTGCTTGGGTTATATATGAAAGCTCCTAGAATGATGGAGCATTTTAATCAGCCTTATGTTAATTTAATGTTTTATGCTAATGCAAATAGAATAATTCATTCTGCTATGATGGATTTAAAAGGTGAATTTGATTTAAGAATTTTAGAAGATGCTTTGAAAAAAAGGGGAGAGTGGGAAGCTATTGGAGGTGCTTCTTATTTTGTTTCAGTTGAAGCTCAAGGAGAAACAGCAAAGCCTGAATTAGCTGGAGGTTTAATTCAGATAATTGAAGATGCTTTTTTAAGAAGACAAATAGTTCATTGGTGTTCTGAAAGAATGAAGGAAAGCTGGAATGGAAGTTTTCATGATGCAAATGAACATAAAGAAGTTGTTGTTGCAAGCTGGCCAGAGTATATTAGAAGAAGAGCTGCTGAAATGCTGGATTTATTGCCGTTTAGATTTAGAAAAACTTATCATACACCTGCTCTTGTTGATGAAGTTTTAGGAGATTTTGATGAATTGGTTCAGAGGAAAGGAAAACCAAGAATATCAACAAGTTATAAAGGATTAGATAGAATTATGCATGGAATTTTTCCTGGAAGATTAGTAATGGTTGGAGCAAGAACAAAAATAGGAAAAACAACTTTTTCATTAAATATTGCAGATAATATTGCTGAACAAGGTTATCATACTTTGATTTTTACTTATGAATCTAAAAGATCAGAACTTATACAAAAATTAATTTCAAAACATTCTGGTGTTGATTCTGCAAGATTTGCTTATTGGGATGAGGATAAAATTCCTCCTGAAGAAATTGATAAAATTAGAGCTACTGCAGAATTTGTTAAAGGGCTTCCAATACATTTTGAAGGAAATCCTCCTGATATAAAATATATTTGTGAAAGGACTCAGCATTTGAAAGCTCTTTATCCAAAATTAGCATTGGTTATTGTTGATGGTTTACAATCTTTTGAAAGTTATGTTCCATATCAAGGGAATAAGTCTGATATTTATATTGAAATATTAAAAAAATTAAAAAACCTTGCTGATAATCAAGATTTAACTGTTCTTGTAAATGCTCAATTAAAAATTGATGTTGAAAGAAGAAAAGATAAAAAACCAAAGGGTTTAGAAGATTTTTCAGACTGCAAAGGAATTCCTGAAATTGCTGATACTGCTTTTTGCTTGTATAGGCCTGAATTCTATTGGCCTGAAAATGAAAATTATAGAGGGGTAATGGAAGTAATTCCAATGGTTATGAGAGTTGGAGGAAAAAGAGAAAAAGGATTTAGATTAGGTGTTGATATGAGAACTTCGAGAGTTTATGAGTTATCATAATCTATAAAAAGAGCTTTCTTTTCTTTTTAATAATGGAAAAAGATATTGATTTTTTGAAACTTATCTTTGCAGATTTGCATATACATTCAAAATATTCTCGTGCATGCAGCAAGGAGCTGAATTTTGAGAATCTTGTAAAGTGGGCTAAAATTAAAGGTTTAAATTTATTAGGGACTGGTGATTTCACTCATCCGTTATGGTTAAAAGATATTGAGAAATTAAGAGAGGATAATGGTGTATACTACTTAGATGATTTTCCATTTATATTAAGCTCTGAAATATCTTTGATTTATACTAAGAATGGAAAAGGAAGAAAAGTGCATTTAGTTTATCTTGCTCCTTCTCTTGATTCTGTAAGAAAAATAAATAGCTGGTTAGATACAAGAGGGAGAAGGGATTATGATGGAAGGCCTATATTTGGAATATCCTGCAGAGATTTTGCAGCTAAGATGGAAGAAATTGATGAAAGGATAGAAGTTATATGCGCACATTCATTCACTCCCTGGTTCGGAATTTTTGGAAGTGAAGGTGGATTTGATAAATTAAAAGATGCTTTTGAAGATAAAACTTATTTTATTCATGCAATTGAGACTGGAATTTCTGCAGATCCTTTGATGTGCTGGAAAATTCATGATTTAGATGCTAAATCAATTGTCAGTTTTTCTGATGCTCATTCATTTTGGCCTTGGCGTTTGGGAAGAGAGGCAACTATTTTTCATGCCCCTAAAAATGAGAAATTAACTTATGATTCTATTATAAAGCAGATAAGAAATAAAAGTTTTTTTGGGACAATTGAAGTAGAGCCTGCTTATGGAAAATACCATTTTGACGGGCACAGGAACTGCAATTTTTCATGTTCACCTGAAGAAACCAAAAAATTAAATGGAAAATGCCCTGTTTGCTGGAAGGATTTGACTATTGGAGTTGATTATAGAGCGAATGAGCTTTCTAGACTGGGGGAAGCTAGTCATAAAGATAAGAAGTTTTATTACAAAATTCTGCCTTTACATGAAATAATAAGCTTAGCATTGGGATTAGGGGTTAATAGCAAAAGTGTTTGGAAGATTTATAATTCATTGATTGAAAAGTTTGAGAATGAATTTAATATTTTATTGAAAATTTCTTTTGATGAATTGATGAAAATTATTAATAACAAACTGCTTTGTAACTTAATAATGCTCAATAGAGAAGGTAAAATAGAAGTCAAGCCAGGTTATGACGGAGTTTATGGAAAGGCATTAATAGACGGAATTTAAGTTAATTTGGAAGAGAATAATTCCAATGCTATTGAGGCTAAAAAAGAAAAAAGTGTGCAAAAGAAGCTATTTTAAAAAAGGATTTTTCTTAATTTATTTTTCCAAAGAAAAATCCGAATGAGTTGTTTTGGCTTGTTTTTCTATGCTGTTTATGACTTTGTTGATTTCTATTTTTAGGTTTTTAAAGTCTTCTCCAGATATTGAAATAGAGTATTTTCCTGCTCCCAGATAAAAAATATTACATTTGGTGTTTTTGCAGGAATTTTCCAAAATATTTTTTATTATTTTTATTCCCTCTGAAGATTTATTTGAAAGTTTAAAAATCTGCTTTATTTCTTTTGGCTTTTCTTTTTTTGATTCTAAAATTTTGATTATTTTTTCTGTATTTTCTTTATCCATGTAATCTTCTAATAATTTTTGATTTTCTTTTATTTTTTCGAAAAATTCTCCTATTGAAAATTCCTGATTTATTTTTTCAATAATTTTTTCTGATTTTTCTCCCAAAACTGTTTTTAATATTGCCCTATAACTGCTTTCTTTTGCTATTTTTTCCAAAAGCTCTTTTTTTTCATTAGATTTTACTCTTCTCAAAGATAATTGCATTTTATTATCCCTTATGCTAAGAATTTTGCAGACTATTTTCTTTCCTGGAAAAACATAATCTCTTATATTTCTTATTCTTCCAGGAGCTATTTCAGAAAAAGTTATTGTTCCCTCTCCATTAATATTATTCTCTATTTTTACAAATACAGTTGTCCCAATTATTCTTTCAACATGACATAGGACTATTTGCCCTTCTTCGAATTGTTCATCTCCCATTATAAAAAAGAGAAAAAAGGGATTATAAATCTATGGATGGTGTTAAGGATTATTGCGATTTATTTTTAATTAAGAACTTCAACTACTCTTGCTTTTATATCTGCTTTTCCACCCTTAGGTTCTGCTAAAATTGCATCGCAAATAAGGCATTTTACTTTGGTTGTTGCTCCTTCAAAGATGGTTTGCTCGTTTTTACAGGACTGACATCTTACTTTAATGAATCTATATTTATTTGCCATAAGAATTAGGTGGTTTTTTGGTTTTTAAATCTTTTTATCAAATTTTAGTGCTGTAGCTTATGACCTTTACTATTTTCATATGAAGGAAGGTAATTTAATGAAAAAAGAAGGTTGATAATTGTTTTACACACTATTTTTTATAGTTTCATATTTTTATAGTTTCATATTCAAATTTTTTTTGAACTAGTTCTATGAATTTGTTTTCATCATCTTTTTTTATTGTGCAACCTGCTGCTTCTTTATGGCCGCCAGATTCTCCTCCAAGACAAGCAGTTATGTAATTCATTAGCTCCTTTAAGCTTTTATTATTCCCAGATTTTCCAGATATTCTTGCAGAAATTTTTATTTTATCTTCATTATATGCCATTGCTATTATTATTGTTCCCTCTTTATAAATCGATGAGAAAGATAAAATAGAGGCAAGAGTTCCTATTATAGTGTCTTTAATTTTGTCCTTTCCATTGATTATTATATAATTTTTTCCCTGAATCTTGGAATTTTCTTCTATATATCTTAAACCTAATATAATGTTTTGCCTGTACTTTACGTATATGTTTTCAGCCCTTTTTCTTGCAGAATTATTACCCAGGCACAACATTAATGCTATTTCAGTTCTATCCATTCTTCCACATGCATTAATAATTGCTGAAACCTCTCTGGCATCTTCTATTTTATTTAAAAATTTTATAAGATAAAGATTGCCTATTAATTTAGATGTTTTTTCATCAGAGTTTAATCTTAGCATTATTGCTGTTACTAATCTTTTCATTTCATCATTATCCAAATCAATCAAGGATTTGTAGTTTTTGCCGGTTCTTTCGATTCCTATTTCTTTTAATAAATTAAAAGTTCCTTTTGAATCTCCAGTTATTCCAGGTATAAAAGGTCTTGCGCTATATTCTAGGGCTTTATCCAAAGGTCTCGTTGAAGGATAAATTAACAGCCCTTTTTTTATTCTAACATTCGCCTCATTTATTATTCTATTTCTTGTTTTATTAATGTCTTTTTCCATTGTGTCTCCTATCATTCCAAGAATTGCAAGATGAGCCAGGTCTTTATTTTCTTCTGAAATGCATCTTGAAACAAGATAGGAAAGTTCTGCACCACATAAATTTTCATAATTCTCAAAAAGATGATTATTTAGTATGCATATCCTGGGATTATAGTGAAAATCATAATTTTCCAAATTCTCAGGGTTTTCTACTGATATTAAAGGTGCAGTTTTGGAATTATCATCTTTTGATGCGGGAAAAAGTTTCAAACTATCACTTTTAGGTGTGGGTAAAACACAAGAAGTTTTTGATAGGATTAAATCTATTTCATGATGATCAATTATAAATATTTCATTGCCTAGACTTGATAATTCTCCTAAGCTGCTTGACCCCAAGTCAAGAAGAATGATTAGTTTATCTTTTGGAAATGATTTAATTTCTTCTTTTGTAAGCTGTTTTATTATTTTTAATGAAAATTGCTTGTTTAATCTTTCTAAGGTTTTTGAAAAAATTGCAGCAGAAGTTATTCCATCTGTATCATAATGGCTCACAATATGTATTTTTTTATTATCTATTCTTTCCAATAGTGATTTAGAAAATTTTTTAATTATTTTTTCCATATCGTATGAATTCAAGGTTCCATTATAAGTAAAATTTTGCATTTTTCTATCTTATTTTTGCTAATGCAAAATTTTATCCCTTCTTCAATAGACAGCAGTAATATGCTATTTAATCCAAGATTTTTACATGAAGACTTATAATTTTAATTAACAATTCAAGCCCCTCCTTTTTTATAAACTTTGATTATTGTATTATTTTAAATAATCTTCTCTTTTCTTCAATTTTGCCTTTGAAATTATCAGAGCTCTTTCAGCCCTTTTATCTTGCTTATTACTTTTATAATGTTCAGTGATTTTTTCAACTTTTTTACTCAGGTTTAAAACATTGGCATCTTGATATTTATCTTTTAAAACTTCTTTTATCTTTATTCCAAGAATTTTAGCTTTTGGGATTCCATATTGGTCCCTTAGAACAAGCCCTATTTTTTCAGAAGACAGCCCTTTATTAGCTAATTTTAAGATGATAGCTTCTACTTCTTCTTTTGTATACTTCAACCATACTGGTTTTTCCATTTTGATAGCAGGTTCAGATTTTAGTGAATCTGAAAATTGCCCTGATTTTTTAGCTCTTGGCATTTTATATAAAACTTGATGAGAATTTGCTTTTTAAAGTTTTGGTTAATAAAAAATTAATGGTTTAAGGAGATTTGGTAATAGCAAAATTTTATAAATTGATTGGATTTCACAATTCTAAGCATTTGAATAAGATATTAGAGTATCTGAAACAAGTTCATTTTCTAATGAAAATGAAAAGAAAGCCCCGTAGGACAGCGGTCAAGTCTACGAGCCTTTGGAGCTTGTGACCCAGGTTCGAATCCTGGCGGGGCTATTAACAGGATTCGAAGTCCTCAGAGATTTCTCTTGAAATCCCTGGGAATTTCAACTCTTACGAGATTGAAATAATCCTGGCGGGCTATTAACAGGATTCGAAGTCCTCAGAGATTTCTCTTGAAATCCCTGGGAATTTCAACTCTTACGAGATTGAAATAATCCTGGCGGGGCTATTAACAGGATTCGAAGTCCTCAGAGATTTCTCTTGAAATCCCTGGGAATTTCAACTCTTACGAGATTGAAATAATCCTAGTGGGCTATTTTTCTTTGGGAAAATAATCATACTTTAATATTTATCTTTGTATCTTCCTCTAGATTCTATTGCTTTTATTCTTTGAAGTATTTCTTTATATTTATCTGCTCTATAATCATCCAGGATTATTTTCCAGCATTCCTGCCAGATTGTAAAATGCTTGGCCTCTAATGCCTGCTGAAGCAGGTGTAAATCCACTGCCTTATCTTCTATTTTTTGCGAATGAAAAGCCAAGCCAAAATCTATGAAATAGATTTTGTTATCTTTTAGAATCATATTGCTTGTTGTTAAATCTCCATGGATTATATTTTGATTATGTATTTTGGTTATATTATTTGCAATTTGTTTGCAGATTTGCTTATATTCTAATTGTTCAAGATTTTCTGAAAGTTTTTCCCCATTAATATATTCCATAACAATTTCTTGTTTTTCATCACTCTTTATTATTTTTGGAACTGGAATTATGTTTTGAAGTTTGTTTATTATTTTTGCTTCTGATTTGGTTCTTGATTTTCTTAATTTTTCATCAAGAATGGAAATTCTGTAAGATTTTTTTATTCTATCCTTGATAATTTCATTATTTTTTAAATAGATGATTGCTTCTGCTCCTTGCTGAATTTTTTGATTTGACATATATTTTGTAAAATAATTATGTTTATAAATCTTTGAGATTAAGAATTATTAAAATGAATAATTATTCTATTAATGATTTATTAGCTTTGAGAAGAGGGGAAGTTGTTGCATTTAGAAGAGAAGAGCAAGGATATTGTATACAGAATATATGGTGGTTCATGAAATTAGAGATGGGAGACTTAGCGGGAACTTTTGAATATGTCTTGTCTTGGTGTTAATTCTTTGCCTTTGGATGATATTGTTGGAAGTGTTGTTAAAATCGCTAAATGGGACACTAAAACTTAATTTTTCCCTTGAATTTTCTTGCAATTTTCATTATTTGTTTTTGATTTAATCCTTGAGAAGGGTCAATACTGGATAAATCGCTTGTGCCTGATGCAATTTCTTTTAATAATTTATATTGCTTTAGCATCTGCCTGATATCAGTTGTTGTTGTGCCTGAACCTTTTGCAATCCTGCCTAATCTTGAGGTTTGTTTTTCCAATATTTCAGGATTATCGATTTCTTTTTCTGTCATGCTGTCTATGGCAAACTGCCATTTTTTTAATTTATTTTCTTGAGCTCCCAAAAGATTTTCTGGAATTTTTGCTTTTCCCAAGCCTGGAATCATTTCAAGCATCTTATCGAAACTTCCGACATTTCCCATTTGTTTTAATTGCTCCTGAAAATCTCTTAAATTAAATTCCCCTTTTTCCAGTCTTTCTTTTGCTCTTTTTTGAGATTTTTCATCAATAGCAGACTGAACTTTTTCCAACAAGCCTTCTAAGTCTCCAAGCCCAAGAAGTCTGGAAATAAATGATTTAGGATTGAAGGTTTCAAAATCATTGGTTTTTTCTCCTGTTCCAATAAAATAAACAGGAGCTTTGGTTTCATTGCAAGCTGTCAATGCACCTCCTGCTTTTGCAGTTGAATCCATTCTTGTAATTATTACTCCATTGATGTTACAGGCTTTTTGAAATTCATAGGCTTGGTTTTTAGCTGCCTGGCCAATATCTGCTTGAATTACTAGAAAAACATGGTCAGGTTTTATTTCTTTTTCAAGATCTTTTATTTCAGTTGTCAATTCTTTATCCAAGGAATGCCTGCCTGCTGTGTCGATTATTATCAAATCAAATTCTTCTAATTCTTTTTTTAATTTTTTATAAGTTTTTACAGGATTTTTTTCATCTTTGTCAGTAAATACCTGGATATTTATTTTTCCCCCCAGCTGTTCTAGCTGCTCTCTTGCTGCTGGACGATGGACATCAAGCCCAAGCATTGCAACTTTAAGACCTCTTTTGGAATAGTAAGCAGCTAATTTATGTGTTGTTGTAGTTTTTCCTGAACCATATAAACCTAATAGCATTATTTTGTTGTTTTTTCCTTTTTCTATTTTTAATTCGTGTTTTTCTTTTCCCAAAAGATTTAAGATTTCATCATGAAGGATTTTTGTTATATGTTCTTTTTTTTCTATGCCTTTAATTGTTTCATTTTCAGCTTCTTTCCTTATTTTATCCCCGATTTCCTTGACCAACTGAACATTAACATCTGCCCGAATAAGTGCTCTTTGCAAATCTTTAACAATCAGCTCAATTGTTTTTTTGTCAAGAAATATAGCATTAGCTATTTTGTCAAATCCTTTTTTCAGAGCTGAACCTAGTTTTTCTAACATGATTGTATGTTTTATTAGCTTAATGTAAAAAAATAATTTGAGAGCAAGCAGGTCTTCTGAGGTTCATATCTTACCCTAACTTTTAATTACATTAGTTAATTATCTATTATTATTTACAATAATATGGGGTTTAAGAATTTTTACCTTATATAAATTGAAGGTTTTATTATTGATTTAGTACAATAATTATTAAAAGCTGTGTTAATTATTTTAATAAATGATAAATGCAACAATGTGTTTTTTGAGAAATAATGATAGCACCTTATTCTTATACAGAGAAGGTGGTGATGGAGATATTCATCATGGTTGGTATGTCCCTCCAGGAGGTAGAAACGAAAGAGGAGAAAGAGGAATAGATTGCATTGTTAGAGAATTTAAAGAAGAAACCTGTTTATTATTAATTAACCCTCAATTAAGAGTTATTGCAACTTTTTATAATCAAGGAAGAATTCTTGGAGGGAAAGAAAATCCAGAAGATTGGCAGGTAGAGGTTTATTATGCGAGGGAATTTTCTGGAAAATTAAGAGAAGAGCATTCAAAAGCTAAACCTGTTTGGATTAAAGATTCGGATTTAGAAAAGATAAGAATATATCCGGGAGATAGAAAAATTCTTGAATTACTTAATCATGAAGGAGTTTTTGAAGTTTTAACTCAATATAGTGGAGAAGAATTAGTTCGTTTTGATTCTGTTAGAATTTTTTGATTCTTATAGAAAAACAATCTACAATCCTAGACTTTCAATGAACTCCTGTTTATTGAATAATTTTAAATCCTTGTATTCCTGCCCTGTTCCAAGATAAAATATTGGCTTATGGGTTGTGTGAGAGACTGAAATGATTGTTCCGCCTTTTTCATCAACATCCGCTTTTGTCAATATTGAACCATCAATATCTATCATATCATGAAAAGCTTTTGCCTGTTCTGTTGCATCATTGCCTGCAATTGATTCTGCAACGAAAATCTTTAAATCTGGATTAGTAACTTTGCAGATTTTTTTCATTTCATCAAGAAGATTGGATTTTGTATGCATTCTTCCTGCAGTGTCAATCAAAACAACATTTATTTTATGAGCCTGTGCATATTTTATTGCATCAAAACCAACTGCAGATGGGTCTGCTCCATAATCATGCTTGATTAAAGGTATGCCCAATCTTTTAGCGTGTTCTGAAATCTGTTCTATGGAAGCTGCACGAAAAGTGTCTGCTGCTGCAAGCACAACTGAATAATTTTTAGATTTTAAAAGATGAGCGAACTTGGCTATGCTTGTTGTTTTTCCTGTTCCGTTAATTCCAAAAAACAAGATAACAAAAGGCTCTTTTTCTTTTTTCTTGAATTCAATCGCTTCAACAGGGTCGTCAGGATCTATTAATATTTCATTTAGAGAAGATTTAAGCTCTTTTTTTATTTCATATTCCAAATCCTTTTTTGGAATTTCTTGATTTATTAATTTTTTGGAAAGCTTATCTTTTATATCTTCTACAACTTCAAGAGCAACATTGTTTTCTAAAAGAAGCATTTCTAAGTCATTGAACAATTCATTAAAATCATCTTCTGTAATTTTATAGATAAAATTGGATTTGATTTTTGTTAGGATTGATGACTTTTCAGGAGCTGGGGTAACAAATTCATGGATAGCAAGTTCTGATTCTCCTGAATCAGAAGATTCAATCTTTCTCTTTTTTCCAAAAAATTTGCCCACTCTTTTTAAGAATCCTTTTTCAGTTTTTTCATGCCCTTTTTCCAGTTCTTCAACTGCCTGTTCAGGAGTTTCTTCTCCTTTTTCAACTTTTGATGCTATTTCCTGGGCTTTTTCATTTTCTTCTTGAACTCTTTTGACATCCTCCTTTGTTGCTAAGGTTTTTTCTTCTATTTCCTCTTTTATTTTTTCTACATCTGGTTCATATTTTTGAAGTCCTGGCTTGAATTCCAATGGAGCTTCTTTGATTTTCTGTTTTTTTGCCTTTTCTATTAGTTTATCTGCTTTTTCTCCTGTTTTTTTGCCTTTCTTTTTTGCTGATTTTTTAGGAGCAGCAAGTTCTGATTTTTCTAAATCAGAAGATTCAATATTTACTTTTTCAGTTTTCAGTTTATCTTTAGCAGAAGATACCCATTCTTTTAACTTGTCTTTAAGGAATCCGAACATGCTTTTATTACAATCTTATGGTTTATAAGGGTTTTTGAAATTAAGAAGAACAATTTATAAATTATCTGTACATTGATTATAAAAGAGAATTAAGATGGTGAAATGTCATATATATTTATTCAGGCATGGGCAGACTTATTTTAATAAAAAACATAGGTTTACTGGATGGGAAGAGAGCAAATTAACTCCTTTTGGAATTAGGCAGGCAAAGGTTATTGCTAGGAAACTTAAGAATAAAAGAATTGATGTTGCTTTTCAGACTCCTCATTCGCGTTCTAAAAGGACTTTAAAAGAGGTCCTTAAGTTTCATCCTGAATGTAAGAAAGTTATTACTGACAGAAGGATGATTGAGAGAAATTATGGAATATTAAATGGAATGTCTCATGAAGAATTTATTAAAAAAATCGGACATCAGGAATATGATTTATTAAGAGAAGGAGATGCAATTGAAAATTTAAGTAAGGCAGATAGAAAAAGAGTAGAACATTTTCTTGGAGAAGAGGAGTTTAAATTAATTCATAGAGGTTATGATATACCTCCTTCTGGTGGGGAATCTTTTGCAGATGTAGAAAAAAGGGTTAATAAGTTTATTAAAGATTTAAAAAGATTAATCAAAAAGAAAAAAGTGAATGTTGCTATTTCTGCTTCTGGAAATTCTATAAGGTTATTCAGGAAGATAATGGAAAAAAGAAGCAAGGAAGAGGCTGTAAAATGGGTTATACTCTATACAAAAATTTTTTATTATAGAATTTAAAATTTTTGTCTCCCAGAAAAACTTTTATTGTTTTTCTGGACCCAAAAATCTAAAAGATTTTTAGGTGATTAAAAATGCTTTTGAAGGCATTTTTAATATGATACTTATTCAATTATATTATTATAGTGAAAAACATAAATAATTGAGCAAAATCTTATGTTTTTCCCTTGACCAAAGAAAATCTTGAAGGGATTTTCTGGGCCGTAGAAATCTTCTGAATGATTTCTCCGGTAGTCAAGGCATAACTGCTCAGTATTCAATGTCCTTGACTATAATATCTAATTTCTGAAGTTTTTTTATTAATAATCTAAAAAGTAAGAGAAGAATTTTTGAATTATGTAAGTTTATTTTTAAAATTCCCCTCTTATTAAAAATTCTCTTTACTCTTCCTATCTTGTGCAACATTAATAAAATTAAGCGACTTTTATGTAACTTAACACATAAAAAATGCTCTTTGCGTACGCTATGGGCTTTAGCCCATAAAAAGCAAAGGCATTTTTTGGGTGATCAAGAACCAGACACGCCATGTGGCTTTAGCTCATGGTTCTTGACATTTAACTATAACAAATCTTATAAATGATTTCTAATTTTAAGAGATATGATGAAAATTGAGGGCATAATATGATAATATTTAATACAAAAAATATTAAAATATTTTTAGTCTGTAAAGAATCAATGGAGGAAAAATGATTATTTTAGACATAGAAACAACAGGATTAAATCCTTCTGTGAATGGACTTTTGTCAATAGGAGCATTGTGCTTTGACAATCCTGAAAAACAGTTTTATGAGGAATGCAGGATTGATGATAGTGATATTATAACAGAAGAAGCATTAATGATAAATGGTTTTAGCAGAGAACAAATATTTGACCAAAGAAAACAAACTCAAGATGAGCTAATTAAAAGATTTTTTGAATGGGTTGATGAACAGGAGATTAGGATTTTGGCGGGGCATAATGTTGGTTTTTTTGATTTGAACTTTATTAAAACCAAGGCAGATAAATATAATATTAATGTAAGAATCCAATATAGAAGCATTGATTTATGCTCTGTTGCCCAATTAATATATTTTAAAATCAATAATAAATTTTTATTTGATGATTATAAAGAAAATGCAATGAGCTTGGGGGAGGTTCTTAAGTTTTGCGGATTAAAAGATGAAAGAAAATTTCATAATGCTTTGGAGGATGTTAAATTAGCTGCTGAATGTTTTTCACGATTGATTCATGGAAAAGGTTTATTTTTAGAATATAATAATTTTAAAATACCTGAATATTTAATTCAAAATAAATAACTTAAAGGAAAATATAATATGATAACCTACAATGAGGCAAACTTTCTTTGGAAAAGAAAGTTTGACAAATAAAAAGCATTTATCTATTTTAATTATATTTGTAAATGCTTTTTATTTCAAAGAATACCTTTTCCGAGAAAAGGTAAACCAAAATCTACTCCTTGTAGGAAGAAAATATAATATGATAACCTACAATGAGTTATACGATGCATTGAGAAAAGAGAGATATAGTGAGCAGCTTCAGCCAATGGCTAAGAATTTTATTAAAGAAGTTTCCGCTTATCTGAAAGATAAAAAAGAACTTGCTGAAAAGAAAGATGAGGATTTTTCAGAGGCTGTTTTGAAAACAAAAAAACAATTTGAAAACTCTCTCGCTATATTTAAGGAATTGATACTAAGAAGAAAGAAGAAAATTCTTGATTTGGCTTTTGTTGCTGCTGAAACAGGAATTTCCAAAAGAGATTTTGAGAATATGCTTGCTGTTGAAAAAGAATGTTTTGAAGGAATAATGAAATCTCTGGAAAAAGGAGATAAAAAAATCAGCGAGATGCTAAAAGGTTCTGAGGAGGATGAAAAAAAGAAAAACAAGATGGTTGTTTTTATTGAAGATACTGATGAGTTCTTGGATTTAGAAAGGAACAAATTAGGGCCTTTTAAAAAAGGAGATGTTGCAAATATTGCAGAGGAGATTGCCAATATTCTGATTGTAGATAAGAAAGCAGAAGGGATTAGTGAGGAGTGAAAATGAAAAAAGGAGAAATTAGCAGGTTAGAAGAGTTTTGGAGAAATCAGGAAAATTTTGGCTCTGGAAAAAGAACCATTGATGGAGCTAGAACCGGATTTATTATTGATTGGAATGTTAAAGATAGTTTTCCCCTAAGAGGCAGTTTTTCAATTTTATATGATGATGGAGATTATAGAGAATATGATGCTTTTTATTTCAGATATATTAGAGGATTATTAAATACAAAAAACAGATGGATGAATGATTCTAGAGTTGTTAAAAGTAGTTTTAGGAGATATTGTGAAAATCTTTTTTTAGGAAAGCTTGTTAACGAGTCTCCGCAGGTACAGAAAATTAAGAATTTTCTGTAACCAAAAAGCAAAGCTTTTTTTGTAATCGAACCGAACCCTTTGATTAGATTCGGGACAGAGAAATTTAATTAATATTGCAAAGCAATATTAAAAAAGCCTGCGGCCGGAATCGAACCGACAACCTACAGTTTACAAAACTATTGCTCTACCGATTGAGCTACGCAGGCTTAGGATTAAATGAAATAGAACAATTGGTATTTAAAACTTATTGTTTCGAGATATTTTATTAATTTTAATGTATCCATAGTATAATATGCATACATTTAAATATGCTAATTATTTTAATCTTAAATGAAAAGGAGAGTTTATTTTAAGTCAAGTAGAATTAGAAATTTATTCTTCGAAAAAGTTTTAAAAAGTCATAAATTTAATAAATGGAATCAAATTGTTTTAAATCTTAATATTCCTAGAATAGTATTAAGTAAGTATAGAAACGGAAAATTAACTATCCCTGAGCAGGTTTATAAAAATCTTATTAATAATTTTAATGAGAAAGATAAATCTTATTTTCAAAACAATATTTCTTATTTAAATGAAAATTGGGGTATGGTTAATGGAGGCATGTCTACTTATTTTAAATATAAAAATATATTTGATGAAGGAAGAAAAAAAGCAATTCAAAAAATAAAAGACTCTTCTATAAAATTTGATATAAATCTTTCTTTAACAAAAGATTTGGCTTATTTTATTGGTTTATTTATTGGAGATGGATTTACAAACAAATATGGGTATCATTATATAGTGCAATTTACAGGAGATAGTAGAAAAGAAAAAAATTATTATTTAGAAATTGTCTCCAATATTTCAAAAACACTTTTTAATTTAATTCCTAAAATAAAAGAAGAAAATAATTCAAATACTCTGAGAGTGAATTTTTATTCAAAAAATTTATTTTTATTAATAACTGAAAGGTTTAAAATTAAGGCTGGGAGAAAGAGTAGTATTGTTTTAATTTCTGAGGAAATTTTAAATTCAAATAAGGATATATTATTATCATGTATTGCTGGTATTTATGATGCTGAAGGATGTTTTTATTTTGATAAAAGGAAACATTATAAAAATCCTTATCCAGTTATTGCTTTGCATATGAATAATCCTGTTTTGATAAAACAAATTTCCGATATTTTTATAAAAAATAATATAGAACATTCATTTACTTCTAATTATTCCACACTTTATATTTATGGAAAAAAGTTTGTGAATGATTTTTTATCTAAAATTAGTTTATTAAATCCAAAATATATGTCCAATATAGAGTTATTAAAAAACATTTAAAACTTTTCATAGATAATTCTTCATTATATCAAATGGTTTTCATCAGACCTTTTGTAAGAATGCATTTCATCAATGGAAAACCATAATTTAAGCTCTTTTTGAGCATCCTCTTCATTTGCAGATGCATGAATCAGATTTCCTACTTTTCTATCATTTGTGTTTGCATAATTTTTTGAAATATGGGCAAAATCCCCCCTTATTGTTCCTGGAAGAGCTTCATTTGGATAAGTTGAGCCGGCTATTTTCCTTATGACTGCAATTGTATCAACTCCTTCGAAGCAAATTGCAATAACAGGACCCTCTGTCAGATAATCAACTAAAGATTTCAAAACTTTTTCTCCATGCCTTGCTCCAACATCAAAATAATGATTTTTGGCAAAGTTTTTGTCAACCCAAACCATTTTTATTGCAATTATTTTCAAGCCTGTTTGTTCTATTCTTTTGATAATCTCTCCAGAAAGCCCCCTTTGAACTCCGTCAGGTTTTATAAGAACTAAGCTTCTTTGCAATGTCATTTGTTATTTTTCTTGATTGTTTGATTTATTTTAGTTTATTAATTTTTATTCTTCAGTTTTCTTTTTTAGGTCTTCCTTTTTTTGGGATTGCAAGCTTGTTCGCTGACAAGGATTGAATATTTGATGCCTTTTCAGGCATTTTTTCTTGGATAGCAGGTTCATCTTCTGATGAAGATTGCCTTTTTGCAGCTTTTTCCTGTACTTCTTTTATTTCTTTTTCTGCTTTTTTTATTTTTTCATCCTCAATTTCTTTTAATTGGTCAATAACATCTTCTTCAATAATCTCTTTTTTAATTTCTTTTGGCTTTTCCTTTATTTTTGGTATTTCTTCTGAAGCTAATTTTCTTTTAATTTCAATAGTTCTTATTTCACATAAAGATAATGGATAGGTTTTTTTAAGCATCATAGATAAAGATTTTTGAAGCCTATTTGTCAGGATATCTTCAAAAATTTCCTTATTTTTTCTTTCAGAGATATAATCTTCAAGCCAATTTTTAGTTTTGTTTCTTAAAGTTTTTCTTACTGCCCTTGAAACTTTTTTTCTTGTTATTAAAAAAGGCTTTACAAGAATCATGTTTTCCTGACTTGGAGTTTCAAAGGAGTCTTCCACATAACTTATTCTTTTTCTTATCATTCTCCTTATAAAATAAGACATTAGTTTTATTTTTTCAGGATAAGCAGATGCCTTGTTATTTTCTACATGAATTATAAAAGTTCCTTCAACACTTTTTCCTTTTAACTGCCTTGTTAAATCTAATTTGATTGTCCGGTTATTCAATTGTTCAGCAGAATCTGCAATAAGCTCGATTTTTGCTTTAACAAAAAGCAATTCAACTGGAATGAATTTTCTTCTTTTTGTTACAAGTTTTGTTGTTTTTTCAGGCGGCATTTTGTTAATGTTTATTTCTCTCCAATTATTATTTTTGAAACTCTTCTTGAATGATTAGCAGTTTTGGATTTTTTGCATTCCTGACAGGTATAAATAAGGACTCTTCTTGCTGTTGTTTTGGTTTTTCTTTTCCAGGATTTTACTGCTTTTTTGCTGTATCTTCCCCAGTTTCCCATTCCTCTTGCTTTTCCTCTTTTCTTAGCTCTTGACAAAGAACCATAAGTTAAGGTTCCTCTTTTATGTCCTGTACTAACTACATCTATTTTCTGTTCTGTTCTTTTTTTGCAAAAAGGACAGAATCTTTTGGTTTTCTTGGGAATTTTCATATTAGTTCATAGGACACCTAACTGTTTCCTTCAAGCAATCTTCCCTTGAAGATGCAAGTCATTTCCTATATTAGCAGATACTAACATATCTGTTAAACACAGGTTTGTTGCTGAGGTTTATTATTTATTAGTTAAATAGAGAGGTTTTTAAAGTTTTGCTTGTTAATGGTGTCGGAGTAAAAATAATCTTAATGGAGCAGAGAATAAAATTTCAAAAAGGACAGCAAAGGAAATTTTTGGATTTAGTTGCTGCAAGATTGAATTGTATTTCTCTTCGAGGAATCTTGCAGTTTGGATTTGATATTAATTATAATTCTCTTAAGAATTATTATACTGGAAGAAGATTGATTCCTCTTGATTTATTTGAAGAATTATGCTATGCTGGAAAGATTGACAAAAAAGAATTAAGGTTTGAGATTATTAACGGAAATTGGGGGCAGGTTAAAGGCGGGAAGAAAGGAAGAAGATAAATTATTATTTTCCAGGATAGAAATTATTATAAGTTGTATTAATTATATAAAATTTGATATGGAAATAAAGGATTTAATAATTGTTTTGTTGTCAATTATTGCTTTGATTGTGACTATTTTTTTATTTTATCTAGTTCTCCTGAGAAAATAACTCCTTAGACTTAGGTTATATTTGGAATAATAATAATTTTTATCCTTATTGAGGATTCATAACTTATGTAACATCTAAATGGAAAATTATGATTCATCGGTAGATAATAATTATAAACAAATAGAAGATATTAAAAAGACAATTAACTTTAATAAATTATTTCAAGATTTAGAGGTTAGATTAAGTGTGGTAGAATCAATTATAAAAATGTTACTCGATAAAAAAATAAAAAGGGAGAAATTGATCCAAGAATTATCTTTTGGATTTTACTCTTAATTTTATTGTTTTTATTTTTAAGATTATTTAAATAAGGTCCCATAGTCTAATGGTTCAGAACATGTCCTTGACGTGGACAGAATCCAAGTTCGATTCTTGGTGGGACCATTTATTCTTTATTACTGATTAGTAAAACTTTTTATTAAGAAATTATTTAAACTTAATTTAATATATTCCTTAATGATAAACGATTATAGAGCTAATAGAACTTTTAGGGATTATTTAATTGGCGTTGGAAAAACAGCTTTAATAGTAGGCGGAGTCTTGGCAATTCCTGTGATGACAGGTTCTTTATTTGGGTATTATCATGACGGTTCATTTCAAATGCAATTGAAAGAAGAAATTGGTGCAGGTTGTGCTGTGCTTGGAATGGAAATTGGTTTAGTAGGCTTTATTGGTGGATGTTCTGTTTAAGCTATCTAGATGGTTGTTTTTTTAGTTTATTCTTTTAGGATAATCTTTTTTCTTACTAACTTATTTACTTATTAAGTTATTAAGAAAGGTTTAAATATCAAAAAAACTGTAAAATATGATAAAAGAGAAGAAAAAAAGAGGCGAAACTACTCAAAAATCTGAAGTTATGAAGATTTTTGAGTCAACAAAATCCTACAAAAGGATTTTGAGTGTTCAGGAATTAAAGATTCCTGACATACAGAGAATTTGTCTGCAAATTCTCTGTCTGTTCGTTTTCTTCGAAAACAAACATGAAAAAATATTTACTTTTAATAGAAAACGAGGAGTTATGGGAAAGATTCAAAAAAATCATTGATAAGGATATTAATACTGAAATTATTTCTCTGATTGAAAAAAAGCTTAAAACAGCCTCTTTTTCTGGAAAGGCCCTGGGGAGAAAAGAAAAATGATAAATAATCTAAATATTGAAAATAATATTAAAAATAAAGGACAAGTTACTATTTTTATCATCATAGCTATTGTTATTGTTGCTGTTGTTGCATTGTTCTTTATTTTCAGGACTACTGTAATTGGAGCTGTAATCCCAAAAGAATTTGAACCTGTTTATTCTTATTATCAATCCTGCATAAAGGAAAAGATTTCTGAAGGAGCATCTTTGCTTGGACAGCAGGGAGGATATATTGAAAATCCTGAATTTTTTTCTGGAAGCGAATTCATGCCATTTTCTTCTCAATTAAATTTTTTAGGGGTAGGGATTCCTTATTGGTATTATGTTTCTGGAAATAATATTGTAAAGGAGCAAAAACCTTCTTTGGATAAAATGGAATCTCAGTTGAATGATTTTATAAAACAAACAATTTCTGAATGCGATTTCGGAAGTTTTAACTTGCAGGGATTTGAAGTAAATTTAGGTGATGCAGAAGTTGAAAGTTCAATTGAAAATAATCTTATTTCAGCTAATGTTAATCAAGAGATAAATATTGTTTTTGGAAATTCAAGCTGGACTGGAAAAACACATAGATTTAGCGTTAATTCTAATCTTGGAAAATTTTATAATCTGGCAGATAAAATATATTTAAACAATAAAGAAATAATGTTTTTGGAAGATTATGGGGTGGATATTTTAAGATTAAACGCCCCTGTTGATGGAAGTGAGGTCGGATGCAGTTCAAAAGTATGGGATGTTGAGGATATTAGAAACGAATTAATGGATGCTTTAGAAACAAATACCCCTTTTATTAAAATTCAAGGAAATTATTATACTATTGGAAAAAAAGAAAATCAATATTTTGTCAAGGATATTGGAACAAAAGCAGATGTGAATGTTAATTTTAGATATTCAAAAGAATGGCCCATGAAATTAGAAGTATGGCCATCTGAAAACGGAATTTTAAAAACAGACCCTGTTGGACTGCAGGAAGGACTTGGGATGCTAGGATTCTGTTATATATCTTATCATTTTGTTTATGATTTAGCCTATCCTGTTTTAATACAGATTTACAATGATAATGAGATATTTCAATTTCCAGTTGTGGTTTATATAAATAAAAATAATCCAAGAGAAGCCTTGAATGGTGAAGCTCTTCCAGATGTTGTACCAGATTTATGCAAAAAGAAGAACACTGCTATCAAGGTGTCTACCTATTCCAAAAGCCTAGAGCCTATTGAAGCAAATATTAAATTCAAGTGCTTTGATACTATGTGTGATATTGGAAAAACTGCAATTAATGGAAATGAAGCTGTTTTACAAACATTATTCCCACAATGCTATAATGGGTTTATAGTTGCAAGTGCAGAAGGATATGAAACAGGAAAATATCAGATTACTGATTTAAATGAAAATGATATTATGGTTGTATTAAGCAAGAAATATAAAATAGAATTAGAAGTTCAAAAAAATGGAAAGAAGATAGACGGTTTTAGTGTTTTAACTTTTACAAAAGATAATACCCAGACTATTGCTTATCCTGAACAAAAGGAAATAGAGCTGTCTGAAGGGCAGTATGAGATTAAGGCTTATGTTTATTCAAATTCAAGCATCAGTCTTCAAGCAACTTCAACTGACAAATGCGTAGATGTTCCTAGAGGAGGGGTTTTAGGAGTTTTAGGATTTAGTGAAAAGAAATGTTTTGCTTTAAACATTCCAAGCCAAACAATTGATTCTGCTGTTTCTGGAGGAGGAGTCCAGAAATATTATATTGGAGAGAGTGAATTGGAAAATTCCAAAAAGATTATAATAAATGCAAATGATTTTGGAATTCCAAAAAAAATTGAAGATCTGCAAGTAAATTATAATAAAGTTGATACCTCTGATTTGGAGGTGAGGTTTGAGTAAAACCTACAGTTTCTTTTAGAAAAAGAAACTCTAGGAAGGTAGAAAATTAAAATAGGAAAATAAGAAAATAAGAAAATAAGAAATGGAACTAGATAAATATCAAGAAGAATGTAAAAGAACTGTTAAAGAATTTGAAAGTGATAAGATAAAGATAATGACTTGGGGTTTGGGAATTTCAGGCGAGGCAGGGGATGTAGCAGGATGCATAAAGAAAACATTTGCGCATGACAATGATCAAAAAAATGGGATTAGAGAAAATCTTGGAGATACTATGTGGTATATTGCAAATATATGCAATTTTTTTAATTGGGATTTAAACGAAATTTTAGAAGAAAATATGATTAAATTAAGGAAAAGATATCCAAATGGATTTACATCTAAAGATGCTAAAAGAGAAAGAGTTGACTGGAATGAACATTATAAATAAAATAATAAAAAACAGGAAAACAAAAATATTTTTTATATTAATTATATTTTTAATTTTAGTCAATATTCATTTTATTTTTGCAGCAGGGTCTTTTACTGGAGGATATAATCCAAGTTTTGCAGGAGCAACTTATGCTGTTTATGGTTCATCTACAAATCCACAATTTAATAATCCAAGTTTTTTCAGTGTTTCCGGGTTTACATCCCCTGAAGTTTATTGGCCTAAGTTCAATAAAGAGGATTGTTTTGCAAGGCAAGACATGATTCTTCAAATTGCACCTGGAGGATGCTCGCCAAGTGTTGTGACAAGCGATTTACTGGAAGAACAGAATGTTCCTGTATTTTGCAAGATAATGGCTATTCAGGTCAATCCTCTTATTGATGTTTCAAAAATAAGGAGCATACGTTTTGCAGGAACCAACCTGCCAAAAGGAGTTTCAAGCATTTCTTATTACCCAGCAAGAGCTGCGGTAAGAAGTGAAATAAGCCTGACAAGCTCTCCTGTCAAAGACAATTTAGGATATTTGGTTATTGTTTTATCAAGGATTCAGGCTGAAAAAGATATGCCTGAATTTGTTCAGGGGAATGTAACTGCAACAATTGACTACGATGTTCAGGGGGCTTTTGGAATTGGAAAAACTAATTTTTATGTTTCTGAATTAACAGATGATGAATGGAACCAAAATTATGAAAGATATGGCTTTTGGAATGGAAAGGGTTATGTGAGAGCAGAACTTATAGAGCCTGACAGAGCAACGATTGCAGTATATAAAGATATTAATTCAAAACAAGCTGGAGTGAGTTTGAAAAAAGGAGAAATCTCAAAAGACATTTACCTAAGCGGGTTTTATTGCGCTGCAGGGATGAATATCAAATTAGAAAGCATAGATGCCCCTGTAGATGCTGCATTGATACAGATTGATAATCAGATGGTTTGGGTTTCAAAAGGAGATACAATATTAGACGGCAAGTGCAGAGTTTTGGATTTGCAGACTTATTCAGGAGGAGGCAAAGCTAGTATAAGCTGCAATGTTCGTAATGGAAAATTTGATTTAATAATAACTCCTGGAAAAGCCAGTTTTAATGTTGATGGAGCTGAAAAACAATATTACATCGGGCAGAAAGTAAGAGCAAAAGATAATTTATTTTTGGGTTATGTTGGAAAAGATTTTAATGGACTTGATTTTGCTGTTTTAATAAAAGATAATTCCTCTTCAGCTGAAAGCGAATTTGCAGACAAAGGAGTTTATGGGGCTGTTGATAAAATTGTCAAAGGAACCAACAAAGCTATAACTGAAAAAAGCTTTCAGGAATCCATCAATAAATCAATCATAGAGAATTATAAAATAAAATTAAGAACAAGCGATGTACACAAAATCTTGGACAAGGATTTTATAAAAATAGTTTTAATAGGGGAAAATTCAAATGGAGTTATGTTAAAAGAAAGTTTTATTGCAAAGGATAAGGAATGGGACAATGAAAAAGATAATGCAAAATTATTATCAAAGCAATATTATGATGAGGCAATAAAAAATTATGAGGATTTGGCTGATTTGTATGCAAATGAGAAAGATGAAAAAGGAGAAGTTTATGCAAGCAATGGGCTTTTGGAATTAGCAAGGTTATCAAAAAAATTTGGAATGAATAAAAAATCAGAGGAAACTTATGACAGACTGATAAATGATTATCCAGATTCAAGCAATGCCAAACAAGCTAAAATAGAAAGAGATTTACTGACAAGATTTGATTCTTATAATGCAAGGGCATTGATTAATATTAATGGGGAAAGATATTTTTTTAATCTAATAAATTTTAAAAAACCAGAAGTACAGGATTTGAATGCAATTTTATTGATTAATGGAAAAGAGGTTCTTTTGGGCATTGATGAATTTTATGATGTTAAAAAAGACAATAAGAATGGAACTATACAACTTAAAGAAATAAAAGATGATTATGTTAGTGTAAGATATTTTAAAGAAAGAACGGATTTATTGGGGACTGGTTCAGAGGATGCAAGATTGACTTTATACACTCAGACAAGCCAGCAAACTTTTTTTGATAACTTCATAAATGTAAAACTTATAAACATAACTTTTAAGAAAGAAGCTAAATTAACTCTTGATTCAAAAACTTTCGGGCCTAGAACTTCTGCTAATTTCAGTTTTAAAATTGGAATAGAAAAGAGAGCAATTAAACTTAGCCCTGATAAAACAAAAGAACTTATTAATAGCCTGGATGAAACAATGAAAAAATGGGGAGATGCAAACAATAAACTAGGGCAGGTAGTAAAAGTATTGAAAGGAGTTTGTTTGGCAACAGCTGCAACTTTGACTGTAAAAAATTTAGTTTCAGGTTTCAACGGTGCATCAATGGCTAGAAATGCATTAATGACTAAACAAGGAGGATGGAATGATTTTTGCAGGAAGAAAGTTGAAGATAAGGCAGCAGGAAAGAGCGGGCAGACTTATTCAAGTGTTCAGAGCTGTTTATTGGATTATAACCCTGAAATAGAAAAAGATATTCAGTTATATACAAATGCTATTGACAAAACCAATAATGACCTGAAAAAAATTCAGGAAGGTTTGAAGCCAGTGGGCACAGATCCTTTGGATATGGAAAAACAAGTTGAAACTGAAAAAGTAAGACAGGCTTATTATGAGCAGCATTTTAAAAGTTTTTATGAGCAGAATCAAAATATGGAAATAGCTCTTTCTAATGGGCAGAAAGCTAAACTTAGTGATGTTGCAGGAGGACATCCTGAAAAAATGACTTTGGAAGACATGAGAAATTTAGTGACATTTAACCAGGTTAAAAGTTCAGGAGAATCTATGCTTAATCCTGTATTTAATAATCAGCTTGGGAAAGATTTGCTTTATACTTATCAATTAAACGAACAGACAAGACAGAATGATGCTTTAGTCAATCAGTTTAAAAATAAATACGGAGGGGAATATCCTGTTTTTTCAGCTGAAAAAGGAGCCAGACTTCAAACCATGTATGCAATTCAAGATTCTGATTCTAAATTAAAAAATGATTTAGGTTTTTCAGAAAGAATGTTTATTCATTCTGTTCCTCTTGGTTATAATGATTCTGCAATAAGAGGACAGCAAGTAAGTGTTGGACTCACTAATGAAGGAGGAATTTATAAAATAAAAAAAGTTATTAATTCAAGCGGTGACGATGTTACGCAGCCTGTTTCAAGTTATTTTGCAAACTATTATAATCTCGATTCTTTCAAATTAGCAAATATAAAAGCATATCAAAATAAAATGGCTAATGTTGAAAATTTAAGAGTTAAATTCTTTGAGCAATCTCCTTACAAGGGCATGCCTGCTGAAATCCCTTTTGATGTTGAGAATGGCTGGTATGTTGAAATGAGTTATGTTCTAACAGGGTTTGGAAAGCCTTATGATGAATCTGGAAGAGTCATGAATTTTTATATTTGCAATGTTGGACAAAATGGAAGAATTGAGTTCAAGCAGAGTGCTGATGATATTTGCAGATATTATAATGGAGATATTAATAGCATTGAATTTCCTGGAATGGGTGCAGGCGAGTCAAAATCATTAATTTCAAGGGCTCAGCAGGCAATTGCAGAAGCTTCAAGACAATATTCTAGCGCAAATAAAGGAGTGCAGATTGGAAACAGAGTTTTCAAGACAGCAGCTTCACTTTCTGGAAACGAAGGGAGATGCTCGGATTTTATGAGTCCGCAAGATTGCAATATAATGTTTAATGTTTGTGATCCTGTTATTTGCCCTTCATCAAGATGCAATTTAGGAGGAGCTTTTCAAGTTGATAATGTCATACAAACAGGAATTTTAGGGAGCTTGGTTTTATGCGCTCCTAATGCAAGGGAAGGAATTTTGGCTCCTGTTTGTTTGTCAGGAGTTCATGCAGGAGTTGAGGGACTTTTGAATGTTTTTAATGAAACCAAAAAATGCTTGAATGAAAGTTTGGCAACTGGAAAAAATGTTGGAATTTGCGATGCTATTAAAAGCGTTTACTTATGCAAATTATTTTGGGAAGAAGCAACTCCTTTTATGAAGGTTTTAATTCCAAGATTGATTCAGAGTTTTTACAGCCAGGGTGTTAGAGGTGGAGGAGAATATTTAACAGTGCAATCTGCATGGGATAATACTCAAAGCGCAATAGAATATTTCAAAAATGATTATGCTGTAAATTCAATGCAGGCATTTACATCCCGTTCAACAGCAGAAACAGGCAGTGAGGTTTGCAAGTCATTTACTTCTGTTGCTTATCCCAATTCCAAAGATTTTTTTGACAAATTATTAGAGCCTGACAGCCCTGTTCAATTCACAGGGTGGTTTAGCGAGGATATTTTAACAACAGCCACTGTTCCTTCAACTTCTCATTATAAAGTTTATTATCATATTTACAGCGGTAAAGATCAGCCTGCTTATTATGTTATTTATTTGAAAGATTTACCACAAACCAGCTTAGGCACAGTCCCATTATCACAGCAATATATGGTTGATAGCGGTTATATTCAAAAAGGAAATTCAGTAGATAATTCAAGAGATTTCACAGCTGTTTCTGGTTACAGGCAATTATGCATAAATGTTAATGGGCAGGATAAATGTGGCTTCAAGAGCATTTCAAGCTCATATTCCTTAACAGAAGCATCAAGCCAGTATGCTGCTGAGCAGATTAAAACAGATATTAAAACTGAAAAAGAATGTGTTGCAGGAACTCCTTCTGCTTTAAGTTTAATCGGACTTAGTTTACAACAAGGAGCTGAAGAAATAATTAATCCTGAATTGTATAAAAGAGGAATAATAAGAGTTTGTGCAACTGAAAATCCTGGGAAAAGGGTGGATAGTTTTGGGCAATATGATAATACTAATTCAATTTTAGACAGGTGGAAACAAGTTGGTTATTGCGATGATCCTACTATAAGGTGCTGGTTAGATACAGTTAGTGTTAAAAACGTAATAAAAGACCTTGGGCTTTTGAATGAAACTCTTGGAAAAGTTGATATGAGTATTTTTAGCCAAGGATTATTGACAAATGAACAGGGAAAAACAATTGCAAGCGAAGCAAAAAGCCAAATTGATAAATTGAAAATTGAGAGAAGTGATAATAATGTTATTGTGCAGAATAAAATTTCCGATATAGTCAAAAAACTGCAGAATTTAACCAGCATTGGGCTAAACAATGGACATAGGGCGAGAGGATTCTTTTTATTATCAGGCCTTTATAAAAAAGTTAGTGAAAGCTTGTATGGAGATAATCAAATTACAACTACCAGTTCAGCTATTTTACCGCCTGATGATAGTTTAAGAGATAATGTTATTATCAATGTTAATTATATTGGAGGCAGGCAGATAAATTTTAGATATATTTCAGGAATTGGCTGGACATCAAAAAATAATTTTGGACAATCAATGCCAATAGAGTCTCAAGTTTCTGGAATGAAGTATGCGGATGGAATTAATTCAATTGTTAAAAGCACTATAAAAGATGAAAGCGGAAATGATGCAAAAGTTTATACAATTGAATTAGAAAGACAAACTTTAAGCTCGGATTTTCCCGAGGAATTATCACAGCAGACTTTTAATATTTTAAAAAAATCCGGAGTTGTTGCTTCCAGCTCAACTCCTTCAGAAACTTTTAAAGGCAAGGCTTTAAAAAATCCTGAAAATTTTATTTATAAGATTTATGATAAAAAAAATAATTATTATATATTTTATATTTATGATTTGAGCGATAAAAAATGGAAAAGAGCCCTTTCTTCAGAAGGCAATTATGACTGGAAAACTAATTTAGTGAATTTTAGAGAAACAACTATTCTGGGACTGGCTGGAGCCAGAGGTTTTGAAACTTTATTAAAAATATACTCAAACAAAGCTAATTATGATTTTTATTATATAGATAAATCTACTGGAATTGCAACAATTGATATGTGATTATGGAAATTAGGTTAATTTTGGAAAGAGGCATGAAAGAGCTTGATGAAAAGGAGAAGTTGATTTTTGATAAATTGAGTCTTGAATATTCAAATAAAATTCAAAGGCAGCTGAAAACAGTAAATCTTATTGAAGTTCTTATAAAAGATTACAGCAAAAAAGGAAAATCGAAAAACTATTCAATTCACGTGAAAGTTTTTTCAAATACAAGGAATTTTGATGCAGGTTCTGAGGATTGGGATTTTGCAAGGACTTTGCATAAGGCGTTTATCAAGGTTATAAATGAGGTTGAGCATGAGTTTCATGTAAGTGATAAAGGAAAGGAGTTTAAAGGGTTGCAGAAGATAAGAAGAAGAGATTGATTTCTAATAATTTGAATTAATGCAGGGGACAGGATTCGAACCTGTGAAGGCACTAAGCCAACACGGCCTAAACGTGTTCCGTTTGACCACTCCGGCACCCCTGCATACAAAAAGCACCTAGTATTTATCATAAATATGAAATGCTTTTTGTTTTATAAAAATGCTAAGAAATAAGGTTATAAAAAGGTAACTAAAGATTTGCAGAAGATTTAGAAAACATATCATTTTGGATATACTTGGTGTAAACACTAGGATATGTTTTTGGGTGGAAAAATTAAACACTTTTAGGTTGCTAATATTTATTGGCTTTGTGCTGCCAATCTAAGTAATTCATATGTATTTTGCGCCCCGCTTTCATATGTTACAGATTCTATTTCTGAAGAAAAGAAATTCCCACTGATTAATTCTATTGCCTCAAATAAAACCAAATTCTCTGATTTTATTCTGTTCACAACATCTCTAACATAATCTACAGGATTGGGATAAAGAGAAACTCTCCTATTAAATACGTGGATAGTTTCTTTTCTCATTTTTGGTAATGGTTTTGGTTCATTAGTCATTTCTAAGAGAGAATAAGTGAACAAACCCCCCGTTACAAAGGCTGTAGCCAAACTTGAACCTTCATCATAATTCTCCTTAAAAAATCTTTCATTATGTGTAAAATAATTCCATAGTTCTTCATCTTTCCTTTGAATATCTCCAAGACCATTCATTTTGGAAAGTGTGGTCTCTAAAAGAGAAGGATTTTTAATTGCTTCCTCTGGAGAAATAAAAACATTTCTTGGAACAACTATTAGTCCATCTGCAGTATAAGTTTTTTGTGAGTCTCTCATTTTTTTACAATTTTCAATTACTATTTAAATCTTTGTATAGATGTGTCATTTTATAGTAATTAAATTAATTTCAAATCTTAAGATAAAATGTGTTTAAAATATTGGTCAAAAAACATAGCTACTTTGTGTAAACGAACACTACTAAAGGTAAAGATTTTGGTAATAACTTTTTTAAATGCATTTTAACGAACTTATTTTGTTACACGATATGTTTTTACAATGATTTAATTTAAGTTTCTTTATTTCAATTATATACTCGAATGTCTTATATATTTTTAAAGTATTAGTTGTTAATTTCTTAATGGCTTTATTATCAGAAGTAAAGTATGAAACAAAGATAAGAGAATTAAAAGATATTTCTCCTGAAGCAGTTTTATTCATGTTGCGTGATGTAAGAGCAGATATTGGAAGATTAGATGACTCATTTTTAGATGTCAATTTAGCAAAAGTACTAATTACAGTTGAGTCTGGACAATACGAGGTAAATGGAAGTGTGTCAACTCGTATTAATTTATCATCTGCAAAAGATATTATTGATGCTTATAGGAAATATTCAGAAGGAGGATGTCAATCTTGTGCAAGTCTTGGAATAGAAACTATTGATGCCCAAGATGCGACATCTGGTTGGTTTTGTGAGATTTCTGACCCTGATTACAATAAAAATGCTATAGGTGATAGACCTAGAGTACGTTATAAAGGATTTTCTCCAAAGGTAAACAAACATTATCAAAATCCTTGTAGTGCTTGGAAACCTCGTTTTTCTCTTAAACTTGATGAACTAGTTAAAAAAGAATAATTCTTATATTTAAAATTATATGGTCCTAGAGAGAATAGATACTCTCGGGCTGCTGAGCTTTTAGTATCTTCATTTCTTTAGATACATGTAAACGAGTCGTTTTGCCACTAGTCTATGGACCAGTGTTTATTTGAGACTTTTAAGCTCTTAATGGTTTAACGAGCATCTACCTTTATATCCGATGCGTGTAAAAGAATATATCCTAAAGGATATACTTTCTTTTTGCTAGCTTTTGACATAGAAGAAAAGTAATTACTTTTCTTTCTTTTTGCTAGCTTTTGACTCGGCTTCTTTGATTTTTAATTTATCTTCTAATCCTAATTTCTCTAATAATTCCTTGTATCTGTTTCTTATTGTGACTTCTGTAATTCCTGCAACATCTGCAACTTCCCTTTGTGTTTTCTTTTCATTGTTTAATAATGCTGCAACATACAATCCTGCAGCAGCTATTCCTGCTGGACCTCTGCCAGAGGTTAGTTCACTTCCTTCTGCTTTTTTTAATATTTTTAATGCCTCATTTTGTGTTTTTGGGGAAAGTTTTAAGACAGAAGCAAATCTATGAATATAATCTTTAGGAGAGGAGGGGGTTACTTTAATTGCTAATTTTCTTATGATAAACCTGTATGTTCTTCCTATTTCTTTTCTTTCTACATCAGAAGCAGCTGAAATTTCATCTAAAGTTCTTGGAATATTATAGCTTCTGCAAGCTGCATAAATGCAGGCTGCTATCACTGATTCCATACTTCTTCCTCTTACTAGTCCTCTCTGCAAAACAAATTGATAAATTCTGGAAGCTTCGTCTTTAACAACCTCGGGCAGATTAAGGAAAGAAGCTACTCTTCTTAATTCAGTCATTGCTAATCTTAAATTTCTTTCAATTGAAGTTGAAACTCTTTCCTGCCATTTTTTTAATCTTAAGAACTTTCTTGTTGAGCCAGCGTCTAGTTTGTAAATATCAGAAATTTCTCCAACATTAGTTGTAAGTCCCTTATCAAATTTTTGCATTGATAATGGTGCACCACCTCTTCCTTTTTTCTCTCCTGAATCAAAACTTCCCTGAAGTTCTTGAGAGGTATCAACCATTTTTTCTTCAACAATAGTTCCACAATCATTGCAGAAAACTTCTCCTCTCTGCTCGTCCCAAGTAAGACTTACACTTCCACATTCAGGGCATCTTTTAACATTTGTCATAGTTAGTATATAAACAAAAATTGTAATTTTGTACAGGTGAAATTTGTTGATGAATAGAATTCATCAATCAAAATTTTAGCAACCTTTATAAACTTAATGGAGAAATGTTTATAAAGCTTTCTATATATTTGGCTTTGCACAACCTGATACAAGGGTTTAAGGCTACACAGGATTGCGCAAGAGATTAATGAGGGGTGCACAAAATTTATTTAAAACCTAAATTTTATTCTATTGAATACCCTGTAGCTTGCTGAAACAAAAAGTATTTTAGTAATTTATTATAAGATTGAAAAATGCTTTTTGTTTGTGGTAATGAAAGCTAAAGAAAACCTATTCAGGTATTTTAATAATTTGAAAATTTATTTTAAAACTCACAAGTTAGTTTTTTGAGTTGGTTAAGTTTTGACAATTGAGGATAGAATTATGAACAGAAGCTTCACTTTTTCTTTTTACACACTAACAAGAAAAAAGAAATTTTTGGCTGTCAAAGATGACAAAGATTTTAATAGAATATAAAGATGCCCTAGAGCCTGCTTTTTTGGAGGTTCACTTAAAATTTCAATAATTCTTACAAGAATAATGACAAGAATTTTAAATAAATTTAATGCAAACTTCTGAAAATTTAAAAGAGGAAGACAAGGATGGCAAGTCCTTGTAAGATGTTTCAAGATTCTATAAAGAATTTGTATAAAATCCTGAAATCAAGCCTTTTTCGTCCACCTCTTTGATATATAGAGATATATCAGATAAATTAAAACATAAAGAAATACTTAAAGATTTCTGTGATACAGAAAAAAGTTTCAAATTATTTAAAAAATATAATGTGGATTATGATTTAATACCTGCAACTATCAGTGAAAAATACTTCTATTATTGTTAATCATGCAACACAGCAGCTAATCTGACATTGGGCAGGTATAGAGGTTAGATTTTTAATATTATAATGAACTAGTTATTTAGGATGTTTTTTATTCAGAGTAAAAAGAAAACTATATCTCTCAAGAATTTTTAATTTTTGACGACTATCAGGAATTTACATTCCTGAAGTTTTAAGATTTAGTTTAGATTACTTACTCTTTTTTACTCAATTTTTAATACCATCTTTTATTTTAAGTTAAATTTGTAAGATGCTATTAAAAAGCTTCACAGATTAAAAGCATTTTTAGTAATTTATTATAAGATTGAAAATGCCTTTAATTTCCAAATCCATAACAAATCCTAAGGATTTGGTGATAACATTAATACGGCACCTAGTCTAAACCACGAGATTAACTACAGATGTAAAATTCATGTTTATTTTTAATTAGAAATATTCTTAACTAGCCAATATAAATTATCCTGTTAATTTTACCACTTTATACTCGTCCTACATAAAATTCATAATCTAATAAAATTAATAGAACACAATTAATTTTATTAACTTTCTCAACTAAATTCAACTATGGTTGAAGTTCAAATTATAAAAAACAGAATAATAGAGGTGTTAAAAAGAAGAGGTCCGAGTCTGCCTATTCAAATAGCAGGTGAAATAAAACAGAACTCTATATTCACCTCCGCATTTTTATCAGAATTAGCTGATGAAAAAAAAATAAAAACAAGCGCTTTAATGGTCGGAGGCTCTCACTTATATCTTTTAGATGGGCAAGAAGACCAGCTGGAAAAATTCACTAAATATCTTCATCCAAAAGAAGCAGAAGCTTTTCTTTTGTTAAAAAATAACAAGATTTTGAAAGAATCTGAACAAGAGCCTGCAATAAGAGTTGCATTAAAGGAAATAAGAGATTTTGCAGAAAGCTTCAAAAATGACAATGATGTTTATTGGAAACTTATTCTCACATCAAATTCAGAAATAGAATCTCTTTTTCAGCAAAAATCAAGCAAACAGGAAATGGTTGAAGAGAAAGCAGAAAAAAAGGAGGAGAGAACAGAAATATCCAAACAAGAAAAAACAGCAAATGTCCAGCCTTTTAATTTACAAAAATCCGAATTTACTATTCAAGAGAAAATAACAGAGATACAAGAAAAAATAGAGCAAGAACTTACTGTCAAAGAAGAGCAAAACCCAGAAAAAATAAAAAAAGGGCAATCTTCTTTTTTGCAAAAAAATGAATTTACTGTAAGAAAAATAAAAAGGCCGAAAGAAATTGAAATCATGTTTGATAATCCTCTTGTTCAAAAGATAGAAAAACCAAAAAAAGACAAGCCAAAATCAGAATTTGTTCTAAATGTAATAAAGTCTTTAGAAAAAATAAGCTTTAAAATAATTGAAGAAAAAGAGCATAAACTCAAAGAATATCTTGCATTAGTAGAAGTAAATTCACCTTTAGGCCCTATAATTTTTTTAACCCAAGCAAAAGATAAACAAACCATCAATGACTTGGATCTTCAAAAACTTCTTTCTGATGCTCAATCAATACCTCTTCCTGCATTAATGCTTTATACAGGAAATCTGACAAAAAAATCCATAGAGTATGCTGAAAAATACTCTTCTATATTAAAAATCAAGAAAATTGAATAAAAACAATAATATTTAAAAACATCAAAAATTTACAATTTTTGTGGCTTAAAAATTATTTAGAAGAATTTTTAAACCTTAAAAATAAGCTAGTATTATAGCAAAATTTAGAATTATGAAATGGGACGTATAAAATCAAAAATTGTCAAAAGAACAGCCAAAACACTGATAAGCATAGAAAATAATAAATTTACTGATAAGTATGAAGATAATAAAAAACTATTAACGGGTTTAATGCCCAGTAAAAAAGTGAGAAATCAGGTAGCAGGTTATATTGCAAGGCTAAAAAAAATAGGAACTAAAGCAAAAACAGAGTAATAATGACAGAAAAACCAGAGACTTCAGAAAGTGAACCTTCAATACCCCAACCAGGTGATGATAATATAATTTTTGTAGGCATAAAACCTTTTATGAATTACGTTACAGGTGTGGTGATGCAATTCAAAAATAAGGGGCAAAAAGAAGTTATTGTTTCTGCAAGAGGAAAATTTATTTCAAAAGCAGTGGATATAACAGAAGTTGCAAGAAGAACTTTTTTAAAGGATGAAAATATCTGTGTAAAAAATATAAAGATATCAAGCGAACAATTCGAAAATAAGGAAGGAAAAAGAATTTTTGTTTCTGCCATAGAAATTATTTTAGTGAAAGAGTAAAATAGCCAATTTTTTTATAAAAAATAATTTTTTTTAAAAAGAATAATTTTAAATACTCTTTTTACTTCATTTTATTAATAATTTTAAAAAGGAGAGGTGATTAAAAAACATGGCAAAGAAAAAAAAGAAAAAAAGATAGTTCTTGTGAAAGAACTTAAAATTTTTTATTTTTTATTTTTTTATATAATATCCAAAATTTATTAAATTTTTAAATAAACTAGTGTTTATTTTTTTGGTTTTTGTTTGATTTTATCTGACTTGACAGAAGTCTCTTCTTTAGTATCCGAGGGGATTTCTTTATCAATAAATTTAATTTCTCATCAATTTCATTGATTTTGTGATACATCTTGTCTATTCTTTTATTTCTTATAATCCCAAAAATGCTTTTTGCAATTAAAAAAATAATATAGATAATAAAAATAATTCCTACCGTTTTAAAAATGGTAATTAGATTAGCAAACTTCGAAACCAATTCAGGAGGCATAGCATTTATAGAAGAATTTAAATTCAAAATGTCTTTCATATCTGTTAAATTAATATCTGCCATGATATCATTAAAAACTTGAAGTTTAAAAATTCTTTTATAGAATTTTTAAGCCACAAAATTTGATAAAAATTTTGATGTTTAAAAGGGTTTTCAATAAGTTTTTAAGTTATAGGATAAGAAATTAATTTCAGGATAATTTACCCTTTCTTATCCTGCCTATCAAGGAAAAAATTTTCCGAAAATTTATTTCCTTTGATATAATAAATAAGGTTTATATTTTTACATTGTTTAATTCCCTTTTTAATTTGATAGATTAATATATAATTAATGAATAACTGTGGAGAAGTCTAGAATGATGAGACTTCAGAACAGGCAAGTATCAAAGGTTTTTTAAACCAAATCTATTTTGTATTTTCAAGGCTCCATAGCTCAGTGGCAGAGCGCGTCTCTCATAAGGACGAGGTCCCGAGCTCAATCCTCGGTGGAGCCATATTCTATCCAAAAGTTTATAATTAAATTTATAAATAATATTTAGTCTCAAAAATCATGTATTTACCTTATAATTCAAGAAGACAAGAGTGGGAAAACCGAAAACAATCAGGTCCTGACAGTGATTCAGAAATGGTTCTAAATTATATACAACGTAAATTTCCAGATGCAAAAGATTTTTTAGATTTAGGGATGTGTAATGCAGGCCTTGTTAAAAAGTTAAGAGAATTAGGAAAGAATGCAATAGGGATTGATTTAAGAGTTCGAACTTGTGATGAATTGGTTGTTGCAGATGCAAGAAATCTTCCTTTTAAAGATAAAAGTTTTGATATAGTTACTGAAATTATGTTATTAGCTGATATGGATGACTTTCAATCTCTTCCTTTAACTGAACTTAAAAAAGTCATTTTAGAAACAAGAAGAGTTCTAAGAACAGGCGGAGTTTTTATTACTATGCCTTATGCACATTTATCTAGAACATACTTTAATAAAATTCTTTTTGAAGATTTAGATGTGTGGGGAGTTTATCAGAAGTAATTATTCTTCTTTTATACTTTTAACTTCATAATACCATATTTCAGAATCTTTCCAGTCATTTTTATCTAAACCTGCTTTTCTTGAAAGATTCTCAAGAAATTCTGTTTTATCTGGAATCTCCTTCCAAACTTGAGGAAGAAAAGTGGAAGAATAAAACCCTTTTTTAAGAATAATTCCCATTTTCTTATCCATTTTCTTAAGCAGATCATTATAATCTCTAAAATATATTTTTTTAGGAGCAGAAAGAACAGATATTTCTATTTTTATGTTGTTTAATTCAGAAGAGGAAAGAGGCAGGAACCTAGGGTCTCTGAAAGCAGCGCTTATGGAATTATCAACAATATCTTTCCAAAGTTCCTGATGAGGATTTAGGCTTCCAATGCAACCTCTCAGTTCACCATCTTCAGTTAGAGTAATGAAACATGCTTTTTTTTCAGAATATTTTCTCTTTATATCTTTAGAAATGTCTAATTTTTCTCTATTAAATTGAGATTTTAAAGTATTCCTTGCTAACTCTAAAAGCAGACTATTTTTTTTATTTTTTTCTTGCATTTTTCTGTTCTTTAGAAAGAAGAGTCCTTATACTTTCCCCATCTTATTTTTTTCCATATTCTTTCATGAAGAAAAAATAAAGGAATTTTAATAAGTGTGAGAATAAAACTAAACTTAATCGAAGCGCTTAAATCTCCATAAACAATGTAAACTGCAGCAATAATAATTAAAAAAGATATGAATTCCCAGATAAATCCCTTTATAAAACTTCTTAATAATGTTGATGCCATTTTAAATCTCTTTTTATACTAAACAATAAGAAACAATTAATATTTAAAGATTGTTTTTAGAGTGATAATTCACATAAACATCACAATCATTACAAACGGACTCGTTGCAATCTCTGCAAATGTCATTCATCCATCCCATAAGCTCATTATCAGTTCTTGGAATCAGCCTATAACATCGCGAAAAATCACTCATTGGATTTGAATCCTCATGAAAACAATCTGTTTGATAAAAGCAACAATATCCCTTATCAAAATCTTCACAACTTCTTCTTTTCAAAATTTTTAATGTCAGGAATTAAACCACATCATTTATGATGTGGATTCAATTTTGAGGCTTTAATTCCTGAGCATCCTAAAAACAAGTGCCTGCCACAAACCACCCCTTTTAAGGTGTGGTGGCACATTGTTTTTTTGATTTTAATTCTATTGTCATTTCATACATTCCCCAGATAAACATATTTTAAATATTTTTTCCCAATTTTATAAGCTTTTTCAAGAGTTTCTTTATGAGTAATTTCCTTATTCAGCATTTTATAATTAGGAAAGAACCTGGAAATATGCCAAGGAATGTTGATGTCAACAGAAGCAATAAACTTTGCAATTTTTTCAAGTTCTTCGGATGAATCGTTTAAACCAGGAATAATCAAAGTAGTTATTTCTACATGAATCCTTTTTTTATGCACTAATCTTATTGTTTCTAAAATGGGAGCTAGTTTTGCTCTGCAAAAATTTGAATAAGTTTTTTCATTAAAGCTTTTTAAATCAATATTTATTGCATCAATAAATCCTGCAATTTTTTCAAGTGACTCTTTATTAATAAACCCATTTGTTACTAAAATATTTTTCAATCCTTTTTTCTTAGCTATTTTAGCAACATCAAAAACATATTCATAGGAAATTAATGGTTCACTATAAGTATATGAAATTGAAGGACATCCTGATTTTAAAACATGTTTAATTAAATCTTCTGGAGAAACATAATCTCTATCAAACTCCTCTGCATTTTTTTGAGATAAATTCCAGTTCTGACACCAGCCACAAGAAAGATTGCATCCAGCCATTCCTATTGAAAAACTAAAGGTTTTTGGTAAAAAATGATAAAGAGGTTTTTTCTCAATAGGATCTATATTAATAGAAACAGGTTTTCCATAAGAAAGAGAATACAGTTTTCCATTATTGTTCTTCCTTATTCTACATTTTCCAATCTCATTAATATTTAAAACACAAAAATGCGGGCATAATTTACATTGAACAACTTTGTCCTTAAGTTTATTGTAAAATTGAGCTTCTTTTAACATATATAATTAATTATATTAAAGTTAATAAAATTTGTTACAAGTATAATTACATGTTAGAAATTCATAAAACGAGAATATTTATTGCAATAATTGCCGCTACTATTGCAATAGACTTTGCGATACTTACTTATATTTTTCAACAACACGCATCTATCTTGCTAACAATTGAAGTGATATTGTTACCATCAATCTATATAATTAGAAACTATTATACAGAAGAATTAATTAAAAGAGATTATAAAGAAACAACAGCTTTAATTCAACAGGATGCAACAAAATTAAAAGATAGATATTTAAAACTAAAATACTTAAATAAAACAATTAACAATGAAAAAGAGAAAGAAAAAAAAATCATAAAGCCAAAGAATCTGAAGAAAAAGTTGAAGAATATGACAGGATAATAAAAGCGTTAAATAAATTAAGGCGAATGATATAATCCATGCACAATAATATTTTTTAATTTTAGGGTACTATTACAAATCACTTTTTCTCAAAACATCCTTCTTAATCTTCTTACAAAAGATTTCCGGTCCCTATGTCTTGCTCTTCTTATCATCTCATTTACTCCAACTCCAACAATAGCTCCAACAGCTGCTGCAATGACAACTGAAGTCAATGGATGCTCTCTAACAACTTCTCTTGAACTTTCAGTTGCATTTTCAAATTTTTCTCCAGCAAGTTCATAAGACCTTTTAGCTCTGTTTCTTAATCTTCTTCCAAAATTATCCTCTTTTTCTGGCATTTTTCCCCTCCTTTTTAGTTTATTATTTTATTAATTTAATTAATATCCCAATAATCAATATGATAACTCCAATTATTAAAAATGAAAGAGTTTTATCAAATCCTAAATATTCAACTAAAAAGAAAATTAGAGCAATTGAAAGGAAACCTATAGCCATTAAAATAAAAGACAATCCAATAAATTCTCTAAATATTTGTTTTTTAAAGCGGTTTAGCCTTCTTGAAACAACTTCATTTATATCCTCTCCAACATCTCTGACTAAGTCCCTGAAACCCTGCTTTAAAATGTCTTTGATATAATTAATTACACTCATTTTTAACTCAAAAGTTACTCTAATTTTTAAACATGAATATTCTCAAAAATATAGTATTAAATATAATGATTATTTTATTAATATATAAGATTAAGAGATGGTGTATGATTGGGTTTTAGAATTAATTGTCTCTCTAAATCTTCTCTTGCTCTCCACAACCTGTCCTTTATAACATTATTAAAAAGTCTCGAATCATGTTAATTAAATTAAACCAATAACTTTTTATCTTTAGATTAATTATCTTTTTTATGTGGTATCCATTAAACAAACAGGAATTAGAAAGCTTCATAGATAAATCCTTCAAGCAAAAAGCAAATATCAAACCTAAAAAAATTCATGGGCTAATAGTTCCTCATGCAGGATACGAATATTCAGGTATGATTGCAGGAAAAGCCATTTCCCTATTAAGAAATAAAAAAATAAAAAAAGCTGTAGTAATAGGACCGAGCCATTATCAATCATTCAACAATACATCAACAACAAATAAAAAATATTTTGAAACACCTTTAGGAAAAATATTGACATTTAATACTGATTTTATTCAAGGAGATATAACTAACGAACATTCAATAAACAACCAAATTCCCTTTCTTCAAAAATTAGGAATAAAAGAAATAATGCCATTAATGATAGGAGAAATCACAGATAAACAAGCACAAGAGATAGCAAAAAAGATATTTAAAATTCCTGCAATTTACATATTTTCAACAGACCTCTCTCATTTCTATGATTATGAAAAAGCAGTTAAAACAGACCAAAACACAATTAAAATATTAGAAAATTTAGATTTTAATAATTTCAGGTATGTTGATGCCTGCGGTTATTTTCCATTGTTAATAATGATGCATTTATGCAAAATAAAGAAGACTTCTCCAAGATTAATTGAATATAAAAATTCCGGAGATATTACTGGAGGCAAATCCAGTGTTGTCGGATATTGCAGTATGCGGTTTTAATAATTCATATTCGCTTAATAATTGTAGTCCTAAACCCTATGTGGATCAATTCCAATATCATATTTCCTGTTAAAAAACCTGGCTAAAATTAAATCAGAATTCAGTGAATTAACAGAAGTTCCAACGCATTTATTTTCTCCTATTGGCTGAAATGTAACATATAACCTTAGTTTGACATTTGTCAAACTAAATTCGTCTATAAACTAATTTGACAGTTGCACAATTTTTCATTAAAACTCTAGGTATCTGTTTGTTTTTTAGCTAAAACTATGCGA